>VOFD01000107.1_pt1 | contig 360000 bp, 273 predicted proteins | sample 5384101 | NCBI WGS metagenome assembly VOFD01 (sample SAMN12384723, study PRJNA508395) | human gut metagenome | isolation source: healthy gut C | host: Homo sapiens
ATAAGCCACCTGATCGTAAGTTCCTCCCATCAACCAGGTAATACCACAACTGGAACCTGTAGCAGCAACCACACAGCCGCATAAAGCAGACAAACGTCCCAAACTTTGTTTAATATAGATTACTGTCAGATGACTCAACATCAGAGCACGTATCAGTTCTTCTTCTGATTTATCATTTTCTTCAGCGAAGACGAGTACAGGCAAAGTGGCAGATATACCTTGATTTCCACTACCGGAATTGCTCATTACCGGAATCATAGCCCCTGCCATACGAGCATCACAGGCACCTGATGTATAAGACAAGATATGTGAGAAGACACTATCTCCCATCACTTTATGTTCATAAGTGCCACGCAACATCTTACCTAGGCCATGGCCATAATTGCCTTCAAAAGAACGTTCGGCAGCCGCCTTATTCAAACGGGCTGTTTCCAGAATAAAACTGATCTCATCCAGTGGAGTATTCAGAGCAAAATCATAAACTTTACGTAAAGTCAGCTCCAGGCACTCTTCCTCTTTTTCACAGCTTGCCGTATGTTGTTTCTGAAATAGAACTTCTCCGTTACGTTCTATATATATAAAGGTGGTATGTCCTCCGGCAATCACAGCTGTTGCTTTATCATCTCCGACCTCACAGCATACTTCAATATATAATTTCTCTTCAATATTCTCTTTCAACGAAATATGAATGCGCTTTTCCTCAATGAAACGTTTCCCCTCTTCCACTACATCAGGCGTACTGTCTTTCAACACTTCCAACTGATATTCTGATTTTCCGATCAACGCCCCCAGCGCAATAGCAATGGGCAGGCCAATCATTCCGGTACCCGGAATGCCTACTCCCATAGCGTTTTTCAGAATATTAGCACTTAGCAACACATTTATTTTTTCCGGCTTTGTCCCCAGTGTTTCTGTTGCTTTAGCTACGCACAATGCCACAGCAATGGGCTCTGTACACCCAATAGCCGGCACCACTTCCTGATGTATCAGGTCGATTATCCGTTTTTCTCCGTTTCCGTTATCATTATTTCACTGATTTTAATGGACACAAATTTAGAAAAAATGTTTTTAATACGTGCGCAAAGTCTTCTATTTCAAAAAAAGAAACTTAACTTTGCGCTCGAGTTTTACATTATTAATAACCAAAAACTGAATTAAATGAAGATTAAAACGCTAACCTCGTGTTTCTTTTTGGCATTTGCCATATCTTCTTGTATACAAGACGAAGCGCTTAATGCGGAAGCGGATATCGAAACATGTTCTGTTCCGGGAGATGTACTAAACCGGGAACCGATCATTGGTAACGATGAAATCACCTTACCGTTAAAAAAAAGGAGCAGATATTACAAAATTAGCTCCTGAATTCACTCTTACACCGGGAGCAACTATTGAACCGGCCAGTGGAACCGTGCGAGACTTTACGGATACAAAAGATAAACCACTACTCTATACGGTAACATCAGAAGACAAGCAGTGGACAAAGCAGTATAAGGTGAGTGCCATGTTTTCCGGTATACCTACCAGTTTTCATTTTTGAAGAAGTAACACCTGTAAATGATAAGAATGGGCAACCTATCTTTTACAACTTTCAGGAAACTGATGCTATAGGTAATTTGTTGAAGTGGGCAAATGCAAATGAAGGTTTCAATTATACTGGCGTACAAGCCGCCGCCGATGATTATCCCACCAGTCCTTCTCCTAATGGAAAAGTAGGGAATTGTGTAAAACTGACAACTAAAAGTACCGGTGAATTAGGCGAACGTTTAAAGATGTACATTGCTGCCGGAAATTTATTTACGGGAAGTTTCAAGATTGTAATTCCTGAGGTTGTAAAAGCAACTAAGTTTGGAGTTCCCTTTAACCACATACCTGTATCTCTGAAAGGTTATTATAAATACAAAGCAGGAGAAACCTTTACTGTAGCAGGAAAACCGGTCAGTGGAAGAAAAGACATGTGCGATATCTATGGTGTATTCTATGAAACAGATGCAAACCTAAATTCACTAGACGGTACAAATATCTTCACTGATCCGCACATTATATCTGTTGCACGCATCTCCGATGCAAAAGAAACAGACGATTGGACCTTATTCAATCTTACCTTCGTTAATAAACCAGGTAAGGAAGTTGATTTGGAAAAACTACAAAATGACGGTTACAACCTTGCTATCGTATTTGCTTCAAGCGTCAAAGGTGATTTATTTGAAGGAGCCGTAGGAAGTACTCTATATATTGATGAGGTAGAATTAAGTTATATGCATTAAAGTCAGAACAAATGAAAAAAGATTATAGTATTTATTTGCCTGTTGACACTGGTAAACACTGTGAATATCGCTCATGCACAAGAAGAAAGAAATCACGGTATTATCTGGTCTTCACTGCATGGATTGGAATATGAAATAAAAGCCGGTATAAATATCGGTGGTGCTACTCCCCTTCCTCTGCCTCAAGAAATTAGAGCATTGACAGGATACAACCCTAATATTTACCTTTCTATAGAAGGAAATATCACAAAGTGGTTCACCAAAAAGAAAAATTGGGGAATGACATTAGGTATACGGATTGAGAACAAAGGTATGGAAGCTGATGCCCGCGTGAAAAATTACAGTATGGAAATCATTGGAGGAGGAGGCGAACGTCTGTCAGGTAACTGGACTGGTGATGTCAAAACTAAATTCCGAGCTGCATACTTCTCTATTCCCGTGCTAGCTACTTATCAGCTTAGCAATCGCGTCAGACTAAGTGCAGGTCCGTATATCTCATTCAAAACCAATGGAGACTTTAACGGATATGTTTCTGAAGGATATTTAAGGAAAGAAGATCCTACAGGTACTAAAGTGGAATTTACTGGAGATAATACAGCTCCTTATGACTTTTCTGATGATTTGCGTTCTTTCCAATGGGGCGTACAAGCCGGCGCAAGTTGGAGGGCTTTCAAACGTCTTACGGTACATGGAGATATAACTTGGGGATTAAATAATATCTTCAATAAAGACTTCCAGACAATCACTTTCAATATGTATCCTATTTATCTGAACGTTGGATTCGGATACGCTTTCTAAGGATATTCAGTAATAGAAAAATATAAGGCAATTAGTTCCTAATGAATTAACTGCCTTATATTTTTAGAATATTCTCCACCTCTCCCTTTAAACTCTATCGCAGATACTTCCAAGAAATGATATTCTTGATAATACTAATATAATATAGCAAAACCAATCTCCATAAATAGAACTACTACTTACTTTACAATAGTACACATTGAGATTAACCCCTAATAAAAAATCTCCTGCCCTTATTGTTAAGGCAGGAGATTTCTATTTATGATATTTTCTATTGTTACAAGAGAATTATTCCACAGCTAAATATTTCACGTACAAGCTACTCAAGTCAGCTCCCATAAATTGGTCACCCCATTTACTGGAAGTACATACAATAGCCAATTTATATTTCTTAGTTGCATCATATGAACCATTACCGGTTTCCTTGAAATCAACAGTCACTTCCTGATAATCACTCTTTGCTGTTCCGTCTGTTAATTCAGCTTTCAGAATAACCTTACTAGAAGTATTAACATTCGTTCCATCCAAAGTTTCATCATAGCTGCTCACCTCAAATAAATAAGCTGCAATAGAACATTGATCCAAATCCTTGTCATCAACAAGTACAGCATGATTTCTACCGTCCTTTTCTACACTTTGGTATACAGGTGAACCCGGAGTATATTTATAAGTAAAACTAAACTTACTAGGCTTCTTGTTATAAGGCAAACCAAATTTAGTACTCTTCAACGTACTCGAAATATTAATACTAAAAACACCTGTGAACAAAGTTCCGGCAGTTATCGCAGGTACCAAAGTAGGATTGTGGCCGTCTTTTGTCAATGTTTTGAAAGTAGTTATCCGAGCAGCACCATCAGCAGCTTTCACTACGGGACCAGCCGGCTCTTCTGGCATAATAATTCCCATCAATGGTAATAAAGCAGCTGCATCATTAGAAGAAGTCAGGCCTACCGGATCCTTTTCTCCCCATTCTTTCATATCAAACACCATAGTTGTAGTAAAACGCTCTATCTTAATAAGAAAATCTTTAGTTGTATTAGGATCTTCTGCTACCATATGATATTTAATATAATCATCGCTACCTTTCAATACGGAAAAATCAATTGGCTGCTTACCATCTATCTGGTCGTGAGACAGACGCACATCTTCTTGACCGGATACATGTACCAAAATGTACTCAACCGAACCTTTATCTGTCACTTTATAGCTAGGAGTTAACAGCAAATCTTTATCCGGAGTATTATCCCAAATCTTCAGCGTCAGAGATGTGGTACCCGTCTTTTTTCTGTTCAAGAATTGCAGCACTTTCGATGATCATTTCTTCCATATTTACAGTCTGACTCTCAACTACACTGCCACCCTGGAAAGCAACTTTTTACTTTCAATCCCAGTGCATCAATATTAAGTTTTAAAGTCATATCTTCACCGATAATCGTACCATTCAGATCAGCGGTCACTTCACCGATAGGATCTTGCAATTTCAGTGTTCTGGCTTCTACTCCAAAAAGCATACACCTCACCTCTTTTTACTACAGGAATGGTATCTACTGTAATATCACCCAGTTCAATTCCCTCAAAAGCAAAGTTCTTAATAGCTAATTTTATCATAGCTGTATCTCTTTGCTCCATTTTATAAGAATAAGGTTTGCTGATGTAAACACGCTGTTCCATTGTTACCGGATTAGGAATATTAGATACATTAATATCCATATCACCTTTATATACCTTTTTATAGAAAGAAGTTACGTTTACCGTATCACCTTCTATTTCCGTCAATATCACATTAGCTGTCAACACCTTCTCATCAACTGTACCTTCTACTTTTACATTGTACCCAGATACATTATCAGAAACCTCTCCTTTCAAGGTACTGGCATAAATACTCTTCGTTATTACAGAAAATTCAGCATTAGGTATTTTGAATTCAGTAACTCCCGGAACCACGTTAAATAAAACGATAGTTACTTTATCACTAGCATCCGATTTAGCAAGTTCAATTTTAGCATCTTGTGCAACAGCCCCCGCACCTTCAACTGCTAATTTGAGGTTCTCCCCAGAATATTCAGCTACTACATCCTCTATTGTAGGAGGAACTTCCGGCTCTTCGTCATCTTTACAAGCAGTGAATACACTCATTGAGCAGATCAATGCAAACAAATAAAATAAATTCTTCTTCATAATTCTGTTGTTTAGTTAATACAATCCTTCTCAACGAAGGCAACAATGTTCTATTTTTATTAAACAAGTTTACGCAGGCACAAAGAAACAGCTTATAATGCACATAAAAAAGGTCAGTTCTACATTTTAATGTTCTATTTTTAAGTTTCTCTTTACTTACCTTCAATAGATATATTAAGTATATTAGAACGTTTACCCAGAACAATATACAAATAAATAGAGCAAATTGTTCTTTATAATCCTTATTGTTTAGTTAATAATAGCTTCCCAACACTGGATAACCGTGCTTTTTCTTTGTATCACTTTCGGGGTGCAAAATAACCGTTTTTTGTCACACCAAACAAGGTCAATACATTAATATTTTTGTCCTTTTTTAATATTTTCTATAATATTCCCCATTTATATAGGCATTTCTATACTTTATTTTATAGACAACAGGATTATAAACCTCTCATATCAGTTCTTTCCCACCCTCACCACACCTAGGACGTACTTGCTCCGTACCAAGTCCGCAGTTTCTCCGTCTAAAGGTACTTCTGACCGAAGAATGTACGGAGCAAGTACGGTTCAGATACAGTTCGGGTACGATCCTGGTACAATTCAACACAGGGTAAAAACACCTCATTCCATAAAAAAACAATATTTCTTTCTTTTCATGAGAAAAAATCCATAACTATTTGTTATCTTTAGGCATCCAAAAGCTTTTATTCAAAGGATTTGGCATGAATAAACCTTATACATAAACCATTAAAGCAAAAGATTATGTTCAACTCATTCGGCAACATTCTCCGCCTTACCAGCTTTGGGGAGTCACATGGTAAAGGCATCGGAGGCGTCATTGATGGATTTCCCGCTGGTATCCGCATTGACATGGATTTCGTGCAAGCGGAACTGAATCGTCGCCGTCCCGGGCAATCCCTCATCACAACGGCACGGAAGGAAGGTGATAAAGTAGAATTCCTTTCAGGTATCTTCGAAGGTAAATCGACAGGATGTCCCATAGGATTCATAGTATGGAACGAAAATCAACATTCCAGTGATTATGATAATATGAAGGAAGTGTACCGCCCTCGCATGCGGATTATACATATAAGGTGAAATACGGCATTCGCGACTATCGTGGCGGCGGACGTTCATCGGCACGCGAAACCATTTCACGCGTAGTGGCAGGTGCGCTTGCCAAACAAGCACTCCGTCAACTGGGCGTACGCATTACGGCATATACCTCACAGGTAGGCCCCATCCGTCTGGAAGAAAATTATACCGCTTATGACCTTGATCTTATAGATACCAATCCTGTACGTTGTCCGGACCCTGTAAAGGCGAAGGAAATGGAAGAACTGATTTTCAAGATCAAGGGAGAAGGTGACACTATCGGAGGTGTAGTGACGTGTGTCATCAAAGGATGTCCTATCGGACTGGGACAACCAGTATTCGGCAAATTACACGCTTCGCTTGCCTCGGCCATGCTCAGTATCAATGCTGCCAAAGCATTCGAATACGGCGACGGATTTAAAGGCCTGAAGCAAAAAGGTTCGGAACAAAATGACGTATTCTTCAATAACTGCGGACGTATTGAAACGAAAACCAATCACTCCGGCGGTATTCAAGGCGGCATCAGCAACGGACAGGATATCTTCTTCCGCGTTGCATTCAAGCCTGTAGCCACCGTGCTTATGGAGCAACATACGGTCAACATAGATGGGATAGACACCACACTGAAAGCCCGCGGTCGCCATGACCCATGCGTATTGCCACGTGCAGTACCCATCGTAGAGGCAATGGCTGCCATGACCATACTTGATTTTTATCTTATTGACCGTACTACACAATTATAGAAGTGGTAGGGTGTTAAAGTAATTCACCTTATTATATATATTTATGAACGAAATACAGAAATACATTTCAAAGAATGAATCCAAGATGCTGGAAGACCTGTTCAGCCTCATCCGTATACCAAGTATCAGTGCAAAACCGGAACACCATGATGATATGCTGGCCTGTGCAGAGCGTTGGGCACAACTTCTGATTGAAGCCGGTGCAGACGAAGCATTGGTGATGCCCTCAAAAGGCAATCCGATTGTTTTCGGACAGAAGACAGTAGATCCTACAGCAAAAACAGTTTTAATATATGCGCATTACGACGTGATGCCCGCAGAGCCGTTAGAACTGTGGAAAAGTGAACCTTTTGAACCGGAAATACGTGATGAACACATCTGGGCACGCGGTGCGGATGATGACAAAGGGCAAGCATTCATCCAAGTGAAAGCTTTCGAATACCTTGTGAAGTACGGTCTGTTGAAGAACAATGTCAAGTTCATTTTCGAGGGTGAAGAAGAAATAGGTTCACCCAGTCTGGAATCTTTCTGTGAAGATCATAAAGAACTATTAAAAGCCGATGTCATTCTCGTATCGGACACCAGTATGCTGGGGGCGGACTTACCCTCACTCACTACAGGACTCCGCGGACTGGCTTACTGGGAAATAGAAGTAACCGGACCTAACCGCGACCTGCATTCAGGACATTTCGGCGGCGCTGTTGCCAATCCTATCAACGTACTATGCGGCATGATTGCCAAAGTGGTAGATGCGGATGGACGTATCACGGTACCCGGTTTCTACGATGACGTAGAAGAAGTGCCGCAGGCAGAACGTGATATGATTGCACACATTCCGTTTAATGAAGAAAAGTACAAAAACGCTATTGGCGTAAAAGAACTGTTCGGAGAAAAAGGTTACAGTACGCTGGAGCGTAACAGTTGTCGCCCTTCATTCGACGTTTGCGGCATCTGGGGTGGATATACCGGTGAAGGTTCTAAAACAGTACTTCCATCCAAAGCTACAGCAAAAGTATCCTGCCGTCTGGTTCCGCATCAGGACCACCACAAGATTTCGCAAGTGTTTGCCGATTATATTCGGAGTATTGCTCCGGATACGGTACAAGTGAAGGTAACACCGATGCACGGAGGACAAGGTTATGTATGTCCTATCAGCCTGCCTGCCTATCAGGCCGCTGAGAAAGGTTTTGAAAAAGCATTCGGAAAAAAGCCACTGGCTGTGCGACGCGGAGGAAGTATCCCTATCATTTCAACGTTCGAACAGGTGCTTGGCATTAAGACAGTGCTCATGGGGTTTGGATTAGAATCAAATGCCATCCACTCACCCAACGAAAACTTCCCGCTCGATATTTTCAGAAAAGGTATTGAAGCGGTGGTGGAATTTCATATTAGCTTGTAGCTCGTAGCTGCAACTCATTGATACGTCGTCCTCAACACCTTGAACTCTGTACGACGGTTAATCGCATTACAAATCTCCTGCTGTTCCGGTGGGAGATTTTTTTATAAACTCTTCTGTCAACACATCTCCCTCTTTCAGGAAAGGTGCTGATTTCAGCGTAAACTTGGTCACTGTTTTAGGTTGCTGTTCACCATATCCTTTCGGTGTAAGACGTTCCGGATCAATCCCTCCCTTAATAAGATAGCGTACAACAGACTCTGCACGGCGTTGCGAAAGACGAAGATTATAATCATCATTTCCTTTATAATCGCAATGCGCAGACAGTTCGATAGTAACATTTGGATTGTCATTCAACAACTCTATCAGTTCATCTAGAGCCACTGTAGATTCTGATGTCAGATCAGCCTTATCAAACTCATAAAAAATATTCTCTATCAGTACAGGGCGGGTAATGGAAGATAGCGGAAACTCAAGTTCATAGAGGCGATCCTCATTAATATTTTCCGTTGCCATTTCTTCTTTGTCATTCAAATAACCACGGCAGGAAGCCAGCAGGGCATAACGGCATCCCGGTGCGAGCTCTTGAGTGAAAGTACCGTCTTTCTTCACGTTTATCTTTAAATAAGTACCGTCATCCCCCACCAAAGTGACAAGCGCATCAGAGAGCGCATCTCCCTCCTTATCGTACACCAATCCTTTCAAGACATGATGTACCTCAGGAAACTCAAAACTATAAATATGATCCCAACCACGGGCATCTCCACGGTTAGAAGAAAAGAACCCTCGATTGGGAGCACCAGGCTCAAAAGTCATACCGAAATCGTCACCCTGTGAATTCACCGGAGACTGCATATTTTCAATACGCCATCGCCCCGTCAGGCTGTCTGTTATAGCACGGAATATATCCAGCCCTCCCATACCAGGATGTCCGGTAGAAGAGAAATACAAAGTACCATCCGGCGAAAAGGTAGGAAACATCTCATCAGCAGAGGTGTTTATTTCAGGTCCCAGATTGTCGACATAGCCGAAACCATCGCGGGTTATGTTGATACGCCACAAATCCAGCCCTCCTTGTCCACCGGGCATATCAGATACAAAATAAAGATAATCACCCGCAGGAGACAACACCGGATGAGCAACAGAAGAAAGCGTATCATTCAGAATTGCACATTTCTGAGGAGCTCCCCACTCTGCTCCGGCACGCTGAGAAACATAAATCTCGGCATAAGCTGGTGCATTGGGCAAGGTCCGGCAGCGAGTAAAATACATTGTTTTACCATCCGATGAAAAAGAGCAGGCACCCTCTTCAAACTCACTATTCACTTCCGAAGCAAGCGGTTCAGGCTTCTGCCATTGTTTCTTTTCATTCCGTTTAGAATGAAATATATCAGCACTCTTCATCCCGGTAATACCGTTCAGGTCAGTACCTTTCGCTTCATTACGGGTAGAGGTGAAATACAAGATATCGGGATCATCTCCCGCATACATAGGAGAATAATCGCTACGGCGGGAAACAAGAATAGGCACCCGTTTTACAATATACCGGGTAGGCTTTTTTCCATTCCTGCGCCAAACGACAAGAGGTGAGTCCGATTTGTGTCAGAGAGTCTTTACGTTCTTTCCCGGCAGGCAAGGTCTGTGCGTAAGCAAGGTAATTCTCATAATAAGGTATAGCCGCTGCATACTCACCATTCTTACGGCGCATTTCCGCCAGATAAAAATGAGAGAGAGTATCCGGATAACGATAACGGACAGCATTCATATAAGCGCCTTTAGCCTTCAATGTATAATTGATGCGACGGTAACAATCGCCTTGTTTATAGGCCAGTACGCCCCGTTGCGAACGATCTTTCGGAGAAGTACGGGTATAGGCGGTTTTATAATGACGGGCAGCATCAAAGTATTCACCACGAGCATAGCTTTGCTCTGCATGGCGCAAACTCCGTCCCACTCCACAGGAAGTGAGAAGTAAACCGACAGAAAGAAAAAAAGAAAAGAAAACGCCTATATAATCTCATGCTCCATTACTTTTCATAGCTCATTCTAATAAACTGAAAAATCGGCAGATTATTGTATCTTTCATTCCGAACCAAACGCCTGACGAAACGTACATCCGTTCTTCCATTCAGAGCAACCATAAGCGGTTTTACCTTTAATAATGGTTCCTTTGCCGCACAACGGACAAACTTGTCCCTCAAAAGAATCTGTTTGGGCAGAATCTATTTGAGTTGCATCTGTCTGAATATTCCCTGTCTGCGAAGCACCATCAACCGGTGCGACAGGTTTAGCTTCAGCAGCCTTTTTCCGCGGTTTACTCTGACGCTTAGGCTTCGAAGCATCTTTTTCTTTAGCAGCTTTCCCGTTCTTACCGTCGGCAGTCGCTTCCTGCACAGCCTGTACAATTGTAATATGCCGGTTACTGTTATCCGAAAGCACGCTCATCACAACTTCGGAAACCATCTGTTTCAGTTCCTCAAGAAATTGTGCAGCATTATATGTTTTCTTTTCAATCTCCCGGGGCTTCTTTTCCCAGATACCCGTCAATTCGGCAGACTTCAGCAGTTCTTCATGGATAATCTGAATAAGCTCGACGCCTGTAGGTGTAGCAATCAGGTTTTTTCTTTTCCTTGCGGATATAATTGCGCTTGAACAAAGTCTCAATAATTGCCGCACGCGTAGACGGCCTGCCGATACCATTCTCTTTCAGAGCATCCCGCAATTCATCGTTATCCACCAGTTTACCTGCGGTTTCCATGGCACGCAACAAGGTAGCCTCTGTATAAGGACGAGGCGGCTGCGTCCACTTCTCATATAAATCAGGCACATGGGGTCCGCTTTCACCTTTCACAAAAGCAGGTAATACATTCTCTTCCTCTCCCGGGTCTTTTTCTTCTTGCGACTGTGCCCCCGGAGTTCCGAATATAACTCTCCATCCCGGTTCCAAAATCTGCTTACCGGTAGTCTTGAATTCAATCTCTTCAACTACACCCAACACCGTAGTAGTGGCAAACTTACAATCAGGATAGAACACTGCAATAAAACGACGCGCTATCAGATCGAAAACGCGACGTTCCATATCCGTCAGGTTCTGCGGATATTGCCCTGTAGGGATAATAGCATGGTGATCCGTTACCTTTGAATTATCAAAAACTTTTTTGGATTTCAGCAAAGTAGTGCCATCCAAAGGTGTCGTAAACGTAGCGTAGTCACGCAGTCCTTTCAGAATGCCCGGACATTTCGGGTAGATATCATCACTTAGGTAAGTGGTATCTACACGCGGGTAGGTAGCCACCTTCTTCTCATATAATGACTGAATAATTTTCAGAGTTTCATCAGCAGAATAAGCAAACTTCTTATTACATTCCACCTGTAGGGAAGTCAAATCAAAAAAGACGGGGGAGCTTCCTTTCCTTCTTTCTTGGTTACATTGGTAATGGCAAAAAGGAGAATTCCGTATTTGTTCCAGCAATGCCGCCCCTTGCTCTTGGCTGGCAAAGGATCAATACCCCGGTTTTCTTCTTCCTTTTTGGGCTTCTTCCCGGCAGCGATAGCTTCCTTATTCTTTTCAGCTTCCAGAATCAGCTCTTCCTCACTTTTCCGGATTATGGCAGAAAACGTTGTATCACGATATACAGTCTTCAATTCCCAATATTGTTTGGGCACAAAATTCGCTATTTCCAACTGCCGGTTTACAATGAGTGCCAACGTTGGCGTCTGTACACGACCAATGGAAAGTACCTGTTTATTCTGACCGTATTTTATTGTATAAAGACGAGTGGCATTCATACCAAGCAACCAGTCTCCAATAGCCCGGCTCAGTCCGGCTTCATAGAGCGGTTGAAACTCTTTCTGATCCTTCAGTTTGGCAAAACCTTCACGGATGGCTTCTTCCGTCAACGATGAAATCCACAACCGCTTTACCGGACAGCGTGCACCGGCTTTCTGCATCACCCAACGCTGAATTAACTCTCCCTCCTGCCCGTCATCACCACAATTTATAATCATGTCGGCTTTCTGCATGAGGGTTTCTATCGTATGGAATTGCTTCTCGTAAGTAGGATTACTGATTAGTTTTATTCCGAAAACGGGGCGGTATCATGGGCAGGCTTCCCAGGCTCCATGATTTCCAGTTCGGGGTATATTCATGCGGTTCTTTGAGTGTACAGAGGTGACCGAAAGTCCAGGTAACCTGGTATCCGTTCCCTTCGATGTATCCGTCTCTCCTGTCTTTCGCTCCTAATACATCAGCAATGTCACGCGCCACAGAGGGCTTTTCGGCAATACAAACTATCATTCATCTCTTTTTAGTCGGGCAAAAGTAGTATAAATCGAAAGCAGAAGCAAATTTATTTGCACTATGCTAAGATACAGCCCATTTTCGGGAAGCAAAGGTACAAAAAAGAGATGAATGATAAAAAATGAATTAATCTTTAAAGAATAATTTCTTCCTCAGTACATTTGTACCATTGGTTGCAATAACGATATAGAAACCTTTTGCATACCTGATAATTCCAGAAAATTAGCGTTGGTATCTTGCAAAAGCAGGCGTCGGCCGGACAAGTCAACAATCTCGATCCGGGTACTCATATCATTCCCTAAGCCACTCCAGGACAATTGGCCGTTGTAGTAAAACATTTCTGCCGCAGACGAGGAAGCATCCGGTAAAATACCGGTTGAAGGATCATCTACGCAAGCGGCATAAAGTTCATGAATCGACCAGTAATTGCCCTTAGTTCCCGTTTGCACAATCTTGAATTTTGAAGTTTCTTCTGCCGGGAAAGAGATAATTTGTACTGATCCCGCATTCTTGCCCGAAGCAACAAGTTTCCATGTGTCGCCTTCACCGGTACTCAAATACAACTCATAACCTGCCGGACCATCATTCGGACTCTTCGATGTGTCCAGAATAATCCGGTTCAGTTTCTGTGCCGCTCCCATGTCCACCATCACCCACTGTCCGGCTTGCTGCGAAGCGCTTGTATCCCAACGTGTGGAGGCATCATCATCAATGGCTTTACCCGCATTTGAATTGTTCGTACTGGCCGTGATCTTCCATTTCAGACGATTTAACAGCGCATCCGTAGTAGTGAAAACAGGTGCAATCGTCAAGTTATTCTCCCACACAGCTATCTTATCAATAGTTCCGGCAGCCACATCGGTTACAGTAGACGTAACAGAAGCCTGCTTCTCGTGTCCTTCGCTAATGAAGGCAGCCTCGTCTTTCATATTTACGACAGCATTGTGTAAAACGATAGTACCTGTAGTCTTGGGAAAGTTCATGAAGGAAGTCCCTCCGGACGTACTGAAGTTCACCAGATTCAGATTCATTTTTCCACTTTCCACAACGACACCATGCTTGGCACTTCCCCAGAAATCCGCCCCAAAAAAGAGTTACCTCACCCGAAAAGCCTGCACGAGTAGTCAGAAAGCGAGTTTCTGTATATGTGTTACTTTGATCTTCAAGGGCTACAACCTGAGAATTAATCATATCAAAGCCAGCCGGATCGAGCGCCTCGTAAACCACGGAATTCCAGGAACCATCAATACCCAATCCAAGGGAGCAACCCGATGCGGCTTTACCCTGGTCGGCTTGAAAGACGATGCCCTCGAAACCACCATAATGGAAGTCATTGTACAAAATCTGATTACGGCAATCGCCCACGGTGATGAAACGTAATTCTGTCTGATTCTGCCAATAAGCCTTGTCCTGATCTGCTTTTTGCACTGTTGGGCCATGAACCAAACTTTGTTTCTTCTCCACAAGCATACACTATCGTATTGAACTGCATATTGCAGACCCGCCCACCTTCTGAACCGCCACCGATGCGGATTGCATTCATAAAAACATGTCCTGCCAGATAATCGACATAATGATTGTCACATTTATAAGTAAACAAATCCAGACCGTTGTATGCAGCACGCAAACCTACATTCACTACATACACATCCTTTCCCAGCGCCTGAATACAATAAGGATATTCAGTTACAGTAGGCAATGCGGAAGATACCTGCTCGGGATAGTCAAACGACAATCCACGCACGCCACTAGCAGCTGAGAGTTTCAGGAAAGCCTCTCCTTGTGCCTGTCCGCGCCCTGCATAGACTTCAAGAATACTGCCATGCCCACGTGGAATAGTAGCAAAATCAGAAGCGCCCCGCAGTTCCACACCTGTAGGAACTGTCAGATTCCCCAGCACTTTATAACGCCCGCCGGGCAGATATACAATACCTCCACCTTCACTGGCAGCCTTATCCAATGCCTTCTGAATAGCTTCCGTGTTATCCTTAGCCATCTCCAGTCCCGAACGGATATCTATTTGAAGCCACATACTGGTTGAGCTGGCAGTAAATGGTACCACAAAGGGTTCGGCTCCAAAGTCAAGTACATTATACAACGCCATACGCAAAGGCTTGGTTTCCGGTACTTTCATTTCCGGGAACTCCGGCAAAGGCTTCATCTCTACAGGCGTATGATCAATGCGGCATTCAAAGAGGATTGATTATTGATATCCGCTTTCTTCGCAAAACGATTACCTGTAAGGATTGCACGGGCATCAGAACCAATATATACTTGCGGCGCGTCATTATTAAAGTCTGTATCCGAAACGATGAGATCACCTCCCAAACCTTTTACTTCCCCTTATTGACAGTACACTGCTGCATCATCAATTTAGAAGAAATGCCTTGTTCCAGCAATACTGCCGCATCCGAGGCAGATATTTCACACCCATAGAACTGTACCGGTCCAGTACTGGCGGATGTCACTACCACACCTTTTTCGCAATCTTCAATGTGGGCCCGTGTAAACATGATACCTGCCGATGAAGTACCATCCACATAAATACCCGTCTCGCAGTTCCGCAAATTGAACTCATAATTATGTCCGTTAGGTGCACCGTCTCCTCCTACGCAAAGTCCGGTACTAAAACCTTTATTATAGCCTTCAATATCCACATAGCATGTATACGACCAGTCGTTACGACGCATCACAATGCCTGTTCCATGCTTATAGATCCAGTCAGCATAGGCTTCACCTGCCTGCGGCGCTCCTTCCAGACCGGAGTCCGCCCAATAATCGGGTGAGAAATGTATCCACTCAAAACGCCCTACATCGGCTATATGGTCAATCTCGATACCACGTGACAGCGGAGTGCCATACACATCGTAGATATTGGGACAACCGCCCCCGTTTTTCCTCGACAGCACGATGCCGCTATAAGAATTCACCAATGTCACATGACGCACATTGCAGTAATCGTTTCCCCATACGCCCTCACGCCCGTACAAGATAGTGGGCGGATAAGGTTTTATATTATCAGGATCCTGGTGCGGATACCAGATAGTAAGGTGTGTCAATGCAGTAGACGGTTCCATCGTGATAAATGCACCGGATTCTGTCTCAGATCCACTTTGCGTATCCACCATCAGGATGGTTCCTTCCACTGGCTTGCCTTTCACCGGCCGTTTCCATTCTCCACGCATCGTAACACCGGTAGGAATGAACAACTTTCCGGAAATACGATAACGACCAGCCGGAACAAACAATACACCACCACGGCGATTTTCGCCTAATTTAGTCAATGCCGTCTGGAAAGCATCCAACGAATTTTTCACACCCGTAGGATCGGCATTAAAGTCAGTAGTCACAGTATAGGTAGCCACCCCTACATCTTCTGCCGGATATTCATCCGACGCGATTAATTTCCAGTTACCGGGTTTATCAGCAGACTGCGATCTTACACCCAAAGCCAATAAGGCTAACAAACTAAAAAGTAGTAATTTCTTCATGCGATATTATTATTAGATTATGGTTCTTCTATAAGCAAGAATAATAGCGCAAAGATGTGGTGGGACAGTTAATAAGAGAATTAATCTGGAATTAAAAACAAACTAATTTTCGTGTACACCGCTTAAAAACAAAAAAGCAGGGTGTTTTTTAACACCCTGCCTCTCTAAAATTATCGAAATTATCAATAAAAGCTTTATTCTTCGTCCATGATTTCCAGAATCTGGCAAGCAGCCTTGGCAACCGGAGTACCGGGACCAAAGATAGCAGCTACACCGGCCTTATACAAGAAATCATAGTCCTGAGCAGGAATTACACCACCGGCAATCACGATAATATCTTCGCGGCCCAACTTCTTCAATTCGTCAATGATCTGCGGAACCAGTGTCTTGTGTCCGGCAGCCAGTGAAGATACGCCCACTACGTGAACGTCATTTTCAACAGCCTCGCGGGCTGCTTCGGCAGGTGTCTGGAACAACGGTCCCATATCCACATCGAAACCACAGTCGGCATATCCGGTAGCTACAACTTTAGCACCACGGTCGTGACCGTCCTGACCCATCTTGGCAACCATAATACGGGGCTGACGTCCCTCTTTCTTCGCAAACTTTTCAGTCAACTCGCAAGCACGCTTGAAGTCACTGTCATTCTTACTTTCTGATGAATACACGCCTGATATAGTTCTTATTATTGCTTTATAACGTCCTACAACCTTTTCGCAAGCATAAGAGATTTCACCCAGCGTTGCACGAACACGAGCAGCTTCCACTGCCAATTCCAGCAAGTTGCCTTCCTTGGTTTCCACGCATTTGGTGATAGCCTCCAATGCTTTCTGCACTTCAGCTTCATTACGTCCTTCTTTCAGACGCTTCAGATTTTCAATTTGTTCCAAACGTACAGCTGTATTGTCTACTTCAAGGATATCGATAGGAGCTTCTTTTCCAAACGATACTTGTTCACACCAACAATAGTCTGAGAACCGCTGTCGATACGGGCCTGAGTACGAGCCGCAGCCTCTTCAATACGCATTTTAGGTATTCCGGTTTCGATAGCTTTCGCCATACCACCCAATTTTTCAACTTCCTGAATGAGTTCCCAAGCCTTGTGAGCCAGTTCGTTAGTTAAAGATTCTACATAGTAAGAACCACCCCATGGGTCCACGTTCTTGCAAACATATGTTTCTTCCTGAATATAAATCTGAGTATTACGTGCGATACGTGCAGAGAAGTCGGTGGGCAATGCAATTGCCTCATCCAATGCATTGGTGTGCAAAGACTGAGTATGTCCCAGCGCGGCAGCCATGGCCTCGATACAAGTACGGCCAATATTGTTAAACGGATCTTGCTCGGTCAGTGACCAGCCCGAAGTCTGGGAGTGTGTACGCAGAGCCAGAGATTTCGGGTTCTTCGGATTGAACTGTTTCACAATCTTCGCCCAAAGCATACGTGCAGCACGCATCTTGGCAATTTCCATGAAGTGGTTTGTACCGATAGCCCAGAAGAAAGACAGACGCGGAGCAAAAGCATCAATATCAATACCCGCAGCTGTTCCGGCACGGAGGTATTCCAAACCGTCGGCCAACGTATAAGCCAACTCTATGTCCGCCGTAGCTCCCGCTTCCTGCATGTGGTAACCGGAGATAGAGATAGAGTTGAACTTCGGCATCTTCTGAGAAGTATACTCGAATATATCGGAAATAATCTTCATGGAGAATGCAGGCGGGTAAATATAGGTATTACGCACCATGAACTCTTTTCAGAATATCATTCTGGATAGTACCGGCCATTTCTTCCAACTTAGCCCCCTGTTCCAGACCGGCGTTAATATAAAACGCCAAGAATCGGAGGAACAGCACCATTCATTGTCATGGATACGGACATCTTGTTCAAAGGAATACCATCAAAAAGAACCTTCATGTTTTCCAGTGAGCAGATAGATACACCGGCTTTACCTACGTCACCTACCACACGTTCGTGGTCCGGATCGTAACCGCGGTGTGTAGCCAAGTCAAAGGCAACGGACAAACCTTTCTGTCCGGAAGCCAGGTTACGGCGGTAGAATGCATTCGACTCTTCAGCAGTAGAGAATCCGGCATACTGGCGGATCGTCCAGGGACGCAGTGTGTACATCACAGAGTACGGACCACGCAGGTAAGGAGGCAAACCGGCAGCATAGCCCAGATGTTCCATGCCTTCCAGGTCTTCCTTTGTATAAACAGGCTTCACTTCAATGTGTTCCGGCGTCTTCCAATCAGCATGGATGCCGTTAGCCTTTTGCCACTCAGCACCGTTTGCGGGCTGAAATGCGGCATATATATCTAAGTTCTTAAAATCTTTTCTCATCGTTATATGAAATTAAGAATGAAGAATGAAGAATGAAGAATTACCATGCGGTGTTATAGCGCAGCCAAATTCTTCATTCTTAATTCTTAATTCTTCATTAATATCTTATTGTATTCTCTCAGCGTTTCCAGCACGTTAACGCGAACATGGATAAAGTTCTCGATACCGGCAGCCTTCAGTTCTTCCATGTTGGCAGGAGCACCGGCTACGATAAATATGGCACGGCCATCCAAAGCCTTGAAGGCAGGAACAGCATATTCTGCATATTCATCATCACTGAACACAATACCACGATGTCAGCCTTGGCAGCCATGGCGGCCTCTATACCGGCTTCCACAGTGGGGAAACCAAGGTTGTCAATCACCTCATATCCGGCACAAGCCAGGAAGTTGCAAGAGAACTGAGCACGTGCCTGACGCATAGCCAGATTGCCGATAGTCAACATGAATGCTTTCGGACGCTTGCCGGAAGCTTCCGTTTCGAGACGCAACGCTTCAAATTCACTGGCAGCACGGTCGAAATTCAATGCCGGAACATCTTTTTCGCAAGTGTCGTGACCACCGCAGCAGCAAGTAGCTTCAAACGGTTTCTTCTCACCTGCCTTTTCATTGAAGTTCGGGAACTGATTGGTGCCCAACAGCACTTCACGACGTTGAGCAACTGCTTTATGACGGGCCTTGTTGCTTTCGTTCACTGCTGCCTGAACTGTACCGGCTTTCAATGCAGCATAGAAACCGCCTGCCTCTTCTACGGCAAGGAAGAGTTCCCACGCCTGTTTAGCGATGGATACAGTCAGATTTTCAATATAATATGAACCGGCAGCAGGGTCAATCACCTTATCAAAGTGAGACTCTTCTTTCAGCAACAACTGCTGATTGCGTGCCATACGTTCAGAGAATTCATCAGGAGTTGCATACGTTTTGTCGAACGGACTCACAGTCATTGAATCCACACCGGCCAAAGCAGCACTCATGGCTTCTGTCTGCGTACGCAGCAAGTTCACATGAGCGTCGAACAAAGTAAGGTTGAATGTAGAAGTTTCAGCGTGAACACGCATCTTGGCAGCACATTTAGCCTCCGCATCATAAGAAGCCACAATGTTTGCCCACAACATACGGGCAGCACGGAACTTAGCTATTTCGAGGAAATAGTTGGAGCTGATGCCGAAATTGAATTTAATCTTCCTGGCAACTACAGCAGCAGGAACTCCGGCTTCAGTCAGTTGATTCAGATATTCATTACCCCAGGCAAGAGCATAACCCAATTCCTGATAGATATAAGAACCGGCATTATTCAGTGTCAGAGCCGTTACATTCAGTACACGGTAGTTCGGCAGAGCAGTAGTTGCTTCAATCAGAGCTTTGGCTGTTTGCACCATATCACCCTTTTCTTTGCCTTTTGCCAGCATCTTGTCGAAGAAATCATAACCGATGGAACCTTGCAATTTCGTCAGGTCATATCCTTTCTTTTTGGAAATAAGCCACCAGGATTTCCGCAAGTTCCACTACATGTCCCTGTCACGTGTAGAAGTTCAGTTCCACACACTCGGCACAGATACCTTCGAGCAATGTCTCGATGTATTCGGCATTGAGCTCTTTTGCCTTCACACGGAACGCCAGTGAATCTACGCCTTTATTCAGAATATCCAGCGCTTTTTTGTGTTAGCTTCCTTCGGGCACTCCACCTTGATTTCCTGGCGTACCAGCCATTCGTTGTTGTCTTTCTTGGTGCCTCTGAGATAAGGGAATTCACCGGGAAGTGCATCCGTCGTTTTCAGTCCTTCGAGGTCTTCCATGCGATAGAAAGGTTTCACCTTGAATCCTTCGTTGGTTTTCCAAACGAGTTTCTTCTCAAAATCAGCGCCTTTCAGGTCGGCTGTAACTTTGTCCATCCACTGTTCGGTAGTGGTGGGAGCAAAGTCTGAGAAGAGTTTTTTTCTTTACTGTCTGCCATAGTTTATTTTAATTAAAAAGATAATTAAGTAATCTCTTCACTTACCTATTTGTCGAAAAATAGGACTTGCAAATATACTCAATAAGTTATAATAACAAGGATTTTTTAAGTAAAATTCGCATGGAGTTTGACATTCTGAAAGGATAGTGTTCAATTCCCCGAAATCGGACTGTAGCCGAAACGTATCCGGAGCAGGTACGGAGCAGGTGCATTCCAGATACGGTGCAGACGGATAGTCAGCCCCTCAAAGCGACTAAAATAAAAACTCCCGGAAACCCTTTGCCAGCTCCCTTTTAATGCCTACCTTTGCGCGAAAATTCAGCAACTAAATAAAAAAGGTAAACAAAAGTAACTATGGATTGGTTAGAGAGTTTGTTATGGGACCCTGCCTCCGTCGTCGCCCATATCGTATGCTTGTATGCATTCGTAATATCTGTCGGCGTGCTTTTGGGTAAGATTAAGATTTTCGGAATATCACTGGGAGTGACATTTGTACTCTTCACAGGTATTCTGATGGGACATTTCGGTTTTACGGGTGAGACACACATTCTGCACTTCATCCGCGAATTCGGGCTTATTTTATTCGTATTCTGTATCGGTCTGCAAGTAGGACCGTCGTTCTTCTCTTCCTTTAAGAAAGGAGGCATGACCCTGAATATGCTTGCAGTAGGTATTGTTGTACTGAATATTGCAGTAGCTCTGGGCATTTACTTCATCGACGGAGGAGTCGACCTCCCCATGATGGTAGGTATCCTTTACGGTGCAGTCACCAATACTCCGGGTTTGGGTGCCGCACAGGAAGCATTGAACCAACTGAACTACACGGGTGACCCCATCGCATTGGGATATGCCTGCGCTTATCCGCTCGGTGTTGTCGGTATCATCGGTTCTATTATTGCTATCCGCTACATCTGCCGGGTGAACCTGAAAAAGGAAGAAGATGAACTCTCTACACAGACTTCTGATATGAAGCACATGCCGCACATGTTGCATCTGGAAGTTCGCAACGAATCTATCGACGGAAAGAAGCTCCTCCAGATCAAAGAGTTTCTGGGACGTCCTTTTGTATGCTCACGTATCCGCCACGAGGGACATGTCAGCATTCCCAACCAAGATACGGAATTTCATATCGGAGACCAGGTATTCATCGTATGCTCCGAGGAAGATGCCGAAGCGGTAATCGCTTTCATCGGTAAAGAAATTCAAGTGGACTGGGAAAAACAAGATATGCCAATGGTTTCACGCCGCATATTGGTGACTAAGTCCGAAATCAACGGTAAGAAACTGGGTAGCCTGCATTTCCGTAGTATGTATGGAGTGAATGTAACCCGTATCAACCGTTCCGGTATGGATTTGTTTGCCGATCCGAATCTGATATTGCAGGTAGGTGACCGCGTTATGGTCGTAGGCCAGCAAGATGCCGTAGAACGGGTTGCCGGTGTTTTGGGTAACCAACTGAAACGTCTGGATACACCGAACATTGTGACTATCTTCGTGGGTATCTTCCTGGGTATTCTGCTGGGTAGTCTTCCTATCGCTTTTCCGGGCATACCTACTCCGGTAAAACTCGGTTTGGCAGGTGGTCCGTTGGTGGTTGCTATCCTTATCGGACGATTCGGTCATAAGTTGAAGCTGGTGACTTATACAACCATGAGTGCCAACCTGATGCTGCGCGAGATCGGTATTGTACTTTTCCTTGCCAGTGTAGGCATCGAAGCCGGTGAGCACTTTGTACAGACCGTAGTAGAAGGTTCCGGATTATCATACGTAGGCTATGGCTTCCTGATTACCGTAATTCCTTTGCTGATTATCGGTATAATTGCCCGCTTCTATTGCAAAGTGAACTACTTCACGCTGATGGGATTGATTGCCGGTAGTAATACAGACCCTCCCGCACTGGCGTATGCCAACCAGGCATCCGGCAACGATGCTCCGGCAGTAGGCTATTCTACGGTTTATCCGCTGACAATGTTCCTGCGTATTCTGGCGGGACAAATGATATTGCTGACAATGATGTAATGCAAGCTATATTTAAGCAAAAAGAGAGGTCATGTTCGCATGACCTCTCTTTTTTATTTCATCGATTATAAATAATAATTCCGCTTCACTTGATTTTGAGTCTCACAAACTCCTCCACAAAATCTATCGTCTTCTCAATGCCCAGCACCGAAGAATCAATACAGAGATGATAAGTTGCCGCAGCTCCCCATGTCTTGTAACTATAATAATTGTAATACTCCGAACGTTTTTTATCTGCCTTGCTCATCATATTTTCCGCCTCTTCTTCCGAAATGTGATGCATAGCGCAAAGACGGGCAACACGTGCCTCATGGGAAGCAGAAATAAAGATATTGGCGCAACGGGGATGCTCCCGAAGAATATAATCGGCACAACGGCCTACAAAAAGACAAGATTTCTCAGAGGCCAGCTGACGAATCACATCACTCTGCACTTTGAAAAGCGCGTCATTACTAAGACAATTCTGGGTAGGTAAGGCGCCATCTCCCACAAAAAGGGAAACGCATACCGAAAAGTCCGCCGATGATTCCCTGCGAAGCACGCTCATCAGCTTTCTCAAAAAATTCACGACAGAGGCCACTCTCCTTGGAAGCCAGAGTTATCAACTCCTTATCATAGAAATCGATGCCCAAGCGGGCTGCCAACTTCTCCCCTATCTCCTTTCCGCCGCTTCCCAATTGGCGACCGATGTTCACAACGAATTTCTTATTCATAGCTTCAATCTAAATATTGGTTTACTGATAGCAAAAGTAAGGATTTATAGGAAAGAAACAAAAAAAGTCACACGTTTTTCACCTTATCCCTCCGCTCTCTTGAATTTACGGAACTGCCTTACCAACATTACCAGCGCTACCAGGCTGGCAAGCAAATCGGAGAATGGCATACTATACCATACACCTGCCGCACCAAAGAAACGGGGCAGGATTATCAATGCCGGAAGCAGAAAAAGCATCTGGCGAGTAAGAGAAAGGAAAATAGCCTTACTTGCCATTCCGATACTCTGGAAAAAGTTGGATGTCACCATCTGGAAACCGATGATAGGGAAAAACATCACTACAACCCGTAAACCACGTGCCGAAATTGCTATCAGTTCCTCATCAGAAGTAAATATCGAAACTACCAGTTCGGGAACAAGCATTCCCATCAGAAAGCCGGAAGTTGTGACAACCGTTGCAAAGATGATTGTCAGTTTCAACACCCGGGAGACGCGCGCGTATTGCTGGGCACCAAAGTTATATCCCGCAATGGGCTGCATACCCTGATTCAATCCCATCACAATCATTACAAATATAAATACCAGCCGATTGACAATACCGAATGCACCAATGGATAAATCTCCCCCATAACGCTTCAGCCCTTGATTGATAACGATCACAATAAAACATGCCGCCAGGTTCATCAGGAAAGGGGACATGCCGATAGCAAGCGAATCCATCACAATCTTACGGCGCAGGCGGAAAATGCCGCGGTGAAAATGCAAGAGTTCGTCTTTATTGCTGAATATCTTGAATTGCCACAGTAATGAAATGACCTGGGCAATGATAGTGGCAATAGCGGCTCCACGGATGCCCCAACCGAAACCGTAGATAAATAAAGGGTCAAGTATCGTGTTGATAACAACCGTAGCAATAGTGGCATACATTGCTTTCTGTGGATGTCCGGAAGAGCGCAACACGGCATTCAAACCCAGATAAAGGTGTGTGACGACATTGCCAAGCAAAATGATCTGCATATATTCGCGGGCGTACTTCACCGTCTCATCACTACCGCCGAAGAAGTAAAGGATGGGATCGAGAAATATCATCGTCGCTACCGTAAATGCCAATCCCAGCACTATATTCAGCACCAGCACATTACCCAAGACACGTTGGGCTGTATCGTAATCTTTTTTGTCCCAGTTTAACCGATACCAATGTGGAAGCTCCAACTCCTACCAACGAGCCGAATGCAGCAGCAAGATTCATCAGAGGAAAAGTAAGTGCCAGTCCTGAAATAGCCATTGTGCCTACTCCGTGACCGATAAAAATGCTGTCCACCATATTATATAAGGAAGATGCCGTCATGGCGATAATTGCCGGCACTGCATATTGCATCAGTAGTTTTCCAATCTTTTCTGTTCCCAACGCTGTGGGTGCCTTTTGTCCTGTCATACCTATTTTCTTTTATTGAGGGTGCAAAGGTACTGATTTTCCGGCAAGCAAACAAAAGAAGGTGCAGGAAGAACGAATCAATGTACCCGCCAATCCGTAACATTACCGGCGCTACCGTATGCACCTGACGCTGGAACAACTGATGAAAGCGGAAAGTCTGAACGAGAAGATCAAAAGCCTTATAGAACAGACCGGACGAAAAGGATAAAGTCCCCGGATTCCATGAAATAAGAAAGGCGTCCCTTACGGAGCGCCTTTCTTATTTCATGATTCTCATCTCGCTCAACACGACAGGAAAAAGCTTCCTTCAATGAGTGAAAGAGAAGCCTCTTCCGCAAATCCTACTCAATGAAAATGATCTGTCGTCCCAGCACGTTCTCTCTTCTGACCACCAGCACATAGCATCCGGCGGAGATATCCGTCACGGACAGAGCCATGCCGTTCCTCAAGTCCTCCGCGCTACACGAAACGCTCCGTATTCTGACACCGCTCAAGGTTATGACTTCCAACCTGCAACCGCCTTCGCCCCGCAAGCCCGGGTAGCGGACAAAAGCTGTTCCCTTAAACGGATTCGGATATACCCCCAACGCTTGCGATGAGGCTTCCGTCGAAGGAATTGAAGTATATTGCCCCGCATCGAAAATCTCATGGCCAAGTTGCTCATTACCCACATCATCGCGCGAAATACAGTAGAAGCGGTAGGATGCACCCAACTCCGGAGCAAACAGTTCTTTCACTGAGGTTCCGGGGAATACATTCCAAAGTGTGAACGGCTCATTGTTTTTGCTGACCCAAAGCTCATAGCTCCTTATTACTCCCGTTCCTTCGTCGCTTCCTTCCCATTCTATCCACCATCGCGGCTCTCCCGTGGCGGCAGTGACCGACACCACTTTACTCTCAGGAGCAGTCTCATCAATCTTGTTGGAAAACAGCTCCGTCACAATCGGCGGATTGGCATCAAATACAATGGATGCTTTGTTGGCTATCACATCCCCTGTCCTGAGTCCCTGCTTTATTCCTGTGCGGAAGCTTACGAAACCCTCCCCTTCGGGAGCTGTCTTGTTAGGAGGCAGGAAGCCTAAGTCGGGATCTTCCTCTTCTTCCATCGTGGTGGGGTTGAGGGTAAGGAAATTCCAGCGAAGGACTCCTTTCGCCTCATCCAGATGACCTGTCACACGTATGATAAGTTCCTTCCCCGGACGCAGATCCACGTCTTGGGCAAACGAGCGCAGGTTGTCTCCCTTGAGGCTGTATGTCCTGCCGCCGAAACCGAAGTCTCCGAAGCCGAACTGCGACAAGTCGAAGCGGCCGAGGTCGAGCGTATCATGGACGGTCACCGTATGCGCCGGCGCGGTAGCACTGCTCTTGTTTTCGAATAAAATGCTGTATGACATGTCCGAGGGTTGACGTATCCAATGCTCCGTACCATATCCCGCGGGACCTATCTTCTCGTTCGGGTCGAAAGAACTCACCGCTTTCACATGCTTCTGTCCTCCGCCTTTCTTGCCCATGCAATCTTTTCCAGTTTTGACCATGTCAGCGCCCTGTATGACTAAGCTACTGACGAGCTGGTAGATGAACGGAACACCCGAAAAGCTGAGGGCACAACTCCCCAGGCTCGTCCCGGTTATCCAGGCAGCGTTGAAAAGGGTCTCTTTTCCCTGAAACACATTCCCCCAGTTCCAACCGATCTTCAAGGCTCCCCATGCGCAACTGACCCCCGGTATCACCGACAAGCCTCCATCGATAGCTGCCATTCCCAGTGCTTCGATGAAGCATGTTCCTGCCGCGACTATTCCCTGACTTTCACCGCTCCTGGTCACCAAAGTTCCAAGTTGCCCCCATAGTGGGTTGGACCACACGGCGATGCTTACGTCGCCAGGCGATTTGATCCGGATACGTATAGATCCGTTACTGTTGCCCGGTATCACGGGAATCACCAGCGGGTAAATCCGCGTCTTGTGTATTCCGTCTATTCTGTCATTCACCACGGAGAAGTCTCCCATTTCATTCATCATTTTCTTGCCGATATCTGCCACCGCCAATTCTTCCGGTTGCACCGTCACGAAATCGAGGTATTCCACTTCCAACCCCTCCACGTCGGATATGGCGAAATAGACCGGCACGATGTAAGCATCCACGTTGCCTCGGTTACCATAGCTGATGGTGTATGTCTGCCATTTATTGAAGAGTATCCTGTCTCGTCCTTCCAGTGCGCACCACGTTTCAGGCTCTTCAGCTTCCACCACTTCGAAAGCCTCCGCGAGGACGTATTCCGTGTCGCCGTTCTTCACTACCACGTCCCACTTTCCGGTCTTTGCCTTGCTCATGTCCAAAAAGCCTCCCAATACTCCGCCTCCTTCCGGAAATTCCGGATTCATGACAGGAAGGTCTTGTTCGCCCGGCTTGCGGAGGAACAAGACGCTCTCCTTCCCAAAACTTCCGCCGAACACGGAAATGCGCGCCAGTCCCATGTTTCCGGCCGAGGACGGCTCAATCCGTTCCACCCCCGTTATGTTGACGGTTTGCGCGGAAGCGGCTCTGCCCACGCTGTTGGACGTTTTCAACAGCACTTTATATACACCCGGCTTGGCATAGACGTGTTTCGGATTTTTCAGGACAGAAGCAGGCGCCTTGTCTCCGAAATCCCATTCATAGGAGATCCCGTTCTCCGAACGGTTGCCGAAAGTCACTTCATACCCCTCCTTGTAAACTTCGAAACCGGCGGTCGGGATATTGCCGCGATCCGTTTCCTCGAATGTGACGCTCATCATCGGAACCCCGTCATTCCCGTTGCCGGACAAGTCCTTGAATGTGTCGTCGAAAGAGAGGTAGAGTTCCAGCGCTTCTTCCCCGCTGAAATCTTTCCGGCGCATGTTTGTCTTTATCTCTTCAGCGGTCAGGGCTCGCGACCACATCCTTACATCGTCAATCCAATAATCGACTTTGTAATTTTGAAACCAATCCGGACCTACCACATACATGTAGTCGTCATCCGCAAGCAGGCTTCCTGCCAGTTCCTTCTCCAGCACCTGCTCACCATCAATATACATCTTCAGGTTGAGCAACCTGTCCGGATGGTCTTCGTACGTGAATGCCACATGATGCCAAAGAGTGTCGTCTATCCGCTCTTCCTTATACATCTCCACTTCACCCTTGTCGGTTCTGACATACAGAGTCGGGAAACCATTACCGTAGCTACTGTTTGTCCTGATTCCCAAGTTGAAAGAACCTTGTGTATGATATCCCTGGCTTCGTGAGAATATGTTTCCCGCACCATAGATACCTTCCTTGAAATTCACCCACGCCTCTACCGTCAACGCCTTGTCCGGACGGAAGTCGGAGTTTCCGCAGACAATCATGCCCTGATAAGGCTCATCTACATCGCGCTTGACGTGCCATGCCTTGTTAAGTTCCCCCGGTGCAGGCTGATTCCCGAAACGGAGGTAGTAAAGGTCTATTTTGTCCGATTGCGAGTAGTCGGATATCGGAGCCAGCGAAGCAATCAGGTGTTCTGTTCCCTTTCCGTCTATCATCAATTGGTTAACTTTTCCCGGTGTAGAATTAAAATTAATGGGATAAGTGGCTATGTCAATGAAAGATTCTCCGGCATTTGTTGATTTTGCCTTATCAAAACACCCGCCGAAGACATAAAATGTTTTTCCGGTAACATCGTTGGGATCCGGAAGAAGTTTGTAAAGAGTCACATTTCCGGGAGATTGTCTCATTATCCTGCGGGACGGTTTCCAAGAAAGTCCTTTGTCTTTCGATATTTTCAGGTAATGATATCCCCTATAGGAATAACTAACGTATACGTAATCTCCTTTCGCTATTATAGTATGGTGAGAAGACTGATTGTTGGTCATATCCGCCTCCCTCAGGTTTATGGGAGGAGTCCACGTTGCGCCATTGTCATCCGAACGCACATACATGGAAGCTTTCTCATACCGTTCAAAGATTACGTGAAGCGTGTTTCCGACCTTGGCCACATGAGGCCAGTAGTGGTCACCTCTGTTAGACGGCCAAGGTTCAAAACAGGAGGTAATATCTCCCGACAACAACTTCGTTGAGAATATTTGTCCCCGGTCGGCGGAAGTACTCATATAGACACGACCTCCCCCGGGACCTAAGTACCACGAATAATAACCATGCAGGACGTGAATATGACTTCCGTCAAAATGCAAGTCATAGAGTGTGGTGGCATGTGTTTCGGTCGAACTTTTATCGACCAAGTTCTTTTTGAAATTCTTTCCGCTATCAGTCGAAACGGCGGCATAAAGTTCCGACGCTCTATATAATTCTTTCCTATAAGCTATGACGACTTGTTCGCCCATTGCCCTGATCTGCGAATTTGTTATACGCTTGTAGCCGTCTATCATATCAATGACCGTTCCTTCCGAGAATGCCACCCCATTATCGTCGGAACGAAAATAATAAAGTCTGCCGGTACCATTATCCGCATAATTATAGTCGGTAACCGCTATGTGAACCGTGTTCCCGGACACTGCCATTGATTTACGATATTCGCTGCCGGTCAATTCTCCACTGTCGCTTTGAGTCATAATCAGTATGGGGTTATCCCACGTCTCCCCCAAATCCGCAGACCGGCGATAATAAAGCTTTCCCGGTTTATTGTATTCGTATTCCACCCAAAGCAGGTGGATGGTGTTTCCCTCTATTTGGCGGTCAACGGTTACGCTTTCCAGTTCTTTCTCCCCTCTATCCGGCTCAAGTTCACCATTCGGTTCGAGATATACGATTCCTGTCCCTGCAGTGGAAAAACTCCTGCCGCAAGCACTATCCAACCGATCAAAAGAATCAGCCAATGTTTTCTTAAAGTGTAATGTTTAGCATTCATAAAATAGTATTTTTAAAAGTTATTAAAATATCCGCATTGCGGACCTGCGCGCTACACAATTCAAAATTACGCCTTAGCGTGGAGTATGCACTCTCATATTTGCAGTTTCTATTCTCAAAATCACAAAAAAAAAAGAATCGAGACGCACCATATATTGTTTTAAACAAGTATCTTTGAAAAAAAAACCATGATAGAAGCCATTGTCACCACCTTTCCGATGTTTGCCTGCCTTTTCTGGTGTTGTTTTTTCCTTATGGAATATTCCAGCTGCGATTCAGGCAAACGGTTGTTTTTCTTTTTCATGCTGACGGCCACATTCCTGTATCTGGGACACTGTTGTTACTTCAATAAGGAATACTCTCTGATACCGTTGACGGACACTGTTTATTCTTTCGCGAATCTGGCTGTTTTTCCCATTTTCTTTCTTTATATCAAATGGGTGACCACCAACGCCTCTATTTCTCCACGAAATTGGTGGGTGCTTCTTCCGGCTGCCTGCGTCAGCATTTCCATAGGGGTGACGTACGCTTACATGACCAAAGACGAATCAGACTATTTTGCCGGCAATTACTTCTATTCCGGTTCATATGATATGAAAACTACCGGAATATGGCTTCAGACAAGATTGCATCAGTTGGCAGCCATCGTATTCTCCGCAGAACTGACACTGGTGCTGTATTTCGGGGAGCGGCATATCAGCCGGTTCAACAAGAGCGTGAATGACTACTACTCGGATACAGAAAACAAAACGTTTACCCGCATGCGCAACCTGCTGATATACTTTGTAATCATTTCCTGCCTGTCGTTCGTGGTCAATTTACTCGGAAAATCTTATTTTATAAACCACGGCACCCTCTTAGCTCCCCTTTCGCTACTTTTTGGCACATTTCTGTTCCTTATAGGCTACGAGGGGCACAAGCGCACGTTTACCGCCAAAGAGATGACGAGCGATACGGAAGCCTGTTCAGAATTCGGGCAAAGTCCGGATCCGCAGAAAGAACATACGAGCGATTATTTCCGGGATCTTTCAATCCGGTTGGTTTCCATTTTGAGGGAAGAACAACTCTTTCTGCTTCCGGACCTGAAGATATCCGACCTGACCTCACGCCTTCAGACCAACAGGAATTACCTGTATCAGGCCATCAATGTGCAGATGGGCACATCTTTTTCGGAGTTAATCAATCGGTTGCGCATAGAATATGCGCAAGAACTGATGAAAGAAGACCGCTCGCTGAGCGTTACGGAAGTATGTATAAGATCCGGCTATCTGTCGGAAAGTTCTTTTTATCGCAATTTCAAACAGGTATCGGGGGTATCTCCCAAAAAGTGGCATCAAAGTTTATGACGCGTATGGCGTACCTGTAGGTATCAACACCCGACTCCTCCCTTTTATCCTTTTCTAGTTCCCAAAGGATGTTTTTTATAACGACCTTTCCCATAACCCGCTCTCACAATCAATTATCAGGCTGAAATCAAGATATCCATGCACACATTAGCCCTAGACTTTTCCTAATTCTCCCCTCCTTCGTGCCATTATATGAAAAATGTTTCGTATTTTTGCCCCAAATAGTGTTAATGTACAACGAAATGAATGTATTAGAACTAAGTGAACAGGAAATCATTCGACGTAATAGTATGAATGAACTTCGCGCGACGGGCATCGAGCCCTATCCCGCTGCAGAGTATGTAACCAATGCTTTCTCCACTGATATAAAAGCAGAATTCAAAGATGACGCTGAACCTCGCAAAGTATCCGTAGCCGGACGTATGATGACACGCCGCGTGATGGGTAAGGCTTCGTTTATTGAATTGCAGGACTCTAAAGGTCGCATTCAGGTATATATTACCCGCGACGATATCTGTCCGGGAGAAGACAAGGATCTCTACAACACTGTATTTAAACGCCTGCTCGACTTAGGCGATTTCATTGGAATCGAGGGTTTTGTATTCCGTACCCAGATGGGCGAAATCAGTATCCATGCCCAAAAGCTGACTGTACTGGCAAAATCTATCAAACCATTGCCTATTGTAAAATACAAAGACGGTGTAGCCTATGACTCCTTTGAAGACCCCGAACTCCGCTATCGCCAACGTTACGTTGACCTTGTAGTGAATGACGGCGTAAAAGAAACATTCCTGAAACGTGCCGCGGTTATTAAGACCATGCGTGCCGTACTGGACGAAGCCGGCTACACGGAAGTGGAAACTCCGATTCTGCAATCCATCGCAGGTGGAGCAAGTGCCCGTCCTTTCATCACTCACCACAACTCACTGAATATGGATCTGTATCTGCGTATCGCTACCGAGCTTTACCTGAAACGTTTGATCGTTGGTGGTTTTGAAGGCGTGTATGAAATCGGAAAGAACTTCCGCAACGAAGGTATGGACAAGAATCATAACCCGGAATTCACCTGTCTGGAACTGTACGTACAATATAAGGATTACAACTGGATGATGAGTTTCACCGAGAAATTGCTGGAACGTATCTGCATTGCCGTGAACGGCAGCGAAGAAACTACCATCGACGGTAAGACCATCAGCTTCAAGGCACCATACCGCCGCTTGCCCATCCTGGACGCTATCAAGGAAAAAACAGGTTACGACCTCAATGGCAAGAGTGAAGAAGAAATCCGCCAGGTCTGCAAAGAACTGAAAATGGAAATTGACGACACCATGGGTAAAGGCAAGTTGATAGATGAAATATTCGGTGAATTCTGCGAAGGCACTTTCATTCAGCCGACTTTCATCACCGACTATCCGGTTGAAATGAGTCCGCTGACCAAGATGCACCGCAGCAAACCGGGACTAACCGAACGTTTTGAACTGATGGTGAACGGTAAAGAGCTTGCCAATGCTTATAGCGAGCTGAACGACCCCATCGACCAGGAAGAACGCTTCAAAGATCAATTGCGATTGAGTGAAAAGGGAGACGATGAAGCTATGTTCATCGACCAGGATTTCCTGCGTGCCCTGCAATTCGGTATGCCTCCCACATCAGGTATCGGTATCGGCATTGACCGTCTGACGATGCTGATGACAGGCAAGTCGTATATTCAGGAAGTATTGTTCTTCCGCAAATGCGCCCCGAAAAAATCACTCCGAAAGATGCTCCCGCCAAATATATGGAACTGGGCATTGCCGAAGACTGGGTACCCGTTATTCAGAAAGCCGGCTACAACACAATAGAAGATATGAAAGATGTGAATCCGCAAAAACTGCACCAGGACATTTGCGGTATTAACAAGAAATACAAACTGGAACTGACCAACCCGTCGGTAAACGACGTAGAAGGCTGGATTGAGATAATTAAGAATTAAAGAATTAAAAATTAAATAAGAAGATTAAAGATCGAACGAGGGAAAGGAATTTCCTTTCCCCCTTTTAATTTTTAATTATTAATTATTAATTTCGATATGAAACTACCCGGAAAGATAGCCATAATGGGCGGAGGAAGCTGGGCTACAGCCATTGCAAAAATGGTACTTGCTCAGGCTGAGTCGATTAACTGGTATATGCGACGAGATGATCGCATAACCGATTTTAAACGACTGGGGCATAACCCTGCCTACCTGACGGGCGTCAAATTCGACATGAAGCGCATCAACTTCAGCTCTAATATCAACGATGTAGTAAAAGAGTCTGATACGCTGATATTTGTCACCCCCTCCCCCTATCTCAAAGCTCACTTGAAGAAGCTGAAAACACGGATACGGGATAAATTCATCATTACTGCTATAAAAGGAATCGTACCCGACGACAATCTGATCGTATCGGAGTACTTCACAAAAAGAATACGGCGTTCCACCCGAAAATATAGCTGTACTGGCAGGTCCCTGCCATGCGGAAGAAGTAGCCTTGGAACGTCTCTCTTATCTCACCATCGCTTGTCCGGACACAGATAAAGCATGTACCATCGCCCGCCGTCTGGCCAGTTCATTTATCAAAACATCCGTCAGCAACGACGTAGCCGGCATAGAATATAGTTCTGTGCTGAAAAACGTGTATGCCATTGCCGCCGGTATCTGTAGCGGTCTGAAGTACGGTGATAACTTCCAGGCGGTATTGATATCCAACGCCGTGCAAGAAATGAACCGTTTCCTGCAAACAGTACATCCGCTGAACAGAAACGTGAATGATTCTGTTTATTTAGGTGATCTGTTGGTGACAGGATATTCCAACTTCAGCCGTAATCGCACGTTTGGTACTATGATTGGTAAAAGGGTATTCTGTAAAAAGCGCGCAAATAGAAATGGAGATGATTGCCGAAGGATATTACGGTACAAAGTGTATCAAGGAAATCAACAAACATCACCATGTCAATATGCCGATACTGGATGCTGTCTATAACATTCTGTACGAACGCATTTCACCCATGATAGAAATCAAGTTGCTGACTGATTCGCTAAGATAATCTCTCCCTTAACTCCTCTTCCGCAAAGAGGAGAATAAAGTCAGAGTTGCGATATAAAGAAAAGAATATTATAAATAAATCTTATAAACCAAAAGTAACTCAAGCCTACCTTTTCCACAGGGAAGGGGGCGGGTAAGAGGCTTTAAAACCTAGAATATTATGATTAGTTTGAACATCGAAAAGACTTTTTGGATTTATCTCCAAAGCATCTGTTGCTGCCTACGAAGCTCAGGTAAAAGCTGCGCAGGAAGCATTGGAAAACGGTACCGGAAAAGGTAATGACTTCCTGGGGTGGTTGCACCTCCCTCATCTATCAGCCAAGAGCATTTGGCCGACCTGAAAGCTACTGCACAAGTTTTGCGCGACAACTGTGAGGTAGTAATCGTAGCCGGCATCGGCGGAAGCTATCTCGGCGCACGTGCAGTCATCGAGGCTTTATCAAACAGCTTCACTTGGTTGCAGGAAAAGAAAACTGCTCCTGTAATGATCTATGCAGGACACAATATCAGCGAAGATTATTTGTATGAACTGACTGAATTCCTGAAAGACAAGAAATTCGGCGTCATCAATATCTCCAAATCCGGAACTACCACCGAAACCGCTCTCGCTTTCCGTCTGTTGAAAAAGCAATGTGAAGACCAGCGTGGTAAGGAAATGGCAAAGAAAGTTATCGTTGCCATCACAGATGCCAAGAAAGGCGCTGCCCGCATCACTGCTGATAAGGAAGGTTACAAATCATTCATTATCCCCGATAATGTGGGAGGACGCTTCTCTGTACTGACTCCGGTTGGTTTATTGCCGATAGCGATAGCCGGTTTCGACATCGAGAAATTAGTAGCCGGTGCCGCTGACATGGAAAAGGCTTGCGGTGTGAATGTTCCGTTTGCCGAGAATCTGGCTGCGCAATATGCTGCTACCCGTAACGAGCTGTACAAGAATGGCAAGAAGATCGAGATCCTTGTAAACTTCTGCCCGAAACTGCACTATGTAAGCGAATGGTGGAAGCAATTATACGGAGAATCCGAAGGTAAGGAAAACAAAGGTATTTTCCCGGCAGCTGTAGACTTCTCTACTGACTTACACTCTATGGGACAATGGATTCAGGAAGGTGAACGTACCATTTTCGAAACCGTAATATCTGTAGAGAACGTAGACCACAAGCTGGAAGTACCTTCTGACGAAGCAAATCTGGACGGATTGAACTTCCTTGCAGGTAAGCGCGTAGACGAAGTAAATAAAATGGCAGAACTGGGTACTCAGTTGGCTCACGTAGATGGTGGTGTGCCCAACATGCGTATTATCATCGAGAAGCTGGACGAATACAATATCGGTCAGTTACTTTACTTCTTTGAAATAGGATGCGGTATCAGCGGTTATCTGCTGGGCGTAAATCCGTTCAATCAACCGGGCGTAGAAGCATACAAAAAGAATATGTTTGCATTGCTGAACAAGCCGGGATATGAAGAAGAGTCAAAAAGCTATTCAGGCAAGACTTTAAGAAAGAGTCAGTTAACCATATATAAACGAGGTGTGGATGAGTTTAATCATTCACACCTCGTTTTTTTTATTGTATCTTTGCAACCATAAAACAATAGGTATTATGTTTCAAGAAGCTATTTCCCGCTATCTTCAATCCAGTGGGCACTCAAAAATTCAATTGAAATCCGTTCTTTTCGATATGGACGGCGTATTATTCAATTCCATGCCTTACCATGCCGATGCCTGGCATAAGGTAATGGAACGCCATGGATTGCACCTGAGCCGTGAAGAAGCTTACCTGCATGAAGGACGAACCGGAGCTGCTACTATCAATATCGTCTATCAACGGCAATACGGAAAAGATGCCACTCCCGAAATGATACAGAGCATTTATGCAGAAAAGAGTGCAGAATTCAACAGTAACCCCGAACCGGAACGTATGCCCGGCGCATGGGAAGTACTACAGAAAATAAAATCGGATGGACTGATACCGATGGTGGTCACCGGTTCTGGACAACACTCATTATTAGACCGTCTATCGCATAACTTCCCCGGTATGTTCCGTCGCGAACTGATGGTAACTGCCTTCGATGTGAAATATGGGAAACCACATCCGGAACCTTACCTGATGGCTTTACAAAAAGGAGGATTAGCCCCCAATGAAGCTATCGTAGTAGAAAATGCGCCTATGGGCGTACAAGCTGGTGCAGCAGCAGGTATATTTACAGTAGCTGTCAACACAGGTCCCATCGACGGACAGGTCTTACTGGATGCCGGAGCAAATGTATTATTCCCGTCTATGCAGGATTTTTGCGACAATTGGGAGAACTTACGTAAAGCGTTCGAATAAAGAAATCGGACGCTTTTTATTTATGGAAAAGAAAATATTTTATCTTAATAGTTCACTGATCTTTTTCCTTAAATTTAACTTTATTATTTCGTCAGGTTTTAACTCAAGCTCTATCAAAATCTTGGCAGTAGAGAGTTTATAAGCTTCATTTCCCCTATCATAATTCATCTGTTCTTTATCGATAGAATAGAGCAGGGCAAAATCATAATCCAAAGCTTTTGAAACATTATATAAAGTATCCGTATCAATACTTTTTCGTGTCAACATATAGTCAACACTCTGAGGCTTAACTTGCAGTCTTCTTGCAAGTTCAGCCTTTGTCACCAGTTTTTCAACCATGACATTTTTTATAACTTCACCGATGTATATAGTAGTCTTTTCCATTTCTATGAAGGTACGATTTATTATCCAAACCTAGAGGAAGTGAAATAAAAAATTTATCTGTCCTGTAATACCTATTTATTCACAATTCACTTGTTTTATCAAATAAATTGTGATACTTTTGTCGCAGAATGATATAAACAATAAATAATCAAATTACCATGACTCTACTGATTCTTATTCTGATAGCGATTCCTGTTTGTATCTTGACAATTCTATTATGGATATACAATGATTATAAAAAGTACAAAAGACAGAATTGCTTCGATTTTATTGTTTTTGGCTTTACCTGCCACTATACAAGCTCAATACACAGACAAAAATTGCTGTGTAAACTCTAAATGGCATGAAAATCCAAAAGAAATATTAGAGCATACGACTGGAAGTTTCACCACTTCCCATGGTCGTTGACAATAAACCACAATTCTTCAATACCTTCAATTTTATCATTACGCCAATCAAAATTGATTATGATACTCCAAGACATTAAAAGCCGTCTTAACGAAACGCGAAACTGGTACATTGTACTGACATTGCCCCGGAAAGAAAGAAAAACCAAAGAAACTTTGGAAAATAAAGGCATGATAACTTATCTCCCTACCATTTACGTAAAACGCAGATGGAAAGAACAAGTAAAAAGAAATACAGATTCCCGCTGTAAACAGATGCGTATTTATTTACGCTACCGGTACAGAGCTAGAGGGATTAAAAGGAACATATCCTACTCTTCCGATAGAAATGACGGAAGTAGGACATTAGAGTTGACTTTACAACTGGAAAGGGAAAAAGGGGGACACCGTGATGGTATCCCCCTTTTTGTTGTGTGACCCCGGTGCGATTCAAACGCACGACCTTCAGAACCGGAATCTGACGCTCTATTCACTAAGCTACGGAGCCTTAAATGCGGGGACAAAAGTATAAAAAAATCGGGCATATTCCTAATGATTTGTCTTTTTTACAGTAAAAGCCTATAAATAAGAATATTATTTTGAGAGCCACAACTGGTTAACAAGAAACAAATTGCTCATAAAATTAGCCAAATACGATGCAAATATAAATATTATACCTATATTTGCCGAACAAAAACATAGTACACACTTATGAGTTATCTGATAAAACCAGAGGGTTATAAACCCTTATTGGACTTAAAACAAACAGAATTAGGAATCAAACAGATCAAAGAGTTCTTCCAATTGAACCTTTCATCGGAATTACGTTTGCGTCGTGTCACAGCCCCGCTTTTCGTATTGAAAGGTATGGGTATTAATGACGATTTGAATGGCGTAGAACGTGCAGTATCATTTCCTATCAAAGATTTGGGAGATGCGCAAGCCGAAGTAGTACATTCTCTTGCCAAATGGAAGCGATTGACATTGGCAGACTATAATATTGAATCCGGATATGGTATTTATACGGACATGAATGCCATACGCTCAGACGAAGAGTTGGGAAATCTTCATTCTCTCTACGTAGACCAATGGGACTGGGAACGTGTCATCACTACCGAAGACCGGAACGTGAACTTCCTGAAAGAAATTGTGACCCGTATTTATGCAGCCATGATACGTACAGAATATATGGTGTATGAAATGTACCCTCAGATTAAGCCTTGTCTGCCTCAGAAGTTACATTTCATTCATGCGGAAGAGTTACGTCAACTTTATCCGGATCTGGAACCCAAATGTCGCGAACATGCCATTACGAAAAAATATGGTGCTGTATTCATTATCGGTATTGGCTGCAAACTAAGCGATGGAGAGAAAACGACGGACGCGCCCCGGACTATGATGACTATACCACAGAAGGGTTGAATGGTCTTCCGGGCTTGAATGGTGACCTTTTATTATGGGATAATGTATTGCAGCGCAGCATTGAGCTATCATCCATGGGTATCCGTGTAGATAAGGAAGCCCTGCAACGCCAGCTGAAACAAGAGGGAGAAGAAAAACGACTGGAACTCTATTTCCATAAACGTCTGATGAATGACACATTGCCCCTTTCTATAGGTGGTGGTATCGGGCAATCACGTCTTTGTATGTTCTATTTAAGAAAAGCTCATATCGGCGAAATTCAAGCCAGTATCTGGCCGGAAGAAATGCGTGAGGAATGTAAGGAACACAATATTTACTTGATTTAATACTCAGATACAAATAGAAAAGGCAGAGATTTTATGATTTCTGCCTTTTCTGTTTATCTCTGTTCGAAGAAATAAAAAGAATGCTCTATTACAGGAATCAGATTAAAATTGTATCTTAGCATCCGAAACTTTTAACACACAAAATTATGAACGTTCAAATAGAAGAAAGTTGGAAAGCACGTTTGGAACCGGAATTTGAAAAAGATTATTTTCATACACTAACGGATTTTGTACGGGAAGAATACAGTCATTATCCGATATACCCTCCGGGAAAGCTCATATTCAACGCTTTCAATCTTTGCCCATTCGATAAGGTGAAAGTAGTTATCATCGGTCAGGACCCTTACCACGGTCCCGGACAAGCTCATGGTTTATGCTTTTCTGTGAACGACGGAGTTCGTTTCCCTCCTTCATTGATTAATATATTCAAAGAAATAAAAGATGATATTGGTACAGATGCTCCCACCACTGGAAATCTGACCCGCTGGGCCGAGCAAGGCGTCCTGCTCCTGAATGCAACCCTAACTGTCCGTGGCCATCAGGCAGGTTCTCATCAGAACCGCGGCTGGGAGACTTTACGGATGCCGCCATACGTGTCCTTGCCGAACAGCGTGAACACCTCGTATTCATCCTCTGGGGATCTTATGCACAGCGTAAGGGTGCATTCATCGACCGGAGCAAGCATCTTGTTCTGACTTCTGCACATCCCTCTCCCTATCTGCCTACAATGGCTTCTTTGGAAATAAGCATTTTAGCAGAGCGAATGCCTATTTGAAAGAACATGGAGAACAAGCACTAGCGTGGTAAAAAGCAATTCCTAATCAGAAAAAAGATATCCCCTTCTACACTGAAGCATTCCGATAAATAAATCGTTTCAACAGTATAGAAGGGGATATTTTTTATGAAAAAGCAAATGCAGTGAAAGGAATATCAAATGGATTCTTAATACCATTTAATATTAGTCTGTGTCTGACTCTTCTTATCATATTTCAAATCTTGCAGAATACTGGCATTGGCACGGATAACGAAGCTATAGTACTTCCATGTACCAAATGGAGAAAGACTGGCAGACATGCTGAAACAGTGCAAGTCACGCGTTATATTGAAAGAAGTCTGTACTATCTTTTAGCATTAAAGTCATAACCGGAGTTGAAGCTGACTGCCCACTTATTGGAAATCTTAACATTACCATTAATATTAAGCGCATTCAGACTAAACTTATACGGATAACGCATGCTCTCTCTGTTGATTGGTCTGGAGGTATCTTCTGTTATATTAAAACCTGTACTTAGATTTATAGACCAAGGCATTTTGAAAACCTGATAACCGTCATCATCTACAGCAGCTTTTTCCTTCTTCCGCTTGGTAGGCGTATTACTTGTTCCCGCATCATCAGTTTCGTCACTTTCACTGTCCGCATCAGTCTGTTCGTTTCCTTTTCCATCATCTTCACTCTTCTCTCCGGTAAAGAATGCTTTCCACTTCTTCCATGTATCGTTATTAAGCGTGTAACTGAAAGAGTTCCCATAGCCCTGGAAACGTCCAAAACGTCCGTAAGACCACTCTGTGCGGTCACTCGTTACAACCCTACCGTTTTTATCAAAGGCATAAGCATAAGTAGCAAAGACTGAACTCATACTGAAGGTATAGTTCTTACTCAATTTCAAACGCAAATTTAATGTCAGGTTACTCCATGGACGCACCTTAGCAGCCGTATTATAAGAAATACTTGCACCCAACTCATCAATCAGACTGACCTTGCGTATTGAGTCATTCTTATCCTTATATTTCATTTCCAAGTTATTGGATATCTGGAATGAAATATTTCCAGATCTTCCTTGTCCAGGCACTCCGAACATTTGTCCGGCATATGGAGAATAAGTGATCGTATCTTGTGTTCCATCAGCATTGGGTTTAATATAAGTATCATAGTAACCATAGCGGGAAGAACCAAAGTCAGGAGCTGCACTGATACTGACAGAAGGAGTTATGACATGTCGAATCTGTATTTCCTTTTTCTTCATAAACAAAGGTTTATACATACCATAAATTTTTGTATTAACACCCAGACTGGCACTATAGTTATATACTCGATGGAAACCATAAATAGTATCAGTTTCTACTTCCCGCCCACTGGTACCTATATTCGGATCCCAGTCTTTCATCACCTTACGTGTATACCAACGCTCCGTATAACTCACCGATGGAGTTACATTGAAGTACTTGAACAATGTAAACGTAGCACTGATAGGTATTTCATGTTTCATTCCGTTCTTCCAGTCCTTCACCAGATTGGATTTGAACAGAAGATCATCTTTCGTAGTAATACTGTTAGAAAGGCGGCCACTATAGCGGAGAGAAATCTTCTCATACCACTTCTCATTACCTACTGCATTTTTCCGTTTGAAAGGAAAAATAGTACTCAAAGTAATATTCAAATCCGGTAAAGTTACGGCAATCGAAGAGTCCTTCATGTTTTGTGCAATATTACCGGTAGCTGCAATAGAAAGTTTCTGATCGGGGAAGTTACGTGAATAGCTGACACTAGATGTTTTGGTATTCTGCGTCATAGCCTGCGAATTGTACATATTACCGATATTAGTACGCTCATAGCTACTGGACGAGAAGTTCACACTGGCCGAGAATGACGAATTCGGACTGGCTTTGGGATCCTGGCGATGTGACCAAACAACTTTGAAGTCCTTTGCTACTGCATAGTCATCCAGGCCTTTATCACCGGTTTTAGTCACCTGATAGCTGGCCTGAAACAGACCGGAGAATTTATAACGAACATTATAATTGGTTTCCGCATTCAAAGCCCAGGAGCCTTTAGTAAAGATATCACCGCGCAGTTTCAAATCCATCTTGTCGCTGATAGCGAAATAGTAACCGCCATCTGTCAAACCAAATCCACGGGTAGAGTCATCCATATAACTTGGCATGATGAAACCTGATGAATAACTACTGGAGAAAGGAAAGAAGAAAAAACGGTACGGCAAGAGGTAGCGGGACATCCTCAATAACCAGATAAGCAGGCCCCGTCACTACATTTTTCTTGGGGCGTACTTTGGCATAGGTCATCTGCATGTAGAAGTGAGGATGATCGTGATTATCACAGGTAGTATAACGGCCGCTCTTCATGTACAGCTCATCGTTCATACCCTTCTTAGCGTTATTACCGGTCACATATCCTTCACCTTGCTGACTGACTACATTACTAATCAAGCCCTTTTTACTCTTAAAATTATACCGAATCGTATTCGTCTCATAAGGTGTATCCCCATCTTTGAAGACTGGTCTCCCCTGTATGACTTTTAATGAGTCTTCCACACCATGGGCAAAAACCGTACTACTGTCCATATTCATAGTAATCACCTCGGCAGCCAACTCTATCTTCTGATAGTTCACCTTCCCATCTCCATATAAATTGGCAATACCATTCTGAGTGAACACAATAGAGTCAGTAGCTTCATAAATCACCGGAGCATCCAAAGGCTGCTTTTTCTTACCGGCAGGCTGCAATTGTATCGTATCGTTTTGCAGGGTATCCCCCTTCAATAAAGTGTCTCCTCTTTGTACACCTTCTATATTAAAGGTGTCTGTCCGCTCGGTTCCTGTGGGAACAGTTCTTCCACGCCGACGTTGCGAAAAAGCCTCGCCGGAGAGCAGGAGTAAGACAAGTAGTAGTATGAATGATATGAATGTATTTGCTTTCAATGGCGTAATCAACTTATAGTTTCCGCTTGAAGGGGCAAAAGTACGTAAATTATACGGATAATCTCCCTTTTTAAAGAAATTTAGATTGCTACAAGAACTGTTCGCACCAGCGATCAAAACGTTTCAGACCTGCATTACCGAAATTTGAAAGACTTTTTCGGGCTTTCTCCACTGTTTTTTCCCGCTCCAGATGAGTCTTGGAATAAAACTTATCGGCAAAACAAACGACTTGCTCTTCCAGGCTAACCGGGAGCATATCCCGATGAGGTACTGGCAGGTTTTGCGAAATAATATCATCCAGAGATAGTCCTGCGCCCGTATGCCTTTCACATACCAACGCATGCCGGGGATATCCTTCCTGACGCATCAGATCTGCCCCTAAATAGCCATGACAGATATAGGGCTGATCGCCAAAACAGAAGATTCCCGGAGCATTAGTCAGAAAGATTCCGATATCATGCAGCATGCCGGCTTCATATAAAAAGTCTTTATCCAACTGAAGCTCCGGATGGTGATCAGCAATTGAAAGAGCCTTCTCGGCCACCAAACGACTATGCACCAACAAGATGTGTTTCCGTTCATTATCCTCCGGATAATATTTATCGATGATTGTAACGGGTGACATTTATTTCTTTTTAAACTTATACATATAAATCTCATCACGCAAATCGCAACTGCGCTTCTTCGTAAGGAAAATCTCTTCAAAGTCGTATGTATTTCCAAATTCTTCAAACAACAGTTCTTTTCCTCTCTCCGGCAAAACAACATATCCCTCACCGGACGGCAAATCCTTCTCAAAATGACGCATCTGATCATTCATATAGAAATTTGCACAATAGAAGCTCATGCCATCATATGAGTAGACCGTTCCCTGCGGCACATATTCCCTGATTTGGTTAACCAGGTGCTTGTCCGATTTAACTGCCAACACTGTAGGTTGATAGACCCCATCCAGAGAAACGAAAAGACAAAGCATACATCCGGCGATACTATATAATAAGGAGTAAGCGCCGGCCCGCTTCGCTACTCCCATCCATGTGCAGGCAGCCGCTATCAAAGGAAGCACCACCAGACACCATTTAGGAATAGACAGAGAAACCGCTTCCAAAGCATGCATAAAAGATACATTTTCAGCAGCATGACGGCCAGTTCCAAAAAGACTATCCGGTATCAGTCCTAAACGTACCGCTATGAAAGTTACCGTAAGTATCAAACACAGAGACGCAAATATATGTGCAGAGATTTTAAACACTTTTGCCCCACGCTGCACCAAAGCCAATAAATATTCAGCTATCAGCACTGCCATAAATGGATAGATGGGAAGCAGATAAACGCTACGTTTACTCTTGGGGATGCAATAAAATATGAAAATAAAGAGAATTACCACCCATGTGAACAATTGCAAGGGCGACTGTGAACGGAATTTTTTCCAGGCTTTCCCGATACGTTCGCCGAAAGATGTCCCCTCAGGTAACACACGCATGTTTTTCCACTTCAGTCCAAAAGAGAGATCAGCAATACCAAAGTCCAGGGTATCCAGCCCCAGATAACAGTCAGGAAATTATACCATATCGGATTCTCATGTGATCCGTAGGACATCTTTCCCATGAAGCGACCGGTATTCTCTTCCAACATTAAATCGACAAAAGACTGTCCGCCTTGTGCATAAGCCGCGCCCGCCCAGGCTGCATAAGGAATCAGAGAAAGGATTCCTACAAGCAATAACAAGAAGAATGTCTTCCAGAAAGAACGTCCACGCAACAACTGGTAAAGACCGATACAGACACATGGGAATATAGAACCTACCGGTCCTTTGGTCAATGTGGCACAGCCCATCAGTAAAACAGCCAGCCAGGGAATACCGCGGCACTCCTTCTCATCCCAACGAAACAGCAAACACAATGAAATAACAATAAGCGACACTTGCAACATATCTACACGGCACGCCACCGCTGCCCGGTGTACTTCAAAAGAAGACAGAAGAAGAATAGAAGTCAGAAAAGCCGTTTTTACCCCTTTACGTTTTGCTATAAAAGAGAAGAACACCAACTGCATAGCCAGGAATGCAATAGCAGACGGCAGACGGGATGAATACTCTGACACTCCTCCAAAAAGGGAAGAGATGGCAGCGATGGCCCAGTAGAGGAAAGGGGCTTATAAGCTATGTCGGTACCATAATTCACCGGAAGTATCCAGTTACCACTCTCTAACATAGAAAGGGCAACAATGGCCTCCCGTGGTTCCCCTTTAGAATAAAAAATGGTTTCTCCCAGAAAAAGGAACAACCACAAGCACACTCAGCAGCGCAATAAACCAGAACGCCTTCTTTCTGTCCGACATACCTTATTTGTTTTTTATGTTTTCTGGACGCAAAGATAGCGCAAACCGAAAGCAGATGCAAATTTATTTGCATTTGCTGAGATGCAGCTTATTTTCGCAAAGCAAAATTACAAATAATTCTGAAACAATACCTAACTTTGCCGCCCTAATGATAATGGCAACAGAGAGTAGATATTTAATGTTAAGATGAAGCGGCTGAAACAACTACCGGAATTTGTACGCTTCGTAATGGTGGGCATCTTTGCGACAGCTCTGCACTACGGATTGTATTTTGTATTACAACGGGTTATCAATGTAAACATAGCCTATACACTGGGATATGCTCTCAGTTTCATCGCCAATTTCTATCTGACTGCTTACTTTACCTTCGGCCGGAAGCCCTCATGGAGAAAAAGCCTTCGGATTTGGAGGGGCACACTTATGCAGCTATCTGCTACACATGGGGTTGCTGAACTCTCTCTCTGGATGGGCATCCCCAAACCTCTGGCCCCCATTCCGGTTTTCGCCATCGCCATTCCGGTCAACTTCTTACTCGTACGTTTCGTTTTCAAAAGAAAAGAGTGATAATTTGTTTTTCTCCCGATTTCTTACGAATATTGCAAAAAGATTTGTTCTATGATGGAAAACTCTCCCATACTCGCCGTTGTCGTACCTTGCTACAAAGAAGAGGCAGTGCTGCATGAAACCCATAAACGATTGAGCCAATTATTCGACCGGCTGATACAAGCCCGGCAAATTTCCCCGGAAAGCTATATATTATATGTAAACGACGGAAGCACCGACCAGACATGGGCTATCATCAAAGAACTGCACCAAAATACGGCCTATGCCTGCGGACTGAACCTGGCAGGAAACGTAGGACACCAGAATGCCCTGCTAGCAGGACTCAATGCAGTAAAAGAGCGTTGCGAGATAGCCATCTCCATTGATGCAGACTTGCAAGATGACATCCAGGTGATTCCGGACATGATAAACAGCTATAAAGCGGGCAATGACATCGTTTATGGCGTACGTAAAGAACGGAAGACCGACACTTTCTTCAAACGCAACACCGCTTTGGTCTTTTATCGGCTGATGAAGGCAATGGGGGTAAAATCCGTCTACAACCATGCCGACTACCGCCTGATGAGCCAGCGGGCTATACAACACCTATGCCGCTTCCGCGAGCGCAACCTTTTTCTTCGGGGGCTGGTTCCCCTCATCGGCTACCAGACGGACAGCGTGTACTACAATCGTGACAAGCGTTTTGCCGGAGAATCAAAGTACCCTTTCCGGAAGATGCTCAACTTTGCCATTGACGGCATCACTTCTTTTTCCGTCAAACCAGTCCGTATGATTTTTTGGATAGGCTGCATATTTATTCTTGTGGCACTATGTGTCACCGGATGGACACTTCACTCCTACACACAGCATAACACCGTTCCCGGATGGTCATCACTGATGATTTCCGTCTGGTTGGTAGGAGGCGTGATACTTGTGTCCTTGGGAATTGTGGGCGAATACATCGGCAAAATATACATTGAAGTGAAAGACCGACCGCGCTACAATGAAGAAGAGCTTCTGATGCCATCCGACAAAACAGAATAAAAGAAGCCCATCATCATTCTACACAAAAGTTTAAAAAAGGAAAAACACTTATCACGCTATCACACTATAATAAAGGTATAGGGAACAGTATGTGTCTTTCTTGCCGACAAGTTGGCAAGATTTTGCCACCCTATTGGCAAGACTTTGCCACCGCGTTGGCAAAACTTTGCCATAGGCATGGCAAAAGTTTGCCAAAAGCATGGCAATGGGTTGGCAAAATTACTCTCTGGCAGACAATGAGTTAACATAACTATCAAAATCGTATCGTCACATCAGTTTATATCAAAAAACACAAAATCGCTTGCGAAAGCGACATAAATGCCGTATCTTAGTACACGTGCAAGCAAACCATTTTGCTTACACATGATAAAAATCTGCTTATGGGAACATTAGGCTGCATCAATGACATGCTACAAAGGGATAAAGAGAACCGTGCTCTCCGCAAGCTGAGCAGAGGACGGATGCGGGAGCACTACAAATACCTTGTAGACAGAAAAGGTCCTGAGAGAGCCGATGTAACCATTGAGGAAATAGAAAAAATCCGAAGAAATACTACTGAAAAGGAATTGTCAGATAAAGAACATCTATTCAGGGCAAAGACGATTCTTGCAGCATGTGCTTTAGTCTTGCTTTTATTGGGAGTACTTTGTTATAAATTGTTCTTATAAGCAGGTCTGAAACCAATTGGCAAGAAATCTACCCGGTTAAATTCATCAGCCATTGGCTGGCGATTGAAAGCAGATTCCCATGCTTCATAAAAATTCGCATACTTTTTATATTCGAAGCAGAGAATCAACAACTTGATTTTCCTAAACCAATAAATTAGAAATGAAAAGATTATCTTTGCAAACACAATAAATACATTGAAAGACTTTCTGTTAGAACATGGAACATCTAAAAGCATACATTTTAGCACTTAAAAACATGAATACAGATTTTACAATTAGAATTGCCCAACAGTCTGATGCCCTTGAACTTATGAGTTTGTTTCAAGAGACAGTCCTCCATATAAACAAACGTGACTATTCAGAAGCAGAAGTGGCAGATTGGGCATCGTGCGGAAACGACCTCTCCCACATAAAAGACATGATTAAGACACATTATTTTATTGTGGCAACCAATCAACAGTCACAGATTGTCGGCTTTTCATCCATTACCCACCAAGGATATTTGCATTCTATGTTTGTTCATAAAGATTTTCAAGGTAAAGGCATTGCTACCATACTTCTAAATGAGATAGAACGGTATGCAACCGCAAGAGGAATCATGCGAATTACATCAGAAGTAAGCCTGACAGCCCGTCCATTCTTTGAGAAAAGAGGCTATATAGTAGAAGTGGAACAGAAACGCAAAGCTAACCAACTTTATCTCACCAATTTTTGGATGGCGAAAAGGCTGGCTGAATGAAATCGTATAACGGACGTATTCCTGCTTGTGGTGTCTTTTGTGGTGGTTGTCCCATATACACAAGAGAAAAAAGTCCCTGCAAAGGAGCAGAACAGAATGGTTCTCGCTGTGAAAAATGTAAAACATTCCATTTATGTTGCTTGGAAAAAGGAATAACACATTGTTTCCAATGTTCTGATTTCCCATGTACTAAATTCAAAAGATTTACCAAACGTTGGCTAAAATACGGACAAAACTTCATTGAAAACCAAAAGCTTTTAAAAAACGTAGGTGAAGTTAAATTTTTAAAGTATTATAATAAGAGAATCCACAACCAACTTACCAACAATGACAGAAAATCAGGAATAAAACAATAATTTTGTACCTTTCGAAAAACATGTGTTGTAAATGACAGATTTTAATTCATACATGGGCAATATAGACACTGACTTTTTTAGGGAACTGTGTTTAAGAAACGGAGAACTACGGTATTATAAAAGAAATGAGTTTATCCTCCGAGAGGGAGAAGTCCGTTCTTTCTTCGGATTTATTGTATCCGGTGTAATCAAATATACCTGCATCAACCAAACTGAAAACAAAACATATAATGTAGGTTTTTCTTTTGCCAATGAATTTATCTCTGATTATCCCAATTGTTTATATAACATAAAATCTGAATTGAATATACAAGCAATAACCCCATGTAGAATCTACATCTGTTCTTCCGAATTACTTCTACAAGAATTTGAAGAGAACAAAGAAAATCAACGAATAGCCCGTATTGCAGCCGAACAATTATTTTTTCAGTCGTATTCACGTTACTTGGATTTGTTCAGATTTACATCGGAAGAACGCTATCTCCAACTTCTTAAAAAATGTCCAGAAATCCTACAAATGGTACCCCTAAAAGAAATTGCGTCTTACTTGAAAATAACCCCTATTCACATGAGCCGCATCAGACACAAACTGAGTTTTGACAGCAAAGAATAAACATAGGTTTAGAAATTCAACCTTTTAACAATATTCCAAGATAATATTGATTCTGTCAGGAAGTTCTCTTTTATTTTTGCCCTATCCTTTGGCTGATTCAGCGAAAAGCAAGAATGAAAGGAGTTAAAACATAGAGTCCTATATATGAGAACAAGAAAAGTATTTAGAATGCCACTTGATAAAATTCTTTGTTTATCAGCCAATGCTATATTAACCATTATTGCACTATGGAGTATTGCATCAGTCTTTTTCGAAAACGTCACAATTGATTCTATAATAGCCCGTTTCAGCGTGGCTTCTGCCTGCATGGCCAACCTATTTTCAAAACATCGTCTTATCCGGATAATATTCCTCATTATGGCATTTGTACTGATAATTGTTGCAACCGCCCTCTATGTCCATAAAGCAAATAAGATGTAAAATACTCAGCAGTTATTCCGTCTCATTTTTCCTTTTCTTCCACAGCTGATAACTATTGATCATATTCTGCCATATATTATATATTAAACGCTATATAGATTTGATTATCAACAAACAAGCCCACCTATTACTAAGAGTGGGTAACAAAATAGTAACAAAAAAAACGAAGAAATTCGCTTAGTGGTGGGCTTGGTGTACAAAAGTAATAAAAGCCATCCAAGTATAAAAACAAAACTGGCAAAAAAGGAAAAAGACTGTTCCTCTTTTCGCCAGCATACATATTTTGCTGTCAATAGAAATTAGTTTAGTTCGTTTTGGATATATAGACAAAGGAACAAACCAAACTTTTCTGTTTCAACTTCACATATATTGTGTTCGATATTTATGGGGAGTTATACCTACGGTTTTCTTAAATATTCTATTGAAATGGTGTGGATATTTGAAACCCAATTGGTAAGCTATTTCACTGATAGTCTTATCCTTTTCTGTCAATAACTCTTTTGCCTTTTCCATGATAAACAACTGAATATAGTCTTTTGCAGACTTACCCGTTTCTTTCCTTATCAAATCTCCGAAATAATTAGGTGACAAATGTACTTGTTCGGCACAGTAAGCTACAGATGGCAATCCAACAGTATTGGGCTTATCCGAATCGAAATAAGTGCGAAGTATCTGCTCAAATTTGCCCAAAAGGTCTTTATTGACCAATTCACGGGTTACAAACTGACGTTCATAGAAACGTACACAATGGTTTAATAAAGTTTCTATATTTGATGCTATTATTTGCTTAGTGTGCTTGTCAATAGCATGCTCTAATTCTTCTTGTATTTCACGAAAACAATTTAGTATAATTTGCCGCTCCCTTTCCGACATGTGCAAAGCTTCATTTGAATCATAAGAAAAGAAAGTATAATCTTTCATTCTACGGGCAAGTGGTGTTCCATAAAGCAGGTCGGGATGAAACATCAATGCCAAACCCTTAGGATTAAGAGTTTCTCCTCCGTCATTCACTCCTGCCACTTGACCGGGAGATATAAATAATAAAGTTCCTTCTTGATAATCGTACTTGTTCCTGCCATAAAGTATAGTTCCACATTCAAGTTCCTTAAAGAATACACAGTAGAACCCAAAATTTTTCTGGCAATGCCTAATAGATTTTAGCTTAGAAAAGTCAGTTATACTCACTAAAGGATGCAATGTTTCCGCACCCAGCAGCTTATTATATTCCTGTACAGTTTCAAGTTTTATTATATTTTCCATACCTATGCTATTTAGTCATTTACAAAGGTAGTTATTTCCCGACATATAATGCAATGATAAGTAAAAAGGGTTATCTATTCAGTAATTCGTGTTATACACCTAATTTACAGATAGATGTGTTTGGTAAAAACGGTTATCATATCAGTAATTTGTGTATTGTGTACCCATTGATACTACTTTAACTTTGCAGCATTAAATAACATTAAAAGCTATTGATATGAAACGATTTTATTTATTAATGATGATGCTTGTTGGAACATTTCCGCTTATGGCATCATGTTCAGAGAATGATTCTCAACCGGAAATAGAACAGCAACCATTAGAGCCGTCAGGTGATACAAAAACGCTTGTGGCTTACTTTTCTGCGACAGGTAATACGGAACGAATTGCCAAACGCATTGCAGAATTGACCGGAGCGGACATTTATTTCATTCAACCGTCAAAGTCATACGCAAAAGACCCATATGATGACAGTCAGTTAATCCAAGACGAAGCTTATAATGACTTACGTCCAGCAGTAAGCAACTTACCATCCAAAGAGGAAATAGCAAAATATGACACCTTATATATTGGTTCTCCTCTATGGTGGCATCAGCCGGCAATGGTAGTCTGTACATTCCTTGAAGAATATGATTTGAAAGACAAAGTAGTGATACCGTTTATCACTTATGGAGCGAAAACTTATTTAAATGAAGCTATGCAAAAGATATATAAGTTGACTTCCACCTCCACTCATATTCCGGCAAATCTTCCCGAAGATATAGCCCCGGAGAATATTCGTGAACCTCAAAATGACGATGAAGGGATAGATATGCCGGGAAGCAGCAACGATGTAAGAGATTGGTTACACCGAAACGGAATAATGCCCTATTAATAATCACTAAACTTCAAAAAATGAACATTGTAAAGAAAATAATCATATTGTTTATGTGTGTATCTTCCATTATACAAGCACAATCCGCTACAAACGGACTGGACGATAAACAACGTGCCATTATCACTATTTCCGCCCATACCGCAAGAGGTGAAATCCGTTCTTTAAAAACTGCGCTTGAAACAGGACTGGACGCAGGTTTAAGCATCAATGAAACAAAGGAAATATTAGTTCAGATGTATGCTTACTGCGGTTTTCCCCACGCTCTAAACGCATTAAATACATTAATGGCAGTAGTGGAAGAACGAAAAGAAAGTGGAAAAACTGACATAGAAGGAACAGGACCCAATTTGTTGCCCCAAAATACCAACATGTTAGAATATGGTGAAAATATACGGACACAATTAGTCGGATATCCAGTTGTTGGAAAAGTCTATGAGTTTTGCCCTATAATAGACGAATATTTGCGCTCACACCTTTTTGGCGATATTTTTTCAAGAGACAATATCAATTATCAATATCGGGAGCTTGCCACTGTCAGTGCTTTGGCAGGCATGAACTTGGAAAACCAACTCCGTTCTCATCTTTCTATTTGCAAAAAATTAGGATTCACTAAAGATGAACTTCAAGAATTTACATCCGTTATTTCAACTAAAATTGGATTTACAGAGGGAGAAACAGCCAGTAGAGTTGTAGCTGCTATTTTTTCAGAAGATAATAAAACAAACAGAGATATAGAAATGAAACGCATTACATTCCCCAACAGAAATATAACCGTAGTTGGCAATCTATTTTTACCGACCGATTTTGAAGAGAACAAGAAATACCCGGCGATAATCGTAGGGCATCCTGCCGGTGGGGTGAAAGAACAGACAGCAGGTACATACGCCCGTAATCTTGCCGAGAAAGGATTTATCACCTTGGCATTCGATGCTTCTTATCAAGGGGAAAGCGGTGGTGAGCCACGTGGAGTGGAAGACCCGGCAGTACGCACGGAAGACTTTCGTTGCGCAGTCGATTACTTATCCGCTTTGCCTTATGTCAAAAACATCGGCGTTATGGGAATTTGTGGTGGTGGTGGTTTTGCAATCGCTGCAGCCATTACAGACCACCGAGTCAAGGCGGTGGCAGGAGTTAGTGCCGTTGACCTCGGGCAATTGCGCCGTGACGGAATGAACGGTAGTTTGAATGCCACTATCCAATCCCGATTAGATGCAGTAGCCGGGCAACGAACTATTGAAGCAAAAGGCGGTGAAATTAAATATGCCAACTATGTACCCAATTCTTTGGAAGAAATTCCTGCCAATGCTCCTAAAATGTATCGGGAAGGCTATGAATACTATCGTACCCCTTTGGCACAACACCCAAGAAGTACGAATAAATATACTTTTACAAGTCTTGACAAATTGATTTCTTTTACGGCATTCGACCATTTAGAATTACTTGCCCCACGTCCTTTACTGATGATTGCCGGAAGTGAAGCTGATTCCTTTTATTACAGTCAAGATGCTTATGACCGTGCAGGAGAACCGAAAGAACTCTATAAAGTTCAAGGCGCCAGTCATATTGAACTTTACTGGAAGCCGGAATATGTAAAAGAAGTAACAAATAAGCTCAATGATTATTTCACAAAATATTTGATTCAACAATGAAAGTTATAACTACATTTATTTTCGCTATATTATTGTTTTCTTGCAATTCCATACACAAAAATTCCGAAAAGATGATGGATAAAGACGTATTTCCGAAAGGCAAATTAATAGGAAGTAACCCGAATTTTACAGGGAATGCTTGGCTTCAAATGTTTGTAACTGCAACGGATTCGTTGGATTGCACCGTTGCTAACGTTACATTTGAAGCTGGGGTACGTAATAGCTGGCATTCTCATCCGGGTGGGCAAATATTACTTTGCACTTCCGGAAAAGGTTATTACCAAGAGAAAGGGAAAGATATTCAACTACTTTCACCTGGCGATGTCATAAAGATATATCCCAATGTAGTTCATTGGCATGGAGCTACTCCCGATAGTCAGTTTACGCATATCGCCATAGGAACACAAATAACGAAAGGAAGTACCGATTGGTTTGCACCTGTAACGGACGAAGAATATAAAAAAGATATAAAATAATTCATTCAGAAACAGAATAGAGTTCAGTAAGGATTTGATACCTACTTGAGCTCTATTTACATATATTTTATGATAAAACAATTATTACAACAGAGATTTTTCCATTTATTGTCGGAGAACTCACAGCGCAAAGTTTCTGCATCCGAATTAGCAGAAGCCATCGAAGACTTGGCTACCCATGTAGCTGATTTCAGCATGAATGAACAGGACTATAGCATTTTATTCCGCTATTTTTCTTTTGGCTTGCATCGTCTTAAATCGTATCGTGTACGGTTTGAGCAAGAAAAAAATGCCCTACTTGTATCTAATTGATGAAGCGATAGGACTTTTAAACACTGAAATACGCCTTATCGAATGGCGCATCAAATACCCGGAACAACTCAAACAGCGGATTGAAAAACAAAGCCTTTCCCCTCTCTATCTCGCTGACAAAACAACCCTTATCAACATCATGGAAATGGTAAGCGGCTTGTTCCTCTCCAAAGACATCGTTTATCAGAATGGGAAGCCTGCCTATTTGGTAGATTTGTCCAAAGGTTTTGAATGGTTGTTTAACATCAAGATAAGCGACTGCCACCAAAAGCATGAGGACGTGATAAAACGGAAGCCGGGCAAACTTACCGAATTTCTTAATGGACTGGCAGACCTTATCCAAAAGGAACACGACAAAAAAGGATATAGATAATCAGCAACTTATGATTCATTTTTAATGGATTCCATGTGCGCCCTCGTAATTTCCTTGCACTCTTTTTCTGAACTTTGCTTCATCAAATCACAAAAGGTATAATTTGAAATATGAAGCGACTATGTATATAGAAAATAACGAGTTCAGCGAATGGATGCAAAAGCTATATGCCAAACTGGAAGAACTTTGCAAGGACATACGGGTACTGCGCAATGCAGACAAGGTATTGCCCGAAGATGATAACCTGCTGGATAATCAAGACTTGTGCCTGCTGTTCAAAGTAAGTATCAAAACCCTGCAACGCTACCGGGCTATTGGTGTGCTACCATACTTCACAATCAGCGGAAAAGTGTATTACAAGGCTTCCGATGTCCGGGAGTTCATCAAGGAAAGGTTTAACGTAACCACATTGCGCAAGTTCGAGAAAGAACACTGCACGAAGAAAAAGAAGTGAATTTGAAAAGCCGAAACGGTGAATGCGTCTCATCCGTTCCGGCTTTCTCCATTTATGGCTTAACCAACTTATCGGCTTCTTCCCTTAGTTGCTCGGCTTGCTCGTTCAACAGTCTTGCACGTTCCAGTGTTTCCGCTTGCTTTTGGCTGCGGGATTCAAAATCTATCACTGAATCGGTAACGCTTTGGATAAAATGGCTATCCCGTTGCCACTTGAATTTATTTTCCAGCATATCAAAAGATTCCCCGTCTGCCTGTCCTTGCATCAGCAAATAGCGGTATTTCATATCGTTGTCCTGCAACTGTTGCATACGTTCAGCCAAACGGACATTCAAGAATATGGAAGCGGAACAGATAACCAGCACTGCCGAAAAAAGAAACAATCCCGGACGAATCCAAGAAGCGACCTTGTTGTAAATCCGTTGATAGAGCGGTAAGGGTGCAGCTTCCTCTTTATCCGTTTTGCAAGAGCCCAAAGCGTCAATCATAACCTTGAAACAACGATAGGTTTCCAATACTATTTTCTTGGTATCCTCGATATGTTTCTGCTGACCTTGCATCTTGTTCCTTATCTCGTCAAGCTGGCTTCGGATAGCCTGCAAATCCTTTTCGGGAACAGCCGGGTTGCTGTGCAATTCCGACAATGCCTGTTCGATTGCGTTCAGTCTTTCAAGAGTTTCCTCCCGACTGGCTGGCGTTACCTGTGCTTCCTGCTTCTCTTTCAGTTCTGTAACCATTGAGAGAAGCCCCTCTAAAATCAAATTTTCCTCCATACGCTTATAACTTTAGTTGTTTTTTCTTTTTTTTCTTCTTTCTCAAAAAGGAATCATCGGGCATTTCATCAGCCGGAGAGGATGAAGCGGAGAACAGACCGCCCAAGCCTGCCAGTAACGGACTGTCGGCTTTGCCCGGTGTCTGCGCTGGCTCCTGAACAGGTACGGAAACTGTCTGTCGGTTGTTTCCGGCAGCGTTCAGTCCTGCATCCCCGAAACATTTATCCAGTTTGGAGAAACTGAAACTGCGGTCTATCTCCGAACCCTTGAACGTGTATTCGCCTTTGGAAAAGGAAACGCCTTGTATCTCGTCCGTCTGTCCCTTGTACTTGAACCGGACAGTAATACCCTTTTCCGCTAACCGCTCCTGTAACTGCTGCCAGTTTCGGGATTTCCCGATTTCATTCTTTACAGCGTGGTAAATCTCGTATTTCGATTTGTCCGGCTCTTTCAAGCGGTGCTGCTTCACCTGTTCTTTCCCACCAGCAAAATAAAGCCCGTGTTTGGCTTTCAGCTTCTTGCATACCTGCTCGTTGCGGTACATATCGTTCCTGTCCGAAATGGTCTTGCCGTTGTTGTCAATACGGTTGAATACGATGTAGGCTAAGCACCCAGCGCCTTTACATATTGCTATGTTAGGTTTCCAAGTACTCGCCCCCGAACCGGACTTACACCTTTCGACGTATCCGGCTCTCCACTAATATTATCAGTCTAACTTCCCTGTATGAATTTTCCAATGGCAATCGTGGCATACCGCAATGGTTTTTCGTCTGCGGGCAATCATGTGTTTTTCCCAGATCCTTTTTCCTTGCAGATCTTTGAGCTTTTTCACATGATGCATCGACAATACCGATTCTGCTCCGCATATCTCACATTTATTGGCTTTTATCCTATCAATTAGGCTCGTTCTTGTGATTTTAATAAGCGGTTGATCATCATTGAATTTAATTCTACTTAAAGGCTTGCGCTTAAAACCGTCATGATAAAATTCGCACCGTACTGTTTTCCCATTCTTTTTGATATAGTCAACTCCAAACTCTCCGTTTTTACTGTATTTTCGAAGAACCTTGTGAACTGATGATTTATATTTACAAGCATAAGTTTTGTACATACTGTATTCCATGATATTATAAAAAGAATCAATAGTATAACTGTTATTCGCCAATGAATAATAGTTGTAAAAGCCTCGTATCTCCCCATTGTACTGGCAAAGTATTTCCAAGTCGTCATTATTCTTCATGCAAGGCCTTGCCTTGGGATGCCATCTCTCTTTCCCATTATGATAGGTCAGTTTGATAGCATCATACTCGAAGAGTTTCTTTTTCATTGTATCCATAGATACCTTTAAAAAGACTTTTGACCTGTAGTATCTTTGAGCAGTTCCTTTACCAATCCGTTTTGTTTGATCTGTTTTGTAGATTCCGATTTCATATCCGAGGAATTTTGCGTTCTTCTTTGTATTGGTTATCAATGTTTTTTCGTCAGATAATTCAAGATTGAGTTTTTCTCCAAGAAAATCTTTGATGTCTTTCTTGACTTTAACACAATCTGCTTTACTTCCGATTATTCCAATCAAAAAGTCATCTGCATATCGGATGTATTTCAATCTTCTGTAGCTACTGTCCATCTCATCTAAACTTGGATAGTTGTTACGGGCTTTACAACATTCATTAATGCGATTCAGGTAGAACTCACGTTTCTTTTTATCTGTTTCAATTTTAAGTTTTCGCTCGGCTCTGATTTTTCTCAATGCATATTTTGCATAAACTGTATCGGGTTTGCGTTTTTTACCTTCATTAAAGTTATGGATATATTCATTCATATATTTGTCGAACTTATCAAGATAGATATTAGCCAGTATTGGACTAATAATTCCACCTTGTGGTGTTCCACTGTATGTCCTATGAAATGTCCATTCCTCCATGTATCCAGCATTCAGGAACTTTCTGATTAGCCTAATGAACCTGTTGTCAGAAATTCTTTCTTCAAGTATTCTTATCAAAATATCATGATCGATATTATCAAAGAATCCTTTAATGTCTCCTTCAACAAACCATTTGGAACCTGTAAAAGTATCCTTGATACGGGATAGTGCCGTATGGCATCCTCTGTTTGGTCTAAATCCATGAGAACAACTCTCAAAATTGTCTTCATAGATCGCCTCCAAAATCATACGGATAACCTCTTGCACCAGTTTATCATCAAAAGAAGGTATTCCCAAAGGTCGTTTAGATCCGTTTTTCTTCGGAATATAAATTCTTTTTGATGATACAGGCTGATACTGCTCACTTTTGAGCAATTCAATCAATTGTTCAATACGGAATATACTCATGTCGTCAATGGTTTTTCCATCAACTCCGGGAGTCATGTTACCTTCCTTTGCATATAGCTTTTGGTAAGCAACATAATATATTTCCTTATTGAACAGAATCCGATATAGCCTTTCAAATCTGTACATTGAGATTTTACTTTGCTTCGCCAGACTGTTTAATACTCTTTCTGGATCTCTCATAATGTCTCACACATTTTCCGTTAATTGTATTAAAAATATTAGCTGTCTCCCTTTGCCATGTACAAGGCTTTCCCTTGCTCGGACTACTACGGAGACTCCGTTGCCATGCCAAATATTCAAAGGTCTGAAACCTTATAGCCTTACAACTGGCATTTTGGGTTAGGCAATCCCCATTTAGACATATAATAACTATAGCTCGATAAGTTGTCGGATACGACATCCACCTTTTATTGCTTACCGCAATTGCGTTGTGATCAGTTTACGCTTCCGCTACATGCACATGATAACGGAGTATCACAATATGACGCCATTAATCGTCTTTCGTCATAGACCCGCATTTGTCCGCTCAGGCTATCGTTTAATCAATACGGATTTTATCCTCATACTTATCATTTCATCTTCCCATTCAGTCGCAACATGACGATTAGTTGACTTATGGATTTACCGGTATGCTATACTCCCCTTTGGGTTTCCCCTTCGGATAAGCCGGTTGATGACAGACTCGTAAACTCGTGTCAGGTATTGCGCTATCAATACATTTATTATATGCCCTTATGGGCGCACATGCACATGTGGGTGTTCCCGGTCTTGATGGCGCACGATGATATACTGCGTATCGGTGATTTTCATTTCACGCATATATTCCTGCGCAAGCTGTATCATCTTCTCGTCTGTCAATTTGGGTGCATCTACTGCCGAATAGTTTAGTGCAATATGTCCAACCGGCTTTTTCAAGTCGGGATTCATCCCGGTCTGCATACAGAAGCTGCGGATTATATCTCCCCGGCTTTCTGTCAGAACCCCGTCCGCATGAAGCAAAACCGCCTGTTCCTTGCCCAACACATAGTTTACGCAGCCCTTAAACCCGCTTCCCTTTTTTATTTTTCCAATCATCCGACAACTGGTTTATAATTTCGACAATCCTGTTTTTGAGTTTCACCAATTCCACCGCCACCAGTGCGAAACCTCCGGCATTCGCCCGGTGCGCCAACTGGTTGATGTTATTGGCTTCCCCTGCCAGTTTGCGAATGGTGTCCGCATCCTGCCTGTTCAACCGGGGTATGACCTCTGCCGAAACAACCGCCTGCCGGACATACTCACTGACACGCAACCCGGCTTCCCCGGCTCGCTTCCTGATGGCGTAATACTGTAACTCGGTCAGTTTCGTGCTGACTACCCGTTGCTGCTTCTCTATCCGTTTTTTTGCCGGACGTCCCCCCGGCTTATCCTTTATATTCGTCATAGGTTTTTACATTTAAATGGTATCTTAAAAATTGCGACCAACGGGAGAAATTTTCTTTGCTGTCAAGCAAAGCAAGGTAGTTTCGGTTTACCGAAACATAACCTTGCTCTCCAAATTAAACCGCCTGTCGCTGGTAATCCTGCCGGACTAAATGCCCCTGCCCCTTTTCTGTCTTGGGGCGGCACGTTGTCCGGTTTCCTGCTTTATCTCCTGCGCTTGGCTGGTGCTGTTCTTCTGTTCCTGCTTCCTGCCGCACAGATAATCGTTCAAGTCCGAATACCCCCTGTAATTGTCCGAGAAGTCACGCACACGGTAGGAGTATTCCAATTCGATAGCCCGTGTCGCTTCATATCCTGCCTTGTCATTGTCAAGCATACAGTGGATGCGTTCATACGGGTACAGCACGTCAATAGCTTTCGGCACATTGACAGTAGAGTTGAGTATGACATAATCCTGCCTGTCAAGGTCGGGCATGGTCGGGCAGTTCTTCATCCGGAGCGTGAGGAAAGAAAGATAGTCCATAAAACCCTCGAATACCAAACATTTCTCTCTCGGCTCTCCCTGCTGCCGTATATGGGTGATGTCTTTCGGGGCGATGCAGCCCTTAAAAAAGGAATTGCGAACCTCGTAACCTCCTGCCATGTTCGGGAAACCGATAGCAAAGAACGGTCTGCCGTTATTGGTAAAATGGAGTTCCTTACATTCTCTTTTTGCCAGTTCGATATTGATACCCCGTCCCTGCAAGTAACGGAGCAATGCCGGATGAGTAAGGTCACGGACTTCCAAATGCTGGAAGCTCGGTTCTGTCCTACGCTGGGGAAAAGAAAAACTGACCGGGCGGACGTTCGGTGTCTGTTCCGCTATCCGGTTTAAAAGGTATGGCAGATGGTCGGAACAATAAAGTTCTTTTGCCAGTGCGATGATGTTGCCGCCTTTGCCTGCGCCAAAATCATACCAGAGGTTGCGGTCGGTATTCACCTTAAAGGATGCTTCCTGTTCCTCCCTCAACGGTGATTTGTACCATAAACCGTTGCCCTGCTGTTTGACGGGCGAATAGCCCAAGCTGTGCAAATAATCCACAATGGATATTTTCTTTATATCTTCGATATTCATAATATTTTCTTTTAATGGTTGAAAGAATAATTGAAAAGTGCGCCAGTCCTGTTTAGTCCGCTATATATACACCCGTACCATACTAAACCTGCTTGTTGCCAATACAGGAAAATAGTAAGTCCGTTCCGCTTATATATACACCCGGACTAAACCAAACCGATTTTTAATAATGGAAATCGGGATTGTAGCGGTAGCCTTTGCCCTCTTTCACAATCATGCGCTTGTTCACAAGGAATTTGTTCAAATCCACATGGATATTGCGTCCACGCTCGTAGCCGATACTCGCATAACCCTGTTTCAAGGTCTTTAGGACATTCTCGTAACCATATATAACCTGTTTGCCAAAACCGTTTTCCAAAGCTGTCCTGTGCTGTTGCTCCGTCAGTTCTGCCAGTGGAAAACCCCTGTCTTGGCTGGACTGCTTGAATACATAACCGTCCACGACTTCGGGCAATGCGCTGTCGTTGATACGGAATGCGAACGGGGCAAACTCCCGGTCACGTATGTGCATCGCCTTTACCTCACTTATGTTGCTGTCCTGCTGGCTTTTCGTGATTTGCAAGATAGTTTCAGCCTTGTTGTTCAGCTCCGTACCGATATGTCCTCTTGTATTGTCATCCCCCTTGTTCAAATGCAGTACGGTATGGATATGCAGGTTATATCCGCTTGACCAGCGCATCAAAAGGTTGATTAGGTCAGTCGATTCGCTGGGACTGTTGATGTCATACATCAAGTCACGGATTCCATCAATGATGAGCAACCCCACATCGGGCATATTCTCCAGCATATAGCCGATAATCTGTTTCCGCTTGTCGGGTGTCTGCTCCCTTAGCACGATGAAAACAAAATCGTCCCTATCCTTGTCGGTAGGCAGTCCGGCAAGCCGCAAAATACGCTCCATGACCTTGTGGCAATGGTATTTGCTCTGCTCGGTGTCCACATAGAGGATTTTACGTTTGTTCGGTGGCAGGTATGCCGAATATTTCAGAACCTCGTCATTCTTCAACGCCGCCGCAACGATAGCGGAAATATTGAATGTCTTTTTGCTCTTGGCTTTACCCGTGGATGCGCTGAAATTACCCAGCGTGCCGATGGTAGAGCCATTCACCCAAAGTATTTCGGGCGGCACTTCGTAAGTGTCCGTCACCTTTAGATGAATGGTTTTCCAAAGGGCTGCGAAATCCTCTTTCTGCATGGTAACACCCTGCCCGGCTTCTGTCGCTTTTCTATTTTCCATAACCGTTATTTCTTTAGAGAACGGTTAAGGATATACTTCTGCGCTTCCTGCTCTATCTGCGCCTGCGTCTTGACCGGGTTCTGACGTAACCATGCTTCCAGTTCCGCTTTCTCAAAATAAAGCATTTTGCCCTGCGGCTTGTAATGAGGTATCAAGTTACCCGAAGTCAGCTTGTACAGGTAACTTTTAGAAAGGTTCAAAAACTTGCTCGCTTCATCGAAGCTAAGCACGTTCTTTGAAAGGAACACTAAATTTTCGAGTTCTGCAACTCGCTTCTCAATACTTGTTTCCATATAACAAAAGTATTTGCGTTAGACAATATGGAGTGCATGCCCTCCGGTTTCTTGTAATCGATTACGGGGGCAAAAGTATTGAGGAATAGCTTGATAGCGGATTAAGCTATGTTTGAGGTCTTAACCTATTCTTAAAGTTTTTTCAGTTGTTTGATATAGTTGCTGATAGTTACATAATCTTTTTCATGTTCCACCCCTTTTACATAATTGGCAGCTGTGGCTAAATCACCTTGATTCAGATATTTATCTTTCTTTATATTCTTCGTAACAAACAACTTATTCTTTGCTATAACAGATTGCCAATTAGATGTTATCAAACCACGATTGCTTAACTCCGAAAAAAGAAAAGCGACCAGCCTGTTGTTATTAGACCTGAATATAACTTTAGGCTTACAGGAAAGTATCGCTTTCAAATCTTCAAAAGTCATAGGGACATTGAAAATCTCTACTTCATTGATACACTCTACCAATAACTCTATTTGCCTATCGTTTAAAACAGACTTAAAAGGATTTTCAGTTTTAGCAATATGGGGTATAATTTTAGGCTCTTGGTATTTATTTTGAATTGGTTGCGGTTCTTCCCGTTCCTGTTGTGGTTGCATTTCCGCTTGCACCTTATTTTCTTTCTTTTTTCGCAAGTATGCCGAATATCTTTCTAACACAACAACTTTGACTACTACGGAGAAATAAGGCAGTTCTTCATCATAAACCGTATTATCTTGTTCATATCGGGAATAATCAAATGAAAGAGGATTAAACGACATGTATTTTCTTTTCTCATCGGATTTCAAAGATTCATAAAAACCACTTTCCCAAAAGAAGTCAGATACCGAATAAAAACTTTGAATATCATTCAATACAGAATAGCGAATATATAGCTGAACTAACTCATCAGCAGTACGAATATATTCTTGCTGTTCCAGTTTATCAGCCTGTTCTTCATTAAGATATACAGATTTAGCAGCAATGCTGTCTGTCAAAACTTGGCTGGCATGATTGATACAGCGATTAAATATACCTTGTATATGGTCGAATTTTATTTTTAGTTCTTCTTCTATCATAATATTCTATGTTTCAGTTAGTAGAAACAAAGATATATTTTTCCGACTAAACAAAGGCAAAAAAAGGAAGAAAGTACGGTTATGTCGCAGTTCCCGTACTTTCTTTTTAAATCAGTCCGTCAAATTCGGTATCAAACTTACAGCTTCTTCTTTTTTCTTATCAACAATCTTCGCATAAATTTGAGTCGTGGCAATATTTTTATGCCCTAACAGTTTGCTAACCGTGTACAAATCAGCCCCCAATGTAAGCATCATAGTAGCATGGGTATGGCGGGCAACATGAAACGAGATATGCTTAATAACCCCTGCATCTTTCGCCCATTTTTGAAGTATTTTATTTATAGTCCCCTCATGCGTCAAAGGAAAAATCAAATCATCGCCTTTTGCTTCATTTTGTTGCGGTAGCCACTTTAACGCTTCATCGGATATAGGCAGATAAAGCGGTTCTTTGGTTTTCTGCATCTTGATTTCAATTCTTATTCTCTCACCGCTTTTCTGCAAATCGTTCCACTTCAATTTTCTTATATCGCTAACACGCAGTCCACACAAACAACTGAAAAGAAAGGCTTGTTTCATTATCTCATACTTGCACTCTGTTCCGATAAGTAGTTTCAACTCGTCTATTGTCAAATACTCCCTGCGGCTAACTTCCGCTTTTACCTTACTGGCAAAATCAAACTCTTTTGTAGGATTCACCGTAATAATTCCCTCTTTATAGGCTCTGTTTATAGCAGTACGCAACACTCCATAATAGGCTATAACCGAATTATTGCTTAATACTCCCCAGTTTTTAACAAGCCAAACTTGCTTGCTTTCTTCGCTTGCTTCAAGAAATCTACAAAGCTATTTAAGAAATCTTTATCTATATCACGAAAAGCGATATAATCCCCTCTAAACAACTTTAGCTCACGGATAGTATTACCGACAGTCTTTTCATAGTTCAAACTGCCACGCTCTTTGGATTGGCTTCTTATACCCATTAAATAATCAATTACATTCGCTTTTGATTTGTTGGTGTTCTGAAAGCCGTGTGCATCATTTTGTAACTCCACTATCCTCTTACTCTGAATCGCTTTTGCAAGAGCCAATGTTGCTTCGTTCTTCGCCTTATCCTCCCTCGTCTTTTCGGGTATAAGGTACAACTTCAAAAATTCATATTGCCGTTTACCGCCAACATAATTTTCTTTTCTAATAACATCACCTGTATAGTAGTCCAAATAAATAGACTGGTTGCCATTGGCAAGCTGCTTGAATCTAATCCTTACAGGTTCTTTCAATTTAACTTCTTGTTTTTTCTTCGCCATAATTATGTTCTTATTTTGTTACCGATACAAATATAGCGATTTGTTTTGTTACTCCAATGAATATGGGTAACAAAATAGTAACAAAATAAAGGCATTTATTAGACTAAACAAGAAAACAAAGAAAATAAAGGAAATAACACCAAATAAGCATAAAACACTAAATATCAATGTCTTATATTTAATTTTTTAGCTCATTTCTTCTCTTTTTCCACAGCTGATAACTATTGATTATATTCTGCCACAGCACATACGATCCCGGACCGACGGAAGATAACGGATTAAGATAAGTATATGCCATCCAGATGGCAAGCACCGTATTCTTTTGCCCCAGCGCCTGCCCTCCACTGATGCGCTCACCATAATGACCGCCGATTCTCTTTCCCAAATAGAATTGTATACAGCAGGTTATCAGTCCCGCCAGGGCTATCAGCAGTTCAACAAATACCGGTGCATCACTATTGACCAATGAACGTACCGTCTGCCCTGAGACAATGGCAAGAGCTACCGCCCACAAATAGAAGGCTGCATCATGGAAACCCAACAGAAAATGATGCACCTTCGGCACAAACGCACGCAGAAACCATGCCAGCAAGAAAGGACAAAGCAGCAATGGAAAGACTTTACTCAGAATTTTCAGGAATGCAACAAAAAAAGTAATGTCAGCATGAGGCTCCACCAACGGGAAAACCAAAGGAACAGCCACAGCCGCCAGAAGATTGGACAACAACGTATAGGTCGTCAGGCTGGATGCGCTTCCACCCAGTTTACCGGTAATGACAGCCGCAGCGGTTGCAGTGGGACAAATGAGACAGACCATTGCACCTTCAAACACTTCCCGGTAGACCTCCTCCATAGGGCAACACACCAACAATACCGCAACAATCAAGCAAGAAACCGTCTGGAACAGCAGTAACCATCCATGCCACGATTTGGGTTTCAGTTCATGCACCTCCACCTTACAGAAAGTGAGCAGAAGTTGGGAAAAAATCAAAAGTGGAGTCAGGAAAGCCACTAACACATTCACATAAGGTTTGGCAGGCGCCACAAAAGGAATGTCTGCAAAAAAGAAATATCCCAAAGTACCGGCAAGCATTGCCAAAGGCAACGTCCAGTTCTTTATAAAACGAACCAGCATACTTGATTTGCTATTTTAATTATCTGCCGCAAAGTTACGCATATTATCAATACATTGAGCCACTAATTACTCAAACACAGACATTAATTACACTAAAAATGAGAAGAAGAACAATAAAACTGAACATAATCCATTAGTTTTCTATAAATTTCCACTACATTTGCCAAGCGAAAAGGAAGCATTGTCTTTGCTACAATTATATGAAACTATACAGACGATACATATTATATATAAGTATATGCTTAGGGCTGCTTATCTCCCCCTTTTGCAGTGGCAGCGCTGAAGCGAAAGACTTTGTTGTCGTTATAGACCCCGGACACGGTGGACACGACCCGGGTGCAGTGGGAAAAATTTCCAAAGAGAAGAATATCAACCTGAATGTAGCACTCAAACTTGGCAAACAAATCAAGAAGAACTGCCCTGATGTAAAAGTTATCTATACGCGGGACCGGGACATATTCATCCCCCTGGACCGGCGCGCTGAAATTGCCAATAACGCCAAAGCTGATTTGTTCATCTCCATACATACCAATGCCCTGGCCAAAAACCGGACGGCCAAAGGAGCCTCCACCTGGACACTGGGTCTGGCAAAATCGGATGCCAATCTGGAAGTAGCCAAGCGCGAAAATGCCGTTATCCTCTACGAAAGCGACTACAAGACGCGGTATGCCGGCTTCAATCCCAACTCGGCAGAGTCCTACATCATCTTCGAATTCATGCAAGACAAATACATGTCACAGAGTGTGCACCTCGCCTCCCTCGTACAAAAGCATTTCCGCCAAACCTGCAAACGTACAGATCGGGGCGTGCACCAGGCAGGTTTTCTGGTATTGAAGGCCAGTGCCATGCCAAGCATACTGGTGGAACTCGGATTCATCTCCACACCGGAAGAGGAACGGTACCTGAACACTGAAGCAGGAACCACCTCACTTGCCAACGGTATCTTCCGCGCTTTCCTCACCTATAAGCGCGAGCAGGAAATCCGGTTGAACGGAAGCAGCAATACCATTCTTCCGGAGGATGTACCCGAGCCCGTTCAAGAAGAAGGCAACGCAGCTACAGCGACACCGGAAAAGAAAAATGCACCTCAAGCGGAGAGTAACCAAGCTACCCAACCGCAAAGGTCAGAAAATGCAGCCGTTTCCCAAACAGAACAGAGCGGCATCGTGTTTAAGATACAGATACTCACTTCTTCACGTCCTCTGGCCAAGAATGACAAAAGACTGAAAGGACTGAAAGACGTGGATTATTATAAAGAAGGCGGAATCTACAAATATACGTACGGCGCATCACCCGATTACAACAAGGTGCTGCGCAGCAAACGTAGCATTACGGACAAATTCAAGGACGCATTCATCATTGCGTTCAAGAATGGAGAAAAGATAAACGTCAACACAGCCATCAGCGAATTTAAAAAGAACAGAAATAAATAACAAAAGATACATCATGAAGTATATTACAAAAGAAGTTAGAATAGGAATAGCAGGCATAGCTGCACTTTGCATATTGGTATACGGCATCAACTACCTGAAAGGGATAAATATGTTCAAGCCCTCCAGCTATTTCTACGTGAAATTCCAGAATGTCAATGGGCTGACAAAATCCAGCCCGGTCTTTGCCGACGGCTTCCGCGTGGGTATTGTCCGCGACTTGTACTACGACTATACCCAACCGGGCAAAGTCGTTGCCGAAATAGATGTTGACCCAGAGCTGCGCATTCCCAAAGGAAGTACGGCAGAACTGGCAGCCGAAATGCTTGGCGGCGTAAAGATGAACCTGCTGCTTGCCAATAACCCACGGGAGAAATACCAGATTGGAGACACAATCCCCGGCGTGCTGAACAACGGAATGATGGAAAAAGTTGCCACCATGATGCCGCAAGTAGAGAAGATGCTGCCCAAGCTGGATTCCATCCTCGCATCCTTAAATGTCATACTAGCCGACCCCGCCATCCCTGCAACCTTGCATAACGTACAAGATTTAACAGCAAGTATGGCCGTCACAAGCCGCCAGTTGCAAACTCTAATGAAGGATGATATTCCACAACTGACCGGCAAGCTCAATACCATTGGAGACAACTTTGCACTCATTTCCAACAACTTAAAGGAGATAGATTATGCTGCCGCCATGCAAAAGGTAGACGCAACTTTGAACAATGTAAAAATGATTACAGACAAATTGAACCAGAAAGACAATACCGTCGGACTTTTGCTAAACGACCCTTCTCTATATAATAATCTGAACGCCACCACTGCCAACGCAGCAAGTTTATTGGAAGACTTGAAATCGCATCCGAAACGATACGTCCATTTCTCCCTATTCGGCAAGAAAGATAAGTAAAAGATGGACGTTATATAGATTTTGTCTAAATAATAAGTCTATAAAGGAATTAAAAGGAAAGCCCTCATTTGCTCTATACAAGGAGCGAAAAAGGGCTTTTTCCTGCTCTGGGCACAGAAAGAAAACAAGAGACGCAAAGCTACATAAACCACTATATGACAAAGTATTAGATAAATGCAACACACCTTATATAAGGAGTATACTCATAGTAACCGATAAGTAGCTGAAAGTAAAGAGCTTATTACTTTCCCTAAAAACGCAAGAAAAAAAGGATTTGTTTTTCTCGAATAAGATTGCCAATTTTGCAATCGTAGAAGTTATGCTTAATTAATAAATGTATTTATAGCCGTTATGAGTGAAATAGATCATGTCGGGCTGTGGAACCGCTGTCTTGAAATCATCAGAGACAATGTTCCGGAGCAGACATACAAAACATGGTTTCTTCCCATCATACCTTTAAAATATGAAGACAAAACGCTGGTCCTACAAGTGCCCAGCCAGTTCTTCTATGAGTTTTTGGAGGACAAATTTGTTGATTTGTTGCGCAAGACTCTCTATAAGGTCATTGGTGAGGGAACTAAATTGATGTATAACGTAATGGTGGACAAGAGCTCGCGGAAAACCGTCGACCTGGAGTCTACACAGCGTACCATCATACCGCAAAAACAAGTGATGGACAAAAGGATTCCGCAGATTCCCGTCCCCGAACTTGACCCGCACCTCAATCCAGAATACAACTTTGAAACCTTCATCGAAGGCTACAGCAACAAGCTGTCGCGCAGCGTTGCAGAAGCTGTCGCTCTCAATCCGGCTAAAACAATCTTCAATCCGCTGTTCCTATACGGAGCATCAGGTGTAGGCAAGACTCACCTTGCCAATGCCATCGGAACCAAAATCAAGGAACTATACCCGGAAAAAAGGGTATTGTATGTATCTGCACACCTATTCCAGGTGCAATACACCGATTCCGTACGCAACAATACGACTAACGACTTCATAAACTTCTACCAAACCATTGATATTCTAATCATTGACGATATCCAGGAATTTGCCGGCGTAACCAAGACGCAGAATACATTCTTCCATATCTTCAACCATCTGCATCAGAACGGCAAGCAACTTATCCTTACCTCCGACCGTGCACCGGTATTGCTGCAAGGCATGGAAGAACGTTTGATTACACGTTTTAAATGGGGAATGGTGGCTGAGCTGGAGAAACCTACCGTAGAACTCCGCAAGAACATTCTGCGCAACAAGATACACCGTGACGGCCTGCAGTTCCCCCAGGAAGTGATTGACTATATTGCAGAGAACGTGGGCGACAGTGTACGTGACCTGGAGGGCATCGTCATTTCCATTATGGCGCATTCCACCATATACAATAAAGAAATAGACCTGGAACTGACGCAACGTATCGTCCGCAAGGTAGTGAACAGCGAAAGCAAGGCAGTGACTGTCGATGAAATCATCAACACCGTATGCAAGCACTTCGGATTGGAAACTGCCACCATCCACACAAAATCCAGAAAGCGGGAAGTGGTGCAAGCACGACAAATAGCCATGTATTTAGCCAAAAACCATACAGACTTCTCTACTGCAAAAATCGGTGCGCTAATTGGACATAAAGACCATGCCACCGTATTGCATGCATGTAAAACCATCAAAGAACTGAAAGAGGTGGACAAATCATTCCGTGCGGAAATCGACGAGATTCAAGCCGCACTGAAAAAAGGATAAGAATAAAGGATAAGGGATTAAATGCAGCTAAGTATGCATTAGCTTAACCCCTTATCCCTTATCCCTTATCCCTTATCCCTTATCCCTAATCCTTAATTTTCAAAATCCCTGCTTTTTCATTATCTTCCAAAGATTCTCCGACATTGCCTCACTGTCTTTCTTCGTATAACGCACATCTGTAAAGACCTGCGCCAGCGTTTCCTTATTGTTCTCCAAGATGAACTGCTTGTTCTCAGGAAGCGATTCTTTATAGGCATACAACCGGTCAATGTCCTGAGGAGTATAATCATGATAAACCTCTTCGTGTACAATGGCCTCCAGCGGCAAACGGTCCACTTGTTCCGGCTGTTCGGCAGGCCATCCCACTGTGACTGTCGTGATGGGAAACACCAATTCCGGTAACTCCAACGCTTCGACAATCATCTGAGGGTTGTAAGTGGTAGTTCCCAGATAGCAAATGCCCAACCCCTTCTCCTCGGCAGCCACACAAAAAGTCTGTGCCACCAGCAAGGTATCGACAGCCCCCGTCACAAACCACTCAAAGTTGTTGTATCCCGGCTCAGCCTTACGTTGCTCACACCACTTGCTGAAGCGGCGCAAATCTATGCAGAAAGTAAGCACTACCGGCGCCGTCCGAACCATCGGCTGATTGAAATGTGCAGGCGCCAGTTTGGCTTTACGCTCTGCATCACGCGTCACAATCACACTATAAACCTGCATGTTCCCGACTGTAGAAGCCCGGAAAGAGGTTTCAAGCAAATCATTTAACAAATCAGCAGAAATATCCTTCTGCTGGTATTTTCGGATTGTTCTCCTTTGTTTCAAGCTTTCCATTCTTTCTTTTTTTGCAAAGATAATGTAATCCACGAACAATTCATTCAAGAGTTCACACTTTTTTTATCATCATATATCCGGAATAAAATACATCTTTTCAACAAGAAATGAACAATTATTATCTCTACGAGCAGATAAAAGTAACCTTATGTTCGACTAAACCGAGAACCTTTCAGCCCAACAAGTTGTTAATAAATTCCATTTTGGAAAACTTATTCGTTTACTCAAATCATTAAAACATTATAAACCAATAAATTAATAGCAATCAATAGAAAACTATACATCGGTTGATAAAAACATTCATTTTAATTTTGCCAAGTTGAAAAACATTCATAGCTTTGCAAATGCATTTGTTAACGATAAGTACAACTTCTACAACTTTACTTATTTGTAACTAATCCTAAGAGATACAACATTGTGGAAAAGAAAAATTATTCTTATGACGAAGCCTACGGAGAATCTTTAAAATACTTCCAAGGCGACGAGTTGGCTGCCAGAGTTTGGGTAAACAAATATGCAGTCAAAGATTCTTTCGGAAATATTTACGAAAAGTCTCCGGAAGACATGCATTGGCGAATAGCCAATGAGGTAGCCCGCATTGAGGCCAAGTACCCCAATCCATTAAGTTCAGAGGAACTTTTCGGCTTACTCGACCACTTCAAGTACATTGTTCCGCAAGGAAGCCCGATGACCGGAATCGGGAACAACTATCAGGTAGCCTCTCTGTCCAACTGCTTTGTTATCGGTGTGGACGGCGAAGCGGATTCTTATGGTGCCATCTTCAAGATAGACGAAGAACAAGTACAGCTGATGAAACGCCGTGGCGGCGTGGGACACGACTTATCCCATATCCGTCCGAAAGGTTCACCGGTAAAGAACTCGGCACTGACCTCCACTGGCTTGGTCCCCTTCATGGAACGCTATTCAAACTCTACACGCGAAGTAGCTCAAGATGGACGCCGCGGCGCACTGATGCTCAGCGTATCCATCAAACACCCCGACTCGGAAGCCTTCATCGATGCCAAGATGACTGAGGGCAAAGTGACCGGAGCCAACGTTTCCGTAAAACTGACCGACGACTTCATGCAGGCCGCCATCGAAGGCAAACCATATACACAGCAATATCCGATTGACGCCACAGAGCCGGCATTTCAAAAAGACATTGACGCATCCGCATTATGGAAAAAGATTGTGCACAATGCATGGAAATCGGCAGAACCCGGTGTATTGTTCTGGGATACCATATTAAAGGAATCCGTGCCCGACTGCTATGCAGACCTGGGCTACCGTACCGTATCCACCAATCCATGCGGCGAAATTCCACTGTGTCCGTACGACTCCTGCCGTCTGCTCGCCATCAACCTTTACTCATACGTGGTCAATCCGTTCAAGCCGGACGCCTACTTTGACTTTGAGCTATTCAAGAAGCATGTAGCTTTGGCCCAACGCATCATGGACGATATCATCGACCTTGAACTGGAGAAGATAGAGCGCATCATGAGCAAGATAGATGCCGACCCCGAAAGTGAAGACGTAAAACATACAGAACGCGTTTTGTGGCAGAAGATTTACAAGAAAAGCGCCCAAGGCCGCCGTACCGGTGTAGGTATCACGGCAGAAGGCGACATGCTTGCCGCCCTGGGATTGCGTTATGGTACTGAAGAGGCAACCGAGTTCTCGGAGAAAGTACACAAGACGGTGGCACTCAACGCCTATCGCTCCTCCATAGAAATGGCCAAAGAGCGCGGCGCATTCGAGGTATACGATACAGAACGCGAAAAGAACAACCCGTTCATCAACCGCCTGCGTGAAGCTGACCCGGAAATGTACGAGGAGATGAAGAAGTACGGACGCCGCAACATTGCCTGTCTGACCATCGCCCCGACCGGCACCACCAGCCTGATGACTCAAACCACCTCCGGTATCGAGCCCGTATTCCTGCCCGTGTACAAGCGCCGCCGCAAAGTGAATCCCAACGATACGAACGTCCATGTGGACTTCATCGACGAAACCGGAGATGCCTTTGAAGAATATATCGTGTTCCACCCCAAGTTCGTGACTTGGATGGAAGCACAAGGATACAACCCCGCCAAACGCTACACGCAGGAAGAAGTGGATGCCCTGGTAGAGAAATCACCTTATTATAAAGCAACCTCCAACGACGTGGACTGGCTGATGAAAGTCAAGATGCAGGGACGTATCCAAAAATGGGTGGATCACTCTATCAGCGTAACCATCAACCTGCCGAACGACGTAGACGAAGACCTCGTGAACCGTCTGTATGTAGAAGCATGGAAATCCGGCTGCAAGGGCTGTACGGTTTACCGCGACGGTTCGCGTTCCGGCGTGCTCATCTCTACCAAGAGTGACAAGAAGTCCGAACTTCCCCCGTGCAAACCGCCTACGGTCGTTGAAACACGTCCTAGAATATTGGATGCAGACGTTGTCCGCTTCCAGAACAACAAGGAGAAATGGGTGGCATTCGTCGGCTTGCTGGACAATCATCCCTACGAAATATTCACCGGTGTGCTGGATGATGATGAAGGCATCATCCTGCCGAAGAATGTGGTGTCGGGCCACATCATCAAGAATGTGGATGAGCACGGAAACAAGCGTTACGACTTCCAGTTCGAGAACAAGCGCGGATACAAAGTCACCATCGAGGGTCTGTCCGAGAAGTTCAACAAAGAGTATTGGAACTATGCCAAGCTGATTTCCGGTGTATTGCGCTACCGCATGCCTATCGAGCAGGTCATCAAGCTGGTAGGTTCACTGCAACTGGACAGCGAAAACATCAACACCTGGAAGAACGGTGTGGAACGCGCCCTGAAGAAATACATCCAGGACGGCACGGAAGCCAAAGGCAAGAAATGCCCCAACTGCGGTAACGAAACACTGGTTTACCAAGAAGGTTGCCTCATCTGCAAGACGTGCGGAGCTTCTCGCTGTGGATAATCCCACGGCAAGCACAAACGTTTGCATAGGAATTTAAATGACTTAGATAACGGTAGCTGCATGATTATGAGGAATAATTTCTATACTTGCATAATCATTGCAGCTATTGCTATTTCTAAATCTAATATAATATGACACTAATATTCAATATCGAGTATCGCACCAGCTGGGGTGAAGAAGTCAGAGTCCTGGGTTCCATCCCGGAACTTGGCAACAACCAGCCCAACAAAGCCACCCCCCTGCACACTGTAGACGGCATTCACTGGACCGCGGAAGTGGATATCCAGATTCCCGGTAATGGAAGCGTCGAATACAGTTACCACATCTATCGAGATGGCAGAACCATACGGACAGAGTGGAACAGCCTGCCACGCATCCTGCACGTTGCAGACAATCCGAAGAAAGTTTACCGCATAGAAGATTGTTGGAAGAATCTGCCCGAGCAGCAGTATTTTTATACATCCGCTTTCACAGAATCCCTGCTGGCGCATCGCGAACGCAGTGCCGCCCCGAAAAGCTACAAAAAGGGGTTGCTGATAAAGGCGTACGCCCCCTGCATAGACAGTGACCATTGCCTGGCACTCTGCGGAAACCAGAAGGCGCTGGGTGACTGGAACCCGGACAAAGCTGCCCTTATGAGCGACATCGACTTCCCCGAATGGCAGGTAGAAGTGGATGCCGGTAAAATCAGCTTCCCGCTGGAGTATAAATTCGTCCTTTACAACAAGAAAGAGCGCCGTGCCGTGGCCTGGGAGAACAATCCCAACCGCTATATGGCCGACCCGCAGATAGCCGCCAACGAAACGCTGGCTGTCGGCGACCGTTATGTATACTTCAATCTTCCTGCATGGAAAGGTTCCGGAGTAGCCGTACCCGTATTCTCCCTACGCTCCGAGAAAAGCTTCGGTGTAGGCGATTTCGGCGACTTGAAGCGCATGATTGACTGGGCAGTTGCCACCAATCAGAAGGCGGTGCAGATTCTGCCCATCAACGACACTACCATGACGCATACCTGGACAGACTCCTACCCTTACAGTAGCATCTCCATCTATGCCTTCCATCCCATGTACGCCGACCTGAAGCAGTTGGGCAGCTTGAAGGACAAGAAGGTGATGGCCGAATTCAACAAACGCCAGAAGGAACTGAATGCCCTGCCCGCCGTGGACTACGAAGCTGTGAACAAGACAAAGTGGGAATACTTCCACCTCATCTTCAAGCAGGAAGGGGAAAAGGTGCTGGCCTCGGATGCATTCCGTAATTTCTACGAGGCCAACAAGGAATGGTTGCAGCCATATGCCGTCTTCAGCTACCTGCGTGATGCCTACAAGACCCCGAATTTCCGCGAGTGGCCCAAGTATGCCACCTACGATGCCAAGGAGATAGAGACATTGTGCCGGCCGGACTCTGCCGACTATCCGCATATTGCCATCTACTACTACATCCAGTTCAATCTGCACCTGCAACTGCTTGCCGCCACCGAGCATGCGCGCGCCAACGGCGTAGTGCTGAAAGGCGACATCCCCATCGGCATCAGCCGCAACAGTGTGGAAGCCTGGAAGGAACCCCACTACTTCAACCTGAACGGCCAAGCCGGTGCACCGCCCGACGACTTCTCCGTGAACGGACAGAACTGGGGCCTCCCCACCTACAACTGGGATGTCATGGAAAAAGACGGTTATGCCTGGTGGATGAAACGTTTCCACAAAATGGCAGAATACTTCGATGCCTACCGCATAGACCACATCCTCGGCTTCTTCCGCATTTGGGAGATACCGATGCACGCCGTACACGGGCTGTTGGGACAATTCGTCCCCGCCCTGCCCATGACGCGCGAGGAGATAGAAAGCTACGGGCTGGCATTCCGCGAAGACTTCTTCCTGAAGCCCTATATCCATGAGTACTTCCTCGGACAAATCTTCGGCCCGCATACAGACTATGTGAAACAGACCTTCATAGAGCCGACAGACACGTGGGAGGTTTACCGCATGCGTCCCGAGTTCGACACCCAGCGCAAGGTGGAAGCCTACTTTGCCGGAAAAACGGACGATGACAGCATCTGGATTCGTGACGGGCTTTACGCCCTTATCAGCGATGTGCTGTTCGTGCCCGACCGCAACAATCCGCACGAATACCATCCGCGCATCGGCGTGCAGCACGACTACATCTACCGCGCACTGAACGATTGGGAAAAGGCTGCCTTCAACCGGCTGTATGACCAGTACTACTATCACCGCCACAACGACTTCTGGGGACAGCAAGCCATGAAGAAACTGCCGCAACTGACACAGTCCACGCGCATGCTGGTATGCGGTGAGGACTTAGGCATGATTCCCGATTGCGTGGCATGGGTGATGAACGACCTGCGTATCCTTTCCCTGGAGATACAACGTATGCCGAAAGACCCGAAACAAGAATTCGGCCACACAGACTGGTATCCATACCGTTCGGTCTGCACCATCTCCACGCACGACATGTCTACCCTGCGCGGCTGGTGGGAAGAAGACTTCCAACAGACGCAGCGTTACTACAACACCATGCTCGGGCACTACGGTGCCGCACCGGCAACGGCCACGCCGGAGCTCTGCGAAGAAGTGGTTCGCAATCACCTCCATAGCAACTCCATCCTCTGCATCCTCTCCCTGCAAGACTGGATGTCCATGGACGGCAAATGGCGCAACCCGAACGTGCAGGAAGAACGCATCAATATTCCTGCCAACCCGCGGCACTACTGGCGCTGGCGCATGCACCTGACACTGGAACAACTGATGAAGGCAGAAAGCTTGAACGAGAAAATAAGGTGCATGATAGAAAGCACCGGAAGATAAGAAAGGATTCTTAGCAAAGTATTATTTTAGGCACGGATTACATGGACAATCACGGATAATATTGAAAGCAACCGTGATAACCCGTATAATTCCGTGCCTAAAATAGTTCGATAAGTTTATTCCGACCCTCACATAATTGTATTCTATAAAAAACAATTTCGCGCTATTTTTATATTTTACAGAATACAATCCGCAACCTGAATCGTAATAACCGGATACTGATTTGCCCGTACCACAAAATATCAGTAAGTTTGCAGAAAACAATCTACAAGTAATGACCAGTTATATTTTCCTTGACACGCTTCGCTTCTTCGCCCATCACGGCGTGGGCGAACAAGAAACCGTGGTAGGCAATGAGTTTACCGTCAGCCTGCGCCTGCAAGTTGATATCCGGCGTGCGGCAGAAACGGACGACGTAGCCGACACCGTGAGCTATGCCGATGTACATACAGCTGTGAAGGCAGAGATGGACATTCCTTCCAAACTATTGGAACATGTATGCGGGCGAATTATAAACCGATTGTTCCACGACTTCCCACAGATAGAAGAAATAACCCTCAAGCTGGCAAAGCGCAATCCACCGATGGGCGCGGATATAGAGGCTGCAGGAGTGGAAATATGCCAACGCCGCGGAGAATGACAGATTGCCGAATCACCCCATTCACTATTGATACACAGACACTTCCCACTGCAAAGACACTGCATGCTTTTTGCAGTGGCGCTGCAAACGGTTTGCAGTAACACTGCACATATATTTGCAGTAGTACTGCAACAGCTTTGCAGTAACGCTGCAACAGATATGCAGTAGCACTGCAAAATGTATACAGAAGTTCTGCAGTGAGCATGCAGCAACTTTTCTGCCGTAGAATACAACCATTGATACCAATATTCCGTACCTTTGCCCCATCATCAACAAAAAGTCAATGAGAAACGCTATACAACGACTGGCATTACTCCCCATCGTCGCTCTCTTCCTGCTACCGGCCGCTTGCTATCAAATACAGCTCCGAGTTTCATTGGAGAAATGCCCTCTACCTGCCCACCCCTTACGACTTTACAAACCCATACAACTATGCAGACTTCAGAAGGAATGAACTATTGAAAATAAACCTCACAGAGTTCCGCTTCCCCTACCAATACCTCAACGACATAGAATGGGCAGATTCACCAACACCATTATTGTGCAACTCTATGACTTCAAACGGCAAGGGTGGGCTATCGCACCAGTGTGGGCTGTCCATGAACGAAGGGTAGCGATAGATTAAGAATGCCCAGTAGAACCGAGTTTCATCCTTATTTTTGCCGTTTCCGCTTCTTTGCCGATTCCACCGCTTCGGCCACCACCGGCTTATTTGCAAACCGCTTGGTGTAGTTGCTGTAATCGGGAACAGTGCGTTCATACGTCGGGTCGACAAACAACGGGCTGGAAATGATATGGTCTGCCGTACTGCGGTTGCAGCAGAACACGATGTTCTCCACACCGGCAAGGCGGGTCAACGCCTTCACATCCGTATCGTGCGGCTGAAGGGTCATCGGGTCGGTGAAAAAGAAAAGATAGTCAATCTCTCCGTCCACAATGCGCGAGCCCATCTGCTGGTCACCGCCCAAAGGACCGGATTTAAGGATAGTGAAATCCCACTCCACATCAGGATGTTTCTCCCGGAGGGCTTCGAGGATAAGGGTACCCGTGGTGCCCGTACAATAGAATTTATGCCCCATCAGCAATTCCGAGTTCCACAGTACCCACTCGATGAGGTCTTTCTTCATGGCGTCGTGTGCCACTAATCCGATTTTTCTAACTAGTTTTTCCATAATTCAAAACCTTTAATAGATTGAACAATTATAAAAGGCAACAGTTCCTACAATTGGGAAAAGAATTTCTTTCCATGCAGATAAAACTGCGCCAATATACTGTTTTTTGTCCGTTCCGGTATTACGGCAAGCGTAGTTTTTTTCAGATTCTCTTTGCGGGACGCTGCTAATGAAGTGCGGAGGGAGTGGTAGGCACGGCGCGCACGGAATACGGCCAAAGCATTGGGTAACTGGCCTTTCAGCATGAAACTGAACGCAGCCACATAATCGAGCACCGCACGTACACGCATCACGGACGCCAAGTCCTCCTGCGGCAGATTCTTATAAAGCATGACAAGGTTATTACGAAAATTGAGGAAGGTCTTGCGCGGATTCTCCTTCTTCAAAGTGGCCCCTCCCACATGAAATACCACACTCTGCGGTATACATGCCAACTGTCTGCCACGGGCACGAAGCCGCCAACATAAATCTATCTCCTCCATGTGGGCAAAAAAACGTCCGTCCAGCCCACCCGCTTCCCGGTAGTCTGCCAGACGGATGAACAGAGCCGCCCCCGTAGCCCAGAAAATGGGTATCACCGTGTCGTATTGCCCCTTGTCCTCTTCTACCACGCCCATAATACGGCCGCGGCAGAAGGGATAGCCATAGCGGTCGATGAAACCTCCCGCAGCTCCGGCATACTCAAACTGCCCCTTGTTACGCCAACTGCGTATCTTCGGCTGGCAAGCGGCCGTCTCCGGATAGGCATCCATATACTCTGCCAACGGGACAAGCCAGTGCTCGGTGACCTCTACATCGGAGTTGAGCAGCACTACATATTCTGCCTCCACCTGCTTCAATGCCAGATTGTATCCGTCGGCAAAACCGTGGTTCTCTTCCAGCAGAATCAAGTGCACAGAAGGAAACTCGCGACGGAGCATTGCCACGGAAGCATCCGTAGAGCCATTGTCCGCCACATACACCACAGCACCATCCGCCTCCGAAAAACGCACAACAGAGGGAAGGAAGGAACGGAGCATATCACATCCGTTCCAATTCAATATGACAACAGCAATCTTATCCATGTTGCACAGATTCTTTTCGTTTCTTTTTCCAACGTTTATGAGACCAGAACCAATAAGCCGGTTCACGCCGGATGGTCTGCTCCAGACGACGGGCGAAGCACTCGGTTATCTCGCCATCCGCCGTCTGCTTGGGAGTTTCGGTAACCAAGTCGAAGAGCACTTTGCAATATCCTCTGGATGTCCGTTCCAATTCACAATAAAAGACGGGGAAGTCCATCAGCTTGGCAATGCGCTCGGCGCCATCCATGAACACGGTGTCCTGATTCAAGAAAGTAGTCCAATAATGGGCCTCGCTGCGGTTGGGCGACTGGTCTGTAATCAGGCCGATGGCTATCCGCCTGCCTTCACGGCGAAGCTTTATCACTTCGCGTGCCGTGGAATGTTTCGCCACATTGTATCCTCCGAACCGGGCGCGGATATGCTTGAACATCTCGTCCAGATACTTATTGCTTAGCGGTTTGTACACCTGCACCGGGATGTCGCCCGGATGCATGATGGCCCCCATGCCTATAATCCACTCAAAATTGGCATAATGAGGAATCAGCAGTACAATGCCTCCATGCTTCTCTATCATGGCAAGGTATTCTTCCTTATTATCATACTTCATCCGGCGGCAGAGCTCCTCGAAAGACATGCGCAGCATCTTCACCTCTTCCAGCATATAGTCGCAGATATAATGGTAGAACTTGCGCTCTATCTCCATCAATTCGGTTTCCGACTTCTCCGGAAAGGAATTGCGAAGGTTGCGGCGAACGACTTTCTTCCGATAATGCACGACGTGGCGCATCAGGAAGTACAGCCCGTCAGACAATGCATAAAGCGCCCGGAAAGGCAGAAGTGCCACAAGCCACATGCCCGCATAAGTCAGCCAATAGACAATTTTTGATTTCACTTCGTCAGTTATGAGTTATAAGTTATGAGTTATTTGTTGCAAAGGCGGCATTCCTCATTCCATTGCTCCCAAGAGTGCGGTGCCGTCGGCATTGAAATCGCCCAGGCGCACAGACACGAGCTGGTTGTCCAAGGCGGCATCATGAGGGACTTCCACACGGATATAATTGGGAGTGAAGCCGTGCATCGGCAGTCCGGGTTTGGGACGTTCCAGCAACACCGGCATCGTCTGCCCGATATGGCGCGCATAAAAAGCACGGGTCTTCGTCCGAAAGCTCCAGCAATTGCTGGCTCCTGCGGTGCTTTTCTTCGGGTGCCACCACGTGGTCTATCTTCAAGGCTTGCGTGCCGGGACGCTCCGAATAGCTGAAGACATGGAGCTGCGTCACGTCCAGGCTCTTGATAAACTCATAAGCCTGCCCGAAATACTCCTCCGTCTCTCCACGGGTACCCACAATCACGTCTACCCCTATAAAGGAATCGGGCATCACTTCCTTTATCTTCTTTATCTTCGAGGCAAACAAGGCGGTATCGTAACGGCGTCGCATCAGCTTCAGCACCTCGTCACTGCCCGACTGCAGCGGTATATGGAAATGAGGCATGAAACGCCGGGAACGGGACACGTATTCTATGATTTCATCTGTCAGCAGATTCGGCTCGATGGAGGATATGCGGTAACGCTCAATGCCTTCCACCTCGTCCAGCGCCTTCACCAAATCGAAGAAAGTCTCACCGGTAGACTTGCCGAAGTCTCCGATATTGACGCCGGTCAATACAATTTCCTTTCCACCTTCGGCAGCCGCCTGGCTGGCCTGCTCCACCATAGAAGCAATGCTGCCGTTACGGCTACGTCCGCGGGCAAAGGGAATGGTGCAATAGGAACAATAATAATCGCAGCCGTCCTGCACTTTCAGGAAGAAGCGTGTCCGGTCGCCACGCGAACAAGACGGGGCAAACGAACGTATATCCTTCAAAGCGGAAGTGTAGGCCTCGCCGGTCTCGTGCTTCTGCAGATTGCCCAGGTAGTGGAGCAGGTCCTTCTTCTGCTCGGCTCCCAGCACGACGTCCACACCTTCTATCTTTGCCACCGTCTCCGGTTTCAGCTGGGCATAGCAACCGGTCACCACGACAAATGCACCCGGATGTTGCTTCACCAGTTTGTGGATGGCCTGGCGGCACTTCTTGTCTGCCACTTCCGTCACCGAGCAGGTATTCACTACACAAATATCCGCTTTCTCACCCTTGCGCGCCGTACGTACGCCCGCTTCCCGCAAAATTTTACCGATAGTAGAGGTCTCCGAGAAGTTCAGTTTGCACCCCAACGTATAGTAAACCGCCGTCTTATCTTGAAATATATTGGTATCTATCATGAGCTTATAAACACATTTATGCTGCAAATATATACATTATTAATCTATTTTTCCTACTTTTGCACACTCAACTAAAATTTGTGCAATGATACAAGAGAACTTTATCAAACTATACGAGCATAGTTTCCGCGAGAATTGGGACCTCCCCTGCTATACCAACTATGGAGAAAACGAGAGCTATACTTATGGCGAAGTGGCACAAGAAATAGCCAGACTGCATCTTATTTTCAAGTACTGCCAACTGCGCCGCGGCGACAAGATAGCCGTCATCGGCAAGAACAATGCCCGCTGGTGCATCGCCTATATGGCCACCATCACCTACGGTGGTATCGTAGTCCCCATTCTGCAAGACTTCAACCCCAATGATGTCCATCATATCGTAAACCACTCCGAATCAACGTTCCTCTTCACCAGCGATGCCATTTGGGAACATCTGGAAGAAGAACGGCTTACTGGACTTCGCGGTGTGTTCTCGCTGAGCGACTTCCGCTGTCTGTATCAGCGGGACGGCGAAACCATCCAGCGTTTCCTCAAGCATCTGGGCGATGAGATGGAAGCGACCTACCCGAACGGGTTCCGTAAGGAAGACATCGTTTACACGGACCTTTCCAACGACAAGGTCATGCTGCTGAATTATACCTCGGGCACCACCGGATTCAGTAAGGGCGTCATGCTGACGGGAAACAACCTGGCCGGCAACGTCACCTTCGGCATACGTACCGAGCTGCTGAAGAAAGGGGACAAAGTGCTCTCTTTCCTGCCTTTGGCACATGCATACGGCTGCGCATTCGATTTCCTTACCGCCACGGCCGTCGGCACACACGTCACACTGTTGGGAAAAGTGCCTTCCCCAAAGATTCTGATGAAAGCTTTCGAGGAAGTGAAACCCAACCTGATTATCACCGTCCCCCTTGTCATTGAAAAGATATACAAGAATGTCATACAGCCCATCATCAACAAAAAGACCATGAAATGGGCGCTCAGCATTCCCTTGCTCGACGGACAGATATACGGGCAAATCCGCAAGAAACTGATTGACGCACTGGGCGGACGTTTCAAGGAAGTCATCATAGGAGGCGCAGCCATGAACCCGGAAGTGGAAGAATTCTTCCACCGCATCAAGTTCCCCTTCACCATCGGCTACGGCATGACTGAATGTGCCCCTCTCATCAGCTATGCTCCCTGGAATGAATTCGTCCCGACTTCCTCCGGACGGGTACTCGACATCATGGAAGCCCGTATCTGCAAGGAAAACCCGGACGACAAACTCGGCGAAATACAAGTACGTGGCGAGAACGTGATGACGGGTTATTACAAAAACCCCGAAGCCACCAAAGAAGTCTTCACCGAAGACGGATGGCTTCGCACCGGCGACTTGGGTACACTGGACGACGACAACAACCTATACATACGCGGACGCAGCAAGACCATGATTCTCAGTTCCAGTGGACAGAATATCTTCCCCGAAGAGATAGAAGCACGGCTCAACAACATGCCTTTCGTCCTGGAAAGTCTTGTCATCGAACGGAATAAAAGACTGGTAGCACTGGTTTATGCCGACTATGAAGCCTTGGATTCTTTAGGGTTGAACCAGCCGGACAACCTCAAAACCATTATGGATGAGAATCTCAAAAATCTGAATAATAGTGTGGCAGCCTATGAAAAAGTAAGCCAAATCCAACTTTATCCGACTGAATTTGAGAAAACGCCCAAGAAGTATCAAGAGATACTTATACAACAGCATTGCCGAAGATTAATATGTTGTAAAACATATAGATAGGGATAAAAACAGCCGAAGCTCCAAAAAAAATATAAAAAAAGTTGGGGTTTCGAGAACAACATATTCAAAAAGTACATACCTTTGCAACGTTTTAATAAAGCAATTGATTGTATTACGTTTTAAAAGTAAGGAAAATGAAAAAATTAGTTTTGATGGCTGCAGCTATCGTAGCAGTATCTTTCGCATCTTGTGGCAACAAAGCAGCTAACGCTGAACAAGCAACTGCAGATTCTATCCGTATCGCTGACTCAATCGCAGCTGTAGAAGCAGCAGCAGCTGAAGCAGCAGCAGCCGCAGCAGCAGCTGATACTGTAGCAGTAGATAGCGCAGCTGTTGTAGCTGAATAATTTCAGTACAACACTCGAGAGAATTGAAAGTCTGACGTGCATATAAGCACACCAGACTTTTTTTATGCCCTATCCTCTCATTCTTTTCCCTTCCAATTGTTAAGTCTTGGTCTTATTTCACAAAAAAGGGTATTATATGGCAGATAAATGATAAAGTATAATGCATATACCAAATAAAAGCCGTTACTTTGCATCAACAAAACAATAAGAGGTTTATTACGATCTACGTTTCATTATGTCTCTCCTCGATTAACCACATTGAGAATTTTCATTTCTGACTGCAACTTCCTAAGACTCCTTTATTGAATTATTAATTTTTTATTTTTGTATTTTATGAATATGTACATTGGAAACCTTAGCTACAACGTTAGGGAATCAGATTTGAGACAAGTAATGGAAGAGTATGGAACAGTAGAATCAGTAAAACTGATTATGGACCGTAATACAAACAGATCAAAAGGTTTTGCCTTCGTAGAGATGCCTGAAGCAGCTGAAGCCCAACAAGCAATCAACAAACTGAATGGAGCAGAATATGTAGGCCGCCAGATGGTAGTGAAAGAAGCATTGCCAAGAAACTAAAAATTATTGGCTGACAATAAGCAAGGGCATATCTTATTATTAAGATATGCCCCTTTGTTATTTGTATTTTTCCTTTATCTTTGATAAAACATACGCTCAAAAAAACATGAAAACAAAACTGATAGAAAAAGCAAAGCAAATAAGCACTGAATATAAATTTGGAGACTTCTTCCGTAACTTTCTTGCTGTCATATTGGGTATTATCATCACCTTTGCAGGAAGCGACTGGATTACAGAACACAATACACAAGAAGAAATAAAAAAGTCTCTGCAACTGGTAAACAGTGAGCTTCTTCTGAATAGAGACGAAATAAAAGCTATGGGGGAAAGAGTAGAATTGTAGCTAACACTTGAAAAGGGACCCGGAACAACATTTAAAAAGTGCCCCACCCATGGGTATGTTTAACCGAACAAAATTGGTATATTCATAAAAACCAATGGCGTTCATAATATGTACCACATGGAAGAAAGAGATTCCATAATTCTCGCCTATAGGCGTGACGGATTGAGCATCCGTGAGATCGCCCGTCGTAACGGCATGAGCCGCAAGACTGTACGCAAGTATCTCCGGGCTTTCGAACAAGCGGTCGGTGACAACCCCGATGCGGAAGCAATGGACACGTACCTGCAGCAGCCGGTGCGCTATGACAGCAGCAAACGTGTCCGCAGAGTGATGAACCAGCAGGTGATGGAGGCGATAGACGGCTTCATGGCCCGCAACCGGTCTAATGCCGCGGCCGGATTGCGCAAGCAGCAGATGCGCAAGATTGACATGTGGCGCCGGTTGCGCGATCAAGGCCTAGAGATTGCCTATTCGACGGTATGCCAGTATGTCCGTGCATTGGAAGTGGCGGTGTCCGCTCCAGCCAAGTCCCCGGCGGCGTTCATCCGCCAGGAGTATGAACCGGGGTTCCGGTGCGAGTTTGACTGGGGCGTGCTGACACTTTGGATTGCCGGTGTCAAGACGAAGCTGCACATGGCCGTGTTCACGATGAACCATAGCAACCTGCGGCGGGCATACCTGTTCTCCCGCGAGGACACGTTGGCCCTGATGGAAGCACACCGCAACTGCTTCCGTGCTTTGGGGGGCACGCCGCAAGTAATGGCCTACGATAACATGCGGGTGGCCGTCAAGAAGTTCCTTGGACAGGAGCGCGAACATACCGATGCCCTGCGCCGCATGGAACTCCACTATTGTTTCACCCCTCATTTCTGTAATCCGCGTTCGGGATGGGAGAAAGGTAAGGTGGAGCGTTCGGTGGAACATATCCGCCGGCGGGCTTTCGCCTATGATGTCCGTTTCGGTTCGCTGGAGCAGGCGCAGTGTCATCTTGACAAGGTCTGTGACAGGCTCAACGGGAGGCTTCCAACATGTCTGCGCAAGAGAAGAAGGAGCGCGTACAGGCCGATATTGCGGCTTTGCGGCCGCTTGACCACGGTGACATGGGCTGCTTTGAGCAGCGGCATGCCCGTGTCGGGAAGTATTCCACCATTACCGTCGATGGTGTGCATTACTCTGTGCCTGACCGGCTTGTCGGTCGGGAGGTACCCATAAAGATGTATTCCGCGTATTGTTGTCGTGCTTGACGGTCGCGACAAGGTAGCCACGCATGTACGCTCCCGGCGTCTCGGTGACTGGTGTATCGACCTGATGCACTATCTGGGCACGTTCCTTCGCAAGCCTGCGGCGTTGGGACGATCCACGGCCATGCGACAGGTACACCCGGACGTGGCGGCACTGTTTCGCAAACATTTTACGGATTCTCCCAGATCGTTTGTCGAACTGCTCGTGTTTACCCGTGACAACCAGCGCACTTATGCCGACATACTGGCTGCGGCAGACCGTCTGTCCTCCCGGGGACTCAAACGCCTGTCTTCCGAACAATTGAGCGCCGAGATGCTGGCCAGTGACGGCAATGGAACCGCAAACGTCCGTCAAGACGCGGCCACCCTGACCCCGTCCGATCCACAACAGACCGCCATTGAAGAATCGGCCTCACAGACATTGGACACACTTTCGGCGATGATCGGATGTGGCGCCACACAACAACCTGTAAACAAAGTTACCGTCTAACAACATAAAAATTGCATAGCAATGGAACAAAACGAAAATCAAGACTCCATACGCGAACGGATACGTGCGTATGCCTTCGACCTCAAACTCCCTCTGGTACGACGCGACATCGACCTGCTTATACAGCAAGGACTTGATGAACGATGGAACCTGTGGATGTTCACGGCCGAACTCCTGCGTCAGGAAAAAGAAAACCGCTCGGAGAACCAGCGTCGGCATCGCATCAAAAATGCCGCGTTCCCACAGTTGCGATACCTCAACGAAATAGACACGGACGCGCTTCCGCCAGAAGCGCGGAAGGCCTTGCCAAACCTTGAGACACTTGATTTCATCAAGGAAGGGCGCAACCTTATACTATACGGGAATCCCGGTACCGGAAAGACCCATCTGGCTACAGCCTTGGGGATTGCGGCCTGTAACGCGGGATACTCCGTACTGTTCACTTCCGTGCCCAGACTGCTTACGCAGATAAGGGAATGCCGGAACGCAATGACACTAAGGGCACTCGAGAACAAGTTCGAACGATACGACATGGTCATCTGCGACGAGTTCGGATACGTTTCTTGTGACAAGGCGGGAGCGGAGATGTTGTTCAACCATCTGTCACTCAGAACTGACAAGAAAACAACCGTCATTACAACAAATCTCGCATTCAACAGATGGGACGAGATTATTGCAGACAAAGTACTAGTTACAGCAATGGTAGACAGGCTAACGCACAAGGCGATTCTACTGAACATGACGGGAAAATCGTACAGAATGAAAGAAACACAAGATATGATAAATAAACAAATTTAATTAACTTTGCAAAACCTATCGGGTGGTACACGTTTCAAATGCTACCCGGGTCCCTTTTCAAGTGTTAGCTACATAGAATTGGAGCAGCACGCCGCAAATTACCTTTTTGAGAATAAAAACAATGCCAACAGCCTCCTTCAGGATTCTGTTTACAAATACCTCCCTCCCCTCTTCCAATGGAGTAAATTCACATTTACCAGCGATGCTATGGAAATGCTCAAGACATCCGGCCTCATCCAAAAAATCCAAGATAAAGAACTCGCCCTGCAAATAATCCAAGCATACGGAACAATCAAGGCTGCCGAAGCCTCCTTCGATATTTATACAAAGTACAAAAACCAAGTGCAAGAGGAATTCAACAATAACCCAAACGTAAAGGCTTTTTCGTACAACCAGATGAAGAAAAAAGAAAAAACCAAGGATTTTAGGGACACATTAGAGGGACAGCTTCGACTTCTTTTGACCCAACAAGAGGGATTACAACTACTTCAGACAATCCCCAACATACAACCTTCACGAATCTACTTTACCTGCATAGAAGAAATTGACAAAACAATTATAGCTATTGGAAAGGAATGCGAATAACCACTCTAACCACAAGGAACCGAAACAAGTTGTACAACCATAATAACAACAAGCCACATGAAAAAGAAATTGAAAGACATAATAACCTCACCTGCTACCACAAGGCGATTGGGAGACTTTATCTGCAACTTCATAGCAGTTGTGTTAGGCATCTTGCTGACCTTTGCCGGCAGTAATCTCATTGAAGAACACAAAACACAGAAGGAACTCAAGGATGCACTATTACTGGTCAAAAACGAAATGTTACTCAACCGGGAATACATGACACAGATGATGGAAAGAGAAGAATTTGAAAAACAAGGAGCTTCATATCTGCTTCAGCACAAGGAAAACATCACAAAGGCAGCCACCGACTCCTTAGAAAAATATGGGAGCTTTCCCTTTCAGTCACAAGCCTTCATTTACATTAATGATGCAATGGAAATGCTCAAAACGTCCTCGCTCATGTCTGCTATCAGAGATAAGGGACTTGCAACTCAAATCATTAAAACATACAATGCAATAAAAGGTTCCTATGAAACCTTTAATTCATTTATGGAAATAAAACAAAAGAATGCTGATAAATTAATCGACATACCGGAAGTACAGAAGTTCTTGACCCGTAATGCAAATTACTCAACAGCAGAAAAATGGACTTTTTTCTTTAAATTTCCAGAAGGGGTTCAGTTAATTCAGCAGATATATTTCACCCATGACAGTCCAACCCGTATGTACAACAGATTTATCAAGCAGATTGACGAAACGGTATCTATCATTGACGAGTTCTACAAATAGTGCTTAATTGGGGATATTCAGTAAATGTTCCTCTTTCTAATAAATCAAGAGAAAAGTTTTACTTTACGTGAGCTTTTCTCTTAATTTTTTTCGTTCAACCTCCCCCAGTCTTCTATCTTTCCATAGAATATTATTTACACATTCTTATTCTTTCCTTTCCCCCATGCATTATGTAGGGATATTCCTAATTGCGATTCAAATAAACAAAAAAGCCCGATTTCTTTGTAAGAAATCGGACTTTTTTGTTTATAGCGTACTTATTTTATGCTTCTTCAGCAACCACTTCAAAAGGAACTTCTACAGAAACTTCCTTGTGCAGCTTAACGATAGCCTTGTAGTTACCAACTTCTTTCACTGCGTCCTTAACAAGGATAATCTTACGATCGATGTTGTGACCCAATTTAGCCAACTCTTCAGCAATCTGGATGTTACCAACAGAACCGAAGATAGTACCGGTTGAGCTAACTTTAGTAGCGATCTTCAATGATACGCCTTCCAGCTTAGCAGCCAGTTCTTCAGCATCCTTCTTGATTTTCTCCAGCTTGTGAGCACGTTGTTTCAGCTCTTCAGCCAACATTTTCTTTGCAGCAGGAGAAGCAATCACAGCTTTACCTGTCGGGATGAGGTAGTTACGACCATAACCAGACTTTACTATTACGATGTCGTTCTTATAACCCAAGTTTACAATGTCTTCTTTCAATATAATTTCCATACTTTCCTCCTCCTATTATTTCATCATGTCAGTTACATAGGGCAGCAACGCCAAGTGACGTGCTCTCTTCACAGCTTGAGCTACACGACGTTGGAACTTCAAAGAAGTACCGGTAATACGACGCGGAAGGATTTTACCTTGCTCATTCAAGAATTTCTTCAAGAATTCGGGATCTTTGTAGTCGATGTACTTAATACCGCTCTTTTTGAAACGGCAGTATTTTTTCTTCTTAACGTCTACTGACGGCGGAGTTAAATATCTGATTTCTGATTGAACTTGTGCCATGATTAATCCTCCTTTTTAGTTGATTTAACACTTCTTCTCTTCGCAGCGTATTCAGCAGCGTACTTGTCTTGCTTGAAAGTCAAGAAACGGATAACGCGCTCATCACGACGGAAGTTAAGCTCTAACTTGTCAATAACAGTAGGGTCTGCATTGAACTCAATCAGCTGATAGAAACCGGTTGACTTCTTCTGGATAGGATATGCCAGCTTCTTCAGTCCCCAGTTTTCTTCATTTACAATCTCAGCACCTTCAGCAGTAAGGATGCTTTTGAATTTTTCTACCGCTTCCTTCATCTGAACATCAGACAAAACGGGAGTTAAAATGAAAACGGTTTCGTATTGATTCATACTTGTTTAATTAATAAATAAATTATTCGTTTAAAAATTTGCGGTGCAAAGGTAGGGATTTTATTTTGAACTACAAACATTTAATGTTTTTTTGTGTAGGGATATAGGAATTGTCTTCAGCTTGCCTTATCTTTGCAAAGTTGTTTAAACAATAATTTCATGATAGAGCAATTTAACTTTGATATCCGCCTTATTTTTGCCATACTGAATGGTAAAGTTTCCGCCGCAATCAACCGAAAACTGTCCCGTAACTTCCGCCAGAACGGTTTGGAGATTACTCCGGAACAATGGACTGTCCTCATCTTCTTATGGGAAAAGGACGGGGTGACGCAACAAGAGTTGTGTAATGCAACTTTCAAAGACAAGCCCAGCATGACGCGCTTGATAGACAATATGGAGCGTCAGCATCTCGTCGTGCGCATATCGGACAAGAAAGACCGCCGAACCAATCTGATACATCTGACCAAGGACGGCAAGGAGCTGGAAGAACGCGCGCGCGTCATTGCCAACCAGACCCTCAAAGAAGCCTTGAAAGGCATCACCATCGAAGAGCTCAGTGTGAGCCAGGAGGTACTGAGGAAGATTTTCTTCAATACGAAGGACTAAGATATAGGGATTAGGGGTTAAGGATTAGAGATTAAGGGAGGAGAAAACAAGGGGATGAAGCGTCATTTTTCATTCCTCATCTTCCATTCTTTATTAAAATATGGATTTTTTGCAAAAATAATTTCGCTTGTTAAAGAATTATGCTTTTCTTTGTGACAAGAATACGAAAGAATATAATAATCTAATTAAAATACACACACATGAAAGGCTTATTAAAAAATCTGGGATTGATATTAGTCGTAATAGGAGCTGTAATCCTGGTTGCATGTTCTTTTACCGGCAATGTTAACAACAATGCCATCTTGGGCAGTTCTGCCGTTTTGGTTGTAGTGGGATTGATTTCCTACATTGTCATCAACAAGAGAATTGTCGACTAATATCAAAAGAAAAGAAATAAAGAAGGCGGTTAGCATATACATGCAGACCGCCTTTTTTATTTTCTCTCCCCCAGAGGAGCCGAGTCTCATCAAGACTCAGCTTCCGGAGTAATCAGTTTATATCCTTTTCCGTGAATGTTGATGATTTCAATCGAATCATCTTCTTTCAGGTGCTTACGCAGTTTCGTGATATATACATCCATACTACGTGCATTGAAATAGTTGTCATCAATCCAAATAGTCTTCAACGCAAAGTCACGCTGCAGAATTTCGTTGGCATGTGCACAAAGCAAGCCCAGCAGTTCGGATTCTTTGGTGGTCAGTTTAGTCTGCTTCTCGGCAGTCGCCAGAATCTGTTTCTGCGTGTCGAATGTAAACTTACCAATCTTATAGATGTTGCTCTCCTTGTTCTTCTTTCCGCGAACACGTCTCAGGATAGCTTCAATTCTGAAAGTCAGCTCTTCCATACTGAAAGGCTTGGTGATGTAGTCATCGGCACCAATCTTGAAACCTTCCAGAATATCTTCCTTCAATGTTTTTGCCGTCAAGAAGATAATAGGTATTTCGGCATTGGCCGCACGCACTTCTTGTGCCAGTGTGAATCCGTCTTTCTTCGGCATCATCACATCAAACACACACAAGTCATATTTATTCTTCAGGAAAGCCTTGTATCCTGCTTCTCCATCGGGATATAACTCGGCAGCGTAACCTTTTGCCTGTAAATATTCTCTTAAAAGCATGCCAAGATTTTCATCATCTTCGCACAATAAAATACGCAGTTTCTCGTCCATATCAATCAATTTTTTAATAAAGGTAATGCAATAATAAATTTAGTTCCTACGTTCAGTTCACTTTCTGCCCGGATAGTTCCCTTATGATCCATGATAATCTTCTTCACATAAGCCAGTCCCAAGCCGAAGCCTTTCACATCGTGCAGATTACCTGTATGCACGCGATAAAACTTCTCGAATATCTTTTTCAAATTCTCCTTCTTGATGCCGATGCCGTTATCTTGGATGGAAATCATCAGTTTGCCAGGCTCATTCCAAGTCTTCACCGTCAGTTGCAGATCCGCATCCAGACGTTTATACTTCACTGCATTATCCATGAGATTGAAAATCACATTGGTGATATGCATCTCATCGGCAAAAATGGCAGAGTTGGTAGCTTTAAGCTCCGATTCAATCTTTCCATTATAACGCTCCACTTTCAGTGTAAACGTGTTGATAACACCCGCTATCAGCTCGTTGGCATCCAGTTCCTTATTCTTCAAAGTAGCCTTCTGACGGTCAAACATCGACATCTGAAGCACCTTTTCTACCTGGAACCTCAAGCGCTTCGTTTCATCGTTGATGACACCCGATATATGCTGGAACATAGTCGGAGACTTGCCCACAGCCGGGTCTTTCAACATCTGTGCCGCCAGAGAAATCGTCGATATCGGCGTCTTGAACTCGTGCGTCATATTGTTGATGAAATCATTCTTCATCTCCGTCAGCTTCTTCTGGCGGAATACGATGTAAATCGTAAAGATGAACGTCACCAGCAGTACAAAAGTAAATATCATCGACGGTATCATAAACCTGACCGAATCGAAGATATAATCCTTCTTTCCCGGAAAATGTATCTTGACGATACTCATACGGGCTGGTGGGTCATTCAAAAACAATGGCTGCGAATAAGAGCTTTCACTCCCTGCATCGCTATAATCCGCACAACGGTATACCTCCCGACCTTCCCGGTCTATCACCTTGAAGTGATAATCCATATCACCGAGACCATTCTCTATCAGACCTGCTTTTAGATACTGGTCCAGACTTTTGAAATTAACACGCTCCTCAATCGGCTTGTCGCTGGCATTGTATACCATCTGCAACACCACCTCGTCTACCAATGCACGCTGGTAAAGATAGCGGTTTTTAAGCATCTCTATCTGCGAGCGTGAAGTCTGAGGAATGGTTTTTGCTCCATGTTTGCGTGAAATCATTGCTCTTGGCAATTCAGAAGGCTCGTTACTGAAAGTTTTCAATTCCACCGAAGAACGGACACTGCCATCCGGAGCTGTCATCACAAACCGCTGGGTACGCATCACTCCGCTACTGCTTTGCGATTGTTCCCACGCCTTCTTTTCTGCCTCGGAGATATCCTCATTCAGCCAACGCACAACCTCTGCGGACTCTGCCTCTTTCGAAGCAGCCATCAACGCACGCTTCACCGATTCATCAAATTGTCCGTTACGCATCTTCACCATTTCCTCAATATAGCTTATCTGCAGATACAGCAAACTAAGGAAGGAAAGCCCCATAACAACACCTAATATCCATATAGTTGACTTTTTCATAGTCACAAAATTAACACTCCCTAATTAACACTCCTAACCAATTAACCTGATTTAACCGGACGTTCTCGTAAATTAACCGAAGACCATTTTTTAGGTTGTATTATGAGCATTATAACAAAAACACAAGCCTTTGGTTTGCAAATTTAATAAAAAATTAATCATTCAATTCACAATTCTGCATGTTCTTAATCTACGTTAATGAAAAAAGCCGTTATTACTTGCCATGAAGTAACAACGGCTTTAACAATTGTTATATTAGCAGCCGGTAGTTACAACAGCCAAACTACCAACCCCTGAAAATCATTCTTCAGCTTGCTTTGCCTCAAATTCCTTAATCAGTTTATCCTGTACATCACTCGGAACGAGTTCATAGCTGGCAAACTTCATGATGAACGAAGCACGTCCACCGGTCAGTGAGCTAAGTGCCGTAGAGTAGGATGACATTTCCTTCAAAGGCACCTTAGCACTCAGTTTTTCGTAACCGGCTTCGCTGCTCATACCCATAATCATGGCACGGCGTCCCTGCAAGTCCCCCATCACATCACCCATCTTGTCCGACGGAACAAATACTTCCACGTCATAAATGGGTTCTAGAATCTTCGGGCCTGCATTCTTGAACGCTTCGCTGAACGCATTCCGTCCCGCCAGCATAAAGGAGATTTCATTGGAGTCAACCGGATGCATTTTTCCGTCATATACGATGACACGTACATCGCGAGCATACGAACCAGTCAACGGTCCCTGCTCCATACGTGACATGATACCCTTCAAGATGGCCGGCATGAAACGTGCATCAATGGAACCACCCACAATACTATTGACGAATACCAGCTTGCCACCCCATTCCAATGGAACTTCTTCGGTACCCTTGACGTTCATCTTGAACTCCTGACCATTGAATTTATAGGTTTCGGGCAACGGCATGCCTTCGTAGTAAGGCTCAACAATCAGATGAACTTCACCGAACTGGCCTGCACCACCCGACTGCTTCTTATGGCGATAATCCGCACGGGCAGCTTTGGTAATCGTTTCGCGATACGGTATTCTCGGTTCTTCAAACTTGATTTGCAGTTTTTCATTGTTTTCCAGACGCCACTTCAAGGTACGCAAATGGAATTCACCTTGTCCGTGTACAATAGTCTGACGCAATTCTTTAGACTGGTCTATCACCCATGTCGGGTCTTCCTCTCGCATACGGTTCAAAGCAACCATCATCTTTTCTGTATCCGACTCGTTCAACGGCTTGATAGCACGTGAGTATTTGGAGTTCGGATATTTAATGAAGTTGAAACGGTTTTCAGAGCCCTTACCGTTCAATGTATTGCCGGTATGTACATCCTTCAGTTTCACTGTACAGCCGATGTCACCGGCTACCATTTCCTCTACCTTGATACGGTTGGCACCGGCACAAGCATAAATCTGCGCGATGCGTTCCTTGGAACCGCGGTCTGCATTGGTAAAATCATCACCTTCGTGCACTTTACCACTCATAACCTTGAAGTATTGAACATCACCGATATGCGGCTCAACGGCAGTCTTGAAGAAATACAAGGAAGTCGGTCCGTTAGAATCCGGCTTCACCACCTCACCGCGTGTATTGTGCACCGGTGGCATTTCGTCCACAAACGGCACCACATTACCCAGGAACTCCATCAGACGGCGTACACCCATATCCTTGCCGGCACAGACGCAGAATACCGGGAACATACCTCGTGAAGCCAGTCCCTTGCGGATACCTTCGCGCATTTCGTCTTCTGTCAAAGAGTCCTGCTCAAAGAATTTTTCCATCAGGCCTTCGTCATGTTCGGCTGCAGCTTCTACCAAAGCCTTGTGCAGTTCTGTAGCCTTTTCCATTTCTTCGGCCGGAATCTCTTCAATAATGGGAGCGCCACCTTCGGGTCCCCACGAATATTTTTTCATCAAAAGTACATCGATCAACGAATTGAAGTTCGGTCCGGTAGCCAGCGGATATTGCACGGGAACCACCTTCGGACCGTATATGGTTTGCAACTGCTCAAGCACCATATCATAATCGCACTTTTCATTATCGAGCTGGTTTACCAGGAAAATAACCGGTTTGCCCAGTTTCTCGGTGTAGCGGAAATGGTTCTGCGTACCTACCTCGGGGCCGTATTGTCCGTTCAGCAGCAGGATAGCCGTATCGGTAACGTTGAGTGCCGTCATGGCCGCTCCCACAAAGTCGTCACTGCCCGGACAGTCTATGATATTCAGCTTCTTACCGTTCCACTCCACATGGAAAACGGTGGAAAACACAGAATAGCCGTATTCCTGCTCCACCGGGAAGTAATCGCTGACTGTATTCTTGGCAGTAATTCTGCCGCGACGTTTTATAATACCACTCTCAAAGAGCAGCGCTTCCGTGAGAGTGGTTTTACCCGAGCCGTCATTGCCAAGGAGGGCAATGTTCTTAATTTCATTCGTCTGATATACTTTCATGATATATAAGATTTTAAGTGAATAACCTGACATACGATGATGCCGTTAACTTTTTGTGAGGCGCAAATTAGGCATTAATTCAAAGAAAAGCAACATCGGGAAGCATGTTATATAACACACTTCCTCCACCAACAAAGAATATAATGTTCTTCTGCCAATAAACTGCCCGAATTCACAAGTCATCCAACTTCTTGGACGGCTTAAATATTTCTTATAACTTTGCAGGAAAAAAGAATCCCCCCGAAAACCATGAACAAACTACTGTTAACAACACTGCTCGTTCTATGTCCATATTTGGCAATGGGACAGTCCAACCAAAAAACAACCAGGAAAGCCCCTCTCATCGGCATTTCCTGCTCACATCCGGGCCGAAGCTCATCCACACAGATGACGTATACCGAGTCTGTAATCCAGGCAGGTGGAACACCTATACTGATTTCCATCACTACCGATAGCCTTGTCTTGACAGACATTGCCAACCGGCTGGACGGTATCATTCTGATAGGAGGAGGAGACATCCACCCTTCCTATTTCAATGAATCGCCCATCGAACAGCTGGGAGAGGTGGACTCCCTGCGTGATGTATACGACATGGCACTCATCCGCCTGGCTACCCGGCGTAACATTCCGATGTTTGGCATCTGCCGGGGAGAACAGTTAATCAATGTAGCTTTCGGTGGAACCCTTTATCAGGATATCCCTACCCAGCATCCCGACACCACTGTCTGCCACCAGCAGCAGGAACCGAGCAGTATACCAACTCATACCGTCCACCTCACTCCCGGTTCTGCCATGGCATCCATAACCGGACAGACACAACTTTTCACCAATACTCACCATCACCAGGCGGTCAAGCAAGTTGCCCCGGGATTCAGCGTAACGGGTTGGTCGTCAGACAGTATTCCCGAAGCTATAGAGTCTTCCCACGAATATCCGATATGGGGTGTGCAATTCCATCCCGAAGCTCTGGCTACGGCAGGCGACAGCATCTCTGCCAGATTCTTCTATTTTCTGGTTCAAAAGGCAGCTACCTACCGGCATGCCAAAGAGATTCACCGCCGCATCCTCTCCCTCGACACGCATACAGACACCCCACTTGATTTTGACGTTTCCTATAATATAGGTACGCGCGAAAAAACGCAGGTTTGCCTGCCCAAGATGCGAGAAGGAAAATTGGATGGACAATACCTGGCATGCTGGGTGCGCCAAGGCCCGTGCGATGAAGAGAACAGTCTGAAAGCCATTGACCGAGTGGATGAGTTGATACGCCACATCTACCGACAAGTGGAGATAAACGGGGAGCAATGTGCCATAGCCCGCACGCCCGATGATTTGTCCAGGCTCAAGACCGAAGGAAAGAAAGCCTTTTATATTGGCATCGAAAACGGATACGGCATCGGCAAGGATTTGAAGAATATCACCCGTTTCCATGATGCAGGCGTTACCTACATCACCCTTTGCCACACCCGCAACAATGACATCTGCGACAGTTCTTCGGACACGACTGCCCGTTGGAACGGCTTAAGTCCTTACGGTAGAAAAGTGGTGAAAGAAATGAACCGGCTGGGAATAATGATAGACCTTTCCCATGCAGCCGAAAGCACCTTCTGGGATGTACTGAAATATTCAAAAGCACCGGTCATAGTCTCCCACTCCTCTGCAAGCGCCATCTACAGACACGACCGCAATCTGACCGACGAACAGCTACGCGCCCTTGCCGCACATGGCGGTGTGGCTCAAGCCTGCCTGGTAGACGAGTTTCTGAACCCGGATGCCAAGAAAACCAACCTTACGGACTTCATGAAACACCTGCTGCACATGGTTGAAGTGGCAGGCATAGACCACGTGGGCATTGGCTCGGACTTCGACGGTGGAGGCGGGGTCAAAGGATGCAATGGGGACAATGATTTCATCAATATCACCGTCCGTCTGCTGGAACATGGATTTACAGAAACAGACATCGCCAAGATATGGGGTGGAAATTTCCTCCGGGTGATGAAACAAGTACAAACCAAATAGAAAAGACCGAAAAACATCACAAAAAGGAGAGATTAGAGCTATAATCTCTCCTTTTTGACACATTTACATACCCTCCATTTCTCAACTTTCGCATATCTTTGCCCAAAACATAAACGATTTATTAATTATCTAATACCGAATTCTTAAATGAAAAGGAAAATTATTTGGAGTTTTGCATTGCTGGCCTGCCTTTGCTGCCTGCCATCTGCAAAAACAAAAGCACAAACGAAAAATGCCGCAATCATACCCGGGGAAGTATGGAAAGACACCGACGGCAATCCCATCAACGCCCATGGCGGCGGCCTTCTTTACCACGAAGGGACCTACTATTGGTATGGCGAATACAAAAAAGGGGAAACCATCCTGCCCGAATGGGCTACGTGGGAATGCTACCGCACCGACGTAACCGGTGTCAGCTGCTACTCTTCAAAAGACCTGCTGAACTGGAAGTTCGAGGGTATTGTACTTCCTGCCGTGAAAGATGACGAGAAACACGACCTGCACCCCAGCAAGGTGTTGGAACGTCCCAAAGTGATTTACAACGAAAAGACAAAGAAATTCGTCATGTGGGCGCATGTGGAAAGCGCCGACTACAGTAAGGCATGTGCCGGCGTAGCGGTCAGCGATTCTCCTACCGGGACATTCACCTATGTAGGCAGCTTCCGTCCCAACGGTGCGATGAGCCGCGACCAAACAGTGTTCGTTGATGATAACGGCAAGGCATATCAGTTCTACTCGTCGGAAAACAACGCTACCTTATATATAAGCGAACTAACGGATGACTACCTAAAGCCCACTGGTCGCTATACACGCAATTTCGTGAAGCAAAGCCGCGAAGCACCCGCCGTATTCAAGTATAACGGCAAGTACTATATGCTCTCTTCCGGTTGTACCGGCTGGGATCCCAATGTTGCCGAACTGGCTGTGGCCGACTCCATCATGGGGCAATGGACTACCATCGGCAATCCGTGTACCGGTCCTGATGCAGATAAGACCTTCTATGCACAAAGCACTTACGTGCAGCAAGTATACGGAAAAGGAAATGCCTACATTGCCATGTTCGACCGCTGGAAAAAGAAAAACCTTGAGGACTCACGCTACGTATGGCTCCCGCTTGAATTCGGCAAGGACGGCACAATCGCGATACCCTGGCGCGACAGCTGGGACCCGCGTACCCAATGGGAAGGACAAGGCGACTTCTCTGCCGGCAAAGGAACATTCCTATTGAATGGCAAGCCGTTTGTCATCAAAGCCGCAGAGCTGCACTATCCACGTATCCCCAAAGCCTATTGGGACCAACGCATCAAGCTATGCAAGGCACTGGGCATGAACACCATCTGCCTTTATGTATTCTGGAACTCCCACGAGTCTCAGCCGGGAGTGTTCGACTTCACCGGACAGAATGACCTGGCGGAATTCTGCCGCCTATGCCAGCAGAACGACATGTATGTCATCCTGCGCCCGGGACCGTATGTCTGTGCCGAATGGGAAATGGGCGGACTGCCCTGGTGGTTACTCAAGAAAAAAGATATCCGCCTGCGCGAATCCGACCCCTACTTTATGGAGCGTGTAGGTATCTTCGAAAAAGCCGTTGCCGAGCAGGTAGCTGGTATGACCATACAGAACGGAGGTCCCATCATCATGGTACAAGTAGAGAACGAATACGGCTCCTACGGGGAAGACAAAGGCTACGTATCGCAAATCCGCAACATCGTACGCGCCAACTACCCCGGCGTAGTACTGTTCCAATGCGACTGGGCGTCCAACTTCACCAAGAACGGACTCCACGACCTGGTATGGACCATGAACTTCGGTACAGGAGCCAACATCGACCAACAGTTTGCACCGCTGAAGAAACTCCGTCCTGATAACCCGCTGATGTGTTCCGAATTCTGGAGCGGTTGGTTCGACAAATGGGGCGCCAACCACGAAACCCGTCCGGCTGCCGACATGATTGCCGGCATTGACGAGATGTTGTCCAAAGGCATCTCCTTCAGCCTCTACATGACCCACGGAGGGACCAACTGGGGACACTGGGCAGGAGCCAACTCACCCGGATTCGCCCCTGACGTAACCTCTTACGACTACGACGCCCCCATCAGCGAATCGGGACAGACCACTCCCAAATACTGGGAATTGCGAAAAGCATTGTCCAAATACATGAACGGCGAGAAGCAGGCTAAAGTTCCCGCTTTAATCAAGCCCATCCGTATTCCGTCTTTCCAATTTACAGAGATGGCTCCTTTGTTCGACAATCTTCCTGCTGCCAAGAAAGACCGCAATATCCGTACCATGGAGGAATATAACCAGGGATTCGGAAGTATTCTCTACCGCACCACACTGCCCGAGATGAAAACCCCGTCCCTGCTCACTGTGAACGATGCGCACGATTATGCCCAAGTTTTCCTGGATGGCAAATACATCGGCAAACTGGACCGCCGCAACGGTGAAAAGCAACTGGAATTCCCCGCCTGCCCCAAAGGTGCACGCCTCGACATTCTGGTAGAAGCCATGGGCCGCATCAACTTTGGACGTGCCATCAAGGACTTCAAGGGTATCACCCAAAGCGTAGAACTTACCGTAGACATCGACGGCCGTCCTTTCACCTGCAACCTGAAGGATTGGGAAGTCTATAATCTCGAAGATACATACGATTTCTATAAGAACATGAAGTTCCAGCCCATCGGCTCACTGAAAGATGAGTTAGGACAACGCATTCCGGGTTGCTACCGTGCCACCTTTAAGGTGAACAAGCCCAGCGACACATTCCTAAACTTTGAGACTTGGGGCAAGGGACTTGTCTACGTCAACGGGCACGCCATGGGACGCATTTGGGAAATCGGCCCGCAACAGACCCTCTACATCCCGGGATGCTGGTTGAAGAAAGGTGAGAATGAAGTGATTGTCTTCGACATCATCGGTCCCAAAGAAGTTAAGTCCGAAGGACTGAGCGAGCCATTACTGGACCAGTTGCTCGTCACCAAACCGCTGACGCACCGCAATGAGGGTGAAAATCTCGACTTGTCCGGTGAGCAGCCCGTCCTCTCCGGCAGCTTCAATCCCGGCAACGGTTGGCAGGAACGCAAATTCGACCAACCCGTCACCGGACGTTATGTCTGCCTGGAAGCCTTGAGTGCACAAGATGGAAAAGACCTGGCTTGCATTGCCGAAATGTATCTGCTGGATGAGAATGGGGAACGTCTGTCACGCGAACCCTGGATTGTCAATTATGCCGACAGCGAAGACGTATCCCACGTCAACTGTTCTGCGGACAAAATCTTCGACCTCCAGGAATCAACCTATTGGAGCACAACAAAAGACACTCCATACCCGCATTCTGTCGTGATTGACTTGGGTAGTACCCGCACCCTGACCGGCATACAATATCTACCCAGAATGGAAAGCGAGGTACCGGGTGGAATCAAAGACTTCAAGGTTTACGTAAAATCCAAGGCTTTCAACTATTAAGCCGGATTTACAACACTAATAGATTCTTTAGACACGGATTACATGAAAAATCATGGATAATAAATGAAGAATATCCATGATTTTTCGCGTAATCCATGCCTAACTTAAAATCAATCAAACAGATTTTCCGTACAATTCATCGTCTACCACAGCCAGCATTCCCTCCACTTGAGCCAATGCCAGCATACGGCCATGAAAAGAATAACCTGCATTGTACCCTTTATCCTCGTCGCCCAACATCATGCGACCGTGGTCCACACGCATCGGCAATCCCGGATTTTCTTTCTCAAAGATACGAATCAAATCAATGAGGTGTCCCCTTCCCTCCAGATGGGAACTTTCGATAAAGTTTCCACCCGGTATTGCCTTCGTACTGCGCAAATGCACAAAGTGGGTACGCCTGGCAAACTTCCTTGCCAGTTCACGGGTATCATTCTGTTCACCCGCACTCAATGAACCGGCGCAAAAAGTCAGGCCATTATGGGGATTGTCCACTGCACTCAGTATCCAGGCAATATCTGCCTCGTCTGTCACAATGCGCGGCAACCCCAATACCTGAAAAGGAGGGTCATCGGGGTGTACACACATATTCACCCCATATTCCTCGCATACCGGCATGATGGCAGACAAGAAATAACGCATATTCTCGCGCAGAGCCTCCCGGTCTATCCCTTTGTATAGCGCCAGCAAACGTTTGAACAGGGTTACCGGCTCCTTGTCACCTTCCTTGATGTTGCCATTTACGAATCCTTGTGTCTTTACGATAATCGTATCTACCAGCTCTGCCTTTTCAAACTCCGTAATCACCTTATCCAGTTCTGCCACCTTGTCCAGCTCTTCCGGAGAATAATCGGCTTCCGCATTCTCCCGTTCCAATATCTTCAGGTCGAAGTAGGCAAAACGGATTCTGTCGAAATAAAGGGAAGAAGTCCCGTCTTCCCAGGGATGTTGCAAGTCCGTGCGAATCCAGTCAATCACCGGCATGAAGTTGTAGCATACCGTCCGGATACCTGCCTTGCCGAGATTGGCAAGGCTTATCTTGTAGTTCTCTATCAATCGGTCACGCTCACTCCCCGCATATTTGACAGCCTCGCATACCGGCAGACTTTCTACTACAGACCAGCGCAATCCGAAGGATTCAATATAATCCCTCAAATCTTCAATGGCTTCCAACGTCCATATTTCACCATTGGGGACATCGTGCAAGGCAGTGACAACGCCTTCCACTCCTATCTGTCGCAACATGGCAAGGGTTATCTTGTCCTTCTTGCCAAACCATCTCCAGGTCTTTTCCATTCTTTATATATTAATTTTCCTGTTTTTCAGGCGTTCAAACCACCCGTTACCATTTTGCAAAAGTAAGAAAGAATATGAAAACTGTCCATTCTGAATGGATAGATTTGTTTGTTCGCAATGAAAACAATATCTTAGCACTTCATTACATATATTAATTACACTTATGCAAGACATTATAAACGGACGTTGCGGCTGGTGCGGAACCGACGAGCTGTATGTGAAATACCACGATGAAGAGTGGGGGAAACTGGTAACAGACGACAAGACACTATTCGAGTTCCTTGTATTGGAAAGTGCCCAGGCCGGACTAAGCTGGATAACCATCCTCAAAAAGCGAGGAGGCTACCGCAAAGCCTTTTGCAATTTCGATGCTACGCAAGTGGCGCAAATGACCGACGAAGACGTAGAACGACTGATGCACTTTGACGGCATCGTGAAAAACCGTCTGAAAATCAAATCGACCATCACCAATGCAAGGCAGTTTCTTGCCATACAGAAAGAATTCGGCAGCTTTTACAACTATACGCTATCCTTCTTCCCCGACCGGAACCCCATTATCAATCATTTTCAGTCATTGAGTGAGATTCCGGTATCATCTCCCGAATCAGATGCCATGAGCAAAGACATGAAAAAACGAGGATTCAAGTTCTTCGGCTCTACCATTTGCTATGCCCATCTGCAAGCTTCGGGGTTTATCAACGACCATCTGACGGATTGCATTTGCCGGAAAGGGTAAGATAAGGCATCCCCTCTTCATCAAACCGGACCGGAATCCAAAGATATTCCGAATACATCAGGCTCTTGGGCCGCCAAATATCGGCCATGAAAAGGTAGCGGTTACCGGGAAGCTGCAATACGTAAGTGCTTTGACCGCCGAAAGTCTTATCACTTCCCTCACCCCGACAAGGGTTGGGATGCTGTGTCCACGGTCCCCAGATGGAAGGAGCCGAGAACAGACGCGCCGCATTGGGTGCCCAACCGGTACATCCGGAGGTTATCATCCAGTAAGTGCCGTCTTTCTTGAAGATGGCCGGCGCCTCGTTGTGTCCGGCAGGGAAGATGCGGATGTAGCGTCCCGAATGGGAAAGGTAGTCCTCCGTCAGTTCGGCTATCTGCAAAGTCAGATTGTCCTCCGAAGAATAGATATGATAGGCCTTGCCGTCATCGTCTGTAAACAGAGTCATGTCACGTGACATCTGCCCGCCTTGCCGGTCGCGTTTCACAAACATCCCCTTCTCTATCGCCTCGTGCCATGCCAGTGTCCACCATTTCCGATATTTTTCATCCTCCCAAGTGGCGTTCTGTTCCTCTTCCGTCATATTTATGGGCCATCTGCCCGGACAGACACGACCGGAAGAGACGAAACGGTAAGGCCCTTCGGGACGGTCACTGACGGCAACTGCAGCACGCGCAGGTCCATATCCCCTACCTTTCAGTTCCAGATGGAACCATAAGACAAACTTACCCGTTTTTCCGTTGTATATCACTTTAGGACGCTCCATTATACATCCACGTTCTATGTCCGAACCCTCTTCCTCGGACACAGCCAGAGCTACCCCTTCGTACTTCCAGTTTGCCAAATCGTCGGATGAATAGCAGGTTATCCCAACTTGTGTGGAAAAGCCTTTTGCCGGGCGGTGTTCGCCAAACCAGTAATATTTACCATTGTAAGGCAATATGCCACCTCCGTGGGCATTGATGTAATTTCCATCCATATCCTTCCAACTCTCTCGCCGGAGATAACGGTATCTCTCGCAAGCGGCCAGCAGAAAGGCGCCTACCCCGAAATTTGCCGTAGAACCTACACTCAGCACCTGGTCGGGAATGGCACTTCCACCGATGGGCTGCACATATCCTACACTGCCATCGGGTTGTAAGGCTACGGTGGACAGGTACTTCCAAGCCTTGTCTACCACCGGTTGATAAACTACGCCGTCGAGTAGGCCGTTATTGATACCCCATTGCAATCCATAAGCGAAGAAAGCCGTACCGCTTGTTTCCGGTCCCGGAGCAAAATCATGCTGGAGCAGACTACGGGTCCAGTATCCATCGGGATGCTGGCATTTGACCAAAGCTCCGGCCATCGCAAGATACCTGTCGATATAAAGCTGACGGTATTTGTCTGTTTCCGGTAAATCCTGCAAAACCTTGGCAAAAGCTGCAAGTACCCATCCGTCACCACGTGCCCAGAAGTCCTTCTTGCCACCGAGGATGGAATGCTTGGGATAGACAAAGCTGCCGTCACGGTAGTACAAACCTACTTCCGGGTCGTACATCACACTGTCTGCATACGAAAAGTATTCGTACAACTTTTCCAGATAAAGAGGATTTTTCGTGATTCTATACAGTTTGGTCATCACGGGCATCACCATATAAAGCCCGTCGGCCCACCACCAATAGTCATTTTTATCAGTCCCCATCTGATACTCCATCACTTCACGGGCACGAGCTATCTTCCGGTCATCCCCCCGGATGCCATACAAATCGGCATAGGTCTGGAAACAACATTGCCAATCGCCGAAGAGTACATACTGCGGAGTCTCGCCATAACCGTATCTCCACTCTGCCTTATTGTCCGAAGCGGCTCCTTTCCAATGGTTGTATTCTGCCCAATCGGTGGAATATTTCAAATAAGCGGTGTTGCCGGTCAATTCATAAACCTCCATATTGCCCGTGTGATAGGCAGCATTGTCCCAAAAAGAACGTACTTGCGGAGAGTTGTTTTCCTGCCAGTGACGGTTCACTCTGTGAATGACATGCAGCAAGTTTTCAGCAGACTCCGTAACTCGACCGAAAAGCTGCAACGGAGTGCTCAGGATAAAAAGTAAAACAAAAAGAAATTTAACTGTCTTCATATAAAAAAGAACTATTATAAAAGTTTATTCAATGGCTGTTCCCACCAATCGGATATATCTTATCGTTTTATCTTGAAGTAAGTGAGCCAGTTTATATGCCTTCTCCATTTCCTCTGAAGAAAGTTCCGTCATTCCCGCATTTTCCAACCACTCAAACAGCAAGCCATAAAAGTAAGAATTGACCGGAGTATCAAAGGCTAGTTTCAGCTCGTTCTGAACATCTTTCAAATAAAAGACCGGTACGAAATAGAAATAGTCATTGATGGAAGAAAAGAAGAGATTATACTTAAAGAATAAACTCCCCATTATCTTTTCAGTCAACCACGATGCACCGTCCTGGTCTGTCACAAAATAAGCAAAACCATTATTCGGGTTACAAAGGCCATGCCTTCCTGGCACTGTAATGACATCACCCACTCCCTCTGGCTTTATATTCAGATGTACGGAAGCTTCCGGAACGAGCTCCACACAAAGGGACCGCCCAGACGTCTGCCGATAACATCTAATATAGAAGTTGAGGAAGTAATAGAATAGGTCAAATCCAAATTCAATATACCTTATAAACTCCCTTCACACTCACCATTCAAGGTCATTTTCACTTGTTGCGAAGTATAAACCCTACAAATATCCTGAATATCAATTGAAACAAGAGTTTCATTCTCATCATTGACGCAAACTCCAAGAGTACTTATACAAAACATAGCGCATGCAATGAAAATAAAGTAGTTCAGTTTTCTCATGGTTATTAAGATTAAATGAAACAGCCCACCCTTCCTGGTCAAAGGGTGGGCTATCTACAATAATACCTATTAAAAATGAGCGATTTACTATTATCTCATTTATTCCGTGATATCCTCATCAGCTACTGCATCTTCCCAGTTATCCCACATCTGGATATTGGCATCATAACCGTCATAGCCATAATTCTGTGCTAATTGGGCCATGTTATTGGCGGTAATGGCATCGTTAGGAATTGGCCAGTATACATTACGCTTATCCAAAGTGAAATACAATGTGTTAGGACCGGACGTAATACCGTCAGGATTCTGATTGTAAACAGAATAACGTGTCAAACGCTGATACCAGTAACTACCACCGGTTGCATCGGTACCCGCCTGCTTGTCCCAATTATCCTTACTGTACGTGTTCCCCCATTCATCGGGTTTCCCACTCAGTGCAAGACAATACGAAATACGCTTCAACTCCATAGCACGCCATTCTTCAAGATACAATTCGCGAGCACGTTCGTTAGCTATATCACCGATATTTACAGAAGTGTAAAATTGTGAACACTTGGCACGTCTACGCACTTCGTTTACATCCGACGTAGCATCTTTACCTTGATATAATTTAGCCTCTGCACGCAGCAGGTAAGTTTCTGCCAAACGGTAGAGATACCAGTTTGCATTACTTCCGGTAGTGGCACCATTAAATTGATTAGCTCCCTGATTGGCTTCAGCTGTTGCGTCATCCAAGAAGATTTTGTAATGCGGGAAATCAAACCAGTCACGAATCAAGTTTGTACAGAGTATTTTACCCTGGTCGTCATAGAGCTGTAAGTTCTTACCATAATATTCAGACTCAGGATTATTGTACTTCAAGTCTTCCATACGTACCCAGTTACCCACTTCATGGTTGTGGCGCAAGTCTTGTGTATCTTCTACACCATTCACCACCCACATTCCATGTTGTTGGAAATCGGTAGCACCGCTGACAGTAGCGATACCACGGCCAAAAGCACGTAAAAAGTCAAGACTCTTGTCATAATTCGCATGATTGCGTGCATAATTCACAGCCCCCGCCTTTCCATCCGGAGACAACAGATAGCCATTATCACTCCACATCGGACCAAAGATACGCATAGTCAAAAAGTCTGTATGAGAATCTGCCGTATTGTTGGGCATACCCATTATCACCTCTTTATTAGCTGCAATCAGTTTGTTTTCAGGACGGTGTAAATCCCAAATCACATTGTCTGTGATTTTCCAAGTTTCCGGTTCCCCACCATCATTAAAAGTGCCGAAAGTCTCTTGCATTAAAGAATAACCCGACTGATTGATGAGGATATCAGCTTGGGCTTCAGCTTCAGCAAAACGTCCGGTAGCCAAATAACATTTAATAAGCAACTGACGGCAAGCTCCCTTATTCACCATACCAATATATTCGGTCTGAGCTTGTTCGGGTACCCATTCTACCGCTTTCTCCATATCCTGAGTAATCATTTCCAGAATAGCTTCCTTCTTGGTGGATTTATAGTTACGCTTTGGACCTTCCAGAATCTTCGTCACCAAAGGTACATCTCCAAATTGAAATACGAGGGCCAGATAACGATAGGCACGGTGAAAATAAGCACGACCTTTATACTCGTTTTTCTTCTCTTCACCCAACCCTTCTACTGCATCAATGTAGCTCAAAATTGTATTGGCATATTTGATACCGGAATAATGCTGGTCCCAGAAATATTTAATTTGGTTGTCGTCACCATTGGCTATGCCACTTGTCGGTGTCAACCGGGTAGCCCAGGTTCCATAGGCTCCACCCACATTATCCGTCTTACCGTAAATGGCTACATCCGAGAACAGATATTCAGTACCAATAGGTACACGTATATTATTGGCCTCATAGTTGGTCCAGTACAAACGCAGATGGCGGTCGCACATGGCAAGTACAGACTTCAAACCGGATTCTGTTGTAAATGTTGTTTCCGGTTCATAGAAAGACAAAGGGTCAGGTTTCAAGAAATCATCTGTACAGCTTGACAGAAATGCTGCTCCCATAAGAATCAGAAAACCCTTAGAAAGCTTATTTTTTATATTATTTTTCATTGTTTCTAGTTTTTAGAAGGTTAAATTTAATCCGAATGTATAGGTACGGGTAGCCAAACCACCGGTTTCAGGGTCAGCATATTCCCAATCGGCAGCCCAAGTAGCTACATTACGTACGGTAGCATAAAGCTTTACGCGGTCAATCTGCCATTTCTTCGTCAGTTTCTGAGGCAACGTATAAGCCAAAGAAATATTATCCAGACGAATGAAATTACGGTTATGGAGACGTTGTGCACCGGTCGCACCATCGGGACCCTGCGCCTCAAGACGCGCATAGGTATTGCTCGGGTTTTCAGGCGTCCAATAATCCTTCTTGAAAGTATTGAAGCCATAGGTCATCAAAGAACCTCCATTATCATTGTTAAGGTAGTAACCTTCAAGGCTCTTATGTCCCATATAAGAATAAAGGTTAAAAGAGAAATCTATGTTCTTCAGAATAGTGAACTCATTACGCAAAGACCAACGGACAGGAGCATTCGTAGTACCCAAGAACTGCTTGTCGTTATCATTGTAAACCGGAGTGCGGCTACCGTCAGCATTGATTTTATCATCAGCTGTGTAATAGTTCTCGACCTTCGGATCACCCGGTTTCTGACCTACCTTGGCAGCTTCTTCCACTTCATCCGTCTGCCAGATACCCGTTACCTTATAATCCCATATCTCACCGATAGGCTTGCCGATAAACCATTTGTTACTGGTATCATCCTGCTCTTTACGACCGACCACATTACCATTCTCATCCAACACATCCTCATACTCATAATAGAGATGCTTGATTTGATTCTTATTATAAGCAAATCCAAAAGTGGTGCGCCATTCAAAGTCGCTGTTACTGATATTGACAGTGTTCAGAGAGAATTCAAAACCATTATTCTGTACTTCACCCAAATTAGTGGTCACTTCACCGAATCCACAAAAACCGGGAAGACGTTGACTCATAATCATATCGTTGGTCTTCATGAAATAGGTTTCCAAGCTACCACTAATCCGGTCGTTCAAGAAACCGAAGTCAAGCCCGAAGTTCCAGGAAGATGTCTTTTCCCATTTCAAGTTGGCATTAGCCAAACGGTCAACACTCAAGTATTTCATATCAACATAATCCGAACCAGTATAGTAACCCATTGTACCTCCGGTACCCGAAGCCAGATTTGCCAAAGCAAGATAAGGGTCTGCCAACTGGCGGTTACCATTCTTACCCCAAGATACGCGCAACTTACCGGTACTCATAGGTTCCCATTTGAAGAACTTCTCATTAACAAATGACCACGCTACAGAAAGTGACGGGAAAGTAGCCCACGGATTGTTGGCACCAAAAGCACAATAACCATCGCGGCGAACAGTACCGGTGAACATATAGCGGTCATCGTACGAGTAGAACAAACGTCCCAGATAAGCGGCAGCCGTTTCATGCGTATCGTTTGTCTTGAAATTACTGTTGTCCTTGGTTCCGTTCTGGGTATTATGGAAACCCAGTGCATCCGATGGCAGAATATTGCGAGCTTCTATCTTGTCATTCCAATAACGGCGTTCTTCAGCCTCTTGCACCAATGTCAGTATTACATGGTGCTTTTCAGCAAAAGTATGATCCCAGGTAATAGTGTTATTCAAAGAATAATCAAAGCGTTTGCTGTGTTCACGGTCTACACCACGACTTGCAGGATTGCTGTCCGGCAACTCAGCCGACATAAAGTAGTAGTTATGGAAAAACTCATATCGCGGAGCTATATTAAAGTCATAGGTAATATTAAACGGCAACTTCACCTTAGCATTAAATATAGTATTCAATACCGTATAGCCTTTATCCAAATCAAGATATTGGCGGTCGAATTCATAATTATAGCCGCGTTTCACTGTGCTGCCCATCGGATATTGCACCAAACTGCCGTCTTCGTTAGTATAGTCAGAATACGGACTGTTGCGCAGCATATTGGCATCCCAGTAATTGGTTCCCAGACTAACGGCAATATCACCGTCTGTACGGTCCTGAAAATTCACATTGGCACCGATTTCCAACCAGTCAGTCACTTTACCAGACACCTTCAAGTTGGCACGCATGGCACTATAATCATTACCCTTGACAGCACCCTCATTCTTTTGATAACCGAAAGACATGTAGTAGCTCATACGTTCACTGGCACCGGATACACTGGCATTGTAGTCCTGATTGATACCGGTACGGAAAGTCTGGTCATACCAGTCATGAGTTTTTCCAGCCAAGAAGTTTCGCAGCACAGCATCCTCCAAGCCCAAACGCTTGGCATAAATGCTTAATGCCGATTCTCCGGACTCATTCTTGCTGTATGCCATCCACTGATCCTGCGTAACTCCATATCGGCCCAAATTGTCCGGACGGTCATAATAACCCGGATTGGTCTGGCCTGTCTGGTAAGCTTCGTACTTGCCGGTTGCCGAATTCACGCCATATGTACCGACTTTATACCAATCTTCGCGATACTGCATATACTCAGAAGCGTTGAATACATCGCGGTAAGCGCTCTTAGTATTGATACCAAGTGTTGCACTGACATTAATTGTCGGCTTGCCCATCTTACCCTTCTTGGTAGTCACTACAATAACGCCATTGGCACCCTTTGCACCATAGATAGCAGCAGCCGAAGCGTCTTTCAACACGTCTATCTGACCGATATCCTCCGGATTGATTTCGGAAAGCTCGCCATAGAACTGCATACCGTCAAGGATAATCAGCGGTGTATTGTGCGTGTCATTTTCAGGATGTTCTTTATCAGTCACATAAACAGAACGCTGTCCACGTACCATCATCGTACCGCCTCCCTTTGCATCGGCATTGTAACCGATATTTAGTCCTGGAGTACCGCGTAATACATCCTGTACAGTCTTGGGAGCTTCATTGGCAAGCTTGTCGGGACGAATCTGCACAACAGACCCCGTAAGGTCTTTCTTACGCATTGTTCCGTAACCCACTACCACCACTTCTTCCAGCATCTCACTGTCATCTTTTAAGATTACATTCAGAGGTTTGCCTGCTACAACCTTTACTTCTACCGTTTTATAACCGATAAAAGAGATTTCCAATGTCGCATCCGGATTCACTTTGATACTGAAATTACCGTCAATATCGGTAATAGTACCATTACCGGGATTGCCTTTTTCACGGATATTGGCACCGATAATCGGTTCACCCGTGAAATCTTTCACTACACCCGAAACGGATTGTTTCTGTTGTTGGACCATCTGCACAGCAGGGACATTTTCTTCGGCAAATGCTGCCGAAGGATGTGCTGCAATGAAACCGGTGCAGATCAATAAGGCTGTAAACGCCTTGCGATTTCTTTTGAACGAATTTAGATTCATCGTTTTCTTTGTTATTAGATAAGTAAGGTAATAAATAAATTCTCTCTTTCTATTTATATAAAGGAACAAAGGGCAACTTTGCAGTTCCTCAATTCCTAAAACAAAGGTTAATTCTATGTTTTCATATGCATTAAAGATTTAATAGTTGTTTTCTCTTTTCAATGCAAACTTAAAAAACATTATAACATGGAGGAGAATAAAAACTAGGCAAGAAGGATAGAAAATCGTTCACGGAAAGGAATAAGTGTATATTTGACCATTTATTTACCTTTTAGTGACGAATTTTTAGTGGTAGAATGCAGAATTTCTACTCGCCTCTGCAAGAACATCATTCAAAGAAATGTGCTATTTTTGTGCAGACAAAATAAACCACACCATGAAACACACCGGCATTATCTCTGCAATTTATTTTTTAGTCCTGCTGGCCATAGCAGCCAATACCTCAGCACAACCCTACCGCATCTCGCATTTGGGGGTAGACGACGGACTTTCCAATAATTATATAGTCAGCCTGGCACAAGACCGGAAAGACTACATCTGGATAGCCACCGAATCAGGACTGAACCGTTTTGACGGGCAGCAGTTTATTGTTTACAATAAAAACAACTCCGGACTGAGCAGCAATGAACTGAATGCCCTACTTGCCGATCCCAAACAAGATAAGATATGGATAGGTACCCAACGCGACGGATTGTGTTGCTTTGATTATGAAACGGAAACAATTACCTGCATAAAGACTGAAGAAAGCCAACTGGCAAGCAATGACATACCCTATCTGTCGCAAGCATCGGACGGAGGAATCTGGATTACCCACTATCATACGGGGCTACAGCACTATGATACACAGAAAAAACAGTTTTCTGCCGCTTATAACTATAAGACCATAAAAGGACTGCCCAGACGCTACTGGACCGGAATGGACGACGGAGATGGCAATCTCTACATTGGGCACGTGACCGACGGACTAAGCATCATAGACATGAAGAGAAACACCTTCCGCAACTATCGGCACGACCCGAACAATCCGAACAGCATTCCCGGTGATGAAGTCTATTCCATCTGTATCGACCACAACAAGAATATATGGGTAGGAACCAATAAGGGAGCTGCCCTCTTCAACCCAGGAACCCAACAGTTCACCGTATTCCAGCATAAAAAAGAAGATGAATACTCCCTGCTCCCCGGAACAGTGATGGACATCAAGCAGATGAAAAACGGCGACCTTTGGTTTGGCACCAGCATGGGAGGCATCAGCATACTGAACATGCAAAGTAACACTTTCGCCCGCAATATCCGCTTCCGAAATATCACCGCCACAAATGACGAATACGGACTGACCGGCCCCTATGTGCGACGCATGCTACAAGACTCTTTCGGTAACATCTGGATAGGCAATTACCGTGACGGACTGGACTTCATCAGCTATGAACCAAACATTTTCAGTACCCTGCGCTATACAACGGAAAAACAAGGGAGAACCCGCTACAAACAAGTGTGGAGCCTCTGTATGGACCACAACAAACAGTTGTGGATGGGCGGAGAAAGCGAGCTGGCACTTTATAGGAAAGGAGAAAAAGTACAAGTAATACCATTGCCTACTTCCACTTCCCATCCGCATGCACACATCAGAGCTATTCATGAGGACAATAAAAACAGAATCTGGATAGGAACCTGGGAAGCAGGGCTATTCTATTATGAACCGGAAAAAAGAAAATTCACCCAAATTCACGAAAACAACTCACAGCCTTCGGATGTGCGGTGCTTTTATGAAGAACCGGATGGAAAGTTATGGATAGGCAGCCGAAATGGAATCTACTCCTTTTCCAATGAAAAGCTGGTCTGTGAACAACGTATAAACGAACAGTTAGAGGACCTTATCATACACGGTATTCATCGTGACTCACAAGGCAAATTGTGGGTAGGGACTTTCGGCAAAGGAATCTTCATTTTCAGTCCGCAAGGAAAACTTCTGAAAAACCAACAGAAAGACAACGGGTTCCCCTCTAACGCCGTAAATTCTTTGACAGCCGATTCGCAAGGACGTATATGGGTAGCCACGCGCGAAGGTGCCATCCTCTTTCAGGATACCCGCACACCCGACGATTATCTTACTTTCGGTAATCCCGAAGGCTTGGAAAACACGCAAGTCCGTGCTGTCTGTGAAGACCGGGACGGTAATATTTGGGTCAGTACCAACGCCGGCATCTCCCGACTGAATGAAAGCCGGAAAGTGTTCTATAATTATGACTATCGTGACGGCATTCCCTTAGGCGACTTTATGGACGGGGCCTCCATATTGGACAGTGACGGTACACTGTATTTCGGCTCACAAAATGGTACATGCTATTTTGACCCTTCATCACTTTTCGCCGCACAAATCATAGCGCCCGTCACCATCACCCGTTTTTTTGTATACAGCAAACAGACGGAAAGCAAAGATGTAGAAACACCGTTACCTCTGGCTTCCGGCAAAATTACATTGCCATACAATGAAAACACCTTCAAAGTTTCGTTCAATGTACTGGACTATACACAAAACTCGCAAGTGGAATTTGCCTATATGATGGAAGGGCTGGAAGATGTATGGTATAACACCCAAGGAGAAAAGCAAGTAACTTTCCGGAATATCCCTCCAGGAAAATATACTTTTAAAGTGAGAACCCGATTCCGCAACCAAGAATGGGAAGAAAAGATTGCCACACTTCCCATTATCATCCGTCCTCCCTTCTGGTTGGCATGGTATGCCAAATTACTTTATTTCTTTATAGCAGCTACTCTTGTATATATTCTTATCAGTTTCTATAAACGTAAATTAGACCTGGAAAGCAGCCTTAAAGTAGAGCGCAAAAACAGTCAGAACAAACAAGAACTGAACGACGAACGCCTACGCTTCTACACCAACATCACCCACGAGTTACGCACTCCGCTAACCCTGATTCTGGGGCCACTGGAGGACCTGCTCAGCGACAACAGCCTTTCTCCCAAGCATGCCAATAAAATCAGTATCATCCATGATAGTGCTGCCCGTCTGTTGAATCTGATTAATGGTATATTGGAATTCCGAAAAACGGAAACGCAAAACCGAAAACTCTCCGTAGCAAGAGGTGACCTTTCAGAACTGGTACAAGAAATAGGATTACGGTATAAAGAGCTGAACCGTAATCCCAAAGTCAATTTCCACGTCCACATCAATACAGAAGAAACACTGCTTTTTTATGACGCAGACATGTTGACTACAATTTTAAACAACCTCCTTTCCAATGCGGCCAAATACACCTCAGAAGGTAACATCACTCTCAGCTTAAATTCTATAGAAGAAAACAGCGTGAGATATACAGAAATAAGTGTCAGCGACACCGGACACGGAATCTCTCCGGAAGCTTTACCACATATTTTTGAACGTTACTATCAAGCCAACAGCAAATACCAAGCCTCCGGTTCCGGCATCGGACTGGCTTTGGTGAAAGGATTGGCCGACCTGCACGAAGCTACTCTCGACGTCAGCAGCCAGCTGGAAGTCGGCACCACTTTCAGGCTACGTTTGTTAACAGACAATATTTATCCCAATGCCCTGCATACCGACATTCATCCGTCAAATGGGCAAAACGAATCTGAAGCCAAAGACAATCTGTCGGAAGAAAGCTTCAATATGGAAGAACAAATTGAAGAGAGCCGTCCGTTACTGCTTGTAGTAGAAGATAATCAGGATATACGCGAATACATACGCCAGTCTCTCGGCGATGATTTTGACATACTGACGGCTGAAGACGGCAGCAGAGGCTGGACGTTGGCCCAAGAACGGATTCCCAACATTATAGTCAGTGATATCATGATGCCGGTGATGGACGGTATACAGCTTTGCCGGTCAGTCAAGGATGACATCCGGACCAGCCATATTCCTGTTATACTGCTGACAGCCAAAGACTCCCTGCACGACAAGGAGGAAGGCTATACCGCAGGCGCAGACTCCTACCTGACCAAGCCGTTCAGTGCCAAACTGCTCCATAGCCGCATCAATAATCTGCTGGAAGCACGCAAGAAGCTGGCCGCCGGCCTGGCGGTTGCCACCCCTCATTCGGAGCCTGCCGACGAAACCGCCGATTCAATGAATCCGCTGGACAATGAATTCGTGCAACGCATCACGCAAATCATTGAAGACAATCTGGAAATGGAAAAAATGGATATTGCTTTCATTGCCGACCAAATGTGCATGAGCCATTCCACTCTCTATCGGAAAATCAAAGGAGTGGCAGATATGTCGGCAAATGAGTTCATCCGCAAGGTGAAAATGAAGAACGGGGTAAAACTACTGCTCTCCGGAAAATACTCCATATCAGAGATTGCCTACATGACGGGATTCAGCAGTGTAGCCTACTTCAGGCAATGCTTCAAGAATGAATTCGGAATGACGCCGTCGGAATACGTGAAGCAGAAATGATAAAATCGTCAATGAGTGTGTCAAAACTCTCCCTCTAACAGAAATCACCCCTGCTACAAATGCTTGCAACAAGGGTGATTTCTATATTATATTGGAGCATTTTAACTTTACCTTTATACTCAAAGAGGCTTAAACATCATTCCACTCCTACCTCATTTTTCACCGGCATCATGATAAACGTAAATTCATAGTCGGCATAAGGAACCTGATATTCCGGACGGGCTATACGTCCCCAACTGTCTTCGCAACCCAGACCAGCTTGCACCTTGTCGATACAGAGATTAGTCAAATCAGCTTCATCCACCTCTTGCGAGTGTCCTTGCTCTTTGCTCCAGCCTTCATCTAAAGACTCGATGGTATAGTGCAAGGCAGATGCGGAGAAGGGAGCGGCCGCCACAATCTTGATGCCATTACCAGACTGATCCAACATCTTCCACCAACGAATATCGGTCTTTGTTCCATTTTCCTGCGGACGGATGTAGGGATAGAACTGCTCAGCCACACTTTGGCGATAAATGCCTAAGTCGGCGCAATGATTACGGTCAATATAGTTTTCAACCGGACCGCGTCCATAGTATTCAACGGTTTCAAAGCTGCGCGGCATAGGCATCTGCAGACCGAAACGGAACATGTTCGATACTTTGGCATTCTTGTCGGCAGTCAGCTTCTGGGTCACCTTGACGGCACCGGCATTGTTGATGACATAAACAAGGTTCAGCTTAGCTGAAACACCCGGCATGTCGTAAGCAGATTCTACAATCACCTGATTGTTCTCCGTGCGCTGTTTGAAAGAGGTCAGTTTGATTTCCGGATTCTTCCAAGCGATATATTTGCGTTGCAGATTGGCACCGTAGTCGTTGTCAACAGGCGCACGCCAGAAGTTTGGTTTTAAAGCCTCGCCGTCTTTAATCATATCCCGGCCATTCACTTCGTACTTGGTCAGATAACCGTTGTGCTTGTTGATTTCTACACGGAAAGCATCACCGGAGACGATGAGGTAGTTCCAATCGTTATCCTGTACTTGGGGAGCCGTCATCTCGATATTACTCTGTTCGCAGTTCTTCAATTCCATGGAAGGAGCTTGGTAAGGATTGAGCGTCAACTGGTCTTTTGCCACTACATGTCCGGCGGAAAGCAATCCTTCACGGTTCTTCAGCTTATAGGAAACATTCAGCAACCACTCGGTGCATTGGCAAGTCTTGCCCAAGTCCAACTTGATTTTGGCTGTCTGTTGGGGAGCTACATTCAGATTATCCACACGACCGGTCCGTATCACCTTACCGCCTTTCAGTACCTCCCACTCCATATAATAGGCAGAAAGATCACGGAAGAAGTATTCATTGAACACATTGATTTCGCCGTTCTTCAAGTCGGCCGGAGTAGTCCAGATGTCCTGATAGATACGGCCTACCTCATACATGTGGGGATTGGGCACACGGTCGGGGCTGATAAGACCGTTATCGCAGAAGTTACCGTCGCTGGCATCAAAACGGTTAAAGTCACCGCCGTAGGCATAAATCATCTTACCGTTCTTTCCTGTCCAACGTACAGACTGATCAACAAAATCCCAAATAAAACCACCTTGGAATTTGGAATATTTACGCACCAAATCCCAATATTCTTTAAAACCTCCTTGCGAGTTTCCCATCGCATGAGCATATTCGCACTGAATCAGGGGCTTTGTCATAGAATCATCCTCACTGTATTTCTTACATCCGTCATAGCCATAATACATCGGGCAATAGATGTCTGTCTTGCCTGTTTTACCGGCTTGTTCATATTGTACGGCACGGCTCGGGTCTTCAGCCTTTATCCAATCGTAGGCAGCTTCGAAATTAGCGCCATAGCCGGCTTCGTTGCCCAAAGACCAGAAAATGATGCTGGGATGATTGAAGCTACGCTGCACATTGCGCTGGTTACGCTCCATATGTGCTTTCCTATAGTCCTCACGTTTGGCAAGTGTCTCTTCCCCATAACCCATTCCGTGGGATTCGATATTGGCTTCGGCCACTACGTAAATACCATATTGGTCGCAGAGGTCGTACCAGAGATTATTGTCGGGATAGTGGCAGGTGCGCACGGCATTCAGGTTGAACTGCTTCATCACCTGAATATCCTGAATCATGCGTTCGCGAGAAATGACGTAACCACCGTCCGGATCCATCTCGTGGCGGTTGGCTCCCTTGAAGAGAACGGGCTGGCCGTTGACAAGTATCTGACTTCCTTTCAGCTCTATCTTTCGGAAGCCCACCTTTACGGGAATCACTTCACTGCTGCCTTGCAAAGTGGCACGCAGGGTATACAAGTAGGGCGTTTCTGCCGTCCACTTATGAGGATTCTCCACATTTATCAAGGCAGTAGCGTTACCTTTGGCGACAGCTGTAGCCACCTGTTTTCCGGCAGCGTCCAGCAGTTCAAGACTGACATTGCCGCCACCCTTCACATCAAGTTGTACTTTCAGGGAACCGTTCTTATAAGCAGTATCCAAATCGGGAGTGACACGGATGTCCTGAATGCGCTTCTTGTCACGGGCATACAAGTAGCAATCGCGCCCTACACCGCTATAACGGAAGAAGTCCTGGTCTTCCAGATACGTCCCGTCACACCAGCGGAATACCTGAAAGGCTATCAGATTCTTTTGTCCCGGCTTCAAGTAGGGTGTCAGGTTGAATTCAGCCTCCAGTTTACTGTCCTCACTATAACCTACGTACTTGCCGTTTACCCACAAATACATATTGGAAGTCACGGAACCGAAATGAGCAATGATGTCCTTACTCTTCCAGTCGGCAGGTATTACAATCTCACGACGGTAGGAACCTACATTGTTATTCTCCGTCGGCACCTGCGGTGGATTGTTCTTGAACTGATTGCGCCAGGCATATCCGGTATTCACGTAGATAGGGTCGCCGAAACCGTTCAGTTCCCACATACCGGGAACGGCCATATCGCTCCATCCCTTGTCGTTGAACCCCACTTTCCAGAAATCCGTGGGACGGGCATCGGCATTCTTCACCCAGAAGAATTTCCAGATACCGTTCAGAGTCATGTAATTGGAAGATTGTTCTTTTGCTCCACGAGCCGCAGCATCTACCGACTCATAGGCAAAATAGTTGGTGTGCATCGGAGCACGGTTCACGGCATTCACTTCCGGGTTTTGCCATTCAGTGAAGGACTGTGCGCTTGCGGCAATGGCAAAAGTCGCAAGCAGTCCGGTAATGAAATGTTTCTTCATGGTAAATAGTTTATAAAAATTAGCAACGGCATACAAGCAGAACCGGTATGCCGTCACAAAGATACGCCTATCCTATAATTAAAAGGAAGAATAATCGTTCAAAAAAGGCTGAATTTAATTCTTTAAGTAAGTGTTCATAATTAGTTCACATAATTTTAAGTACATGACAAAAATTTGAAAACATCGAATTTTGGGGTATAAGTCGGACGCAGAAGTATTGTTGAAATCTCCTCCAAACCATACTTGACAAGCGACTTTGCCTTTCTTCCATGTTTCAGAATCCTTATCGGTTTAATATTTATATCTTTATGTTCACCAACGAGATATGCCCATACAAGAGCCACACACACCATCGCGACAAGTCTTGCGATGCGCTCCATATCACGCATATGGGTGTCCTCGATGTTGAAGCCGGAAGATTTCATGGCTCTGAAAGCCGTTTCTATCTCCCATCGTTTTTTGTATGTCAAAATCGCCTCCTCGGGTCGATTGAAGCATATGAGAATCTGCAATTCCGGAACACCATCGGAGTTTTTGATCCGGCTGCCGGCAAGATAGACATACTCACCTTTGTGAAGAAAGAGCTTATGGAAGAATTTCTCCTGACCGACCTTCAAATCATTGAACAGCCACCATGCACGGATTCTTTCACCGGTGGAAGGCTTGACAATCCAGAAATTCTGACGTATTCGAATGTAATACCGTATGCGACGGCTGTTGAGCCATCCTGTCCATTCCTTTCCGATGAACTCGCGGTCTGCCACAAGGCAGTCGATGCATTCCGCTCCGAAAAGACGGATAAAACGTTCCATAATCTTCTTGCGTTCTTCCCAGTTGGAGTTGCCACGTTTAGGGAGAAGACTGAATATCAAAGGGAAGGCAATCCCTTTATAGGTGATGCCCAACATAAGAATGTTGATATTGAACTCCCCGAACTTCCAGTTGGTGCGATCCATGCTGAGCACAAGACCGGTCTTGACGGGAAGCAGCGAGAAAATCATACGGGCTATGATGTCAAGGTCAAGAACATACTTGGCAAAGAATCTTTGGAGCCGTCTGAGGTTGGAGTCCTTGTCGACAGTCGTAGGCATCGCATCAGCCAGTTTGTGAAGGCTGACAGTCTGCACCACACAGAGTGCATGGAGCAGCAGCGCCATAAGTTTTATGCGTGCCAGATTCATACTTTGTCCAAAATGCTCTTGCATAATCGGGAGGATTTGGTTAACTTTGACCGAGTCCTTGAAATTAGTAGTTTTCATGAGAAAAAGCGACCAAACTTTTCCTTTAAACTACTAAATTTCAGGGACTTTTGCAAATTTAATCACTTGAAAATTAGATGTTTAACAGCATAAATTTAAATTTTGTCATCTACTAAACACATAATTAAATAGGTGACTAAATGGGAATTTATTTTGATTGAGTACTTATCTGCAAACGATAGACTCCGAACGAACGGGGCTGAAGCTCCAGGCTCAGAGAACGGGAAGCCACCTCCACCGGACGAATACGTGGAACAATAGCCTCCTGCTCCAGTGTATTCTTGGCTTTCCAGTCATCACTTTGCAAATAGGTGCAGGAACCCGAGACAAGCTGCCGCTTCTTCAATCCGCTGAACTCTATCTGTACCTTCTCCGATCTGCTGCCCGCATTGACAAGCTTCAGAATTACTTCTCCCGTAGGAGCATCCAGCACTGCCGATGCATAAAGGCTGTCCTGCCCCGTCACGGGTTTTCCGTCCATTTGCAGGTTCAGCACATCTGTTCCGGCATTCATGCCGTACATCTGCTGTACGTAATAGTTGGGAGTCCGCATCATACGGAGATTGTCGAACCAAATCAAATCGGGATTCCACTGCCAGGCATCCACATGGGCAAACAACGGAGCATAGGTAGCCAGGCGCACCACATCGGCATTACGTTCCAGTCCCGTCATAAAAGCTGCTTCGGACAGTGCCGCCAAGAAATTATTGGCTTTCCCGGTGGGGTGGTCATGCGATGCATATTCACCGGCAAAGACTTTCGGTCCTTTACGGTCATAGTCATCATAGCGGGCAGCATTGGCAAAGAACCAGTCGGGAGCCATATAATAATGCTCGTCCACCAAATCCACCCCGATGCGTTTCATTTCGGGCCAGAGGTAATCGAACTTGTCCCCATCTGCACTCGGACCGGAAGAACCTACAATCTGCATATCGGGATATTCCGCACGGATGGCTTTCGTGAACACTTCCAGACGCTCGGGATAGACTTCCCCCCACTGTTCATTGCCGATGGCAATCATTTTCAGACCGAACGGTTCGGGATGTCCCATATCGGCACGCACCTTTCCCCACTTGGAGGTTGCAGCACCGTTGGCAAACTCGATGAGGTCGAGGGCATCCTGCACGTACGGGCCGAGTTCTCCAAGGGGAACCACTTCGTTGCTTTCGTATTGGCAGGACAGCCCGCAGCTCAGTACCGGCAGAGGCTCTGCACCGAGGTCTTCACTCAGCAGGAAATATTCGTAAAAGCCAAGTCCGTAACTCTGGAAATAATCCGGGAAAGCTTTATGCTTGAATGTATAGTTCCAGCGATTTTCGTTCAAAGGACGGTTCTCTACCGGACCCACGGAATTCTTCCATTGATAACGGGTGGCAAGGCTGTTGCCTTCGATGATACAACCGCCGGGAAAACGGAATACTCCGGGATTGAGGTCATAGAGGGCTTGTACCAAGTCGGCACGCAATCCATTCTCACGCTTCTTCCAAGTGTTCACCGGGAAGAGAGAGATGTGGTCCATATCTACCGTACCCTCCGTCTGCAACACAACACGCAGACGCGAGCGAACATCGGTAAAAGGAGCTTTCAGCACAGCCGTCAGCTTCTGCCATTCACTGCCTTTCACTTCCAGTTCCTTCTTCAGGAGATTCTCTCCGTTGGAATTCACCAGTTCGACGGAAAGCTTCATTGGTTTGGTATCCGGCGTACGGACATAGGCGGAGAAACGGTAATCTTCTCCTTTTTTCAGGCCGATGCCACGATAACCTTCATTATCCAGTCCGGCACGCAAAAGACGGCCGTCATTGGTAATGCGCACATAATGCGGATTGCGGTCGAAGCAGGGCCGCTCGTCCTGTACCGTCACCTCGCCGAAAGGTATCCACCCCACCAGCGGCTGCGGGAACTCAAAAGAGCGGTTCTTTACCAGTTCGGCATACAAACCACCGTCCGCACCGAAATTGATGTCTTCGAAGAAGACTCCATACATGGCAGGATTTATCCGAGCCGTCGGTTTTGATACATCAACAGTCATCACATGCTGTTGCGCCTGCATGCCAAGAACAACGAACAATGTCAATAGAAATAAAAGTCTTTTCATGGTTTTAATCTGTTTATAACGATAGCATAAGCTAAATTATGACGACATACTTACCTATTCTACATCAATCCTATTTACCGGCAACCATACATCCATCTTGCCCTCACCCCGGTGTGCCCATGCATAATAAGGTATCAGGGTCAGCGTCACATCTCTGGTTGCCAACTTTCCGGCAGCATCAAAACCAAGAGCCTGCACTTCTGTGGTAATTTCGTTGATGCCATACAGCAGTTCGGGCTTCTCCGTCACCTGAAATTTCGGATGACGGTTCAGGATGATATTCTGTATATTAAAATCATTATCGGCCCACTCGGCACAATAAACGATAGGACCACGCTCAACGGCCACCCGTCCACGGTCGGCAACCACTTTTTCATTGGCTTTCACCACACGGGGTTGCATGTCGAAATGCACCTCTACCACATCCCCTTTCTTCCACTTCCGGTCTATCCGGAGATAGCCTTTACGAAGTTCACCGGTCACCTCCTTGCCATTCACCGATACACGATAGCCCAACTTCAGGCCGTCGGCATACGAATAAAGGTCACTCGGAAGTACACTGCCGCGCACCCAACCCGGAATACGGATATTCATCGTAAACGGCAGGTTGCCTTGAGCCACCTTCACACGAATATCTCCGTTCCAGGGGTATCCGGTTTCCTGCTCCAGCACCACTTTCTTTTCATTCAACTTCAGCTCGGCACGGTTGGACAAGAAAAGGTTGACGTACACCTGATTGTCTTTCACGGCATACACATATCCCGGCAAAGAAGGAATGAACCGGCTGATGTTGCTGGGACAGCAGGCACAACCAAACCACGGCTGGCGTGTAATCGTATGGTCGGCATTGAAGTGATACTTACCATCGCAAGACAACGGATTGGGATAGAAGAACTTGCCTCCGTCCAATGAAACGCCGGAGATTAATCCGTTGTAAAGCGTACGTTCCAGCACGTCGAAATACTTGGAGTCGCCATGCAGCAGGAAGAGGCGGTAATTCATGTAAACATTGCCGATGGCGGCACAGGTCTCATTGTAGGCAGTCAGATTCGGCAATTCATAGTTATCACCGAAAGCTTCGCCCGCATGACGCGCACCGATACCGCCGGTAATATATATCTTCTTGCCGACGATATTCTCCCATATCTTGTCGATAGCCTTGATGTAGGAGCTGTCACCCGTAATGGCAGCCACATCAGCCATACCGGAATACATGTAACCGGCACGTACGGCATGTCCCACTGCCTCTTCCTGCTCCAGTACAGGCTTGTGCGACTGCAAATAGATGTCCTTGCGTGCCGTAGTGCCGCGCGCGTCGAGGAAGAACTTGGCCTGGTCGAGATATTTCTTATCTCCTGTCACGGTATAGAGGCGTACCAATGCCATTTCGGCAATCTGATGTCCGGGAATCACACGCTTTTGTCCGGGGCCTTCACCGATATTCTTGCATACGCAGTCGGCATAACGGATAGCTATATCCAGGAAGTTCCGCTTGCCTGTAGCTTGATAATAAGCCACAGCCCCTTCCACCATGTGACCCAGATTATAGAACTCGTGGCTCAAATTCTCCACCTCCGACCAGCGTTCCGGCCCCGACCAATCGTGCGGATGCTTGGGGTTCATGGTACGTGCGGTGTAAAGATACCCGTCCGGTTCTTGGGCGGCGGCCACTATGACCAATACGCTGTCGATATATTCTTCCAGTTTCTTGTCCGGGTAAGTCTGCAAGGAGTAACTTGCACCTTCAATCGTCTTATAGACATCCGTATCGTCAAAGGAGAAGCCTCCCACCTTATACTCATCACTGGGATGAGTAGCTTTCACAAAGTTTTCATAACGTCCCGTTTCCTCACACTTACTGAAAGCCAACGGGATGGTTACCTCGCGGCTTGCCTTCAAGCGTTGTCCCCAGAAACTGTCCGTCACCTTCACTGAAGTGAAAGGAACCGGGTCGATGGGATAACCGGAATGCAAAGTCTGTTGCTTTTGTGCCGACACACTGCCGGTCATGGCTGCAACAAGTGCCAAAGTCAATAATCGTATCATATCTTTTAAGTTTTTAAGTTCTTAAGTTCCCACGCACGGAATTACACGGATTTATCCTTATTTCCCCTTATTCTCATGGATACGTATCACCGTAAACGAATAGGCAGGCAAGGTATAAGGAAACTCCGTACCGCCGATGTCGACGAAGGCGGAAGTCACGGAACGTGCCTGCTTGTCTTTCGGGTCACCCGTCAGGAGCGTCTTCACTGCCGAGGGATTCTGCAAGTCGATGCCCTTCAGCTTCACTGTAGAGGAAACCTCCACCGGAAGCAGGTTCACCAGCTTTACAATATGGTCACCCGTGGCCTCATCCTTTACCACCGAAACACCGACGCGCTTGCGGACAGCCTCTTGCCCATTATTCAGTGTGACGTGCGAGGTGATGTACTGCGTACCCGCATTCTGTCCGTACATCTGCTGTGTGTAGTAGCCCACGGTAGGCTTCACTTCCGTGTTATTGAAATAAATCAAGTCGGGATTCCACTGCGTATGTCCTTCCTTTGCCAGCAACGGAGCGTACGAGGTCATTTCCACCACATCGGCATTACGTTCCACCGAAGTCAGATAGAGAGCTTCTGCCAACGCTGTCTCTATGTTGTTGGGACGTCCGGGCAGGTGGGCGGCATATTCGCCCAGATAGACCTTGGACTTGGTACGGTCATAACGGTCGTAGTAGTCCTGGTTGTGAATCATCCAGCCCGGATCCACGTAATAGTGTTCGTCCACCATGGGCACGCCCAGTTCCGTGGCAAGGCGCCAGCCCTCCGCATAGTCCGTGCCTTCGTAGAAGGGACCTACAGTGCCGACAACCGTAATTTCGGGATGCTTCTCCCTGACAGCCTTGTATATCATGGCAAAGCGCTCCTCAAACACTTCGGTAATCATATCCTCGTTGCCGATGCCGATATACTTCAGATTGAAAGGCTTGGGATGGCCTGCCTCAGCACGCTTCCTGCCCCACACGGTGCGGCGTGCATCGCCGTTGGCATACTCTATCAAGTCGAGCACATCCTGGATATAGGCAGGCATCTCTTCCATCGGGATGCCACCCTGCTGGCCGTAGCGCATCAGTTCCTTGTTGGCCCCCTGCGGACAGTTGTCGGCATAGTGCGTGTGTGTGCCCGAATTCTGGCACGGCACGCCCGCTGCCAATACCGGCAGAGGTTCGGCACCTATATCTTCGCAGAAGCGGAAGTACTCGAAGTAGCCCAGTCCGCGTGTCTGATGATACCCCCACAGATTGCGCAACGGCTTACGCGCTTCGAGCGGTCCGATAGAGCCTTTCCAGTCATAGATATTATCAATGCCGTCGCCATGAGCCACGCAGCCGCCGGGGAAGCGGACGAAGCGTGGATGCAGGTCGGCAAGCGTCTGCGCCAGGTCGGCACGCAAGCCGTTCTTATGGCCCTTGAATGTATTTTGCGGAAAAAGGGAAATCATATCGAGATGCAGTGTCCCCACCGTCTGCGGCTGGAGCGAGAGGACGGCGGCACGCACGTCGGCATTCGCCGTCAGCACCGTCTGCTGTTTCTTCCACTCTTTGGAGGACACATTGACGGAAGAGCGGGCAATCTCACGGCCCGTCTGGTCGAGCAGGCAAACAACCACCTTGCCTCCCTTGCTGCCCGGTGCCACGCGGGCGAAGAGAGAGAAATCGTACTTCTCCCCTTTCTTCAGGCTGATACCGTCGAAACCGTCGTTCTGCAATGTCACTCCGGGACGCGCCTCCAATACGGCATAATGAGGGTTATTGGGATGAATGGGGTCGGCAGCGGCAATGGTAACGGCAGCCGAAGTATTCCCCTCTTTCACCGCCCAGGCATATGTGCCGTCCCAACCTTGGTGTGAACCGTCCTTAGACGAATACTCGAAGTCGCGGTTCTGTACCAGCTCGGCATACAGTCCTCCATCCGCAGCATAGTTGATGTCTTCGAAGAAAATACCTATCAGATGCTTGCTGATGGGTTTTGCACATTCCGTCTCCACTTCGATAGTCGCCTCCACCGGTTTCAGTCCGGCAAAACGTACGGGGTCTTGCTCGGTACGTTCGGCATGGAGTGCCTGGCGGTACTTCTTATGCTCTGCAAAGGAGATGACACGCTGCACCGTGGCATACGGTACACGCTGCATCCAACCCTGCTGTACGGTACCGTTCAGCAGAACCTCCTTCCGCACGTTAGGATAGACCTCCGCCGGCCGGTATTCGGCAAGGCGAGAACGGTCAAAGTATTTCTGCGCTTTCCATTGCAGCAAGTCGGGAGACTCGACGTATGCAAGGGAGTTTCCGCTTTCCGTCAGTTCCCAGATACAGTGCCAACGGTCGTCGGCACGGGTCTGCATCAAGTGCGGTTTCAGCATCCGCTTCATTTGCCCCCAGGGGCCGAAGTCCGAGTTGACAAAGGAGCTGCCCTCTGCCACGCTGAACCATCGGTTGCCATTGGGACTCCAGGCTAGTTTCAGACCGCCACTGCCGTCGGCATGGGAGTAGGAAAAGAGATAGACTGAATCGGGTTCATTCGCCACTCCATTCGTTATAGCCTGCAAAGGAACGGTCAGTGTCAAGAACAGACACAAGGACAATAATTTCAAGAATCCATTCATGGTATTAAGTCGGTATTAATCATTTACATTTAGTTCGATAGTCACAATCAGCCGTATTCTGAATGCCATTCAGTCGTATAGTGAATAGGGTTCAGTCGTATAGTGAATGCCATTCAGTATACGACTGAATCAGGACAATTATAGACCTCTGATAATCAAAGATTTGCAAAAGGAGTAATCCGTTATGATATATCATTACAAAACAAGGGTTGCTCCATGCCTTCTTTATTCCACGATTACCGCCCCTCCCTGCGGCTGAACCGTGAGTTGCAGAGAGCCGTCAGCCTTTATCCTCTGTAGCTTTAATTGAGGCTGCATCTTCTTGTCATCACTATACAGAGACACCTCTTGTCCTGCCAGCACAGGAAGGTCAAGTTTCAGTTTCAACGGTTCCGCCGTTGCATTGACAGCGGCTATGTACCACGTGTTGCCATGACGACGGGCAAGAACAATATATCTCCCCGGATAGCCGTCAATGAAACGGGTCTCGTCCCAAGTAGTGGGCACTTGTTTCATAAAGTCGAGGCAGATTTGCGGAGCATCCGTCAGGTTATTAGGTGCCAAGGCGAAGTTCTGGATAGGATTTTGGAACAGCACTGCCGTTGCCAGCTGAAAGATGTCCGTGGTGCGGCGAATAGTTCCGCCATCGTTGCTGCGGTTCAGACACTTGTTCAAGAACACACCGCCAAACTCCATGCATCCCACAGCATTGCGGATGAAAGGGTGCAGCGTGGCATTGAAGGCCTCGTTATCACAGAAATGCTGGCTAAATACCAGATTCTCGGAAGCCAGCACCGCCTCGCTGCCTACGTAATTGGGATACATCCGTTCCCAGCCGCGAGGCAAGGTACAGCCGTGGAAGATAACCATCAGACCGTGGTCGTCGGCATCGCTCAGAATCTCCTCGTACAAACGCAGGGTCTCCTGCTTGTCACCGCCGAAGAAGTCTACTTTGATACCCTTCACACCCAGACTTTGCAACCAGCGCATCTCTTGCTTGCGGGCAATGGAGTTATCCATCCGGTTGACGGGACTCTGCTCTATATCGTTCCAGTAACCACTGGAGCTATACCACAAGAATACCTCCACACCCTTGCTACGGGCATACTTGATAAACTGTTCCATGCGGTCGCGACCGATGTTGTTGTCCCACCAGTTGTCAATCAATACATATTCGTATCCCATGGCGGCCGCCAAGTCAACATAGCGCACCTGGTCGTCGTAGTTGATGCTGCCGTCCTGCCAGAGAATCCAGCTCCAGGTGCCACGGCCCGGCTTGTAATCATGGGTGGTGGTATAGCGTGGTTCCACTACATCCCAGGGGACGGTGGTTTCCACAATCGGCTTCAAGGTTTCCCCCACCGTCACAGTACGCCACGGCGTGGAGCCCGGCAGGGAAAAGGCAGGTGACACCGTTCCGTTGCCGTTGTTCTCTTCCGGCATGGGGAAAGCAATGCGATACACGCCGTTATCCCAATCACTCAAACGCGAGCCACAATAACGGCTGTCCACTCCGGTTTCACTGAGCAGTACCCAGCCGTCATCCCCCACCTTGAACAAGCAGGGAAATGTATATCCATGTCCATAACCCGAACGTTCGTTCATCGGGGCATCTGCCTTATATTCTTCTTCGTAACTGGGTTTGGTACGCTTCCACCCTATCATGGCGTCGCTCTGCGGACAAAGGAAAGTGGTGGTCTGCGACGGGAAGCGGAAGCCGGTCCGTTCGCTGTTCACCGTGACGCTTCCTTTTCCCTGCTCCCTCGGCAGGGTGTAACGGAAAGCCACGTCATTGTTGCTGACGCGGAAAGTTATCTGCACATTCTTCCCCTCACCGTTGACGAATGAACAAAGCAATTCGTTTGCCCGGTAATGGATGTGCGAAGCTTTGATTCGGGATTGTTCATAAACCGTATCGAAAGCTGTGACTTTATGTTCCTTCAACTGCAATCCTCTATAGAAATCACCCACATTTGTCTCCATCCCCAAGGGAGAAGATTCCAGCATTTGCTTTCCATTGTAGGTGACGGCGTAAGACACTTCGCCGTTGGCTGACGGGCAGGATACCGTAAGCTGCAATTTTCCATCCGGACCATTGACAGATACACTCTGTGCTGCCAGCGGACCTGAGAGGGCAAACAACCAAACCAGTAATTTCAATCTATTCTTCATGGTATTAAATTATTATGTTATATCATTAAATCAAAAGGTAGGCACCACCGGCCTGATGGTTCCGTCTTCATTGAACTCCATCCGGTCTATGCAGACTTCACGATGAACGCCGGGGCCATCTTTCAAGTACCATTTATTAATACGGTGGTAAACGATTCTCCACTCATCTGTACCGGGAATCTGCAATACAGCGTTGTGTGCCGGGCCGTAAATCTCCTTTTCCGGATTCTGAATCAGCACAACGGGTTGCTTGGCAACTTCGATAGGACCGAGCGGCGACTTGGATGTACCGTATGCCACATGGTAATTGGGCGAACCGGTATCGTCTACCGACCACATGAAATAGTAGAGCCCGTTGCGATAAAAGACATAGGCTGCTTCGCGGAAAGCATAGTCCTGCAAGGTGCCTCCCGCCGGTGTCATCACCGTAACGGTATTTTCCTTGATGGACACCATATCGTCGTTCAGCTCGGCACCTGCCATGTAGCCGTTGCCCCAGTAAAGATAGGATTTGCCCGAAACAGGGTCTGTAAACACATCCACATCAATCTGTTGCCCGCCACCGACGGGCGAAGCGGTAACGACAGGGCGTCCCAAATCGGTGAAAGGGCCGGCAGGAGAATCGCTCGTAGCCACTCCAATCTGCTTGCCGCCGCCATTCTTGGGGTTTCCACTGTAATAGAAGAAGTATTTATACTTACCGTCCACTTTTTTCTCTTCAATGCAAGGCGCCCAAGCATTGCCATCTGCCCAGGGTACTTGCTCCGACTTCAAGTCCAGCATGACGCCTTCATCCTGCCAGGTCTTCAAATCCGTGGAGGAGAATACGGTGAAATACCAGCCTCCCCAACCCGGCTGTCCGTCCGTAGTAGAATAGATGTAATACTTTTGGGTCTGATGGGAATAAAGGATTTCCGGGTCGGCATGGAAACCCGGCAATACGGGATTGTTGGGCAATGCGCCCAGTTCTGTCGGCTTGCCCCATTCATCGGTAATGCGCAACAGCTCATGGCGGGTAATGGGGATAATGGTCCCATGACGGGGATGGAAGTTCATCTTCACCTCGCTGTCTATCACCTTAAAATTCTTCAAGTCAGTGGTTTCCGTAAACTGATAGCTTCCTTTCATATAGACGTCGTACATCAGGATATACTTATCCTGCCCTATCAGTTTGAAAGTGCCCGCACCCTCTACGGCTTCCTTAGTCTGTTGCTTGTAATCGGGTTCTTCCGTCCATGCCCCGGAGGTCAAGGAACGGGTGGTGGCCACCTTTATGCCGTTTCCATGCCCTTCCGTCTTATAGAAAAGGTGGAAAACACCATCCTTATAGACAATGTCTCCATCGATGCACGATTTCCCGTTCTCCGGCAGAAACAATGGCTTGGGCTCTCCCTCCAAATCCGTAAACTCCGCATTGGCATAAGCATAATATATGACATCGGCTCCATCGCCATGCAGCATGGACCAATACACCATGTACTTTCCCGCCTCCGGGTCGTAGATAGTCTGCGGAGCCCATACACGCTTCAAATCCTCCTGACCTGAATAACGTTTCTGTATATTGATAACGGAGTGGGACCAGTTGACCAAGTCGGTAGATTTCAGCAAAACCATGGCACGGTTGGAACTCCATCCATTGGCTGAAACCATATCTGTCACTACCATATAGAAAGTCTTGCCATCCTCGCAACGAAGGATATGCGGGTCGCGGACTCCCCCGGTGGAGCTGATGACTTTCGAGTCGATTACCGGTTCATTATCATTCAATGCCCAGTAGGTATAACCGTCCATGCTTACAGCATAGCGCACAGCTTCTTCATCGCCACTATTCCCAGTGAAATAAGTGAACAAATAAGCTACATAATCTTTTTCGGGAAAGGATTTTTGCCAGGAATATCCCGGAAGTGCAAACAACGACAATAACATTGCTGCCAAAAGCATCCGGAAAGTGTTTTTCATCCGTACAATCATAATCTTTTTATATTAAACCTTTTAACGGGTGTAAAATTAACACTATATACATTATAATACAAAGAAAGTGTATATGTTGTGTAACATATACACTTATTTAATCTCTCCAATCAGTCGGCATTCAAAAAACGCACCATCTCACAAGCTGCCAGCAGAAATGCCCCTACCCCAAAGTTAGCAGTAGAGTTGGCATCAACCACTTGTCCGGGAATGGCTTTCTCGCCAATCGGCTGTACATACCCTATGCGGCCATCGGGCTGCAAGGCTACAGTAGTCAGATAATTCCACGCCTTCATCACTACGGGTTGATAAGCAGCCTTGTCCAGCAAGCCGTTGTTCATCCCCCATAACAGACCATAGGTAAAGAAAGCCGTACCGCTGGTTTCAGGACCGGGAGCATGCTCCGGATCAAGCAGACTCCGTGTCCAGTATCCTTCCGGCTGCTGGCAGGCAGCCACGGATTTGGCCATCGTCTGGAAGCGGTCTATGTACTCCTGGCGGTATTGGTCTGTTTCGGGCAGGTCTTTCAGTACCTTTGCCAAAGCAGCCAGCACCCAACCGTCGCCACGTGCCCAGAAGTCTTTCTTACCATTCACACTTTTGTGTTTTGGATAAATATATTTGCCGTCGCGATAGTATAGGCCTTCCTCCGAATCGTACATGATACTGTTGGCATAGGTCCAGTATTCATGCAGTTTCTCCAGATATAACGGATTGCCGGTCAGCTTGTACATCTTTGTCATAACGGGCATTACCATGTAAAGTCCGTCCGCCCACCACCAATAATCGTTCTTGTCCGTACTCATCTGGTATTCCATCACTTCGCGCGCACGGGCTATCTTCCCGGAATCCGGCTTCACGGTATACAAATCCGCATAAGTCTGGAAACAAATCTGATAATCACCGAAAAGCACATAATCATCACTCTCCCCATAGCTGTACTTCCACTCTTCCTTGTTGTCACTCTTCGCGCCTTTCCATTCATTATGTTCTGCCCACGCCTCGGAATAGGCATAGCATTCCGGATTACCGGTCAGGAAGAACACCTCCATGTTTCCCGTATGATAGGCGGCATTGTCCCAGAAAGAGCGCCCATGTTGCGGATGGGTCTCCTGCCAATAGTTGTTCACCCGATTGATAATCTCAATCACTTCTTCCGGTTTCGGCTGCTGAGCGGTGCATGAGAACAGTCCCCAGCAAAAAGCCAAACCCAATAAAAATAAGCATGTCGTTTTCATATACTAATACTGTTCTTTTATCTTATCACTTCCAATACATATACCGGTTGCGGTGCAAACTCCACAACCCGCTCTCCGTCTCCTTGCTTGGCATACTGCACAAACAGATGCAGCCGCTTCCTGCTCTTCCACAATTCCGTGTCATGAGACGGTTCCCAGGCACCGACAGTGAAGTCGGTCAAATCGCTGATGCTCCACTTACTGTTTGCCACATCCGTAGCGTGCGCCAAAGAGACTTTGCTCCCCCGTTCTTCATCCCTGAATACATAAAATATCTCCCCGCCATCTACTACGATGCGCGGACGGGCCATCGGAATCATCTTCGTGCCTCCACCTTTCAGGGAAAACGGAGTGGTACGCCCGGAGACCTGGCGGCTGTGCCACATCTGCCCGTCATGCCAGACAATCCGGTATTGCGGGACGTCGCTGTCCGGGTCGCGCCAATAGGAAGCAATGTACGGATTGCCGCCTGCATCGGCACTCATGCTGGTCTGGTTTATCAGTTCCGAATTCTGAGGAATGCGGCAGGCATACTCTGCATTACCCAGACGGATGGGCAAATCATATTTCTTGCCATTTGCCTTATACCATGTTACGCCATTGTCAAAGGAACGGGCGTAGCATAGGTCATGGTTGGTTTCCACATGCCAAGTCTCGCGCCAGACCCACGACAGATGGATGGTTCCAAGCTCATCTACATATAGCTGCCAGTAAGCATTGCGCTTGTTCTCGCCATCAATCAGTACATCCTGCACACGGCTCCATTTCTTCTCCTTCAAGGAATAGCGGTTCATCACCAGGTTGCCCCGGCCGGAAGAACCGGAACGGTATGCAAACAGCAGGTCGCCTCCGGACAGCAGATAAAACTCCGGATAGGTTACATTGCCTTCATCCACGCCCGTCATGGGCTCCTTCTCACCCAATTCCAGTGAATGGGGTGCAATGCTGCGACAGTAGTTCAAGGGCTGTCCGTGATGGTCGAAGGCTACATGAATATACCCGTCACCATCCAGCATCATGCTGATGACGTTATGGGCATCCTTCACATTCCCTTTATACTGTGTGCGGTGCAGTGTCCACTGTCCGGCATGGAGGTTCCGTTTTCCAAGAGTCAGGAACCCTTCCGCATCATAGTAACTGATGTATTGCTCGTCACCTTGCGTCACCAGCGAATTATTACGGAATACGGCAGTGTTGACGGAAGTCTGGCTGTATCCTTTCCCCACTTCCACCAGATGCGTTTCGGGAAGGACACCGGCAGCACCCTGTGCACAGAGTGCCACCGGAAATCCACCAATCCCCCAAACAATTAATATAAATACTATAAAAAATGAATCAGTCTTACTCATAATAGGCATGGTCTTTGGGGAATTCTTCACCACCCCACGCCTTTTTCGAGGTCCATGCCTGCGGAGCATCTGTCCAGAACGGATGGTCGGCGGGCAAGCCCAGGGGCAAGAATGCCAGGGAAGCCATGTAAAGGCTGCCGTTGTTAGTATACCAGTCGGAGATATGAGGCTGGGAACCATTGAATCCCAATGTCAGAAAACCTTTCTCGTTGAAGTTCCGGTTGTCACCGAACATACGGTTGATGACAGCTGTCATGGCAGCACGTACCTGTCCGTTCGACAATTCCTTGGGCAACCATCCACGCCATGCCAACAAAGCCAATGGTTGGAGGGTACCGGTGCGGTAGGTAATGGAACGCCCGAATACGGGGAAGGCCCCCTCGGGAGAGATGAAACGTTCCAGAATCATGCCGAAACGTTGCATGCGCTTCTGGGCACGCTGGAAATTGCAATCCGGCGCATTCCATATCTTATTTTTTCCACTGTTCGTAAAGACTTCCAGACACTCCACATACATGGGATGGAGTACGAAGCTGTTGTAATAGTCAAAGGCAAATCCCGGTCCGTCGCTATAGAAGCCGTCACCTACATACCACTCTTCCACCTTGCGCAGAGCGGAGACAATACGGTAAGCATCACTCTTGGCACCAGCCTTGCGCAGGAAACATTCTACCGTAGACGAGAACAGCAGCCAGTTGGTATAAGGAGGGTCTACACGGCGCAACTGGGTGAACTCTTCAATGTAACGCCGTTTAGTCAAACTATCCAGAGGCACCCACAAAGCATCGTATCCTCGCAGGAAGCTTTCAGCAACATAAGCGGCATCGACCAGCGGCTGCCCCTCTTTCCGCCAAAGCAGGTAATCCTGGCTTTCAGGGTCTACCGCCTGCGCATAACTTTTCAATGCCCACTCGCGAAGCTGCCTGCGCTGCTTGCCTTCGGCTGTGTCATCGTCCGGCAAAGAGAGCCAGGGCGCCAACCCCGCCATCAGACGTCCGAAACATTCCATATAGGTCACCCGTTTGTCGCGTCCATCCCAAGTGGGGCTAAGCTCCACCTGCATATTTTCCTGGAGCTTCCCTTCACTCATATTGCTCAGTACCGGAGCAGCCATTTGATACAACACCCCGGCCCAAAGTTCGCGGTCTGTCACTTCCTTCTCTTTCTTCTTGGCAGCCATTTCCTGAGCGGGCAGCAATAAAACTGCCACTAGCAGCAGCCATAAGTAGTTACTTTTTCTCATGATATTATTTAAGTTTGTTTTTCAATACTGCAAAATTACCCCATTCCCGGTAATTTCGGGGGCACTATTGTTTCAAAAAGGGGTAAATATCGGTCATTAGTACCCCAAAAGCTCAGAAATCACAAGAAAAAGCCTAAGATTAAACCGTGCTACGACGGGAGTGAATAAAGTATTTGCCGCTATATTTGTTTCTTCATGAACTGCACCAGTACGAGGGCAATGCAATAAGCTATAATCTGTTCAAACCAAAAGTCAAGTCCTTCAAACATATTACTCATTATTTTAATAGACACCCATTCCTTTTTCTGATAACAAAGGAAAGGAGTTTATTCGGAATAATGAATTTCCATACGACTCAAAAAATGTTCTATTTTTCCGGATTACAGACAAAACTGAGAATATCCACCAAGACACTGACTACTTCCATATTACATTAAATGTCCCGAAAACCGATATATTCTCCTGCCAAAAGACTATTTTTGCAACAAATATCCATAAGCATACCATGGCAGGCATCTATATTCATATACCTTTTTGCAAGACGCGCTGTATCTATTGCGATTTTTATTCCACCACTCGCAGCGAATTGAAGCAGCAGTACATCCGTGCCTTGTGCACTGAACTGAAAACCCGCAAGGGTTATCTGAAGGAAGAACCGATAGAGACCATCTACTTTGGCGGAGGAACTCCCTCACAGCTCGCTCACGAAGATTTCGAGCAGATATTCCGGACTATCAAAGAGGTGTATGGAACAGAACATGCCGAAGAGAAATTACCCTCGAGGCCAATCCCGACGACCTGACGGAAGAATATGTGTCCATGCTGCGCACCCTCCCCTTCAACCGCATAAGCATGGGGATACAGACATTCGACGCCCCCACCCTGAAACTGTTGAACCGCCGGCACAATGCCGCGCAAGCCATCGCAGCCATACACCGCCTCCGCCAAGCCGGCTTCCGGAATATCAGCATCGACCTCATCTATGGACTACCGGATGAAACAGACCAACGGTGGGAACGCGACCTGCAACAAGCCGTCGGCCTTGATGTGGAGCATATCTCCGCTTATCATCTGACTTACGAAAAAGGCACTCGCATCTACGAAATGCTGCAGAGCCATCGTATCAGCGAAGTGGACGAAGAGAGTAGCCTGCGCTTCTTCTCGGCGCTCATGGACACCCTGGGAGCCGCGGGGTATGAGCATTACGAAATATCCAACTTCTGCAAGCCCGGCATGTACTCACGCCACAACACTGCTTACTGGAAAGGCATTCCGTATTTGGGCTGCGGCCCTTCCGCCCACTCCTTCAATGCGGAGACAAGGGAATGGAACACAGCTTCTCTGGAAGGATACATAAAGTCCATTGAAGAGGGGCACCGTTCCTCCGAAACAGAAATTCTGGATAAAGTGACCCGTTACAATGAATACATCATGACTTCCCTGCGTACCATGTGGGGAATCTCCCTGACATATACGGAAGAAGCCTTCGGCACAGAGTTGTGCCAATATTGCACGAAAATGGCAGCCCCCTACCTCCAAAGCCACAAACTGGAGATGCAGGCAGACCGCCTGCGCCTGACCCGGGAAGGCATCTTTGTTTCGGACGGCATAATAAGCGACCTGATGTTCATTGATTAACAGCAAAACCGGGAGACTGCATGACCGAACAAGAAGTCAGACGCTACTTGCGCCAAATGAAGGAAGAAGACTCGGAACGGGCTTTCCACAGTTTCTACAATCTGTGCTACGACCGCTTGTTCCGTATTGCCTGCTATTTCGTGAAGCACGAAGAATGGGCGCAAGAAATTGTGCTCGACGTCTTCATGAAGCTTTGGGAACAACGCGCCCGGTTGCCGGAAGTGAACAACATAGAGGATTACTGCTTTATCCTTACCAAAAATGCCTCCCTCAATTACCTGGAAAAAGAGAACCGGCACCCTACACTCTCGTCCGAACAGCTTCCCGAAGTTTCCGGCCAGGCCGATTCCCCCGAAGACACTCTTATCAGCGAAGAACTGTTTGCCCGATATGTCAAGGCGCTCGACCGCCTGCCGGAGCGTTGCCGTGAAGTATTCATCCGCCTGCGCGAAGAGAAACAAAGCTATGCACAAGTGGCGGAGGAGCTGAACATCAGCACAAAGACAGTAGACGCGCAACTGCAAAAAGCACTCACAAGACTCAAAGAAGCATTGCTGACGGAGTGAACTCTGCTTCATCTTCCTTGCAAGAAGCCGCGTATGCATGTATGAGATGTACATCTCGAGCTGCATGAGATACACATCTCGCACAACATGAGATGCACATCTCGAGCACACCTTCCCTATTGATTGAAACAGAGAAACAAGGAAGTCATACGTAGGCAGGACGGACTTTCACGGACAAAGAGCTTTAGATTAACATTATTTCAGGATATAGGCATAGGGAATTCCTGAAAAGGAGCTGTCTTTACATGCAGAAAAGGAGTCATAGGCTCTTAATAAATTGCCAAAAATGAAAGTGAATAACGAGAATTTCGACAAGGTACTGAACAAACTGGTTGCTTCTACCCGTTCCCCACGAGGACGCTTTACGGCAGAGAACAGCTGGAGGCTGCTGGAAAGCCGTTTGCTAAAGCGCCGCAGCATGAAGCGGTTCTGGATGCGTACAGCCAGTGCCGCAGCCGTAGTCCTGCTCTGTGTAACGAGCTGGGCAGCCTATCAGTTCTTATACGTAGCACCACAACGGGAAGCCATTCCCACAGAAGCCATACATACTACCGAGGAAACCCAAGTAATCCATAGCGTACTGACATTCGATCAGCAACCCTTGCAGGAAATCGTCCGTCAACTTTCCGAAACGTTCCGTACCGATATACGTATCGAAGGAGACAGCCTGAAGAACTATCATATGACAGCTACCTTCCGCGAAGGGGAGAGTCTTATAGAAATCCTCGACCTACTGAAGGACGCCGGCAACTTTACCTATAAAAAAGAAAACAACACTATTATCCTTACTACTAAACTTAACTGACAATGACCAGCTCTACTATCTGTTCGCACCACCGCATCAGAACCGTACTTCTGATGTGTGTGGTTCTTTTAAGCGTCTCACTCCATGCACAGGCACAAAACAAGGAAACACGTATAAACCTGAATATCCGTAACGCAACTTTAGAGAGTTTCGTGAAGCAACTGGAAAATGCAACCGGATTCTCCTTCATCTATGGGGAAGAAGTAAAGCTCACGCACCGCATCACACTGGAGATGAAACAAAAGAACATCAGTGAGATATTGCAACGTGCCTTTGAAAACGAACCCATCACGTTCGAAATATCCGGAAAGCACATTCTACTCCATAAGCGGCCCGTGCCGCAGAAACCCGTTAGCCGTAAGTTCACCATCAGCGGATACGTGACCGACGGAGCGTCTTCCGAGACGCTGATTGGTGCCAATATCCTTGAGAGTCGTCGTTCCACAGGTACTGCCACCAATCCTTTCGGTTTCTATTCCCTCACCCTGCCGGAAGGGGAAACGGAACTGGTTTTCTCCTACCTGGGCTACGAAAGCCGGCATAGCCGGTTCGAACTGACGAAAGACACCTTACTCAACGTCAGGCTGGACAGCAATAACCAGCTGGCAGAGGTCGTGGTGCTCTCGGACAAGCGGGAGGCCGGCATAGAAAGCACAGCCATGGGAGCGCATGAGATACCGATGACACAAATCAGGCATACCCCGTCCATATTGGGAGAAGCCGACCTGCTGAAGACCATTCAGCTGATGCCAGGTGTGCAAGCTGGTATGGAAGGTTTTGCAGGCATGTATGTGCGAGGGGGAGGTCCCGACCAAAACCTGGTTATGCTGGACGGAATTCCAGTTTACAACGCAGACCACCTGCTGGGAGTATTCTCCATCTTTACGCCCGAAGCGGTAAAGAACACCACACTCTTCAAAAGTTCTTTTCCTGCCCGCTACGGCGGGCGTCTTTCGTCTATAGTAGATGTACGGACCAACGACGGGGACATGCATAAATACCACGGCGCATTCAGCATAGGCCTGCTGACGGACAAACTGCATATCGAAGGCCCTATCTGGAAAGAACGGACCTCCTTCAGTTTCAGCGCACGAGCCATCCCCACCCTATTCTTCAAAAATCTCATTGTAGACAAAGACGACACCTATTCCGACAAATACAACTACTATTTTTACGACGTCAATGCAAAGGTCAACCATAAGTTCAGCGACCGTAGCCGCATCTTCCTCAGTTTCTACAAGGGGAAAGACCACTATCATTATGACAGTTACTACCACGGTGACAATTACGACAACAGCATTAAGAATTATTCCAAGGACAACAGCCATCTGAATTGGGGAAACACCATCGCCTACGGCCGCTGGAACTATGTATTCAACAGCAAGCTGTTTTGCAACACCACCGTCTCATACAACAAATATGAAATGGGGCTGGACGGAAACATGGAAGATACCTATACTGTCGCCAATAAAGTACAAGACAGATACTATTACTCCTCCAAGTTCAACTCCGGTATCCGTGACTGGAGTGCGCGTATGGACTTTGACTACACCCCCATGCCGCAGCACCACATCAAGTTCGGTGCAGAGTACATCCACCATACGTTCCGTCCGGGAATAGCTACCTCGAAAATACAAGATATAGATAATGGCGCCCTCCAGGAAGATACGGTTTACAATACCAGCAACAGCCATGCCATGCGCGGACAAGAAATCTCCCTTTACGCCGAAGACAATTTCAATGTAAACGCCAGGTTCAGTCTGAATGCAGGTGTACGCACATCGCTGTTCCACACACAAGGGAAAAGCTACTATTCGCTGCAGCCCCGCCTTTCCGCCCGCTATGACCTCGGACAAGGATATTCCGCCAAAGCATCCTATACGTGCATGGCACAGTATGTGCATATGCTGTCCTCCACTCCGCTGTCTATGCCTACCGACCTCTGGGTGCCCATTACCAAAGACATCAGTCCGATGTATGCCAACCAGTTCTCCATAGGAGGCTACTATTCCGGACTGCCGGGTTGGGAGTTCTCCGTCGAGGGATATTATAAACAGATGAAACACATACTTGAATATCAAGACGGTGTATCCTTCTTCGGCACCTCTACCAACTGGGAAGAAAAAGTGGAAATGGGCGAAGGCCGCTCCTTCGGTCTGGAACTGATGGTACAGAAAACATTGGGCAAGACTACCGGCTGGCTGGCATATACCCTATCCAAGACCGATCACCGTTTTAAGAACGGTACCATCAACCAAGGCCGATGGTTCCCCTACAAATATGACCGCCGCCACAGCATCAGCCTCAATCTCAGCCATAAGTTCAGTGACCGCATTGATGCAGGAGCTTCCTGGATATTCAATACCGGTGGATGTATCACTATCCCCGAGAGGGCTACTATTATCGTCAGCCCCGATGGAGTCATCGAAGAGACCGGCTACATCTCCGGACGCAACAACTATCGCCTGCCTGCCAGCCATCGTTTGAACCTAGGTGTCAACTTCAACAAGAAGACCAAACATGGCATACGTACCTGGAACATCAGCGTCTACAATGCATACAATGCCATGAATCCGAACATCGTTTACAGCAAATATAAGGAAAGCTATTATCTATACCAACCGGATGGTAATGGAGGATTCATAGAACATAAAGAGGAAGGGAAAATCAGTATCAAAAAACTGACCATCCTGCCCTGCATCCCTTCAGTTACCTATACTTACAGATTTTAAACACATCAGCATATGAAGATCCAAATGAAATTACACCTATTATATATAGTAGCTATTGTCTTGTTGGCATCATGTGAAAATGAAATTCCTTACAATCCAGACAACCAACAGCCGTTACTCATCATGAATGCCCAACTGGATGCAGGAAAAGACGTTAATGAAGTCTTTCTGCACTTGAGCAAAGGCAGCAGCATAGTGCGTTTAAACGAAGCTACCCTGACCTTGTTTATCAATAACCGCATTGCTGAAACTCCTCAAGCACTGACACCGGAAGAAATCTTCGGTCCACCGGAAAATTATCCGGAAGACGCCATCCTTGTATACAATGCTGTCTTGTATAAGCTGTTTCGCCTCAACACCCCTTTGCATCCCGGTGACAACATACGTCTGGAAGCCACTGCCGAAAACGGAAAATACCATGCCAGTGCCGAAGTCACCGTGCCACAGCCGATAGAGAGCCTGCACGTGGACACTTGCTTGGCCTACCTGCGCGAGTACAGCGGACAAACCCTTTACCGCCAATACAAAATTACATTGCAAGACCGCCCCAACGAGAAGAACTACTACCGGCTGGACATTTGGAATGACCGTAGTTACTATTGCAAATGGAAAGAATACCTGGAAGATGAAAACGGCAGCCTCATCAAAGTGGAAGACGAGGACGGTTCTTGGCATTGGGCCTTCATACCCAGAGACACTACCATCCTTGCTCCCCGGCAGAACGAAATCATTAACCGGGAAGATGTTATACTGACTGACGGCCATCCCGGAAACTATGATGATGAAGAAAATGAATTGTTTCCCACCATCAATAACAAATACAATATATTCAATGATAACACTTTCCGTGATTCGTATGCCACATTAAAAGTATATACCCCTCTCTACCAAGAATATTATCCGGTAGAGGGACACTACTACGACCATATATCCCGCAAACAAACCATCACCGTACGGCTGCTTAGCATCACTGAAGCCGAATACCGCTACCTGAAAGCCTTAAACTGCCTGGATGATGGGGATTACGACGATGCTTTAATGGAACCTATCAGTCTGCCTTGCAACGTCATAGGCGGATTAGGCTGGGAGTCTGCTCGGAAAGCAGAGTAATCATAGAATTGCCCGAAACTGTTTGGCGATAACATTTTGACTAATAAAACCCCTTTTATCCATTATAATAAACTGAATTTCATTTAACCTACATTACATTCGTATTACAAAAAGCATCCAAATAAAGCATTTTCACACTACAAAATTGATTTAAGTCAAGAAATGAAGGTATAAACTACACTTTTTTACTTATCCATTTTTGTGTTATAAAACATATATCTATATTTGCATAGGTAAAAAGAAAAAGCTAAGCGCTTAGAGCTGTTTTCAATAGGTATTAGATTGAGATTAGTTTTTAGGAATAACAATTAAAAAGTAGGTATTATGAAACGTTTAGGATTAACATTAGTGGCAGCAGTCTGCCTGACTGCTACGACATTTGCAGCAGGAAATCAACCTACAACTGCAAAATGGGAAGGTAATATCAACATAACAAAGTTGAGCAAGTATTTGAATCTGGATTCCAACCAGCATGAAGAAGTGGCAAACATCTGCGAATATTTTACAGAACAGATGGAACGCGCTACAAATTCCAAGAAGAATCAGGAGAAGTTACTCCGTAATGCAGTTTATGGTAATCTGAAGTTGATGAAAAAGACTCTGAATGAAAAGCAGTATGCTGATTATGCCAGAGTATTGAACGTCACACTGCAGAACAAAGGTATAGAAGTGAAATAAACTTCGCTTCTGATAAATACGAAAATAGTATTTGATAAATAAAAAGGCATTGGACTTTAGAGGTTCAATGCCTTTTCTTTACGTCAACGCCACCAAAACCTGCGGCGTCAACTCCCTAACCAAATAATTCTTATCACTTTACAAGCAGAATCTGTCTTGCAGTTCTTTTTTATACTTTCTGGAAACCAGCAGTTCCGTCACTTTGTCAAATGGTGGATAAAGCATGCATTTGCTATCCTTTATAATCATCAGATAATCAATATTGATAATATACGATTGATGTATCTGCACGAAACTGGATGAATATTGAGTAATCTGCTCAGCAGTCATTCCGCGACGCAACACCAACGGCGGCTGGTTGTTTAGTATCACCTCCCATTGTTTACGCTCGGAGCAATAGCGAAAAAAACCGATTTCAGCCGGACGCAACGCACGCATATCATTAGTTGGCGTAAATACGATAAATGTCTGTCCGGTATGCAACGGTGCACCAATGGGATATGACATTCTCTGCCCAGCCTCTGCCTGCTCTACAAAACGCGCAAGAATATCCCGCAACTCCTGCTCTTCAAAAGGTTTCAGCAGATAGTCGAACGCAGCCTCCCGGATAGCCTGAATCATGTACTTATCATAAGCCGTATAGAAAACAATCCGCATGTTCCACGAAACACTGTCACGTATTTCCTGCAGTAATTCCATTCCAGTCATGTCCGGCAGTTCCACATCCAAGAACAACAAATCCGGCTGTACCTTGGCAATGAGTTTTTTCCCTTGTTTACCATTACGGGCAGTTCCTTTCAAAAAGAAGCGTGCATCCTTTCCCAATTCAAAACTCAGATTCTCAAGAGCCACCTCATCGTCGTCAACTATTGCAACCTTATATTTATCCATGTTCCTTTTATGTTTTTCTTCTCGCGAATATATACATAATCCTACTCCCATACAAAGCAATAGAAGGCCATTTACGGACTATTTATCCGTAAACATGCCTATCCTTGCAAAAAATAAGATTAAACGGTTCTTTTAAATTCCGTAATCGTAGTTGTCAGGCAGCCAGAAAGTCACCTCACAGCCCATCTCACCACTCTGTAGAGAGACATTGTGTACTGAAACATCAATGGCCTCCTTGTTCTTATTGTTGAGAATCTGAATGGTCTGCATAATGACTTTCATTCCCGTCCCCGTGCCCCGGTTCCGACTGTCCGGACGATAACCGCCACCATTATCCGTTATCTTTATACAGATACGTTTCCCCGGCGGCAGACCGAAACCCAAAGATTACGTTCACCTTCCTTCTCGCGCAACGCATGCTTCACTGCATTTTCAACCGGAATTTGAATCATCATAGACGGAATCCTTATTTGCTCCGGCTGCACATCCTTTTCTATCTTCAGTTCCGAATGAAAATCCGGACCTAAAGAACGGCGTTCCAGATTAATATATGTTTTCACAAAATCCAGCTCCTCTGCCAAGGTTACACACAGTTGTTCCGCCAATTCCAGATTGCGACGCATCAGTTTTACCAGCGACGAAAGCTCTTGCTTTTTTCTTCTACATTCCGCTCCGCCATCTCCCGGTTCAGCACATTGAAGATGAAATGAGGGGACAAGCGGTTACGGATATTCTCCAGACGAAGTGTAGAGACTGTGCGATGATTCCGTGCAAGCAACAAAGCACGTTTCTTTTTGCTGTACAGATAAAGGAAAACCGCCGTCAATATAGATACAACAGCTACAGCAAACACGACAAACTGTGTCTGCCTCAGCACCAGCACCTCGTTTTTCTGCTCTTGAAGCAAAACCCGATGTGCCATCAAGGTAGAATCCTGCTGATAACGCAAAGTCAAGTCTGCCGTACGCATCCGGACACGCTCATTCCTGATAGAATCATCAAGCAGGTTGTTCCTCTGCAGATAGTGATAGGCCCTCTTGTAGTTGCCGGTTTCCTCGTAAAACTGCTGAAGGTATTTATTACGGATATGTACCATATCAGGGTCGATGCCCGGAGGGACTACACTCTCGGACAATAAACGACGTGCCTCTTGAAAGTCTTTCTGAAGCAGAGCCAATTCTATTTTCTGCGTATCGATATAATATAGTGCAGTACTTACCCCCATTTCCTCAAAAAAAAAGTTGGCATTCATTTATATATTTAACAGCCAAATCAACCATATTCAGTTGAAGATAACAGTCTCCTAAATTCAACCTCCCCAGATTAAGTTCAAAACTCATATCAGCATATCCTTCGACTAAATCAATAACCTTTTGGAAATATTTTATCGCTGTCTGGTAATCCTCCCTATAATAGTAAGAAGTCCCTCTATTATTCAAATAAATATATTTTTCATAAGGTAGCATACTGTCATAGCTTTCTCCTGCTAGATTATAATAGTAATCACACTGTTCAAAATCACGCATGGTAACATATACTTGTGCCAAACCATAATAAATGGGAGGTTTCTTGGTAGAAGCTATATGCAAAGAGTCGCACATCAATAAAGCTCTCCTATACCAAGCTGCCCCTATATCCAATTTTCCTAAACGGTTATTCGCATCAGCAAGATTCATCAAAATATCCGGCACCACTTCAATCCTAGTCCCTCTCATCCGTAATTCATAAGCCTTCCGGAAACAAATTTCGGCAGAATCCATATTCCCAACACGTGCAAAGATATTTCCCTTCATATTGAAACATTCAGACTCCAAATCTGCCATTTGAGAAGAACTATGCTGCCTTTCTATAAAGTCATGTATCTGCTGGATTACGATTTGTGCCGAATCAAGCTGTGAAGTAATCAAATATGTTTTCAGTGTCATTGCCAGATAATTATACTTGACCAAGCTATCCTTTGCCTCTTCCATCTTTTGAAAAGCCTTCAACCTTACCTTTCGGGGCACAATGGCCACAGAATCTCCATTTATATGGGAAAAATCCTCAAAAGCTCTCATTTCTGTGTATACGTCCTCTTTATCTCCGGGCGCACAAGCTCCTAGAAGCACAAACCCTAATATCCAATAAATATAAAATCGAATTCGCTTATCCATCCTCTCTCCCATGTTTCTCGTAATTAGATTATTTATTCAATACATCTGCAAACTTAAAATATTTTTGCGAAATACCGTCAAGCATAAGGCGTATTTCTCAACCACAAAAAGAGCATACGCTACCGCTTTATTAAAACGAAACAAAAAATCACATCATAGTACAATATTTAGCTACATAAACCATTAAAACAACATTTTAGTACATTTCAAACTTTTTCTCATTTTCTTATTTACATTTTTATTAATTACTTTGTGGATAAAGAATTGCGAATATACTCAATCAAACAAAATAATACAATCACACAAAGAAAGGCTGTTTCCAAAAGAAAACAGTTCTTTTACATAATTTATAAGTTCTATGTTAGACAGTGGACAAATCATAGCAGATAGATACGAGCTACTCAAACAACTAGGAAGAGGAGGATTTTCTGAAGTTTGGCTGGCACAAGACAAACTTACGGATGTTAAGGTCGCCATAAAAATATATGCTCCGGGGATGGGGCTTGACGATGCGGGGATATCCCTTTTCACACAAGAGTTCTCCCTCGTATTTGATATGAATCATACCAATTTACTGCATCCTACTTATTATGACTGCTGGGAACGGATGCCATACCTGATTTTGCCTTTTTGCAAAAATGGTTCGGCCTTCCAATACCTTACTGACAACAACCGGATAACAGAAACGGAAAGCTGGCATTTCCATGATGTTGCAGAGGGACTGGCTTATCTTCATGCAAAAACTCCCCCGGTTATCCATCAGGATATAAAACCCGATAATATTCTGATTAATGATGAGAATAGGTATATGATTACGGATTTCGGAATCAGCGCACGGATTAGAAGTACATTACGCAGGAACCAAGGCCAAGAATCCAGTGGAGGAACTTTGGCCTATATGGGACCAGAACGTTTTGGTCCATCTCCCGCCCCTATTATGGCTAGTGACATTTGGTCATTGGGAGCAACAATGTATGAGCTTCTAACCGGTATGCCGCCCTATGGTGATCATGGAGGCGTATTGCAAAAAAACGGTGCAGACATTCCACTTATCAACGAAGACTTTTCTCAAGAATTAAAGGATATCATTTACAAGTGCCTTGCCTTAAATCCATGGGACAGACCCACAGCCAGACAAATTGCAGACTACACTTCCCAACATATCAATGGAAGTCCCGTCCCCTTTAGTCTGTCAAACAACAGCCATGATACTTTGCAAGAGGAAGAGGACAAAACCCATGAGGATTCCATTAGCGCACACTCTTCTGACATAAATAAGATGTCACTCTATCAAGACAAAGGGAAACGCAAAAAAGTTATAGTCGTAGCAGCAATCACAGCTATATTCGCAACAATTGTCATCATCTTTTCGCTAATAAGCGGCAAAGAACCAATAGTGGAATCCATACCGGAACCGACTCCAACGATTGATTACGACAAAATGTGTCTGTCAATCATTCAAGAAGGCGAAAACTCTAAAATACAAGGAGATGTTTTCCGATTTGACATTGACACTTTAAAGCAAAACAATGATTCCGTATTTGAGGATTTTTTACATAAATGCCATTGGCAAATACCGACAAATAAATTATTACAAAGATTCCATCTCCGCAAAAATATACTTAAATGCAACAGAACTGAAACAGCAAGTAGAGGCCATACTGGATTCTGCCTATCATCATGTTTTTAAAGAAAAGGCAAATATCATGAAAGACCTTGACCAAGCCGTAGCAGCCCAGACTTTTGAAGACCGCAAAAAAAAAAAATAGAACCATATATAAACATAGACAACAATGAAAATGAATAAACTTATCAGACTGATTGTTTTAGCGTTCGCTCTCTCTATGCCAATAAGTATATGGGGGCAATGCGCCTCCATCTATCAAAAGGGAGAGACATACATGAAAAGAGGAAGATACAGAGACGCTATTAAAAGTTTTAAAGCAGCCATGAAATGCGACAGCAATCTGGAGCAAGCATGCAAAAATAAAATCAAAGAGTGTGAGGAAAAAATAAATCCCGCTCCCAAGCCAGCGCCTCCTGCCGAAATCACCAGACTTACCATAGACAGAAAAAGCCTGGAATTTGGGTGTGAGACAAAGACTGCAGAAAGTATAAAAATAGAAAGTCTTCCAGAACAATGGACTGCAATATCAGATGCAGACTGGTGTCAAGTGACTCCCGGTGAGAAGAAACTCTCCATAAGCTGCCAGACCAATTGGCTGACTACCGAACGTAAAGCCACCATTACAATCAGTAATGAAAAGATGAAAGCTACGGTCAGTGTTACCCAAGGTGGCCAAGAAGAATTCATTAATATCGCATTAGATAAATTGGAATTCGGCTCCAAAGGAGAAATTAAGGAACTGCAAGTAGACTCCAATGCCGAATGGGAAGTTGCAGATATTCCTGAATGGTGTGAAGCTATAGCAAAAGACCGTGGCAAACTCATTCTAAAAGTGGGAAAAACCAAGAGGGCCAGAGAAGGAACTCTCATAGTTAAAAGCAAAGGAGGAAAAATATCTTCAATTATTCTCTCCCAGAAAAAGGGAGGTCTATTCTAAATTCATGGTAAACCGACAATGGTGAGAAACTCTGATTTATACAAAGTAATTCCATTATTAAAGTAAAATCTTATGAGATGTATGAATTGCGGTTGGGACAACCTTTCCAACACAACAGTATGCCTAAAATGCGGGCAACCTTTGCGAATGCCGGAGAATTATGCCAATAGTCAGGACATTTTTATTTCAAAAGAAGGCCATGGAGAAGCTATACCCAAACCGACAGTATTGAATGTCAGCTCCAATGAAGAAAAATGCAGAAAAACTGTGGTGTTTTCCACAACAAATGAAGAAGAGAATCATTCTACTGTTGTACAGCCAATTATAGAATGTCCCAATTGCAATTACCCGGTAGTAGGAGATTTCACAAGTTGCCCTTGCTGCGGAACTCCATTAAAAAGAGCAAACATATCAACAAACAATGAATACAAAACAATAAGAGTAGAAGAGGAAGTACCTTCCGTTTCTGAAGAGAAAATGCTCTGTCATGAATGTGGAAGTAAGATAGCAATAACCTGCTCTTTTTGCCCGAACTGCGGTGTCCGCGTACATCGGCCAACCATACGCCGACAAATAAAGAACATCACAGAGACAGAACCGGAAACCAAACCTCACTGTTCATTAACAATTATACCGGAAGAAGAAGAGAACATTCTTCCGGAAAGATTTGAATATGAAGGGAACTCCATCATCTTGAACCGGGAAAATACAGAAATGTCTAATCGTACAATCACCTCAAAGGAACAAGCTGAAATAGTTTTCGATGATGGTCATTGGTATCTGCTTGACCGAAGTATGCTTCAAACGACCTATATCCAGGTAAACAGAAAAATAGAAATCATACCGGATGATATCATTGTACTAGGTGACCGAAGATTCAAGTTTGAATGTGACTAAATATAACCTCTTGTGAATAACCGGACTGTCGACAGATGTGATTATAATGTAGGGGAATATATCAATAACCGTTATAGGGTTTCCCAAACATTAGGCGAAGGTTCATTCGGTAAAGTATATCGGGTTACGGACAGCGCAAGCAAAGATTATGCGCTTAAACTACTGAGATTATGGGAAGTTCCTCCTGAAATACGTAAACCATTAATGGAACGTTTCGAGATGGAATTCAAAACTGGGCAAATTGATTGTGACTATTTAGTGCGTTCATTGGACTACGGTACAGTTGGAGGCAACCCTTATATTGTAATGGAATACTGTTCCGGAGGAGATTTAACACCTTATTTAGGTTCTGGAAGCAGTAAGATTCCTCTAATTTGCCAACAAATTCTAATAGGTTTACATGCTTTGCATACCAGAGGCAAGGTTCACCGTGACCTAAAGCCGGAGAATGTCCTTTTCAAGAGTAACGGAATCGCTGCGTTGACAGATTTCGGTATAGCAGGGGATAGAAACAAACGTATGACTGAACGCAATATTTTTGGTAAACCCAACCAAATCTTCGGGACTTATGCATATATGCCGCCAGAACAAGTGAACCGCATGCGAGGTGAGGCCACTGTCCTACCCACTACGGACATTTTTTCTTTTGGAGTATTAGCCTTTCAATTATTAACTGGCAGTTTGCCCTTTGGCGAATTGAGCAGTCATAATGAATTGGCACTATACCAGAAACGTGGGAAAAATGGAGATTGGAACCGGCAGAAATTGACACAGTTGAAACATAGAGAGCAGTGGCAGCAACTCTTTGCAGGATGTCTTAATCCAGATTTCAAAAAACGTTTCCAGTCTGTGCAAGAGGTGTTGGAACACCTGCCAGCAATAAGCCAAGTCCCTATGGAAAGAGGATATTGTCCACCGCAAACAGTCAATGGTTTCTGTATACGTATTATGCAAGGTGAAGAGTACGGAAAAATATATCAATTAAGTGAACTTATAAAATATGGCAATAGAATCCTTACTATCGGGAGAGAACGCGACAATCTGCTACATATAACAGAACAGCAAAGTGCCTATATATCACGCCATCATTGCACAATAGAAACAAATCCCGCCACTGATAAATGGATTATTCGAGACGGGCAATGGCAGAAGGAGTTAAAGTTGTGGCAGGAGTCTAGTAATGGGACTTATGTCAATTCCACCCAAGTCACCAAACAAGGGCATATACTGAAAATTGGAGATATCATCTCCATTGGAGATGTAAAAATGAGATTTGAAAACTATTAATTATATATCAAGTAGTATGGATACACAAAATTACAAACGTACCTTAGCCGGCTCAGTAGGGGCTGGTATGGGGGCATTAATGGGTGCTTCTGGTAGAACTTACTTTATTTTGGAGCACAAGACCTCTTCAAAGTATCATCAAGCGGGAGAATCCCAAAAAATCATTGTCGACCAAGTAGAATTAGGTAGAGACGCTTCCTGCCAAGTACGCTTTGATGAAAGTTTCGAAACAGTTAGCCGCAAACATGCTGCAATTGTACGCGACGGTGAAAACTGGAAACTTATCCACCTTTCACACTCCAATCCGACATTGGTCAACGGACATCCTATAAATGGGTCCTACTATTTACAAACAGGAGATGAAATACAATTATCCGTTGGCGGACCACGCTTGGGATTCATTGTTCCACAAGGTCGCCAAGCATTAACTTCCAGCATTGGATTGACTGAGAGAATGAGCCTTTTCCGCAAACAAGCCTTACGCCCCTACAAGACCGCATTAACAATCATGGGAATTGTTTTCGTACTGGCGGTGGCAGGATTGGCTGCCTGGAACTACAGTTTAGGTGTAAAAAATGATTTGTTGGCACAGAAGACAGAAGAACAAGAACTTCAACTGAAAGGATACCAAAACCAATTGGATTCACTGGGAACCGAAAGGGCATCTCTAGAAGCACAGCAACGGGAGTTAGAGGCCAAATTACGAAACAGTGACGGTAATGCAGAGGCCTTAAAAACACAGTTGGACAACGTTAATGGTCAATTAAAGAATGTCAATGCAAGTTTCTATAAGGTCAAATCAGACTTGGACAATCTCTCAAACAGCATAAGCACTAAAAGCATTGAGAATTCAAGCAATGCCATTAACGCAAATATACAAGAAGGCACCAGACTCTCCAAAGACCAATATTATGAAGACCCTGATATAGCAGATGAACAAGACAGTAATGCTTCAGGAGATTTGAAAGATTATTATGATTATATCTATACAATTAAAGTCGACCGTATTGAAATCGAATATAATGGAACAAAGTTTGATCCGGGCATACAAGTTTCAGATATAATCTGCGGAACTGGCTTCATGCTATCAAACGGAATGTTTGTAACAGACAGACAGAATGTCGAGCCATGGATATACTCCAACACAGAGTGGAAAGACCCATGGCGTAAACTATTGGCTGTATACAAAGGAGCAGGATGTAATATCATTATCCATTACCGTGCATACAGTACCAAAGGAACTGGAAAGCCTCTGACATTTACCAGTAGCGATTTTGCCAAAGACGGACGAAATGATGTACAAGTGACCGAAATAGAAGTAGATAAATCCATCAGGGTACAACTAAGGGAACATGGGATAAAATTGACCTATACACGTAGGAAATATATCAGTGTCAGCATTGTTACCCCTGCTGCCAACAGTTGGGCATACATTAGAGGAAAAGGCGTTTATGGTGAGGGATTGCCTTACGACATTACCGCCGCAGACAACATGAGTGGAGGTACAGAAGTTCAAATGGTGGGCTATGCAGGTTATGCTGATATTCATAATCTTACTCCGGCTCATTTCAATGACCATACCAATATAGCCGACACAAAATATGAGACTACCATATTACAGAATCGTGTGGCAGAGCCCGGTTATTATGGTTCTCCAGCATTCCTTCTAGAAAATGGTTCTTACAAAGTAGTGGGTTTCATGGTAGGAAGCATAGAGGGTAAGGATCGTTTAGTTCCAATCAGAAATTTAATACATTAAAATTAAACATGTCCGAGATAAGCATTAAATTAGCGGCAGGTACCAATGTTGGTTTAGTCAGGAAAAACAACGAAGACAATTTTGTTGTCAATCGTGATTTATGCCAATCAGAGTGGATTATCCCCCAATCGATAGAGCCCATTTCTTTAGGACGGTATGGCAGCATATTGGTAGTGGCCGACGGAATGGGCGGCACCAATGCCGGAGAAGTTGCTTCTGCCATAGCCATTGAGACGGTGCAAAATGCATTCACCCCCGAGAATTTAGGAGATATCGTTACGCAGGAAGGCATTGTTACCTCAGAAGAAGCCGTTGAAGAATTTCTGGGTAGAACTGTCAAAACCGCTGATTTAAATATTGTCAATGCAAGTAAAGAAGATAGTAGTACCCAGGGAATGGGTACTACTATTGTTATTGCTTGGATATTGAACGATAAAGCCTATATCTGTTGGTGTGGCGACAGTCGTTGTTATGTATTCAATGGCAATTCAGGTTTTTGCCGTTTATCTAAAGACCATTCCTATGTACAAGATTTAGTAGATCAGGGAAAACTAGATCCTGAAAATGCGTTTGACCATCCTTACAGTAATATCATTACCCGCTGTTTGGGAGACCCGACCAATCGTTCCAATCCCGATTTCCGTTCCTATAATTTAAAGGATGGCGATACTCTCCTACTGTGTAGTGATGGGTTATGTGGTTTATGCCACGACGAAGAGATAATGCAAATTATAGAAGAGAACCAGGATGATTTAATGACATGCAAGGATAGGTTGATAGAAGCTGCTCTTGAAGCAGGTGGATATGACAATATTACGATTGTGTTATGCCACATCATGCTACAGGATACCGAGCCCAAAGTAAAGTTGAATAATACAGTGTTCAGCAAACCCAACCACCACAAAATCCGGAAAATTCTTCTGTTACTCCTGGTACTGGCTTTAGCGGCAGGCTTCTATTTATATAGAAATCCACAGCAATATGCAAAATGGAAAACGATACTATATCAGGCAGATACGGTTCTGGTTACAGAGACAGACACTACTAACACTACCCTAACAGATTGATTACTATTGTGAAACTATGCAACTGAAAAATGGTGATATATTTGCTGAACACTATCAGCTGAAGAAACTATTAGGAGTCGGAAGCTTTGGTGAAGTCTGGCTTGCCCGAAATATATTGGCAGATGTAGACGTTGCCATAAAGTTGTACGGACTGTTGGATGACAACGGCATAAAAGATTTCCGGGAAGAATTCAAACTTGCCTACAAATTACACCATCCCAATCTACTGCACCTTAATCATTTTGATGTTTTTGGACAGTGCCCTTTTTTGGTAATGCCTTACTGTCCCAAAGGGTCCTCAGCGAGCTTGAAAGGCAAAATGTCTGAAAAGCAAATCTGGCGCTTCATACGCGATGTATCCTGCGGATTGATGTTTCTTCATAATCAGAATCCTCCTATCATTCATCAAGATATAAAACCCGATAATATTCTAATAGGGGATGATGACAAATTCATCATCTCAGATTTTGGCATCAGCCGTAAACTGGAGCATACTTTTCGTAAAAGTATCAACAAAGTAGAAAGTTCCGGAACACTTGCCTATATGGGACCAGAACGTTTTGCAGAGAAACCACTGATTGTGGCTACCAGCGATATATGGTCTTTAGGGATGAGTGTTTATGAATTATCCACTGGTCTTGTATTATGGGAAGGTATGGGAGGTTGTGTCCAACTGAATGGTGCACATATTCCAGCATTAGATGAGAAATATTCTTCCCAACTGTCCCAGTTTGTTCACGCATGCCTTGCCCTCAACACTTGGGACCGCCCCACAGCCCAACAAGCCTATGAGTTTGCTTGCTCCATACTAAAACAAACAAAGACAGACTCTCCTTCAGTACAGCTGAAGCCTATTGCTCCACTTTTTCCTAAAACAACATCACCACGCCTTAAAGAAAAGTTCTGTCCTTCGAACATGCATAAACGCATAGCAGGATGGACCGGCCTTGGTATAGTATTGATTCTATTGCTTGTCAAAGGAGGTTCCATATACTTTAGACACCTTGAAGAAGAGCGCAAGTACGCTGCATGCCGTACAGAAGAAGACTACAGAGATTTTCTAAAAGAATACCCCTCCTCATCTCATGCAAACTTTATAAAACAATTTTTGGGAAACAAGGTAAATCCAATCTCCCCAATAAATAGAGAAGAAAACATCGTTATGGACTCGGTAAAAACGGATACTGCAAAACTTGAACAGTTCCAAGAGGAACCTAAAAAACAGATTGTCCACCCGCATCCACAACCTTCTTCACAGCCAGTTCTTCCCATTACTGATATAAGAGAAGTCAGAAGAGAAAATGAAGAACGCCTCTTCTATAGTTGCCAGTCGGTAGCAGATTACGAAGAATATTTGCGAAAATATCCCAAAGGCAGGTTTGTACACAAAGCCAAAAGAGCAATCCAGCAAATAGAATCAGAAATGATGCAGTCCAATCCTTCCACTCAAGAAATACACATAAGGAAAAATACAAGAGTCAATGTCAGACTATAAATAATGAATAGGGCATTCCAATGTTTGAACTGCCCTATTCACTATTCAAATACTTGATTTTATTTAATCGTCACCATCGTCGCCCCAAATCCATACTCCTGGAACGAAGCATCTTGATGGCGGCAGTCAGGATATTTACGTTTCAGCTCGTCCAGCAAGGCTTTACGCAGCACTCCATCTCCCTTGCCGTGAATAAAGACGATGCGTTGTTCGCGCTTTTTTTTGTATTGTTCCATCACTTCACGAAACTTATCCAGCTGGTAATTCAATATTTCGCTGTTGCTCATACCGCAGGTGTCATCCAGCAACTCGCCGATATGCAGGTCAATCTCGACAATCCCATTCTTGCCACCACGCTTGATAACCGTCTGCGGTTTGGACGGAGTATCTGCCGTTTTTTTCTGTATTAAAGCCTCCTTCAGTTCCTCTGCCGAAACATACACCTGCTTGGCAGGCTGGTCATTCCGGACAATATCATACACCAAAGCCGGTGTTTCAAAGAAAACCGTCTGCTGGAATGTATGCAGTTTATAGAACTTTACCATATCTATGCGGACTTCCACACTGACAGCCGGTTTCATTGTGAACGCACGGTTATCTTTGAATGCCACCAGCTGTACCATCACACGTTCACGGTCGTTCAACTCGGACTTTTCGAACTCCTCCAGCAGAAGTTTCGTATTCGGCTCTATCAAACCATGCGAACGGACTGTCCAGGACTTTCCTTCAGCACTCGAATAGGTATAATACATATAATAATTACTGTCGTTCACCAAATATGTCTCGAAAGGTGTAGTGCTGACAGCCTTGATATCCTCCGGAACAAAAGCCAGAAAAACATTCAAGATATCTCCACCTTTCATCTCGGGCTGACGATAAACAGATATCTGCGGTTTCTCCAAACGGACCGTTTGAGGCTCTGAAACCTGAGAATCCATAGCAGACGACCTTGCCGCAGTAGTACGCAATTGTTGCTCTTCTTCCCGCTTCTTCTTGGCAGCCGCTTTGGCTGCCGGAGTGGGGATATTATAATCATCGGTCTCTATCACCACACATTCGTTTATGGGCATCGGTATGTCAAAACCGTCGGCATCTTCCACCAACACGATGTTTTTTCCTTGAAATCCTGTCACAACACCGCCCCCAACTTCGCTGAGAAAACGGACTTTATCTCCTATCTTCATAGTAACTTATCTTTTAGTTTGTCTTTTCCTACTTTCTTCCTGCAAAGTTAGGAATTATTTCCCTTATTCTTCAAATCTTCCCAAATATCCGTACCTTTGCAGCCGATATTATAAAGAGAAAGCCATCATGAAAGAAGACCCCAGACATATCAGAATCAGCGAGTTCAACTACCCGTTGCCGGACGAACGCATTGCAAAGTTCCCATTGTCCGTACGTGACCAGTCCAAACTGTTATTGTATCGCCACGGAGAAGTTTCAGAAGACAGATTCACTTCACTGCCGGAGTATCTGCCATCGGGAAGCCTGATGATATTCAACAATACCAAAGTCATCCAAGCACGCCTGCATTTCCGGAAAGAAACGGGCGCACTGATTGAAGTATTCTGCCTGGAACCCATACAGCCGAACGACTACGCCCTCAACTTCCAGCAAACCGAGCATGCCGCCTGGCTCTGCATGGTCGGCAACCTGAAAAAATGGAAGGAAGGCATGCTGAGACGTGAGATGACCGTGAAAGGCAAGCCACTCACCCTAACCGCCGAACGGGGCGAATGCCACGGAACCAGCCATTGGATAAATTTCCGCTGGAATAATCCGGAAGTGACTTTTGCCGACATTCTCGAGGTCTTCGGTGAATTGCCCATCCCCCCCTACTTGAACCGGGAGACCCAGGAAAGTGACAAGGAGACTTACCAGACTGTCTACTCCAAAATCAAAGGTTCGGTGGCTGCTCCTACAGCGGGACTGCATTTCACCCCACGCGTATTGGACGCATTGCGCAATAAAGGAGTAGAATTGGAAGAGCTGACACTCCATGTGGGAGCCGGAACCTTCAAACCGGTGAAAAGTGAAGAAATAGAAGGGCATGAAATGCATACGGAATACATCTCTGTCTCGCGCAACACATTGGAAAAACTCATAGCACACGGCGGCAAGGCAGTGGCCGTAGGAACAACTTCAGTGCGCACATTGGAAAGCCTTTATCACATCGGAGTCACTTTACTGAATAATCCAGAAGCCACAGAGGAAGACTTGCACGTCCACCAATGGCAACCTTATGAAATGTCTGCCAAGGTCACCGCCACCTCTGCAGTGGAAGCCCTGCAAGCCATTGCTGCCTATCTGGACAGACATAGCATGGAGGCTCTGCATACCAGCACTCAAATCATTATCGCTCCGGGATATGAATACAAAATCGTGAAGGCTATGGTGACTAATTTCCACCAACCGCAAAGCACCTTGCTGCTGCTCGTATCAGCTTTCGTACACGGTGATTGGCAAAAGATTTATAACTATGCACTGGCACATGATTTCCGCTTCCTGAGCTATGGAGATTCATCATTATTAATACCCTGAGCACAATGAACCACGATAACAATCAAGAGATGTTCCCCCTTGTCGACGAACAAGGCAACATCATAGGCGCCGCCACCCGTGGCGAATGCCATAACGGCAGCAAACTGCTGCATCCGGTAATCCATCTTCATGTATTCAATTCCAAAGGTGAGCTGTATCTGCAGAAACGTCCCGAATGGAAAGACATACAACCGGGGAAGTGGGACACCTCCGTAGGCGGACACGTCGATTTAGGTGAAAGTGTAGAGATGGCGCTGAAACGCGAAGTACGCGAAGAGCTCGGCATTACCGACTTTATTCCCGAAACCGTCATGCATTACGTCTTCGAGTCTGCCCGCGAAAAGGAACTGGTCTTCGTACACAAAACTGTCTACGACGGTGAAATACATCCCAGTGACGAGCTGGACGGAGGACGTTTTTGGAGCCCCGATGAAATCAAGGCAAATATCGGTAAAGGTGTATTCACCCCGAATTTTGAAGGAGAGATAGGAAAGGTCATCAACTTGTAGTGGAAGCTGCTTTCTATCAGTTCGCAAAATATTCCTTCATCTTTCTCCTGACCCGTGGAGCAAGTAACAGCAGTGACGTCATCGTAGGCAATGCCATCAAGGCAAAAGCCAAATCCATGATGGCAACCACTGCTCCCAACGGAATCATGGCAGCCACAACAATCATCACCAAATAGAAGTAGTTATAATACTTGGCATTCTCCGCACCAAACAAGAAGTTGGTGCACTTCAGTCCATAATACGAATAAGAGAACATGGTAGAAAAGGCAAAGAAAAAGACCATCACCATCAACAGATAATGCCCATAGCCGGGAAGGAGCTGCTCAAAAGAATTCAAAGCAATATAAAGGCCTTTTATGCCTCCTTCCGACGCATAGTTTCCAGCTATAAGAATAGGGAAGGCCGTCAATGTACAAACAAGCCCCGAGTCGATGGCCGGTCCAATCATGGCTACCAGCCCCTCACGAATGGGATTGTCATTACGGGAGGCGCCATGCATCATAGAGGCTGTACCTACGCCTGCTTCATTGACGTAGGCAGCACGGCGGGCACCAGTCAGTGCAGTTCCCAAAATTCCACCGATACCGGCTTCCAGGCTGAAGGCAGACTGGAAAATGGAAGCCAACACTCCCGGCAACTTATCAAAATTCAAACAAAGAATAACGAAGACAAGCAGCATATAGCAAGTAACCATCACCGGCACTATTTTAGCCGAGATAACCGAAATGCGCCGGATGCCACCGATAATGACCGCCCCTACCACCAGGCTGATGACAATACCCATCACAAAACGCAGACCGAGTGTATTCTCTATTCCTGCCGGAGTAGTAAATACCGTAGTGACAGACTCGACCAACTGATTGGCTTGCATTACACACAACGTACCTATCAACCCCACCACCGCAAAGAAATAAGCAAACGGTTTCCAGCGTTCGCCCAACCCATGAAGAATGATATACATCGTCCCCCCTTGCGGTTCTCCGGCAGAATCGTGTCCTTTGTACATAATGGCAAGAGCCCCTTCAAAGAATTTGGTGGACATACCCACAACGGCACTTACCCACATCCAGAAAATGGCTCCGGGACCTCCTACTGTAATAGCGATAGCCACCCCCGCAATATTCCCCATACCCACTGTTGACGCTATGGCGCTCATCAAGGCCTGGAAAGAACTGATTTGTCCTTCGCCCGCCACTTCCGATTTATAGCGCAAGGCCTTTATCGAATATCCGATGCGGCAGAGGGACACAGCTCCGGAATAAAAGAACAAGAAAAGTCCTCCCCCTATCAGAAGGATAAATAAGGGATACCCGCAGACAAAGTCACTGACAGTGGTTATTGCTGAGCCTATAGAATCTAAAATACCATTCATAGTAGTAGTTTGATGGAGGAGTTCATGGGAAGGTTTAAAAAAAGTCCCACTTCTCTTTCACGGGAAAGTGGGACATTCATTATAACATTTCGTTCGGCCTTATTTAGCCAGGTCTTCAATCACCTTCATAATCTGCTGGCCGATTTCCTCGGCAGCCTCCGGTGTGGCAGCCTCACTATAGACACGGATAATCGGTTCCGTATTGCTCTTACGCAGATGAACCCATTTGTCGGGGAAGTCAATCTTCACACCGTCTATATCATTGATTTCTTCATTCTTATACAGCTCCTTCACCTTGGCAAGAATAGCATCTACATCTGTTTCAGGAGTCAAGTCTACACGATTCTTTGCCATGAAGTATGCAGGATAGGATGCACGGAGTTCGCTCACCTTCTTACCTTCGTGTGCCAGATGGCTCAAGAACAAGGCAATACCTACCAAGGCATCACGTCCATAGTGGCTGGCCGGATAGATTACCCCACCGTTTCCTTCGCCACCGATAATGGCACCTACTTCCTTCATTTTGGTAGTTACATTCACTTCACCTACGGCGGAAGCGTAATATTCTTGCCCATACTTGCGGGTTACATCGCGCAAGGCACGGGTCGAACTCAAATTGGATACCGTATTGCCCGGAGTATGTTTCAATACGTAGTCGGCAACAGTAACCAGCGTATATTCTTCACCGTACATCTTGCCGTCTTCGCAAATCATTGCCAGGCGGTCTACATCAGGGTCTACAACAAATGCAACGTCTGCCTTCCCCCCTTTCATCAGATTCATGATGTCACTCAAGTTCTTTTCCAGAGGCTCGGGATTATGCTGGAAGTTACCGGTCGGTTCGCAATAGAGCTTCTCTACGTGCTGAACGCCAAGTTGTTCAAGTAGTTGCGGCAGAATAATACCACCTACAGAGTTTACACAATCGATGGCTACACGGAAGTTTGCCTTTCGGATAGCTGCCACATCTACGAGGTCAAGTGCCAATACGCTGTCGATGTGTTTCTGGTTGTAGCTTAAATCCTGACGGTACGAGCCAAGTTGGTCCACTTCGGCATAGTCGAATTCTTCGGCGGCGGCAATGCGGAGTACTTCCTGGCCTTCGGCAGCGTTCAGAAATTCGCCCTTTTCATTCAGCAGTTTCAACGCATTCCACTGCTTGGGATTGTGTGAGGCAGTCAGAATAATACCTCCACTGGCACCTTCCATGGTTACAGCCAGCTCGGTAGTCGGAGTAGAAGCCAAATCAATATCCACTACATCCCAGCCCATACCCATCAAGGTACCGACTACTACGTTCTTGACCATCTCGCCAGAGATGCGGGCATCACGCCCTACCACGATTTTGTTACTTTTTACAGTACACGTCTTACGAATCAGGGTAGCATAAGCTGAAGTGAACTTCACAATGTCGAGCGGATTCAATCCCTCGCCAGCACCACCGCCAATTGTTCCGCGGATTCCAGAAATAGATTTGATTAGAGTCATAGGTTAATGATTTAAAATTTATCGGTTAGTTCCAAATTTGGAGTTTATGTAAATCGTAATAATAAGGATGAACGTCCCGCATAGCATCCGACTGTCCCATCTTGGAAGGAACAATCAGCTTCACATGTGCTCCGTTACGAATATAATTCAACGCAACCAGCCAGCCAGCAGGTACAGACGAACCATGATATATAAGCATATAGCCTTGAGTGAAAAGTCCGGCAATAGACGAAGAAGTAACAGAATATCTAAACTCATCCACAACAGTCGGACTATTCATATTGGTTATATACGATTTCACCCCTCCAACAGCTATCAACCCTTGTTCTTCAAAGCGCACCAAAATCAAATCATTCGGTTTAACTGTATCTGCAGGATTCGTCGAACCTTTATCCACAATCTGCATATACACCCCGCTTGCCAGCTGCACATACTCATTCCTGCTTACATCCGTTGTCGAATCTTGCGCATAGAATTCACTTTGAGAAATAACGACAATGCTACTATCTTTGATAAATGCTTTGATGGCATCTTTTTCTTCCTCAAGCATTTCGGCATAAGTTTTAGAATTATCGCATGCCTGGAAGGCTAAACAAACTGCAAGTAAGGCAAAAAAGAATAAAGTAAGTTTCTTCATTTCTGTTATTTAGTAATTTCGTACAAAAGTATCTGATTTCCTTGAAAGTTGAAAGCTGCGGATAGAAAGTTCGTAACTTTTAACCTTTACAACTGAACTTTTTTTATCCTTTGGCATTCAGCAGCGGTTTGTATTTCTCCAAAGCCTGCTCAAAGACCTTGCGGGCCTCATCCATCGTTCCATAAAATTCACCGCCGGAAGCATTCAAATGACCGCCGCCGCCAAAGAACTCGGCAGCCAGCTGATTGCAGGGGAATGTACCGACCGAACGTAAAGAAATCTTTATCATCGGCTTCTCCGTATCTTCACGCAGGAAGCAAGAGAAAATCACCCCTTTGATACTTAAAGGAATGTTCACAAACCCTTCACTATCTCCACGCACATAGTCGAACTGGCTTTGTTCGGCTTTAGTCAGAGAAATTAAGGCTGCATGATAGTCCGGATAGACCTTCATTTGTGACAAGACATATCCCATTAGGCGCAAACGGCTTTCTGAATAAGTATTGAACACCTTACGGTAAATCTCGTCCTTGTCAATACCTTTCGACAACAGTTCGCTGATGATGAAATAGATTTCCCGGTTATTGGAATTGTAAGTAAACCCGCCGGTATCCGTCATCATACCCGTATAGATGCACTCTGCTCCTTCCCTTGAAATGTCACTGAAATAGCCCATACGGCAAATCAGGCGGAAAACCAGTTCCGAAGTGGAAGATATCTCCGGATGGGAAATGATAATCTTGCAGAAATCCTCCGGATGGAGATGATGGTCTATCAGTATTTTTCTTGCCGGGGATGCAAGAACAGCGTCACCCATGGCATCTATACGATGGATAGCATTAAAGTCCAGACAACAAATGACATCCGCCTCGGCAATCAGCTTGTCAGCGAACTCCTTGTAGCGGTCGTACAGAAGGACGTCCTTGCTCCCGGGCATCCATTTCAAGAAGTCGGGAAAGGCGTTCGGCACAATAACATTCGCCGTCTTTCCCTGCGAGCTGAAGAAGTGCCACAAGCCCAGAGAAGAGCCGATGGCGTCCCCGTCGGGACCCACATGCGAAACGATTACTATCTTGTCTGCACGGTCAAACCATTTGGTGAAATGGTCTATCTTGGATTGTTCTATTACTTTGGTCAACATATTTTTATTTACTATTTGACGATTGACTATTTACTATTTGGCGTTTATAACAAATTGAAGGGGCAAAAGTACGAAAAGTTTGTGATTTATAACAATATGCGGTAAGAACCTTTTTGAGAAAGAAGAAGATAGGGAATACCTAAGCGAACGCAATCATTGGCAATCTTATTCTGATAATAGTCTGAAAGAGAAGCGTCAAGCACCACCATGCCCATGGAAAAGAGCGAAGTAAGTTCCTCTATCCCACCTTGATACCCCTTGGAGACATACAGATAATCAACTGAAAGGGGACGGGAAGAGTTCTTGTTTCTCCAACGGTTGTCGGAAAGAAGACAGATGCGCTTACCGGCGTAAGAGACAATCTGGTTGCGCATGGATAAGCCGGAAGTGGTATAATCTCCGGCAACCAGTCGGGGAGTCTCCAGACGCAGGCGGTTCCAATGCGGAGAAAGGGCACGGCACAAACGCGGCATATCCGGCAAGCTATCGGTACATGCCAACCAAGAATGACGGTTGTCTGCCATACAATGGACAACGGGACAGCCTCTCACGCTATAAAAAGCAATCCCCTGCCGGGGAACATTGGACATGATGGAAAGGGAATGCCAGGAAACCACTGCCAACAATGCCAGCAACGCAAAGCAGACTCTACGTACCGTAAGGCGTAGAAAGCCATAATATGCCATCCCCAAGAACAGATAGACGAGCAAAACACCCCATATATCCAGCCAAATATCATCGACAACAGCGCCGGGAAGATGCTCTATCCAGCGGAGCACTTCATTCTGGACATGTACCAATGCCTCTACTACCCTTGCAAACAGATGTTGTACAAAAGGTAGCGGCGTAAGCATCAACAGAAAGACAGCCGAATACAGAACGAGCGACACCATGGGAATTACCCAAAGATTAGTCAACAGAAAATGAGTGGAAAAACGGGAGAAATAGAAAATGGCCAAAGGGGCCGTACCCAGCTGAGCCGCCATGGACACTGTCATAAGTCCCCACAAATATCGCAGGAAACGATTGTCGACCTTCCAAAGGGCATACAACTTAGGCTGTACAAGTACAATAGCTGCAACCGCCGAGAATGACAACTGAAAACCGACATCAAACAACCAGACCGGCTTGCACAGCAGCATCAGGAAAGCAGTTGCCGCCAGCGTATTCAGAGTCAGCGGCTTTTCCGGCTGCAAACCGGCAAACGCCAACAAAGAGAACATGACGACCGACCGCACCACCGAGGAGGACAATCCCGTGAAAAAAGCAAAACTCACCAGAAAAAGGACAAGAAGCAAGAGCAACAAAGGTTTCAACCGCCGCCATCGCCTCCACAAAGGACGAAGCACAAACAAGAGCAAAGCATACAGAAAACCTATGTGCAACCCCGAAAGTGCCAGTACATGGCTGGCTCCCGAAACGGAGTAGGTCTCCACAATATCATCACTCAGTTCCTCTTTATCCCCCACCGTCAACGCAGAAAGTACGGCCAATTCATCAGCTTCAAAACCCAAACTCCGGTATAAGCCAACTACTTTCGCCCTATAATCCAGTGCCACCTGGCTGACAGTGCGGGAGGCATCATGCCCCGTCTTCCGCCAATGTCCGTCAGCCACGTAGGCCGTGCTGCTATAGCCTTTCCGCCTCAAGTAGCGGGCATAGTCAAACTCGTCGGGATTACCATTGTTTGCCGGAGGAACAAGCCGGGCAGATACCAGCAACTCATCACCACGGCGCAAAGTGGCCGTAGCAGAATCTTTCGGAAAATAAGCCAGAAAAAGATGATTCCGGGGGCAACCCGTAACTGCATCCTGCTCTACCTCTCCCAGCAGGACAACCCTGCACAATATGCTGCGCTCCCTCTCTTCGGGATGCTCGCAGATACAAACCCTATAAACAGCAGGTTTGCCCGAAAAGGGAAATACCGTCTTTCCCTGCTGCCAACTCATCAAGCAGAACCCCGTACCACCCAAGAAAAGGTATACCGCCGCTCCATACACCCATCCGGTATGCTTGTATCTGCCTATGATAAAAAGAAAAAGCAGAAAACCTGCCACATACTCCCATGCAGAAAGCACGTGTGGAAACGCATCTCCACACAAAAGTCCAACTACCAACGGCATCAACAGTCGAAGGAAAGGATGCCGTTGCCAGCTGTCGATTATCAATCCAGAAGACGGATTACAGATTCCTTAATGCACGGATGGCCTCCTTCGGATCGGGAGCCGAGAAAACGGCATTGCCTGCTACCAGTACATCTGCTCCAGCTTCTACCAGGCGCGAACCGGTTTCCAAGTTTACGCCACCGTCCACTTCTATCAAGGCCTGCGAACCGGTAACCGTAATCAATTCACGCAACTCGCGCACTTTATCAAGAGAATGCTCTATGAACTTTTGTCCGCCGAAGCCAGGATTTACGCTCATTATCAGCACCATGTATACATCATTAATAATAATATCCTTCAACAAGGATACGGGAGTTGCCGGATTAATTGTTACCGCCGGCTGCATCCCTGCTTCGCGGATTTGCTGCACCACACGGTGCAGATGCGGACAAGCCTCGTAATGCACATTCATGACATGTGCCCCCAGAGCCTTCACCTCCGGAATAAACTTCTCCGGCTGTACAATCATCAGATGCACATCCAAAGGTTTCTGCGACAGTTTTGCCACATACTTCAGTACCGGGAATCCGAAAGAAATATTGGGGACAAACACACCGTCCATGATGTCGATATGTACCCACTCAGCCTCACTTTCGTTAATCATTTCAATGTCTCGTGCCAGATAACCAAAATCGGCAGAGAGAATAGAAGGGGATATGATTGGTTTCATAATGTTATGTTCTAAAGTTTACGAACTTTGTTATGTACAAATATAGAGAAAAGATTTAATTCAGCCTAACATTGGAAATCAAAACTCTCACTGCAAACTTACTGCATACCTTTTGCAGCGTCACTGCAAACGTGTTGCAGTAGCACTGCAAAGCAGTTGCAGTCACACTGCATATTAGTTGCAGCAACACTGCAAAGCGGTTTGCAGTGACGCTGCAAAACGAGTGCAGTAGTTTTGCAGTAGGAAGTCATTGAATGACAATCAGTTATTTCATCACGTATCCTTCCGTCAACCGGAAGCCGCGCAACAGTTCATCCGTTTTCAGTTTCTTCTTGCCCGGAAGCTGGAGGGAGCAGATGCCGACAAAGCCATCTTCGGCAGCAACGCGGATATAGGTCTTCCCGTCTGTCTGCAAGGTTCCGGGAACCAGTTGATGGGATTCCCCTATTTTCTCCGTCTCGAAGATTTTTACCACAACAGATTCTCCACCGGGTTGGACCAGCTCCGTCCAAGCGGCAGGATAGGGAGAAAGGCCGCGTACAAAATCGTAAATACGCTTCACCGGGCGGTTCCAGTCAATACGACAAGTATCTTTGAAGATTTTCGGTGCCGGACGCAGTTCACCCACGACGGCCATTTCTTCTTGAGGAATACTTTTCACTGTACCGGCAAGAATGGCATCTACGGTTTCTACCACCAGGCGACCGCCCAACAGCATCAGTTTGTCGTGGACGATACCCACGTTGTCCGTATCGGCAATGGGTACCCGTACCTGCTGGATAACCTCACCGGTGTCAATCTCATGTTTCAGGAAGAAAGTGGTGATGCCCGTTTCCGTATCACCATTAATCACCGCCCAGTTGATGGGGGCTGCGCCGCGATACTGCGGAAGCAGGGAAGCATGCAGGTTGAAGGTGCCCAATCGCGGCATGTTCCATACCACCTCCGGCAACATGCGGAAAGCAACGACTATCTGCAAATCGGCCTTCCATGCACGCAACGCCTCCACAAAAGCCTCATCCTTCAGCTTCTCCGGCTGAAGAAGCGGAAGATTATGTTCCAGTGCATACTGTTTCACCGGAGAGAATTGGAGCTTATGTCCCCGTCCGGCAGGCTTGTCGGGCATCGTAATGACACCCACCACATTGTAACCTCCTTCTACCAGACAACGAAGAGCCTCCACCGCAAAGTCGGGAGTACCCATATATACAATCCTCAAATTCTTCTTTTCCACCATTTCATTTACAATTTACCATTTACAATGTACCATTTGCGAGGCAACTCATTTGCCCATTTACAATTTACCATTTACAATGTACGAAGCATCTTCTTTGCGATTTACAATGCCCCATCACCCCGAACGGCAAATAGTAACTTGTAAATAGTAAAATAGTAAATACCAAAAAGTCCTCAGTCTTCTGAAAAATGTACCAATACTTCACGGTACGAGTTGAATATCTTCGACTTGGACACGAAGCCCAAGTATTTGTTTTCCGCATCCACCACCGGCAGATTCCACGCCTTCGTATCATCAAAGGTGCGCATCACCTGCTCCATACTGTCCGTATCATACAGACGTGCCGGAGCCGAAGTCATCAGTTTTCCCACCGTGAAGCGATGATATAACTCCTGGCGGAACATAATGTTCCGGATATCGTCCAACAAGACAATGCCAATCAGCACCCCTTCCTTATCCGTCACGGGAAAGACATTGCGATGCGAGGCAGAAATGGCCTTTACCAGTTCGCCCAAATCCATTTCGGGATGCACGGTCACAAAATCCTTTTCCACCACATTCTCCATCTTCATCAGGGTAAGGATGGCCTTGTCCTTATGGTGCGTCAACAGTTCTCCTTTCTTGGCCAAACGCATGGAATAGATACTATGAGGCTCGAACATGATGATGGTAAGATAGGAACTGACGGAAACAATCATCAGTGGCAGAAACAGGTCGTATCCTCCCGTAAGCTCGGCTATGAGGAACACGCCGGTCAGCGGAGCGTGCATGACCCCACTCATGACCCCCGCCATTCCCATCAAGGCAAAGTTCTTCTCGGGCAGATAAGCCGTCATCTCTATTTCATTGCTGAAATGTGAAAAGACAAAACCGGCAATACAACCCAGATACAACGAAGGTGCGAAGATACCGCCGCAACCGCCCCCGCCATTCGTGGCACTCGAGGCAAAGACCTTGAACAGAATAATCAGTATGAGGTATATCAGCAACAGGTTGCCGTGCCCGTAGAAGAAGGAATTATTCATCACCGTGTCCCATTCGGCATTGCTCATCCCATTCAGCAACAACTCTATCGTATCGTAACCTTCGCCATACAACGGAGGAAAAAGGAATATCAAGATACTCAGCATGGCACCACCCATTATCAGCTTCTTATATGGAGTTCTCAACCTTCCGAACACGCCTTCCACAGAGTTCATGGCCCGGGTAAAATAAAGGGAAACCAATCCGCAGAAGATACCCAGCATAATGACATACGGAATACGCTCCAGTTCGAAAGCTTGGTCCAGATGGAATTTGAACATGGCATCCGTACCCGTCACGATATAGGAAACAGTTGCAGCCGTCACCGCAGATATCAGCAACGGCAACAAGGAGGACATTGTCAAATCTATCATCAGTACCTCCAGCGTAAATACCAGACCGGCAATCGGCGCCTTGAAAATGCCTGCAACCGCACCGGCAGCACCACATCCCACCAATAGCATCAGCGTACGATGCTCCATCTTGAAGATGGTTCCCAGATTGGAACCGATAGCCGAACCCGTCAGCACAATAGGCGCCTCTGCCCCGACCGAACCACCGAAACCGATGGTAATGGAACTGGCTATGATGGACGACCAAGTGTTATGCCGTTTGATGCGTCCCTGCCGCCGCGAGATGGCGTATAGGATTTTGGTAACACCATGACTGATGTCGTCCTTCACCACGTAGCGGACAAACAATCCGGTCAGGAAGATACCCACTACCGGATAGACCAGATAAAGGTAGTTGGCTTCCGTCGCATTGAAATTATCCGTCAGGAAGTTCTGTATCCAGTGTATGATGACTTTCAGTATCAGTGCGGCGAATGCCGTAAAGATACCTACAAGAAAACTGAGAATCAGTATGAACCGCTTTTCCTTGATATTCTTTTCGCGCCATATGATGAAGCGCTGCAACAAACTCCTCTTGTCCTCTGCCATTTTTCCTTTTATTCGCGAATAATCTTAATGACTCCGCCCTTGCCCAACTTGATGATACTGGACGGTTTCGGGCGTCCCGTTTCCTCCTGGCGGTATCCTACTATATAATCCACCGCAGACTTGATGTCTTCACTTATTTCACTGAAGTTACCGGGAGACGGTTGCCCGCTGACATTGGCAGAAGTAGAGACTATCGCCTTGCGGAACTGCTGACAAAGCCGTTTTGAAAATGCCTCACTGGTGACACGGATACCTACACTACCATCTTCGGCAAGCAAGTTAGGGGCCAGATTACGCGCTCCGGAATAAATTATGGTAAGGGGCTTGTCAGCCAGTTCTATCAAATCCCAGGCAACCTCCGGAACATCCTGCACATAGAAATCCACCTTTACCGGAGAATCTACCAATACCAGCATCGCCTTACTGTCAGAGCGTTGCTTGATTTCATATACACGGCGCACCGCTTCTTCATTGGTAGCGTCACAACCTATACCCCAAATCGTATCTGTCGGATACAGAATTACCCCGCCCTCGCTCATTACCTGGCAGGCTTTTTTGATGTCTTCTATCATTTCTTGATATATAAGTTCACGGATTAACACGCAAAAATAGTATTTTTGCAGCGATTATAAACAAAGTTTAAGAGAAAACAATGGAAGAAATTCAATTTAACCACACCCTGCCCATACAACTACGCTTCAATGACGTCGACAAATTCGGCCATGTAAACAACACTGTTTACTTCTCTTTTTTATGATTTAGGAAAAACGGAATATTTCGCTTCCGTATGCCCGGATGTAGATTGGGAAAAGGATGGTATCGTTGTCGTCCATATTGAAGCAAACTTCCTCGCACAGATTTATGGTTCGGACCATATCGCCGTGCAAACTGCCGTCACTGAGATAGGAACCAAAAGCTTCCACCTCGCCCAACGGGTCATTGATACGGAAACCCAAGAAGTAAAATGCGTATGTACCTCCGTCATGGTAGCCTTCGACCTCGCCAAACACGAGTCCAAGCCACTGGAAGAAAAATGGATTGAAGCAATCTGCAAATATGAGGGAAAAGATTTGAAGAAAAAGAAATAAAATCCTATATTTGTCAATTAAGCTAACATTTGTATAAGTAACAATCAGTTACATTTAGTCAACTGCTATGATTCGATTGATATTATTGACCGATTTTACAGAGTCCTTTTCGTACAATCTGCTAAAGGGGGTATTGGCCTATTCCAAAAGCCATGAGCCATGGGTAGTATGCCGTATGCCACCCTCCTACAAAAACAGTCATGGTATAGAAGGAGTCTTGAAATGGGCAAAGACATGGCATGCAGATGCAATCATCGGCAGATTTGACAATGATGACAACGTGGAGCTATTCCGTGAAAACGGAATTATCGCATTGGCCCAGGATTATAAATCAAGGTTCAGCAATATTCCAAACATCACCGGCGATTACCGCAAGACCGGCAGAATGGCAGCAGAGTTTTTTCTGAGTAAAGGCTTTCAGAACTTCGCATTCTATGGTTATCGCGATACGGTATGGTCACAAGAACGTTGCGAGGGTTTCTATGAATGTATAGCAGCCCAAGGGTTTGGAAACAATTTCTATTCTTATCAGGACCAATCCCTTGATGACTTATGGTTTTATGAAGCACCGCCCCTGCTCAACTGGTTAAAGTCATTGCCACAACCTACGGCACTCATGGCTTGCGATGACAATCAAGGTAACCGCATTACGGAAATCTGTAAAGTCAACAACATCAGAGTGCCCGACAAGATAGCAATATTAGGAGTCGACAATGATGAGATTATATGCAATCTTTCAGACCCTCCCCTATCCAGTATCAGCCAAAACATTGTAAGAGGCGGATTTGAGGCAGCTGCCCTCATAGAACATCTATTGAATGATGAGGAGGCCACTTATCAGGACGTAGTGCTCCAACCAGTTAATATAATCAACCGGCTTTCGACCGACTTCTATTCTACCACCGATGCCCATATCCAAACCGCTCTGAAATATATCCATCAGAATATAGCAGCTGATATCACTGTATCGGATATAGTGAAACAAGTACCATTATCACGCCGTTTATTGGAGATTCGCTTCAAGCAAGTCACCCAGCAATCCATCCACAAATACATCTTCAACCTTAGGATGGAACGCTTTGCCCAATTGCTGTTGGCCAGTGATGCTCCGATTGCAGATGTGGCGGAACAAGTCGGAATAAACAATCTGAAGAACTTGTCCCGCCAATTCAAAGCTTTGAAGAAAGTCTCTCCCAATGAATATCGGAAAGAGTACCAGACAAAGAGTTACCAGCGCTGATTTAATCCGGTACAAACAACATGGTATCAGGTAACACGGTTTCCAGAACATTCCGTCCCGAATACCCGACTTCCAATTCCTGGCCCATGTAATCTTCGAAATACAGCAGATGCAACTCGTGGTACCCTGCTTCGAGAGCGACTTTCCCTTCGGCACGGCGTCCGCTGTGTCCACCGTCGTTATCAACAATCAATTTACCGTCTATGTATAGTTTAGAACCATCATCGGAAAAAGTATAGAAACGGTATACTCCCCTTTCTGGAATTTTCACCAACGTACGGAAATCATAAGCAAAATGATCAGGGACGGCTACTTCTTCAATCGAGAAGTTCTTCATCACCCCTTCCTTCACTTTATTGCAGGCGGCAATATCGGCAACACGTTTACATTTGCCTTCATAATAGGTATATGCCACGCCCTGCTTCTTGGGAGAAGTTCCCGTAGCCGGCAAATAAGCCATACTCTGCTCCTCATCCGAATTCAGACCTAAAGGGTAATAGTAGGCAGCCTCCCTTCCCGAAGGAGTGGAAATCCATGTGTCAAATTTGAATTGGTCTTCGTACAGTTCAATGATACGGGCTCCTCTCGTCAACTCTCCATACGCATCCGCACCGGTCACCCGTCCGTATCCCAATGCAATACCTTTATCTATTCCTATAAAATCGTTATCATGGTCATGTCCTACAAATACTCCCATTACATCCCTCATGTCAAGGAAGGAAGCAAACATACCAGAATTGATATTAGCAGAGGCAACTCCACCTTCTTTGTCATTGCCATAAGTTTTCCCGTCACCTCTGATTTCGTTGTATTCAATCAGCGGAATATGGAAAAAGGCCAAAGCAGGAACGGGATTACCACCGTTCTTCTCTGCAAAGTGTTTACTTTGCTTTCTGTACCATTCTATTTGGTCGAAATGAATCCAGTCGTAAGCACCATAGATTTTATTAGGCTGATAGTCGTTGGAATCCATGCAATAGAGCAATGCCTCTACCTGGTCCTTCTTCTCCGGACTATAAATAGAAATCACACAATTACCACATCCCATAATATCTTCAGGGCCTTTTGCCCCCACATAGTAGGGAGACTTCAAGAGGAAATCATAGATTTCATTGCGCGTCAAGTATTCTGCATCATGGTTTCCCATCATCACCACAAAAGGCATCTTGGCTTCATTGAAAATATCCACTACACTTTTCCATCCATCCATAGCAGGGTCATCGGTCACCACATCCCCACTCAGTATAGCAATGTCCGGATGTTCGGCTGCCAGGACAGCACGGATAGTAGCTGCCGTTTCGGCACACTTTGCAGAACCCGGCATCCAGTGCAAATCTGTAAACTGTGCTACTACAAACCTGCCATCCTTAAAAAAGAATTGCTTCTGCGCAAAAGCCGTTACCGGCATACAGCCCAACAGTACAACTAAAAGAACAACTATTTTCTTCATAATTTCTTGAGATTAATATATTTCTATTTCATCTATTGCCAACTCACTCTGCAACCCTTCATGAAAATATCCTTTCGGGCACAAGCCACCACTCAATAATTCCAAGCGGACAAATGCAGCTTCCGTTTCGGCAAATGAAAGAGATGCCGGAAAACGGGTGCCTTCCGTCAAGGTAAAATCATAAGTCAGCTGTTTAGTGCCCACCGGAATAAAAGTCTGACCATCCATTGAAACAGAAACACTCATCGCCCTTGCCGGCCATATCTCATTTACCGGCCGCCATAAAGAAGAAAAGGCCACTTCCTTGACTTTTTGAGGTTTCTTCAGTTCCACTACAATCTGTACAGTATCCTGGTAGAAGCTAATCCAGCGACGCATGTCGCGGGCATAGCCACGTCGTCCATCAGTCAGCCCGAAGCCTTCATTCAGGTGCTCCCATCCTGCTTCAGGATTACAAGTATAGTCACATCCGGTTGCCTTGTTTACAGCAAAGCTCTTGCGGGTCACTTTCCCTAGCGGCTTACCGTCTCTGTAAACTGCCGAATAAACAGTTGCATCCTCGTCCAACGGTATCGGAGTTTCATAAAGGGAAGATGAAGTGTTGACCGTTGAATCATTTACCGCATAGTAAATATCGGCATCCGGACAGAAGGTGTTCAAAGTCACCTCATAAGTCTGCTGCGACTTGTTCCACGCACCAGTCTGATTGACTTCATAGAAGTTGCGGCAAGCATTCACTCCGCAATAATCCAATCGTTCAAACTCCTTATCCAGCCTACGGGCAAACGACTCGAAGTCCTTATGTTCCGGCTGTGTCCATTGCACCTCTGACATAGCCAGCAAACGAGGGAAAGCCATATATTCAAAATATTCGGGAGTCTGTATGTACTCTCCCCAGATATTGGCTTGTACACCTATTATATAAGCTTGTTCTTCCGGAGTCAGTTCTGCAGGAAGCGGGTTATAATTGTACACCGTATCCAACGGAAGGAAACCGCCGATAGCCAACGGAGCGAATTCCGGACTTTCCTGGTAGTAATCCAAATAACACATCTTGCCGGGTGTCATAATGACTTTATGCCGTTGGCAAGCAGCTTCGATACCTCCTTTTTCGCCACGCCATGACATGACGGTAGCATTAGGGGCAAGCCCTCCTTCCAGAATCTCATCCCACCCGATGATGTCATGCCCTTTACTGTTTACAAATTGCTCAATCCGATGGATAAACCAACTTTGCAGAGCTTCTTCGTTGGGCAGACCTTCCCGCTTCATCAAATGCTGGCAATGGGCACACTTCTTCCATGCTTTCTTGGGACACTCATCTCCACCAATGTGGATATAATGGCTGGGGAAGAGTTCCATAACTTCGGTCAGCACATTTTGTAAGAATTCAAATGTATGCTCTTTGGGACAATAGACCTCATCAAAAACATCAAAATAATCACGCACCACATAAGTCTTTCCCAGTCCGCAAGAAAGTTCCGGATAGGAAGCCAGTGCTGCGGATGCATGTCCCGGCATTTCAATTTCGGGAATGATCGTAATGAAACGGTCGGATGCATACTTCACAATTTCCTTTATTTCTTCCTGCGTATAATAGCCTCTCTTTTCTTTTCCATCGTAACGCCGTGGAAAATAATAATCAGAGTGTCCTATCTGAGTCTGTTTACGATAAGAACCTATTTCAGTCAGTTTCGGGTATTTCTTTATTTCTATTCTCCATCCTTGGTCATCTGTCAGATGAAAATGGAATTTATTCAATTTATAGAATGCCATCAAATCAAGAAACTTCAGCACTTCCTCTTTGGGCAGAAAATTACGTCCTACATCCATCATAGCCCCACGATGAGGGAAACGGGGAGCATCCGTAATGCTGACAGCAGGAATCCTAATCTTTCCTTCGTATTTCCGGTCACCATCATAAATGGCTGCCGGCATGAGCTGCAGTAAAGACTGGACACCATAAAAAATCCGGCGGCAGTTTCATTGGAAGATATATTTATCCTATCGGAAGAAACCTCCAATGTATAGGCCTCATTGGGCAAGGAATTATCTATAGATAAGCAAATATCGGCCTTTCCCGTTTCCGAAATACCCTTCAGCGTTACAGAAGTGTTTTTCAACGCATCCTCCAAATAATGAAAAACTTTCATCGCGGCTTCCCCGGAAGGGACAGCCACTGTTTTTTCCCCTTGCAGGACATACACTCCCTGCATTGGAGCAAGTTCATTCGGCATGGGTATAATACCATAGTTTGCCGCTACATCATCAGCCACTCTCCCACAAGAGAGAAAAATGAATGACATAGCCAGTAACCAATATCTTATCTTCATAGTATTTGGGATAATAAGTTGGGATATTCCTTGATTGTATTCAGTATCAGTTCACCGAACAAAGTATTTGTCCAGGCAAACCAGGAACGAGTAAAGTCCGCGGCATCCTCCGAATGGAAAGACTCATGCATAAAGCCCGTCCCTCCATCCGTATCACGAAGTTGCTTCAGACAAGCACGTATTTCTTCGGAATCATCCGTTGTAAAAGCCTTCATAATGATGCTCATCGGCCAGATATAATTCAATCCCACATGAGGGCCTCCTACCCCTTCACCGGCTTTTCCTTTAAAGAAATAAGGATTATTGCCGCTCCATATCATTTTACGGGTATTCTGATAAATCGCATCTTTAAAAGAACAATAACCCAGATAAGGCGCAGCCAGCAAACTGGGTACATTGGCATCGTCCATACAAAGCGCGTTACCAAAACCGTCGACCTCAAAAGCATAAATACGTCCACAAACCGGATGATTGAAAGTACCATACCTGCGGATAGCTGCATCCACTTCATCTGCCAGTGCTATACATTTGCCAGAGAAGTCCTTGTTTCCATAAACTTTATCCTCTATCTCGGCCAATTGGCGCAATGACACAACTGCAAACATATTAGAAGGAATCAGAAAACCGTATTGTGTAGCATCATCTGACGGACGGAAAGAAGAAACGATTAAGCCGACCGGCTTTACCGGTGCTCCCCATCCGTTGTTAATCTGCGAATCTGTAGGGCGGTCGCAATCGCGCGTAAAGCTATAAGGTCCTAAGCCTTGTTTCCTCTGTTGCTCTTTAAAGGTCTTGACCACCAGCAGCATAGCTTTATGCCAATTTTCATCGAACACAGACGTGTCTTCCGTGTATTGCCAATAATGATAAGCCAGACGAATGGGATAGCACAAAGAATCTATCTCCCATTTGCGTTCATGCAGTTCCTTAGCCATATGTTGTGTATGGTCGGTTTCCCAATAGCTGCCCAACGGCCCGTCGTTGAAGGCATTGGCATACGGGTCTATTAAGATACATTCAGTCTGTCTGTTGACAAGTCCTGCCACCATCAACTGCAAGTCCTTATCTTTCTTCATCAACGGCAGATAGGGCCATACTTGCGCTGAAGAGTCGCGCAACCACATGGCATCTATATCACCTGTAATGACGAAAGTATCTGGTCTGCCATTCTTCACTCTATATCTGACAGTAGTGTCAAGCGTATTGGGAAAACAGTTCTCGAACATCCAACGCAACTTCTCGTCCTTTATTTTAGGCTTTGCTTCTTCAATGGCAGCATCTACTGCCTTCGAAATGAAGTTCCTTTTGCTTGCAGAAGGACGCAACGAAACATATCTCTGGCTGAAAGTCCCGGATGAAGATAATACGGAAGCGGGCTGAAAGGTCATTGCAGCCAAGGCAAGCCCGCCAGTCTTCAGAAATTGGCGTCTTGACATATTGTTTTTCATGATTGATTTCTTCTTTAATAGGTATGCTTACCGGATGTCACATTTATCTTTTTCTCTTTTCCACCATAGAGTACACACAGTTCAAAATCGATATTGGAATCTACTGTAATACGAGGTTCATCACTTGCAGAACGGCGTGCTTCAGCTTTTAAGGAGATAAGCCCTTCGGGACCAAAAGGATAGCGTTCTATGCCGTTAATCTCCGTCAAATTCATATCCCAGATAATCTGCTTTTTGGCATAATCTCCCCGAATACCGATAATAAATTCTATCAATTCAGCAATAGGAGGAAGTCCTGCCCAACCCACAAAATTATCCCTTGCCATAAATCCCGGCTCAGCACTTTCCGGAGCATAATATTCCCAAAAAGTTCCAGTCTTCTTATAGACCTCAAACACCTGGGCATAATGATTCAAACAAATCTCCCGTGCCAGTTTACCATAACCTTTCTGCACAAGGCCCTGCATCACCATGTAATTAGTTCCCGGCCATACGCCACCCTGCCAATAACGGCCATTCTCCTTGTACTTGGGATTATCGGCAGACAAAGAAGGAATACGGTGTTTCCGGTTGAATGTGGCAGGATTATCCAATTCCTTCACCATGCGGTCCAACTGTACAGAATCCAATACATCAGTAAACAGAGCCCAATAGGCACCTATTCCCTTGGTTGTACAGAGCGTACCGTCAGCATACTGGTCATAAAGGAAACCGGTCTTTTCATCCCAAAGATTGTCATGGATATATTTTCCCAGCATTTTGGCTTCGTCTTCAAACTCTTCTATCTCTTGCCAACGTTCCAGATAAAAGCCCATCTCAAGTAGTAAATTGGCAGTAAATAATTGCTGTAGGTTTGTATCTAACCAAATCATATGCCCGTGACTGTAGATAGGGCTGTATTCCGACGGAACACGGGGCATATTATCCATGCCGGTCCCCCATCCGCTTGACCAGTAGGTTCCATTTCTCCAAGTATGGTTCAATTTCAACCACTTATAATAAGCACAAAGTACCGGAAATATCTTGTGCAGGCGTTCCGTATCACCAAACTGATGGAAATAGACCATCTCACACCAAGGCATCAAATTCGGTCCGGTACTCACCGGATCATAGCGTTCAAAGCAATCGGCACCATCCGCCTTTATTTCACGGCAAATGAAACCGTCGGGATGCTGCTTGGCGTAAAAGTTGTTCAGCGTATTCTGGAAAGGAAAGAAACGGGTACCATAGCGGGCAAACATCAGAATGAAAGAGGAATCCCACATAAAGATATTACCATTATAAGCTGTATCCAAATAGCTTGAGACAAAACCCGAGCCTGCTTGAGGAGCACGGATATTGCCGATAGCTATTTCCCATGCCTTCCAATACATTTCAAGTTCTTTCTCGTGTCCGCCCCAAATGGGATTGGGAAGAATCTGCCGGGCTTCCTCGAAGCTTTTCGGCACAATCGTCTCAGGTTTTGCCACACGATATTCGTTTTCTGTGACCAACGGTTCTTTTACATACGTATTTTTATAAGGCAAATGATACTTTTCATCATTGCCACAGCTCTGGGCATTGAGCGACGAACCCGCCGAGAGCGACAACAGACCTGCCAATAAAACATGTTTCAGCATGGGAAATAGAGTTATTTGGTTATAATTTAAGCAACTTCTTTATTTTATCAAAGATGGCCGTATTCTCATAGATTCCGGTAAAATCTTCCGCTCCGGGACCAAAAGCATATACAGGCACCATCACACCGCTATGGCTGCCGGTGGAAAACTTGCAGACAATCTTGCCTTGTTTCAAATCGCCGTCCACAAGCGTAAGTCCTCCGGTTTCATGGTCGGCCGTCACTACAACCAGCGTTTCGCCGTCCTTGGCAGCCCATTCATAGATAGCTCCGATGGTACGGTCAAAGTCGTGCGTTTCCTGCATCAGCAAGTCCAGGTCGTTGAAATGTCCGTAATCATCCAACTGCGAGCCCTCTATCATCATGAAGAACCCTTTCTTGTTCTGATTCAGTAATTCGATACCTTTCAAGGATGCACGCGCCAAGAGGTCGCCACGCTCTGCCGGAAGAGGTGTATCCTTTGGATAAGGCACTGCAAACACCTTGCCACTCCCTATAGCCGCCAGTTCGTCCCAAGTGCGGGGTGTCTGGAAGCCCTTCGTACGCAGTTCTTCAAACAAATTGCGTCCGTCCTTCCGGTTCTCGAAGTATTGTGCACCGCCACCAAACACATAGTCGGCCTTGCAATCCACATATCCCGTCACCACATCCTCTTCTGCATCCCTGTCCTTGTTGTGACAGCAGAAGTCGGCAGGAGTGGCATCCCACAGGCGGCAGGTCACTGCCAGACCCGTTGATTTTCCTTTTTCCGAAGCCAAATCAATCAGAGATTTCAAAGGTCGCCCTTCCGTATCCACTCCCACATAGTGGTAATTGGTCTTTTGTCCGGTGGCAATCGCCGTTCCTCCGGCACCGGAGTCCGTAATCAGCTTGTCGGCACAATAAGTCTTAGACAAACCCACCGCCTGGCAGTTGTCCAGAAAAAGCTTTCCCCTGTTTGCGGTCCATGCCGAATAGACGTGCATCAAGCTCATCCCGTCGCCAATCATCAGGATGACGTTCTTCACCTTCTTGCCTTGCGGAGGTGTTATTTTGGTCACTTCATACGGTTGTTCCAACACGTAGGTCTGTTCTTTGTCACGGCGGCTTTGTGCCGATGTTCCAACGGGCAGCAACACGATTGCCAAAAGTGCCCATACACTTATCTTTGCTATTCTTTTCATCTTTTTATTTTTTATTTTTCACCACAAATTTCCAGATTGACACAAATTCTTCTCTTAATTCATAATTCAAAAAAACTCTGTGTCCTCTGTGGTGAATTACGACATATCATTTCATTCTACCGTCACCAGCACCGGAGCATGGTCCGACAAGAAAGCCCCGTTTTCCGTCTCGGCCAGCACACCATATTTCAGCACTTTCCATCCGTTGCCCACAAACACATAATCTATCAGTGAACGACGTTCGTAGGGAATGCTGCCGAAATCGTGGAAACTCCATGCAGGTCCATATACCACGGGCGACACCGTGCGTGCATCCGTCAGATGTCCCGGGTCTTCCGGGTTGGTGATATGCTTGATGACATCCGACTCCGGTGTAGAGTTAAAGTCTCCGGTCAGCACCACCGGCATCCCGTTACCCAATTCTTTCACTTTATTCAAGATAAGGCTGATTCCCTCGCGGCGTGCCACAACGCCCACATGATCCAAGTGCGTGTTCATGGCCAGGCACTCCTTGCCCGAAACCTTGTCCTTCAATTTCGCCCATGAGGCAACACGTTCACAAGCACCGTCCCAACCTTTGGAACCTGCCACTTCGGGCGTTTCGCTCAGCCAGAATGTGCCGGAATCAAGTACCTCAAAACGCTCTTTCTTATACCAGAGCGCGCTATATTCTCCTTTTTCCTTACCATCTGTGCGACCCACACCTATCACTCCATAATCCGGAAGGCGCTGCTGCAAGTCCTGCAACTGGTTGTGCAGCACCTCCTGCGTGCCCACAATGTCCGCATCATAAAAGCGGATGGCATTGGCCGCACGGTCTTTCCTGTACTGCCAATTGTTCAGGCTGTCTTCCGGATTGTCATACCTTATATTGAAAGACATCACATTCATAGTAGATTCCTGTACGGCAGGCTTGTCCTGTTTCTCCTGTCCGCACGATGCGAGCAGAAGCGGGAAAAGTAATAAAGCTATTTTCTTCATGGTTATCTGTTTTTTGACTATTTCACATACAATGCAGAAGCAGGAATAGGTGACAGCTCCTGTGCCGAAGGAAGTTTCCAGCCCCAACCCAGCTCTTCTCCTTCGTAATCCTCAAAGTAATACAGCTTGTAAGCATGGAATCCTTTCTTCAGTGCCACAGCCCCCGTAGCAGGAATAGCGGCGTGCGAACCATCGTTATTCACCACCATCTCATCATCAATGTACAATACGCTGCCATCATCCGAACGAGTCATAAAGGTGTAGATTCCATCTTCGGGCACCTCTATCAAGCCGGAGAAGATATAGCCGAAGTGGTCTTCCTGACGTGCCTCCTTGATGGAAGGTTCTGCCATGATACCGGTGTCAAGTAACGGACTCTTCTCTATATCCGCCACCTTCCGGTAAGTACCCTCGAAATATTTGTAGGATGTGCCGTTCCGCACAGGACGGACGGCAAGTGCCGGTTTCATCTCAGCCTTGGTGGCCATGATGGAGAGTGTATGGCTTGGGCGGAATCCGTCCTTGAACCCTTTCGCCTTTATGGGAGTCGTCCTATCCAGTTCCAGCGGCTTCTCATAGAGCGGTGACAGTTCTGTAGGTTCGCTTCCATCCAGCGTATATCTCACTTCCGCTCCTGCCGTTACCGTGGCCAGTGCTACCGTAATCTTGTCCATAAACAGATTCAGGTCTTTGTCCACGTATGGCACAGATACCACCTTTTCTTTCGTATAAGAGTAAGGTGCCGATTCTTCCGAAACTCCCCGGGACATGTCCGGCTTGTCTGTCAGCGTAAAACGCAATTCGCCCCCTTCCATCAGCTGTTCATAGGTAATGAAGTTACCCTCTATGGCTTCTCCATTCAGTTCTACCTTGTTTACGTAGATATTCTTTTCCGGATTGTTGGCAAGCACAGACAATGTCTTTCCGTTGGCCAGCCTTATCACCGCCTTATCAAACAGCGGCGTGGTCAGTGCAAATTCATTGCTACCGGGACACACGGAATAGAAGCCCAGACTTGAAAGGATGTACCATGCCGACATCTGCCCGCAATCTTCGTTACCGATGATGCCTTCGGGAGTGGGTGCATACATCTCACGCAGCAACCGGCGTGTCAGCTCCTGGGTTTTCCAAGGCTGGCCGACATAGTCATACAGATAAGCGATATGATGGCTCGGCTCATTGCCATGCACATACTGGCCTATCAAGCCGGTGATGTCCGAAAGTTCCCCTTCCAGCTTCAAGTCCGAAGAGAATATGGAATCGAGTGCCACTACAAACTCATCCTTGCCGCCAAACAGCTGCATCATGCCGTTCACATCATGCGGCACAAAGAAACGATATTGCCAGGCAGTGGCCTCCGTATAGGCACGTCCCACCGCCAACGGCTTGAACGGTGCTTCCCAATTGCCATCCATCCGTTTGGGACGGAAAAACTTGGTAGCCCCATCAAACACATTCACATAGTTTTGCGAACGTGCAATGAATGTCTTGCAAATATCTTCTTTCCCCATCTCTTGCGCCATGCGGGCTATGCACCAGTCATCGTAGGCAAATTCCAGCAGGCAAGAAATAGATTCCCGCTTGATGTTCGAGGGGATGAAACCGTTCCGCACATAGTAGTCCGCCCCTTTTTCGTTCTTCTCGGCAGAGGCTACCATTGCTTCCAGCGCTTTCTCGGCATCAAACCCACGAATGCCTTTCAGATAAGCATCTGCTATGACAGAAGCGGAGTGATAGCCTATCATCGTCCCCGTCTCCCCGGCAGAAAGGGGCCAGATGGGAAGTTCGCCCGAAGCGTCATAAATATCCAGGAAAGAGTTCACCATGTCATTCACCAATCCGGCATCGAGTAGTGTCATCAGCGGATTCCAAGCACGGAAAGTGTCCCACAAGGAGAAAGTGGAGTAATGCTTCCTGCCCTCGGGCATCCTGCCTGTCGTCATGTCGTGACGGCGATACTCACCATTCACATCGCTCACCACATTGGGCACCACCATCGAATGATACAAAGCCGTATAGAAAATCTTCCTGTCGTCCGCATTGCCGCCTTCTACCGCAATGGTGGAGAGTGCCTGTTCCCAAGCAGTACGGGCAGCACTGCGCACGGCATCGAAATCGAAATCTGCCACTTCGGATTCCAAATTTTCACGTGCATTCTTTTCGCTGACAACGGACAGCCCGACTTTTGCCACCAACGGTTCTCCGTCGCTGTTGTCAAAAGCCAAGCAAGCCTGCAAGTGGGTACCGGTCAATTTTGCCTGTGCAGCAACCGGTTTCCGTTCCTGCACAAAGTCCACCGTCTTAAAAGGTTTAGAGAATTGCGCCACGAAATAGACATACTGGTTATCCGTCCATCCCCTAGTGCGGCGCATACCGGCAATCTCATGGTCGGACGTCTGTTCCAGTGTAGCTTCATAGATATGTTCGTTATCGAGCAGGTGTGCCAAGTCGATGATGACAGCCGCTTCCTTTCCAGCGGGGAATGTGTAGCGGTGCACACCGGCATGGGCGGTTGCCGTCAGTTCTGCCTTTATGCCTTCTTCTTTCAGCACGACGGAATAATATCCGGCGGAAGCCTCCTCTTCCTTATGGCTGAAAGCCGCAGGAGGACAAAGCGTTTCGACCGTCAAGTCCGGCTTTTGTGTAGTGGGGCGAAACAGGACGTCGCCCAAGTCAATGCAGCCGGTGCCGCTGAGGTGGGTATGCGAAAATCCCTTCAAAGTGGTGTCGTCATAGTGGTACCCCGCACAGGCATCCCAGTTTCCGGCACGCGTGTCGGGACTCAGTTGCACTGCCCCGAAAGGCACAGTCGCCCCCGGATAGGTATGTCCGTGGAAGCCGGTACCGATGAACGGGTCTACGCAATCAACAGGCTGTTTCACATCGGACGAACAAGCCCCACACACTACACCGACAAAAACGGCATACAGAAGTTCTTTCAAGTTCATTGAGATGAATGTTTTTCAAGTTATTGTTTACGATGTTTTCCTACTCTTACAGACACAAAAGTACATAAAAAGCATGAGTTTTTTACACCGCCATAATAAAGAAATCATTTTTTTCTTCAGAGGAAAGACAACAAAACCTTCCCATATAAAAAAATTCTGCAAGAGCCGATATGCCACGCACACCAACCCTTGCAGATCAGACCAATGGCAATGAGGTCTATTTTATCATTCCACACCCGGTTCAATGGCCAGACAATAATCTTTCACATTGCCGGACACTGAATTTGTGGTAGTCTCACGAAGAACCCACGATTTGTCTGCAACCATAAAGATAGCATATTCTCCGGCTGCAATATCAGCTTGGCTAAACTTTACGTTGCTAATGGACTCTGCAACACTCTTCAAGTCCTCCACAAGATTGCTTTTCACAGTACCAATCAACACACCATTGTGCCTGCTGTCCACAACGGTTCCCAGTGCCGATTTTGCAGCATTTATCTGCTCTTTAGAGCTAAAACGTGCCGTAGCGAAAGGCACCAATATGTCCTTCTGGTTCTCCTTCACCATACTCTTGCACATAATGCTGATAAACTTGATGAAGCAATCGTTACTCACCTTGAATCCTTCTTCAGCATTGTTCTTGTGATTGTACAAGATGAGAGAGCCTTCCGTAGCAATGCCATTTCCATTCTTAACAACCTTATTCAATGCATAACCGGGAAAACGGCTGGTGGCAAAAGAGATATGAGTGGCCACATTGCTGCCACCGCTTACGTCCGCACGGTCTATCACACCAATGGAACAATCCTCGCCCAACGCGTTGATATGATTGACAATCGCATCGGTTTCCCCGATGTTGGCGTCATTCAGTGCCGACAAAAAGTGGACTTCCACGCTTCTGGTTTTATTCCAGTCGGAGTTAGCGTTCTCTTCCTGCTTGATATTGCCCACTCCAAGGTCCTCTGCGATGCAGGAGCCTGCCAGTACTGAGCAGAACCCCAGTGCGGCGAATGTATATAATATATTCTTTTTCATATCGTTATCGTATTACTTTTTAAGTTCAACCTCAACTATTACCGGATCATGGTCAGAAAGCTTTCCTGCATCCACTGACTTTTCACTAATTTTATTCCAGCCGCCTTTGGAAGCAAAGATATAATCTACCCAATGGTTTCCTACCTGGTCAAATTTAGTTCCAATAAGCCCTATGGGCGAAGCGCTGGGATAAACGTTCAAGTCACCGGCCAGAAGAGCAGGCACCTTGGTATCGTTCAAGAATGCAATCAATGCTTCTGCCTGTTCCTGCTGCCCTCCGGTATGGTCGAAGTGAGTGGCAACCACAGCAATGATGTCGCCCGAAGGCAACGCCACCTCGGCAACCACGGCACCACGCTGGTCAGAAGAACCTGCCGGACGGGGAAGCTGCATTGTACGAGAAGCGATAATAGGGTATCTGCTCAAAATGGCGTTACCATAAAGCTCGTTCATGCAATAGGTATAGTTCTCTTCGGGGTTTTGTCCCTGCTTGTTATTCAGGTTATAAGAATAGCCATAGATGGCAAACATACCCAACTTATCGGCAATTTCCTGCACTTTATCTATATATTTTCCATCTCTCATCTGGCGGGAACTTCTGTTCTCCACCTCATTGAGTATGATAAAGTCCGCATTTTCATCTTTCAAGAAGTCGGAATAAGGAGTCACATCAAAAGAGTTACGCTCCCCCCATTTATCCTCCTGTTCGAAGGACAAGACATTGAAAGTAATCACTTTAAACCGGTTGTCCTGCGCCTTGGCTTTGGAGAAAAATCCCCCAAAGACCATCACGAAGAGCACCAATATGATATAAGGATAAAATCTCGTATTCATTTTATTGATTTATTTAAACATTAATAAACATTCTGCTTCAAGTTCTTGCTGTTTGCCACCTCTTTGGCAGGAATCGGGAACACATGGTTTACATTCGGATTGAATGTACGTGCAGGCCAGATTTCAACCTCCTGCACATTAAATGAGCCGTCAGGGTTAGTAGTGGTCTTCACCCCATGCAACGGCTTGGCATAAGCTTCCTGTGCATCGTGCCATCTCACGAGGTCAAGGTGGCGGCTGGGTTGGAACTCAAATGCAAGTTCACAACGGCGTTCGTTCTTCAATTGCACCTTGGTGGCTTGGCTGTTTTCAGGCAATCCGGCACGCTTGCGAATCTGATTCAGCAGAGATTTGGCCTCGGAATCACCTTCGCCGTTCTTCCAGATAAGGGCTTCTGCCTTCATCAGCAGAATGTCGGCATAACGGATAAGGCAAGTGCCCAGCACGTTGCTGGCATTGTTCATATTGGAGTTCACTTTTTTTCCTATACAGTCGGCGTTTTCCCAAGGAGACATGAATTTTCTCCAGGTCAAGCCTGACGTGCTTGATGTAGCCCATGAGCCTACCGCCCATGTAACATCCTGCCCCACAAACTGGATATGGTCGCCCGGATAAAGGATAGTAGCGTCACGGCGCTCGTCACCTGCTTCGTAAGCGTTGTAAAGCTCAAGCGTAGGCTGGAAGTACCCCCACGTATTATACAATCCCCAGCCACCGTTCTCAAACGACATGCCATGGAATTTAGGACCTTCCACTGCATTACCCAGCAACGAGAAGATGTATTCTTCGCAGAAGTTGTTCTCTTCGCGCCACAGACGGGCAAAGTCGGGATAGAGGCCACGTTTATCCGCGCCTGTCATACCCATCACCTTGTCACACATCTCGATAACCGTGTCGTAATACTTAGCATCGAACTGCGAAGCGTAAAGTGCCGCACGAGCTGCAAATGCCCAGCATGCAGCCTTGTGAGGACGACCATAGTCTTCGTTGGCCATTTCGGACAAATAGGGAAGCAAATCGGCGGCAGCGCGCATGTCTTCTATAATCATGTCATAGTTGGCAAGCACCGAAGTCGGACGCGGTTGGTCTATTTCGGCAGTCGGCGTTTTTTCCGTTACGATAGGAATACCGCCGTTCACACCGTTATCGCCATACCAAGGAGCCAGCCACAAATAGCTGAAACCGCGGTAGAAGCGTGCCTGACCGATGGCGCGGTTCTTTACACTCCCGGAGATGGACATGTCGGGCACATTGCGCAACACATCGTTGGCACGGGCAATGATGCGGTACATCCACGGCCAATTGTCTTTTTGGTCGCGACCGTTTTCCGGGGTCATTTGGAAATCCTTAATGGCCTGTGCCTCACTCTGTGAACGACCGGTCACCATGTTGTCACTACAATTCTCAAACCACATGAATCCGCGGCCCGTCACTCCTTCTTGGTAGGTGAATTCATGGAAAGCATTCAACGCCTTTTCCACATCTTCTTCCGTTTTCCAGAAATTGGTACTGCCCTCCAGTCCATAAGGGTCAAATTCCAGGAAATCACTGCAGGCGGCCAATGAAAAGCCCAGCAAGAGCGACAATGCTATAGTTTTATATTTTTTCATTTCAATCTACTGTTTTTTAGAGTTTGGTTTTCATTTAGAAGCTAAAGTTAAATCCGATACTGAAAGAACGTGCCACGGGATATGTACCTCCGTCGATACCAAAGTTTCCTACTTCGGGGTCGATACCACTATAATCGGTAGCCGTAAAGAGGTTTTCGCCGTTCAGGTAGAAACGAGCCGTGCTGCCCGGCAGACCGATGGCTCTCATCACATTGTCGGGCAATGTGTAGCCGATGGTAACGTTCTTCAGGCGGAGGTAGCTGGCATCTTCCAAGAAGAAGTCGTTCAAGCTGTTGTAGTTTCCATTAGGATCGGAAATCAAACCGATTCTGGGCACGCCCGAAGTCTTGTTATATTCCCAGGAGTTCTTTACGTCGGCAAGCATATTGCCACCCTGTCCGCGACCGGTGTAACCCATCTGCTTGAAGCCGTTGTAAACGGTGGATTTCCCCACACCTTGGAACTGGAAGCTGAAGTCGATGCCTTTCCACTGCAAGTTACCGCCAAAGCCGAAAGTAATCTTAGGCATATAGCTGCCCAGATATTGCTTGTCATCATCGGTAATCTTGCCATCGTTGTTGAAGTCCACATACTTGAAGTCACCGGGCTTGGCATTGGGCTGCACTTTTTGCTTGATGCCCGTTTCGGGGTCTCTCCAAGTAAAGTTGTCTATCTCTTCCTGACTCTGGAAGATACCTTCGGTCTTCAGCACGTAATAAGAATACCAAGGATGGCCCACGGCGGAACGCAACGGGGTAAGACTGTTGATTACCACATTGTGTTGCATGAATTCAAGGTTACCAAGGTCGAGCACTTCATTGTGAACAGTAGAAAGGTTACCGTTTACACCAAATGTCACGTGTCCTATCTTCTTGCTGTAGCTCAAGCCGAATTCCCAACCACGGTTCACCACATCGCCCACGTTGCCGTAAGGAGAGACAGAGATACCTGCCACCGAAGGAACAGGCACCACCTCGATAAGGTCTTTCGTGCGCTTATTAAAGTAGTCCACAGTAAGATTCAGGCTGTTGTCCAGCAAGCCCATGTCCAAACCTACTCCCCACTGCTCGGTGGTCTCCCACTTCAAGTCTTTCGTACCGATAGAACCGGCATATACACCACCATATACAATGTTGTTCAAATCTTTACCATAAATCATCGCCCAATCGGTTTCATTCAGAGGCACATTCCAAGAATAGCGCGGAACCAATGCCACGTTACCTACCTGTCCCCAGCTTCCGCGGACTTTCAGCAGATTCACCACATTCTTCAAAGGTTCAAAGAATTCTTCGGAAGAAATCTTCCAAGAAGCCGAGAATGCAGGGAACACGCCGGAGTTGTTATCCTTATAGAGTTTGGAAGTGGCATCGCGGCGCACGCTAGCAGTAAGGAAGTAGCGGTCTTCGTAAGAGTAGCCCAGACGAGCGAATACCGACAACATACTTTCCTCCCAAATGTTTTCCTCCGGCTGAAATTTGCTCCATTCGCCTGCCTGGCCGTTGGTAATGGAGTGACGATCCTCATTGACGTAGCCGGTAGTGTAGTAAGCGTCATATTTATACTTTTCGTAGCTCATGGAGTAACCCGCCATGAGACTGAAGTGGTGCTTGTCGGCAAACACCTTGGCATAAGTGGCTGTAGTTTCCCACAAAAGCTTGCTGTTCCAAGTATTGGTCTTATCGCGAGAGTTATCAGAATTTGGGCGACCGATTTCGGGAACACGGCAATTGAATATGTCTTCCGTACGAATGTCGATTCCGGCAGTAAAGTCACTCTTCACCGTAAGACCCGAAACAGGCTTCAACTCAAACGAAGTAGTAGAGTAGATGCGGTTGGAAGGTCGTATCTGGTCGAGGCGTTCCAACATGGCAACAGGGTTGCGCATCTCACCGTAAGGACTATTGATGCCCTCTGCAGATGCCCAACGGGGGATAGTGCCATGGTAAAGCGGTTTGCCTGTTTTTTCATCAATCATCAATTTTCCCTCTTTGTCGTAGTCATATATACTTGCCGAGCGGGGGAAGAAGACAGCCTGATTGAGCACACCTTCGTGACCGGTACCTACATCGCCCTGTCCGTTTTTATATTCGTAGCTGACACGCTCGCTCACCTTTAGCCATTTTACCACCTGGAAGTCCAGATTGGCCTTGGCAGAGAACTTGCGGGCATAGGTATTGAGGAGCACCCCCTTGTCGTCATCATAAGCAAACGAAGCGAAACCCTTCATCGTATCGCTACCCCCCGACAGAGAGAGGGCATAGTGTTCCAGCGAGCCGGTGCGGAAGATGGCATCCATCCAATCGGTACGGGTAACGTTGCCATAAGGGAAAATCTCCGGGTTTCTGGAAGCGTGGAGAGGGTCACCGGTAGCCGTACAAGCATCAGCCCAGATTCTGTTATACTCTTCGGCAGTCAGCGTCTCCGGCAGGTTCACAGCGTTCTTAAAGCTCTTGGAAATGTTGATATTCACCTTCACCTTGCCTGCGGAAGCCTGCTTGGTGGTTACCACAACCACACCGCCCGAACCTACGCTAGCACCATAGATGGCAGCAGAAGCAGCGTCTTTCAGCACAGTGATACTTTCCACATCTTCCATGTTGAAAGGGGCTCCCGGCACGCCGTCGACCACATAGAGCACACCATCACCGCTGTTATAACTGTCGTCCGTACCACGCGAACCACGCCCACGGATAGACAGAGAGACATCGGACATCGGGTCTCCACCATTGGACTGTATCATGACTCCCGGCATTTGTCCTTGCAAATAAGAACCTAAATTTGCAGGACGGCTTTTCAACTTATCATCCATTTTCACTGTAGAAACCGCGGTGGACAAGTCTTCCTTACGACTCGTTCCATAGCCAATGACCACCACTTCGTCAAGCAATTCCGCATCTTCCTGCAAAATTATGGTAATAGGCTTCGACGATGCCTTTACTTCTTGCGTTTTATACCCCAGAAAGCTGATTTCCAAAACATCTTTTTCTGTGGTTTGTAATGCGAACTTTCCGTCCACATCCGTAATTACCCCATTCGTCGTCCCCTTGACAAGGACATTGGCACCAATCACAGGTTCGCCATTCTGATCCTTTACTGTTCCTTTCACAGAAATCTGCTGTGCATAAGCACCTGCCGACAAGAACAGCCCCAACAATAGGGTCAGAATCGTTCGATAGATTCTAAGATTTACTTGTTTCATGCATTCAAAATTTAAAGTTTATAATATAAAAATTATAATTCTGCCACAAAGGTCAGAAAGCAGAATTACATAGTTATTACAAAAGGAGTATTTCTCTAACAGCCCTTATTTATCCGTGAAACAATATAACAATAAAACGTTTATTATTTTTTCAATTAAATCGTATAGGGATTATTACTCAAGAAGAGCGGCAGCACCCAATAGACTGGAATCCTTTTTATGCGAAGCCACTACCCTCACATTATCCGATATGATTTTGTAGGGGAAACTTTGCATTGTTTGTTCCATAGCATCTTTAAAGAAAGGAAAAGCCGATACGATACCGCCTCCTAAAACAATAGCTTGGGGAGCATAGGCAAAAAGAATTGCCTTTATAAGATTGCCCAAATGCCTCCCAAACTCTTTCCAAATCTCCAATGCAGTTTGTTCTCCTTGCTGGGCTTTTTCAGCTACTACCGCACCGGTAGTTCCATAACGTTTAAACAAGAAACTACTGCAATAGTGTTCAAAATCAGAGTCCAAATAAGGAAATGAGCCTATCTCACCGGCTCCCATATATTGCCCACCATACAAATGGCGGTCAATGACAACACCAGCTCCAATTCCGGTCCCAATAGTAACGCCTACCATATTGGTGTAAGATTTTCCTTCGCCGTATAGGCTCTCCCCTAAAGTGAAACAGTTGGAATCATTATTAATGGCAACTGCCACCTTGAATTCGTTCTCCAAAATCTCCTTCAAGTGTATTTCTTTCCAAGAAGATATATTTGCTACATTATATACAATTCCTTTCTCCGGATCAACAATTGAAGGGACACCGATACCGATACCATCTACCTGCTCATTCATCATATTCCGAATAAGCTGGGAAAGCTGGTTTAACACAGTAGAAGCATCTTGCTGAGCTAAACATGGAACCGACACTTTATTCAAGCAGTTCCCTTTTTCCACTTGGGCTATTCGAATATTGGTTCCTCCTAAATCTATTGACAGTTTCATAGTATATAACATTAAGGTGTTCAACATGTGCAAAATTAAAAAAAATGCTTTTTTTTCAGTATTCCCAATTGCGCATATAAATCTTCATTTTGCGCAAACATTACTGTCAATCAAATATTCCACCAAATCTTTTCCTCCAGGTTCACAGACAAAATCGATAAAAACAATACCACAATTCCGGCTATTCTTTTGTTTTAAATAGTCAGCAATAGACTTGTTCACCTTATCAGCAAAGACTTTAGGGGTTCCCAAGGGCAGCCCCGTCGCACTTACAAAAGTAATCCCCCACCGACGTGAAGAAACCGGCTCAACAGATATCCCTTCAATATTATGAATACAAACCCCGACCTTCTTCCCGGCCTCCTCACCCGATTCATATTGATACTCATCTTCAAGCAGAGCTATCCCTTCCTTACCATCTTTATTGCGAAGAGTGAGCAGGCAAGTGCTGTCATCCTCCCAACCTACACATGCTGCTCCAGGATAATTATCCATAGCATAATCCCTATGCAGGAAAAGAATCTTTCCACGGCAATCTTTCAGCGTCAGTTCAGGACGAAAGTCCATCACGAAATAACTTTGATATTTAGGGTTGCTTAAAGAAGCAGACAGCAGAGAAGCATAATCCCGCGATTCTCCCCCTTCCTTTTTCAAAGAAACAATCAAAGTCTCAGAAGGATATGTTTGCAAAAAGTGTATAAAAGCAGGTAAAACATCATCTTCCCAATATATATCCTGAAAGGCATGGCTGTGAAACACCCCCAGTTTATTATCCTTCTTTTCCAAACGGATATCAAAAGCGCGGATGCCTTGTTGCAATTGGGCAGGAATATCTGTTGCTTGCGTTTTCAACATATGCCCTCCTTTGATACTACCACTATCGTGTGAACCGGGAATAGAAATCTTACATATAGGAAGTGTATCATGGAGAATCCTCATCCACTCAGGCCGCAATGCAGCCTCATCCCCCGCCTCCGCACAAGTATCCTGCAATCTGGGAGCTGTAGCACAAACCGGAGCATTCAATAGAAATATGGTCAAAGCTAATACAACAACTGTTCTTAATCCGTTTCTCTTCATAGTATATTGCTTTTAAGTTTACTGCATGCAAATGTAGAGGGTTCATTCTTTTCCCTCATCCTAAATTGCGTATTTAGTTCTTCATTTTGCGCAAACATCGAAAGCAACATATAGTAATATCTGAGCCAAACGTAATGTACCTTTTCATTACATAAATGTACCTAACGAAAAATGCCATACATTCTCCGTACTGCGTATCTCATCCCAGACGAAGCCCTCCCAAGAAAAGGATTTCAACTCCTCAGGACACTCCAGACGGTTCTTGACAATAAAACGCGTCATCTCTCCGCGACACATCTTGGCATAGATAACGACAGTCTTCGGCTGTCCGGCCTTCCAAACTTGAAACTCGGGCGTAATAACACGCACCTCTTGCTCCACCCGCTTCCAGTCGAACAAATCTTTCATTTCAGCACTTGCCAAATTAATGAGAACACCGCCACAGTTTTTAATTTCCTCTATGAAGTAATCCGTCAACAAAGGCTTCCAATAATCAAACATGGATATTCCACCTTTTTCGGGCAAACGGACATCTCCTTCCAAACGATAGGGTTTGATACCGTCCAGCGGGCGAAGCAACCCATAAAGAAAAGAAGTGATACGTAGATGTTCTTGCGCATAACGAAAATCCTCCGCTGAAAAATCTTTCGGAAGAATGCGTTTAAAAACAGCTCCCGTGTAGGCGCAAACGGCTGGCATCGAACGATTCTCCTCCGAACAGAAATCATGAAAACGCAAACGGTTCTCGGCAGCAATTTTGGTGTTCACCCGAAGAAGCCTTTCCAATTCGGATACTGAATACTGCGACATTTCCAACGCATTCCGCACAGCCTCCGTTTCGAATTTCGGGACTGTGACTTCGGGCACGACAACAGAGCAGCGCGCTGCCATGGTCTTTGCACAAGAGATAAAAACAAGCATAGCGATATTTTTTAATGGATACAAAAATAAAGTTTTTTAGTGGAGAATACATATACTTATAAAGTTTTTCCGCAGAATTCACCTCCGTTTCAAGAGTTTTTCATACCTTTACACCTTGTTGGAGAAAAGTGCACGTATTGAACCCCTCTCCTCCCCCAACATCTTGAGATAGAAAAAGAAAAAATAATATATAAAATGACTCACAAATGGAATTATCAACCCATTACACCCGAACAGGCAGAAGCAAGCCAACAACTGGCCCAAGAATTGGGAATTAGCCCAATATTGGGAAAATTGCTGGTGGAGCGGGGAATAACAACGGCAGCGGATGCCCGGAAGTTTTTCCGCCCCCAACTACCGGACTTATACGACCCATTCCTGATGAAGGATATGGATATAGCCGTAGAGCGCCTGAACAAGGCAATGGGAAAGAAAGAGCGCATTCTTGTTTATGGAGATTATGACGTAGACGGTACCACGGCTGTGGCATTGGTCTACAAGTTTATTCAACAGTTCTATTCGAACATCGACTACTATATCCCCGACCGTTACAATGAGGGGTATGGAGTTTCAATCCAAGGAGTAGACTATGCCGCAGAGAGTGGTGTAGGTTTGATTATTGTATTGGACTGCGGTATCAAAGCCGTCGAAGAAATCACATACGCCAAGGAGAAAGGCATTGATTTCATCATCTGCGACCATCATGTCCCCGATGATGTACTGCCCCCTGCTGTAGCCATTCTGAATGCCAAACGGGAAGACAACACCTATCCTTATGAACATCTGTCCGGATGCGGTGTAGGCTTTAAGTTCATGCAGGCATTTGCCCTCAACAACGGTATCGAGTTCCATCACCTTATCCCTTTACTGGACCTCTGCGCCGTCAGTATCGCATCGGATATTGTCCCCATTATGGGTGAAAACCGCATTCTCGCCTACCACGGTTTGAAGCAGTTGAACAGTAATCCCAGCGTAGGCCTGAAAGCAATCATTGATGTCTGTGGACTGACGGACAAGGACATCACCGTCAGTGACATTGTATTCAAAATAGGTCCCCGCATCAACGCCTCCGGACGTATCCAGAACGGGAAAGAAGCTGTTGACTTGCTTACTGAAAAAGATTTCTCTCTTGCCCTGGAGAAAGCCGGACAAATCAACCAATACAACGAGACACGCAAGGACTTGGACAAGACCATGACCGAGGAGGCCAACAAGATTGTAGCTGACCTGGACGGACTTGCCGACCGACGTTCCATCGTATTGTACAATGAAGACTGGCATAAAGGCGTCATCGGCATCGTAGCCTCCCGGCTGACGGAAATCTATTACCGGCCGGCAGTAGTACTGACACGTACGGATGACATGGCAACCGGATCTGCCCGTTCCGTCTCCGGATTCGATGTCTACAAAGCCATTGAATACTGCCGCGACCTTCTGGAAAACTTCGGAGGTCATACCTACGCCGCCGGTCTTTCCATGAAGGTGGAAAATGTACCGGCCTTTATCGAACGCTTCGAAGAGTTCGTATCACAAAATATCCTGCCGGAACAGACATGCGCCGTCATCGACATCAATGCCGAGATTGATTTCAGAGACATCACTCCGAAATTCTTCAGCGACTTGAAGAAATTCAATCCATTCGGACCGGACAATGCCAAACCCATTTTCTGTACGCACAATGTCTATGATTATGGTACCAGCAAAGTCGTAGGCCGCGACCAGGAACATATCAAGCTAGAACTGGTGGATAATAAATCGAACAATGTAATGAACGGCATCGCTTTCGGGCAAAGTTCCCACGTACGCTTCATCAAGACCAAACGTTCCTTCGACATCTGCTATTCCATTGAAGAGAATACCCATAAGAGGGGTGAAGTGCAGTTGCAGATTGAAGACATAAAGCCGAACTGAAAGCCTCTCCCCTAACCCCTCCCCCACAGGGAGGGGAATAAGAATAGTCTCCTTATATTAAGGAAATGATGAAAATTGGTTGATGCTATAAGATAAGTAATCACTACTATTAGCATAGAGAAGGAAAGAATATCAATTCAACGATAAGAAGTAGCAAGAAAGTTCAATAAGACCATGAGCAGCAGTAGTAACTTCAAAACTCCCCTCCCTATGGGGGAGGGATTGGGGTGAGGCTTCTGAAGCAATACTGGGGATACGATACCTTCCGGGGAATCCAGGAAGATATCATCAACAGCATTACCGAGGGACGGGACACTTTGGGACTAATGCCCACGGGAGGAGGAAAATCCATCACTTTCCAAGTTCCGGCACTTGCTAAAGAAGGACTTTGCCTGGTCATCACTCCGTTGATTGCCCTCATGAAAGACCAGGTACAAAACCTGAAAAAGCGGGGAATCAAGGCGCTTGCCATCTACTCAGGCATGAGCAGGCAGGAAATCATCGTCACACTGGAGAACTGTATATTCGGCAATTTCAAGTTCCTCTATATCTCCCCCGAAAGGCTCGATACTGAAATCTTCCGCACCAAACTACAGAAGATGAAAATCAGTATGATTACGGTAGACGAAAGCCACTGCATATCGCAATGGGGCTACGATTTCCGTCCCGCCTATCTGAAGATAGCCGAAATACGCGAACTTCTGCCCGGCGTACCCATCCTGGCATTGACAGCCACCGCCACTCCGGAAGTAGTGAAAGATATCCAGGCCCGTCTGCATTTCCGTGAGGAAAATGTGTTCCGCATGAGTTTCGAACGCAAAAACCTTGCCTATATCGTCCGCAAGACGGAAAACAAGACGGGAGAGCTGTTGCACATCCTGCGCCGTATGCCCGGAAGCGCCATCATCTATGTGCGCAACCGTCGCCGTACCAAGGAAATTACCGAACTGCTGCACAACGAAGACATCACCGCCGATTTCTACCATGCCGGACTGGATGACGCCACCAAAGACATCCGCCAACAACGCTGGCAGACGGGAGAAAGCCGTGTCATGGTCGCCACCAATGCATTCGGTATGGGTATCGACAAACCGGATGTACGGATTGTCATCCACATGGATCTGCCCGATTCCATAGAAGCCTACTTCCAGGAAGCAGGACGTGCCGGAAGGGACGGACAAAAAGCCTACGCGGTCGTCCTTTACGCCAAGTCGGATAAGGCAACACTGCACAAACGCATTCCCGACACCTTTCCTGAAAAAGAATATATAAAGGAAGTATATGAGCATCTTCAATACTATTACCAGATGGCAATGGGAGATGGACAAGGCTGTGTACGCGAGTTCAATATAGAAGACTTTTGCCGAAAGTTCAAGTACTTCCCCGTTCCCGTGGACAGTGCCTTGAAGATTCTGACACAAGCGGGATACTTGGAATATACAGACGAACAAGACAATGCATCCCGGCTACTGTTCACTATCCGTCGAGACGAACTTTATAAACTGAGAGAGCTCGGCGAAGATATGGACAAACTCATCCAAACCATTCTCCGCTCCTATACCGGGGTCTTCACAGACCATGCTTTCATCAATGAAGATTCACTGGCCATACGCACTGGACTCACACGCCGGCAAGTGTATGAACAGCTCATCCACCTAGCCAAGCTACGTATCGTCAGTTACATCCCCCGCAAAAAGACACCATATATAATATACACGCGAGAGAGGGTTGAAATGCGCCACCTGCAAATCTCTCCCGCCGTGTACGAGGAACGCAAAGAGCGGTATGAGAAACGCATAAGTGCCATGCTGGATTACGTGAGCAGCGATACCGTGTGCCGTAGTCGAATGCTGCTACACTACTTCGGAGAGAAGAACGAGCATAACTGCGGGCAGTGCGACACTTGCATCAATTTGAAGAACAAGAAACCTTCCGGCCACCTTTCGGAAAAGGAACTTTCTGAAAAGATTCTTCAAGCCCTATCTGATAAACCACAAACTCCAGCCACTTTGGCAGAACAGATACCGGACGATAAAAACATGCTCATCGATGTGTTACATGAATTGTTGGACGAAGGTAAGGTAATTGCTGTCAACGGAATGCTTCAAATCAAAAAATAATTCATTACTTTTGCCGTTGGAAAAGAATGTCCTGCCGCTGAGAGGAACATCTCTTATCAGCCATGCCCCTCCTTTTCCTTTTTAATTTTTAATTCTTTAATTTTTAATCACCTATGGGATTCTTTAAATCTTTTTTCTCCGGCAAGTCAGACAGTCCGGCAAATGAGAAACAAAAAAACGAGCAGAAGAATTTTGAGATATTCAAGTATGACGGTATGCGTGCACAACGCATGGGCCGTACAGACTACGCCATCAAATGCTTCACTGAAGCCCTTGCCATTCAGGAAGACTTTGAGACCATGGGCTACCTTGCCCAAGTCTACACCCAGACCAACGAACTGGACGAGGCACACAAACTGCTGGAACGTATGACCGAAATAGAGCCGGAACATACCTCCACCTACCTCAGTCTAGCCAACGTATGCTACATGCAGGAAGACTATCCCGCCATGGCAGGAGCGGCAAAGAAAGCTATCGAAATAGAAGAGGGCAACGCCATGGCACACTACCTGCTCGGCAAAGCAGACAATGGGCAAGGGGACGGCATCATGTGCATCGCTCATCTTACGAAAGCCATCGTACTGAAAGATGATTTCATCGAAGCACGTCTGCTTCGTGCCGAAGCACTGGTCCAAATGCAGCAATACAAGGAAGCGATGGAAGACATAGACACCATTCTGGCACAAGACCCGGAAGACGAAAGTGCCATCTTGCTCCGCGGAAAGATAGAAGAAGCTACGGGAAACAAAGAAAAAGCAGAAAGCAGTTATCAGAAAGTGACAGAGTTGAATCCCTTCAACGAACAAGCCTTCCTCTACTTAGGACAGCTTTACATCACCCAAAACAAGCTGGCAGAAGCCATCGAGCTCTTTACGGAAGCCACAGAACTGAACCCTAATTTCGCAGAGGCCTATCATGAGCGCGGACGTGCCAAGTTGCTGAACGGAGACAAGGAAGGCTCTGCGGAGGACATGAAGAAAGGACTGGAACTCAATCCTAAAGAGATACAGAACTTTAACGGACAATATGGTAACCAACCGGGGGGAAGTACCGGTAATATCCTAGGATTATAACAAATTCAATTATTGCCGCCAATGAAACGAAATTTATTTCTATCAGTACTTTTTGTACTGATGTTCGCACCTGCCCATGCACAGCAAGTGAACATATTGTCCTATAACGTACATAATTGCATCGGTATGGACAAGGAGTACAATTACCGACGCATTGCCAATGTTATCAGTCAAACTTCTCCGGACATAGTCGCCCTGCAGGAACTTGACAGTGTAACGGTGCGCAACAAAGGAATCCATGCTCTCGGAGAACTAGAAAAACTGACCGGAATGCACGGGACTTATGCAGCAGCCATTCCTTTTCAGGGTGGAAGCTACGGCATCGGAATCCTCTCCAGAGAGATACCCATAAAACAAAATCATTCCAATGCCCGGACGGGAAGAAAAACGTACCCTCATTATTGCAGAATTTAAAGATTATGTATTTTGTGCCACACACCAGTCCCTCACTCCAGAAGACCAGCTCCTTGCCGTACCATTGATAGAAAAAGCCTTGCAAAACGTCGATAAGCCCATCTTTATGGCAGGCGACATGAACTCTGCACCAGCAAGCGCTCCCCAGCTGGAATTGGCAAAACATTTTGCCACCCTCAATGACACAACCTCTTATACTTTCCCGGCAGACCGTCCCAACCGATGTATAGACTACATCTACGGCTATTCCAAGAATGGGTATCGGTTTGACGTACAATACCGGAAAGTCATAGAAGACACCATTTCATCCGACCATCGTCCGGTTCAAGTCATTGTACAAGTTAAAGGGAAATAAGTTAAATTGCTACTATCCCTAAAAAAAACATTGTTTTTTGTTTGTATATAAAAGAAAAGCATTACTTTTGTCACGTAATTCAAAAACAGAGAATACAAGTATGAAGTCATTTACTTATGCATATTACTTCTTTTTTTACTTTTACTTTAGCCAGAAAGTAGAGCGGGAGTTTGTATGTATCAAGTGACAGTGATGCTTAAGGACTGAATAGAGAAACAAGTAAATATACAGAATCCCGCTCCATCGTATGGAAGCGGGATTTTTTTTATAGCATAACCAAGAAAATAAAAATAATGAAAAAGGTAGCCATTCAAGGAACATTAGGCTCGTATCACGACATCGCCGCACACAAGTACTTCGAAGGAGAAGAAATAGAGTTAATCTGTTGCGCCAACTTTGAAGACGTGTTCGGTGCCATCAAAAAAGACAGTCAGACCATAGGAATGCTGGCAATAGAAAACACCATTGCAGGTAGTTTGCTGCATAACAATGAGCTATTACGCCAAAGTGGCGCACAGATTGTCGGCGAGTACAAGCTGCGTATTTCCCATAGTTTTGTCTGCCTGCCCGATGAAGACTGGGATGATATTACCGAAGTCAACTCCCACCCTATCGCCCTGATGCAATGCCGTGAATTCCTGGGGCAACACCCCGGAATCAAAGTGGTGGAAGGCGAAGATACCGCCCGCAGTGCCGAAATCATCCAACAGGAACATCTGAAAGGCCATGCAGCTATCTGCTCCAAAGCTGCTGCAGAGCGTTATGGCATGAAGGTCCTGCAGGAAGGTATCGAAACCAACAAACATAACTTCACCCGTTTCCTGGTCGTAGCCGACCCTTGGCAAGTAGATGAACTGAACCGGCATCGCAGCAAGGACGTCAACAAGGCAAGCATGGTATTCACACTTCCCCATACTGAAGGAAGCCTTTCCCAGGTATTGTCTATTTTGTCTTTCTACCGCATCAACCTGACCAAGATACAATCACTGCCCATCATCGGGCGTGAATGGGAATACCAGTTTTACGTAGATGTCGTCTTCGACAATGTGCTGAGATATAAACAATCCATTGCGGCCATCACACCGCTGACCAAAGAACTGAAAATATTAGGAGAATATGAAGATGGAAAATCAAACGTGTAGAATAAAGCCTGCCGACCGCCTGGCAAGCGTAAGCGAATACTACTTTTCGAAGAAGCTGAAAGAAGTGGCACAAATGAATGCCGAAGGAATGGATGTCATCAGCCTGGGAATCGGAAGCCCCGACATGCCGCCTTCCGAAAAGACAATCCGGACACTTTGCGAAGCTGCCTGCAATCCGGACGGACATGGTTACATGCCCTACGTAGGTATCCCCGAACTGCGCCGCGGTTTTGCGGACTGGTACAAAAAATGGTACGGTGTAGCATTGAATCCCAACACAGAGATACAACCGCTCATCGGCTCCAAAGAAGGTATCCTGCACGTGACGCTGGCCTTTGTCAACCCCGGTGAACAAGTATTGGTTCCCAATCCCGGCTATCCCACCTATACTTCATTAAGCAAGATTCTGGGTGCCGAGGTCGTGAACTATAACTTGAAAGAAGAAAACGGCTGGATGCCCGACTTCGACGAACTGGAACGGATGGACATGAGCCGTGTAAAACTGATGTGGACCAACTATCCCAATATGCCCACCGGGGCGAACGCAACACCGGAACTGTACCGGAAACTGGTGGACTTCGCACGCCGCAAGGACATCGTCATCGTAAACGACAACCCCTACAGTTTCATCCTGAACGAACATCCCATCAGCATCCTCAGCATTCCGGGTGCCAAAGAGTGCTGCATAGAATTCAATTCCATGAGCAAAAGCCACAACATGCCGGGATGGCGTATCGGCATGCTTGCCTCGAATGCCGACTTCGTGCAATGGATATTGAAAGTAAAGAGCAACATCGACAGCGGTATGTTCCGTGCCATGCAACTGGCAGCCGCCACTGCCCTGGAAGCAGAGCAAGACTGGTATGACGGCAACAACGCGAATTACCGCAACCGCCGTCAGTTGGCAGGAGAAATCATGCATACCCTGGGTTGCACCTACGACGAAAACCAGGTAGGCATGTTCCTCTGGGGCAAGATACCCGACAGCTGTACAGACGTGGAAGAACTGACTGAACACGTGCTGCATAAAGCCAGAGTGTTCATTACTCCCGGATTTATCTTCGGAAGTAACGGGAAACGGTATATCCGCATCTCCCTCTGCTGTAAGGACAATAAACTGGCAGAAGCATTGAAGCGTATCAAGGACATGAAATAAATGCTTACAAGTAAGAGATGAACACCCTAAAGCCGGAATCCCGTTTACTAAAACTCCACCGGAGATTCACTAAAACGGGAGGAACGATTTAGTAAATCTTCTCCGACGTTTTACTAAATCTCCGGGACCTTGCTCAGAAGGTCTTCTGAAAAGGAGGAAACGTCACAAGGAAGAAAAAGCATAATTAAAGAATATTATTAAACAAATAAAGAATATGGAACTCGAATTAGAACCTATCACATTACCTGGTGTTGAAGACAAACGCCCTATGGTAATAGCCGGCCCCTGCAGTGCCGAAACCGAAGAACAAGTAATGAGCACCGCCAAACAATTGGCAGACAAAGGCCTCAAGCTATTCCGTGCCGGCATCTGGAAACCGCGCACCAAACCGGGCGGCTTCGAAGGAGTAGGCGTAGACGGCCTTGCATGGCTGAAGGAGGTAAAGAAAGAAACCGGCATGTACGTTTCAACAGAAGTTGCTACCGCCAAACATGTATACGAATGCCTAAAGGCTGGAATTGACCTTCTTTGGGTAGGTGCACGTACCACCGCCAATCCTTTCGCCGTACAGGAAATTGCCGATGCACTGAAAGGCGTAGATATCCCGGTACTGGTGAAGAATCCGGTAAATCCTGACCTGGAGCTGTGGATTGGAGCTTTGGAACGTATCAACAATGCAGGCTTGAAACGTCTGGGTGCCATCCACCGCGGGTTTAGCAGCTATGACAAAAAGCTCTACCGTAACTTGCCCCAATGGCATATCCCCATTGAGCTGCGCCGCCGAATTCCCAACCTTCCTATTATCTGTGACCCCAGCCACATAGGTGGAAAGCGCGAACTGGTTGCTCCACTCTGCCAGCAAGCTATGGATTTGGGCTTCAACGGACTGATTATCGAGAGCCACTGCAACCCGGACTGTGCCTGGAGCGATGCAGCCCAGCAAGTCACCCCGGATGTGCTGGATTACATCCTCAACCTGCTGGTCATCCGCAAGGAAACACAAAGCACCGAGAACCTCAGCGAATTGCGCAAGCAGATAGACGAATGCGACAACAATCTTATTCAGGAGCTGGCCAAACGGATGCGTGTGGCACGTGAAATCGGTACATACAAAAAAGAGCATGACATGACCATCCTGCAAACCGGACGCTACAACGAAATCCTCGAGAAACGCGGCTCGCAAGGCGCATTGTGTGGCATGGATGCTGAATTCATCAAAAAGGTATTTGAGGCGATACACGAAGAGAGTGTGAGGCAACAAATGGAAATTATAAATAAGTAATTATTTAATATGCTAATGTGCCAATGTGCTAATTGGCTGCGCAGTGATGCCGCATGACAATTAGCACATTGGCACATTGGCACATTAGCACATTAAACATCATGAGAATACTAATACTTGGAGCCGGGAAAATGGGCTCTTTCTTTACAGATATATTGAGTTTCCAGCATGAGACGGCTGTGTTCGACGTCAATCCGCACCAACTGCGTTTTGTCTACAACACCTACCGCTTCACCACACTGGAAGAAATCAAGGACTTCGAGCCGGAGCTGGTCATCAATGCCGTTACGGTGAAATACACGCTGGACGCTTTCCGCCAAGTGCTGCCGGTACTGCCCAAAGACTGCATCATCAGCGACATCGCTTCGGTAAAGACCGGACTGAAAAAGTTCTACGATGAAAGCGGCTTCCGCTACGTGTCGACGCATCCTATGTTCGGTCCCACTTTTGCCAGCCTCAACAATCTGAATACAGAGAATGCCATCATCATCAGCGAAGGCGACCACTTGGGGAAAATCTTCTTCAAGGACCTCTACCAGACCATGAAGCTGAACATCTTTGAATATACATTCGACGAGCACGATGAGACTGTGGCATACTCCTTATCCATTCCGTTTGTATCCACTTTCGTGTTTGCAGCGGTAATGAAACACCAGGAAGCTCCGGGCACCACCTTCAAAAAGCACATGGCCATTGCCAAAGGCCTGCTGAGTGAAGATGACTACCTGCTCCAGGAAATTCTCTTCAATCCGCGCACCCCCTCACAAGTGGAAAACATCCGTCTGGAACTGAAGAACCTGCTGGAAATCATCAGCAATAAGGATGCGGAAGGCATGAAGAAGTATCTGACTAAAATCAGGGAAAAGATTAGATAAACAATCAACAAGAGTGTGCCCCGATGCCAGGGCACACTCTTGTATCCCAACTAAAAGCTACATCTTTGCCTCCCGAAAGCTGCATCAGAACAACAGCACAATTTTATTCACTTTAATTTTTTTATTCATGGCATCTATCAAGAACAGACCAAAGCTTGCCGCCACGCAAAGCAAGCAGGCAAAGAACAGCACTTCGCCCAAAGCAACCCTACAACCGTTCATGCAAGAAAACATCGACCGTATGCACCGGCTGGGCAAGGTGCGCACCGGCGAGACCTACACTTGTACGCTCAACAGCTTCATGCGTTTCCGCCAGGGAAAGGATGTATTTTGGGAAGACTTCGATGCAGACCTGATGGCTTCCTATGAGGCTTACCTCAAATCGACCGGGGTGGGCATGAACACCATTTCCTTCTACAACCGGATTCTGAGGGCTGTGTACAACCGGGCGGTAGAAAAAGGCTTTACGAAACAAGTGTTCCCCTTCAAGCATGTCTATACGGGCGTAGAGAAAACCATCAAGCGAGGACTACCCATAAACACCATCCGTAACATCCGAAACATGGACTTGTCGCACTGCCGGACATTGGATTATGCACGCGACATGTTTTTGTTCAGCTTCTACACCCGGGGCATGTCATTTGTCGATATGGCTTATCTGAAAAAGAACGACCTGAAAAACGGAGTCCTCATCTATCGACGTAAGAAAACCGGACAACAACTTTGCATACGATGGGAACGGCACATGCAAGATATACTTGAAAAATATCCCATGTCCCAAGAATCGCCCTATCTGCTCCCTATTATTCTAAAAGCAGGAGAAGAAGAAAGGAAACAGTACAATAATGCGCTGCATCTTGTCAACAAAAAGTTAAAATTTATCAGCAACTCATTGCAACTTACCATACCGCTCACCATGTACGTCGCCCGCCATTCTTGGGCCACTGTGGCCAAAAGCAGAAACATTCCGCTTTCTGTCATCAGCGAAGGAATGGGACACGACTCCGAAAATACAACGCTGATTTATTTGGCCTCACTCAATACGGAAATCATAGACAAAGCCAACAAGCTCATTTTAAACCTACTTTAAACTTACAGAGGCAAGTACATCTCTTCCCAAGAGATGGAATCAGACTGATTTAAGATAAAAACTTCATCTCTTCCCAAGAGATGGATTTGGGCTGCAAAAGTATGATAAGCAGTGGTAAATTCCAAACATTTTCCAAGTTTTTTATTTGAAATCCATGAAATTGTGGAATTGTATATTGAAATGTATATCGGAATGTGGCTTTGTATTTGTGCCATCGCTACATGTTATCATCAATTATCACACTATCCATCTCTTGGGAAGAGATGAATCCTGAAACTACAGTCTGACAGCGCAGACTGTAAATAATATAGAAACTTGAAATACTATTACGCATTGTAATTATACAACAAAAAAACAGTGAATAGTAATTCCGGCAGTATCTATATTTTTGCTGAATACTCTTCATTGTAACTACCAGCGGTATATAGGCTGGGCATACGGAATTTTGTTTGATTCCTTTTAGGAATTTATTGGTAATTTGATAAATCTTTCTCTACAAATAGAGAATAAAATATTAATGACACTAACAAATCTTAAATAATGGGAAAAATGACTTTAAAACTTTATGCGGTTTTGTTTTTAGGTCTTTTCAGCATGGGAGCCAAATGTCAGGAAGTGGCTCTGAAAAGTAATTTGCTATACGACGCCTTTGCTACACTGAACGCAGGCGTGGAAACCGGGTTGGCAGACAGATGGACGCTCGACGTATCCGTCAACTACAACGGATGGACACTCTCGCACGACCGGAAGTGGAAGCATTGGCTTCTGCAACCCGAAGCTCGCTATTGGTTTTGCGACCGATGGGCAGGACACTTCGTGGGAGCACACCTGCTCGGAGGCCAATACAACGTCGGCGGGCTGAAAAACGACTTCTCTTTTCTGGGAAGCGACTTCTCCAAACTCTCCGACCGGCGTTACCAAGGATGGTTCCTGGGCGTGGGCGCGGTATACGGGTATTCCTGGATTCTGGACAAGCATTGGAACCTGGAAGCCGAAATAGGCTTCGGATATGTCTACACGCGATTCGACGCCTACCCTTGCGCCAACTGCGGAACAAAACTCGAGAAAGACAAACCGCACCACTATGTCGGTCCTACCAAGGCCGCGGTAAACCTTGTATACACATTCTAAATTCATCCGGTGGTTATGGACACTATGAACAAATTAGCTAAGAAAATGATTTCTGGCTTGTTATGCCTATGTTACGCACTGGGAGCTGACGGCCAGACACTGACGGACGGACAGATAGCGGTACAAAACCTGGCCGTCTCAAAGCAAGAAGACAAACTATTCGTGGCGATGGACCTCGACATCTCCGCACTCAAGCAAGGAAGCAACCGTGAAGTACTGTTCACCCCTTCGCTCACCCTTGAAGACGACAGCCTCAGCCTGCCCGCCGTACGCATCGCGGGGCGCAACCGTTATTACCACCACCTGCGAAACGCCTCCGACACCGAACGGCTCTATCGCAACGGCGAACGCGATTTGATAGAATACCGCGTGACGGTGCCCTACGAAAAGTGGATGGGAAGAGCCCGGCTCAGCGCCACAGAAACCACTTGCGGATGTTGCGACGCCCCCTTGACCAGCACCGCTACGCCCCTGAGCAAGCTACGGCTGGAAAAGCGCGTGCCGACACCTTTCGTACCCGCGTACGCCTACATACGCCCCAAGGCCGAGCAGAAAATCAACCGGATTGAAGGCTCAGCCTACATCGACTTCCCCGTGAACCGTACCGAGATACATCCCGACTACCGACGCAACCCGGAGGAGCTGAAGAAGATTCTCTCTACCATCGACGCCGTGAAGAATGATGCGGACAGCAAGATCATCAGCATCAGCATCAAGGGGTACGCCTCGCCCGAAGGGTCGTACAGCAACAACATACGCCTGGCCAAGGGACGTACCGAAACCCTGAAAGAATATGTACGCAAGCAGTACGCCTTCCCCCAATCACTCTTCACCACCAGCTTCGAGCCCGAAGACTGGGAAGGACTGGAGCGCTTCGTGACCTCCTCGCAGCTGAAGAACAGAGAAGGCATTCTGGCACTGATACGCGGCGACCTGGACCCTGACGCGAAGGACCGGAAAATCAAGGCGGCCTATCCCGCCGACTATGCTTACCTGCTGAGCGAAGTCTATCCCGGACTGCGTCATTCCGACTATGCCGTACAGTACGAGGTACGTGCCTATACAGACCTTGCAGAAATCAGGCACCTGCTCAAGAACCAGCCCCAGAAGCTGAGCCTGAACGAAATGTACCTCGTTGCGCAGGAGATGGAACCGGGCAGCGACGAGTATAACGCCACCTTCGCAACCGCCGTGCGCATGTTCCCCGACGACCCCGTGGCAAACCTCAACGCCGCCAACACCGCCCTGCACCTCGGCGACCTGAAAGGAGCCGAGACTTATCTGGGCAAGGCGGGCGATGCTCCCGAAGCCGTCTACGCACGCGGCATACACGCCGCCTTGCTGAAGGACTATGACGCAGCCCAACCGTTGCTGAAGCAAGCGCTACAGCAGGGAGTGGCACAGGCGGAAGACGCGTTGCAACAGATAGACCGCATAAGACAAGAACTGGCGGAAGACGCGGAATAAAGGAAAGAAAGCAACAAAAACATAACACCCGAATATAAATAAACTCTTAATAAATTATACGCTATGAAAAGAAAGAACTGGAGTATTTTTCATTGGTATGCTGGCAATGTGCACCATTGCAGGATGCAGCGGCAACGAACTGAACGGCAGCAATGAACCGGAAGTATACCCGGGACATCCCGAAGATGCCGTATACATGAATGTGAACATACAACTGCCCGTGGGAGGGAAAAATACAAGAAGCTCGACCGACTCCGATTCCGACGACGATTATGGAACCAGTACAGACGGCACGGAAGTAGGAAAGGATTATGAGAACAAGGTGAATGGTGTCCTGATTGTATTGGCGGATGCAAGCAACAACTTCATCGCCGCCGGTGAACACAACTCATTGCCGGTAGTGCGTGAAGGAATCGTCAACACCACCCAGAAAATCAATAAATCCGCATTGGCCGCTTACTATGGCAACGGGACACTTGGGACCGGAAAAGACCAAGTCAATCTTTATGTATTCTGTAATCCGACAATGGAGTTGAAAAAAATCTTCGAAAAGTCCGGTGCCGACAGCGAATGGATCGACGAGATTGCCACTCTTGAAGAAGAGCCTGACGGAACTGTCAAAGGAGCAGCTGTTTGGGGAGGAAACGACCACAAGGCAGGCTTCCTGATGGCCACGGCAAGCAGCAAAGACATAAAAAAGTATATTCCGAAGAATTTTACCGATTGGGACAACTTTACGAATGAAAAGAACGCCTTCGATTTCTCGGGCAAAAACACCTTGAGCAACGGCACCGAAATCGGAAATATCGGAAATATCCATGTGGAACGTGTCGTGGCACGCTTCGATTTCAAAGACGGCAGTCCCAGCAAGGACCAAACATACGTCATAGAAAAAAACAACAAGCCTACGCTAAAAGTCAAACTCAATATAAGATGGCGTTGGTTAACATGAGCAAGCATTTCTACTACCTGCGCCGTGTATCCGATAACGGCCTGGCCGACAACGTAGAAATCTGCGGAACTGAATACGACAGCGGACAAAACTGGAACTTCGTAGTAGATACCGATGCCGAACAAAAGAACGGAGCCGTCGATGCAAGCTATCCTTTTGCCGACTACTTCAATTTCTGCCTCGGACACCAGGAAAACAACACTTGGAGTATTGACGAGACAGCCCGCGACCAGTGGTACACCAGTCTGATTAAAGAGGTTATCGACAACCAAAATGAAGAAGACAACGATGACGAATGGAACAGCGACCACAAGCGAAACGGTTACCGCATCTGGCGTTACGTCACCGAAAACACCATCCCCGGCATAAACAACCAGGAGAACGGCATCAGTACCGGCATCGTGTTTAAAGGGAAAATCCAGGCAACAACAGATGCTCCCCAATCATTGCAAGACGCTATCAACGGAGCAACTGGCGATTCTGACGCCGATGCCATCCTTTACGCTTATTCCAACCAACTTTATGTAAGCTGGACAGAAGTACGCAAAGCCGCACTTGACGCAACGGCAAACGAGGAATTCAAGAAAGCGGTATTCGGAACACCGAAAAATACTCCGTCAGAAACCGTCTATAGCGATGATGCCAGCAGCCCCGACTACATGTGGAATATATGGTATAATGAAAAGGGCCACAAAGATGCAGCCGCCTTGTCGGCTTTCAAGGAAGTAGCCACCAACAATGAACATCAGTTCACCCTCTACCAGTCGAGCATGGACGAGAATGACGGTGCAGGCTACTACTGCTACTACTTCTACTGGAACCGTCACAACGACAACGGCAACAACGGTGTAATGGGCCCGATGGAGTTTGCCGTGGTTCGCAACAACGTGTATAAACTGTCTGTTGTCGACATCAACCGCCTTGGCCATCCGCGCCTTAGCGAAAACGACCCCGACCCCGTCGACCCCGGAATTCCGGACGAGAAGGGCGACATCTACCTGAAGCTCTCTGTCGAGGTGCTTCCCTGGGTGGTTCGCATAAACGACATTGAATTCTAAAAACAAAACAAGTATGCAAAGCAATAAGCGAAATAGATTTTCAAGGTTCGCAGGCAGGGTGCTCGTCGCCCTGCTGGCAGCCGTTGCCTTATCCTCGTGCGAGCGCATCTTTGAAGACCTCGACCCGTGTCTCCACGGCGTATCGCTGCGCTTCGTCTACGACTACAACATGGAGTACGCCAACGCGTTCCCCAACCAAGTGGACTGCCTCACCCTCTATATCTACGACGAGAATGACGACTACGTGGATACCAAGATTGTGACCGGAACAGAGCTGCAAGACGAGAACTACCGGATGAAGCTTGACCTGCCTGACGGCAAATACCATTTTGTGGCATACGGAGGAATCGCATGCGAAAAGAGTTCTTTCACCGTAAACACAAGTACCAAACGCACCGAGCTCAAGACCCGGCTGAACGCCGACTGCCTCAGCCTGCCCGAACGGAAATTGCTGCACGATATGTTTTGGGGAGAACTCACCATGGAAACGGCCGAGTCTTACAACGAAGGCACGGTAAAGATGATGAAGAACACCAACGGCATACGCATCGTGCTGCAGCAAGTGGCGGGAGGCATTGTCAATGCCGAGGATTTCGACTTCGAGATTACGGACGACAACACCCTCTTCGACTACGACAACGACCTGCTGCCGGTGACCGACGTCACCTACACCCCGTGGGTGAAAGGACAGGCACGGACAGGAGCATCCGTCATAGTACCCGGCGTAGCACCCGAACCCATCGAAGTGGCCTACGCCGAACTGAGCGTGCCGCGCCTGATGGCCAAGAATTCTCCCAGGCTGGTAGTTAAACGGCATGCCGACAAAGCGACCGTGATAGACATTCCCCTAAACAAATACCTGCTGCTGATGCAGAGCGACCGCTACGACATGGGCGACCAAGAGTATCTGGACCGCGAAAGCCGCTGGACTCTCTTCTTCTTCCTAAAGAACAACGACGGCAACGACAGCTGGTTGAATACATGTATTGTGGTAAACGATTGGGTGGTACGCATCAATGACGTGGAACTATAACAACTACAGCATGCGTGGCAGATAAAAACCGAACTACCCGGCAAACGACTTTCAACAAACCAAGAACAGTTTTTCAAATGGAATTGAAGCATCGACATATCATCGGAATTTGCCTCCTCTGCGGCTTACTGGGAGTTACTTCGTGCAACGACGAATCCATCATCCAGCCACCCGCCGAGGAGGACAATATCGTGTATCTGGCCTTCCACACAGCCGTAGTGGGAGCCTCTACACGTGCCGACGGCACCCCCGATGATGAAAATATCAATCAACTGCGAATTGTCATCGCTTCGAAGGCGAGCGACGATACAGCCGGCGCAAGTGCATGGGAGGTGGAAGAAAACCGACTCATCACCGAGACAAACATACAACTCTCGGACGAGTACACTTTCCGGGTGAAAGCCGGCTGTCAGAAACGCATCTACCTGCTGGCCAACTGCAACGGACTGGAAGACACGAACGGCAATTTGCTAAACTTCACAAGTACCGGTACATTCTTGCCTGATGCAAATGGGAAAGCACCCGTAGACAGCTATGTCTTCGGACTGGGAGACACAGACGGCGGCTATCAATATGCCACAGCCCTCGAAGCAGAAAACGGCATACCGATGACGTCAGTCTACGAAATAACGATTCCCCCAAAAGACGAAGCGCACGAAAAGGACTTCGCAAACGGCTTTTACCAAGGTATGCCCGAAGTGTTGTACGTGGTACGCGCCGCCACCAAGTTCTCCTTTGCATTCGGCAAAACCGCGAAACGGACCATCAACGTGACCGGATTCAGCCTGAAGAAAGCCATCAAAGACCGGATGTATCTGATGCCGCATGTCAACAAAGATGCAAACGGAAAATACTGGGTGGCAGATACCGGGGATAAGAATAATCCTTCCAAAGCAACATTGACCGGAGAAGGTACCGCCCAAGACTGGATAACGTGGATGGTGGCGGAATCGGAAAAGGTGGAAAGCCAAGCGACCCAATATCAATGGCTGACCGACTACGAAGTGCCACAGCCCAAAGAAGGAGAAGAGGACGGAGATTTCGCCTATTCATTCAGTAAGGCTATAGAGGTATTTTCCCTCAAAGCAGGAGAAGAAGAAAAATTCACTACCCCCGTCTACCTGCCCGAAAGCGACGGTACATTGGCACAAGGCAAGGACGCAAACCTGAAATTGCAGGAGTACAAAGTGACCATCCATACGGAAGAGAGCTTTAATGAAGAGGTGACTGCTCCGGACAGCCCTAAAGTGGCAAGAAGCTACACAGCCACATTGCCGAATCTGACCTCACTCTTCCGTAACACGCATGTCAAGATAAAGGTGAATTTCAAGAACCTTTCCGAGGCAGAATTGGATTTGGAAGTGGATGTAGAACCTTATTGGGAAGTAGTGCTCGACCCCGTATTCGGACTGGACGAAAAAGACGACCCGAAGAAACGCTAAACACCGAAGGAGCCTCTCCCCGAAAAAACACCGGAAGGCTTCATCCTTAAACATACATACAAAAAAACAGCAACGGATATGAAACGCAACTTTTTGACCTACATACTTTTGTGCATATTGCTCCTCGGCAGTGCCGCCTGCCAGGACGACCCGCTCTACAACGGCGGCGAGATAGGCGAAGGCGAAAGCCTCGTCAGCGCAACCGTGAAGTTCAAGCCTCTTACTCCTGCATTGAATGGAAATACGCGTACAGCAGGGAATGTAATAAAGAATATCAATAACTTGTGTGTGTTGCTGTATAATGAAAAGGGAGAGTTGCTGAAGACATATCCCCTTACCGAAGGAACAGACGAAGGGCAATATCAATTGGAAGATAAAGACAGACCGGATAATAATCCTGACTCGAATCTTCCTCCCGCCGAAGCACAGACGCCCCATGCCGACTTCAAACTGAAAATCCCCTACGGACGCTATCAGATTTATGCGGTGGCCAATATGGAGGACTTACTTACGAATGAGGAATATTCCGAAGCCATAAAAACTGCCAACGGCCTGAAAAGCATTTCCCTCCAATGGGATAAGGATAAAGTAGCCAACAACAACCAGATGTTCGGCTATTTCACCGTTACAGGAAGCGTGCAGAACGATGAAGTGGCAGTTATAAACCGGGCATCCACCAAATTGCACGCCTGGATACGCCGTGCCGCTTCCAAAGTAACCATTGCATACGACGGTTCCGACCTTCACGAGAATGTGTTTATATACCTCAAATCAGTTACCATCAAGGACATACCTACCGAATGTTATCTAGGCAAGAAAAGCACCATCAACATGAACCCTAAGGATGACATTGAAGATTATGGAGACCTTATGACAGAGGGCGAAAGCATTACGTATGCCGAAGGAACGAACTACGATGAACATTGGCCGGCACGTGTCACGAAAGGCAAACCGTATTATTACTACATCGACAATGCCCAAAAAGGAGCTTCCGTATTGAAAGCGGAATATGACAGCAAAAGGGCAGAGTATGCCAAACTGGCCCATGGAGAAACCAACGAGGCGCTCTTCTTCTATGAGAACATGCAGGGAGAAGGAAAAGACAAACGACAGGACGCAGACGGTGACAAAGAACTGGATGCACCGGGACTTCCCGATGATGAAACCTATATAAACAAAGACGATAAACCCTACGGCACTTACATCGAAGTAAAAGCCTACTATATCTCCAATGCCGACGGCCGGGTGGGCAGCGGTGATATCATTTACCGCTTCATGTTGGGCAAGGACGTCTATAAAGACTACAACGCAGAGCGTAACCACCACTACAAACTGACACTGAAATTCAACAAATATGCCAACGACGTGGACTGGCACATCGAATACGAAGAAAAGAAACCCGGTATTGAAGTGCCCAATCCCTATTACATCTCTTATCTGTATAACAGAACCATGGATTTGCCTATGAAAATTAATACAGGAGGTGGAAAATTGGTATCTCTGGAAGCAAATATCCTTACCAACAACTGGGGACCTCGCGACGCATATACCGGCAATCCAGACCAGCTGGACTATGCATATTGGTATGATTATGATGTGACATCAAGAAAAGATTATACAGGCCAAAATAAAGAAAATCCCAACCAGCCATGGAACGGATTTCTATCCCTTCGCAAAACGAAGTACAAGATTTTGACAAACGTCCAATCTGAAAGTAATGACAAGGCTACATTTTATGTAACGGACAACAAGCAGTATTATGATGAACATAAGATTGGTACTCGCACCTATCTTGAAGACAGTCAAGAAATAGGGAATGACGACAAGGATGGAAAATTTAGAATTGAGCCCAACGAAGCAGAACAAACTATAAATGTAGCCATCCCTTTTTATACGCGTGCCAAACAGATGATTATCACAACCGGATACACCGGAAATAATCCTTATGTGGCTTATCAACGTCAGGCTACAGTAGAAATCAAAGCAATATTGGAAATGCCAGGAGAAAGAGAGAATGAAATTTTGGTAGATACTGTAGAAATATTGCAAGTAAGACGCCTTGTCAATCCTAAAGGTATTTACAGAAAGCATAACAACAATAGCTCTTTTCACGTAAAACTACTCAGATTACCTCGGGAAAATGACACACAGTTTGTAGAATTCACATCCGAAGGACCATGGAAAGCAGAAATTGTAGAAGGAAGCACTAGTGGTTTTGTCAACCTGAATGGAAGCACTCTGGTGGAGGGCAATACGGGAACCCCCATTGACTTCATGGTGAACTTTGAAGGTAATTGCAGTGAAAACCAAAATCGGTATGCCATAATTAGAGTACACTACCATAACTATACTTGTCAACACTTGATATTTGTTCGGCAAGGAGATGCGCCCGACGCATTACTGGAAGGCGGAACCCGATGGCATGCCCATAACTTGGTAACGGCTTCAAGTGAAACCGAATCACCGCTGGATGAAGGTTCGTTGTTCAAATTGGGAAACATGACACATCCGATTGCAGCAAGTAACCAAGTCAATCAGAGGGTGCCATGGATTAATGTAAAACCCGGGGATTTTCCAGATTATCAAGAAGCAGAGAAAGACAAATTCCCAATATTAAAAATAGTTGGACAGGAGGAAGAAATGAATTGGGGAGACATCCCGACAATTAACTCCTCCCAAAACAATGCAAATTGCCAAATCCAGCCCAATCAATCCATGTGGAATTTAGAATATAATAGGGGACATAATGACGGAACAAAGTATGTAGGAAAATTTGCATTATCAGGAGCACGAATTGCCGAGTTTAATGATTTTTATGCTTTATTCGATTCTGACGAAATAGAACAAGGATATGGAGTATTGTATGGCAATGAAGCTACAGAAACCGCTACTGATATCCAGCAAGCATATAGATATAGAGCTGGAATTGATACTGATGGATACGGAATGCGAGGTTGCTTCGTTTATAATAAAAACACATGCAAAAACCTCTTTTTCCCCATCGGTGCCTCAGGATATGGACATCGTAAACGAGCAGACCTTCATGAAGGTTCAAGCTGGGATTACCATAGTTTTGGAATACTTAGATATTCATCCGACCGATATACTACATACCCTGAAAATGGCAAGCTATCAGGTGAAAAGTTAAGTCTAAAGCCACTATTTTATGACTTGTATATGCGACCTGGTGCCATTTATTGGCTTGATAAAGAAGCAACTATGGAAGATGGCACAACCATTGGCTGGGATATCAATTACTTCACTTTCGATTTTAACCATATCTCAAGAGGTAAATTATCTCTCAATGTATATAACAATGATGCTTGTTTCATCCGCTGTGTAGAAGACGAGAACACCACCACCCGATGAAAACAAGCAATAAAATATTTCCGCTGCTATGCCTCCTGCTTGCCGCCACCGTCGGCAGCACGAGCGCACAGCAGCCCTCCCAATCGCAGCCACGGGCAGCTTCTGCAACAAATATCGCCCCCGATACCCTCTCTGCCGACCTGCCCCTGCCTGCCATCCCCGCAACTCTGCGCACTCCCCACGAACGTGCCTCCTACCTTCTGGCACACTTCTGGGACGGCATGTCCTTCGCCGACACCCTGCGCAGCCGCAATTCCGACTTCATGGAACAGAACCTCGTCAACTACCTTTCCCTCTTCCCCCACGCGCCCGCCGAAGCCCGCACCGAAGCCGTGCACCAGCTAATGCAGCGCGCCGAAACCGACAAACCCGCCTACCTGCTACTGGCCGGACTGGCCGAGAAATACCTCTATACCACCGGTTCGCCCATGCAGAGCGAAGAGCACTTCATCCCTTTTCTGGAAGAAACAGCCCGCACCTCCCTGCTGAATGAAACCGAAAAGTCGCGTCCCCGCTTCCTGCTCGTCGCCGCCCTGAAAAACCGCCCCGGCACTGTAGCCACCGACTTCGCCTACCACACTCTGGAGGGAAACCTACAGACGCTGCACACCACTCCCTCCGCCCCGCGCCTGCTCCTGATGTTCTACAACCCCGACTGCACCCACTGCCGCCAGGCCATCGCCCTGCTACACGCCGACGGACTATTCAAGCAGATGCTGTACGATGGTCGGCTCACCGTGCTCGCCATCAATACCGAGAACGACTGTGAAACCCCGTCCTATCCCGAAGCACACTCCCATAGGGAAAACGAACTGCCCGACGGCTGGACGGCCGGAACCGCCGCCCCCACCCTCACCGACAACGAACTGTACGTACTCCCCTCCATGCCCACCCTCTACCTGCTGGACAAAGAAAAACACGTCCTCCTGAAAGAGGCAGTGCCTGAACAAGTCCTCGCACACCTTGCGGAAGAAAGCCGGAATCAACTCTGCCACAAAGAGTGATTTTCAATCCTTCACAGCCTTCACCTTCCATGGCTTTCGCCCTGTTCACCGACAATCCACAGACAGCCACTACATGATTCCGTCCCGTCCCTCTCCCTACCGGGCAACTCCCTATCTTCAGCACATCCGGACACTTTTACATAACTGAACGACTCCGGTCGTTCAGTTTACCAACCTCCGTTGTTCGATTGAACGACCAGAGTCGTTTGATCGAACGACCCGGGTCGTTCACTTATAAACGGCCGACCGGTCCGAAGAATGTGGTAATGTGCACCTCACTCATCTGCCGACCGATACTCTACGGAGTGGCCAAAGCCATCACCGAACACATTTCGTCGGGAGAAAGGTATCACCACGTAAAGAAGGTATACTCCATCAGCATCCTGTACTTCGACATCAGAGAAGGAGAAGACTATCTATACCACAGGCAAAACAACTGCATCGGAGTGCGTACGAAAATTTATAGAGCAAAACGATAGTGCCGAACCGATGTCAACCCATGAAAATCAGAAAAAAATAGTTAAAAATTGGAATACATTGTCCTTTATCTTATTTTTGTATGCCAAAACTTTTAATAATTTTACGCTATGAAAAAGAGCAAACGGAACATTTTTCTTATCAGCATACTGGTAATTTGCACCATTGCAGGTTGCGGCAACCCCACTGACAAAAAAGCAGGCGTAAAAACGGATGTAAATCCGGAGAAGTCGAAAGATGTGGTGTACGTAAATGTGCAGGTGCAACTGCCTACAGCGAATATAAATGCGGACAACGAAAACAATAAGACCGACAGCGATGGCAGTACAAGCAACACCGCGACAAAAGAGCACGAGAACCGGGTGAACAGCGTCCTGCTTGTGCTGGCCGACAAAGACGACAAATTCATTGCCTGCGGTGAACAAGCATCGCTGACAGCCCTCAACAAAGCCAAAGGCACCATCGGCACCGTCCAGAAAATAGACAAGGCCGCACTGGCTACCTACTACAAGGAAGACGGCACGCTGGATGAAGGCAAAGACAGGATTCATATCTATGCCTTCTGCAACCCGACAAATGAACTGAAAGACCTCTTCAAAGAGCACTTCATGCTGAAAGAATGGATACACAAAACCGAAAACATCACTGAAGACGCCAATGGCAATATAATAAGAGGAGAAACCGTGTGGGGAGGGAAAGACCATCAGCATGGCTTCCTAATGTCTACCGCAGACAGGGCAAGCATCGAAAAGAGCATACCCCAAAAAATGGAACATTGGGAAAAACACACCCAGAAGGACACTCCCTTCAACTTCTCCGGCACGAACCGCCAAGACCCTACACAGAAAGAGATAAACAACGAAGGCAATATCCGAGTGGAACGCGCCGTAGCACGCATCGACTTCAAAGACGGAAGTAAAAACGGAGACCAAACCTACCTGCTGGGAAATGACAAAGGCAATGCCACCCTGAAGGTGAAACTGACTAAAATGGCTCTGGTAAACATGAGCCGCGACTTCTACTACCTGCGACGCGTGTCGGACGACGGTACCAATGCCGATGCACTGATTTGCGGAACGGAATATAGCCATGGCCCCCAAACCAACTATGTGGTAGACACGGACGCTGCCATAAAAAACGGAGTTACCCGGAACATCGATAAAGGTTATCCTTTCAAGGACTACTTCAACTTCTGCCTCGGCAACTACGAAGGAGGCAACTGGCACATCGATGCCACCGCACGCAGCCAATGGTACACCTCGCTGATTTCGAAAGTCATCAAGAACAACGGAAAAGGCTACCACACGTGGCGCTATGTGACCGAAAACACCATTCCCGGCATAGAAATGCAACAGAACGGCATCACCACCGGCATCGTGCTCAAAGGGCAAATCATGGCAACCGACAAAGCCTCCCGGAAATTGCAGGATGCCATTGCAAACGCCAAGGGAGACCCGGCCAAAGACCCCATTCTTTATTCCTACGCCAATACGCTCTACGTGACATGGGAAGAGGTGCGCGAGAAAGCATTCCTGGCAGAAGAGTCCGGCAGATTCTATAAAGCCGTATTCGGAAACACACCCAAGAACCGTCTCGCTATAAAAAGCAATGGACAGGCAGCCGTCTACAGTGCGGACAAGACCAGTCCGGACTATCTGTGGCAAAAGTGGCATGAACAGAACATTGACAACAAGGCATTCCAGGCAGATTTCAGGAAAGCCGCCAAAAAGGCGCAATTCACCCTTTATCAATCGAGCACAGACGACTACGATGCAGCCGGCTATTACTGCTACTACTTCTGCTGGAGCCGCCACAACGACAATCAGGACAATAACGTGATGGGACCCATGGAGTTTGCCATCGTGCGCAACCATATTTACAAACTCTCCGTAACGGGAATCAACCGTCTGGGGCATCCGCGCATTTCAGAAAACGACCCCACTCCCATAACTCCGGACACCCCGGACGAGAAAGACAGCCACTACCTCACGCTATCCGTCGAAGTAGCCCCTTGGGAGAGGCGCATTGACCACCTGGAATCCGAACTGATTACGGGTGAGAGCTAAAAGGGGGAGTAAAGGACGATAACCCCCTTTAACTCCCCCCAATAAAAGAACCGTGCCAACCGGCATGGAATCACATAGGCAAATCCTCTACCGCCCCCTTTGAACATACCGGCAATTTGCCGTCTTGCCCCATGGCCACAAAAACCGTAGCACAAAGCACTGTCCACTGGTCGCCGTATGTCATCGTACTGCTATGACTGTAGCCCAAGCAATGCCCATACTCGTGGAACATGGCCTGGCGAGGATAATTATGCGGATTGGAGCCGGGTGCCGTGGCATCAAAGTAGACACCTTTATAACAATAATCGGCCAGGCCATAAGTATTGCCTCCACCCAAGCCACCTACTCCGACCACACGGCCCAACACAAGACCGCCGTGGTTGCGGATTCTTTGCCGCAAAGCATCCAGGTCTATCGGATTTCCTCCATTGTCCTTCAGCTTGCCCTCGTAGGCATTCATTTCCACATTGAACTCTTCGGAAGCGAACATGAAAGCCATGTTGAGCGCCAACGCCACTCCGTGACGGCAAAGCAACGGATCCATGTGCCGCCAATACGCATGCCCGTTATCTGCCGAATAAGCGGAGAAACGGATAAACCACCGGCTGTCTATCTGCTCTATCTTTTTCATGAAGGGGTCTTCCGTACGGACAAGCAACGTCACATCGTCATTGGAGAGTTCCGGCTGTGCCGGAACTGTTATCCGGCGACCGTTCTCCGCTACAAACGTACGTTCCGAACTGACCACCGGCAAGGGGAACGATGCCTCCATAAACGGATAAATGCGGTCGAAACGAGCCAGTTCGAAGAATTCCGTGCTCACCTTGTTGAAACGGCACAGTATCTTGACGCCACTGATGCCAATCGGCGAGAAGAACTTTACAAGCAGCTGATGATCATCGGACACCGACACCTGCAACGGGGCATTCACCCGAAAGGAACGGCGATTGCTATCGTAGAACACCTCGCGCGGTTCGTCGGCCAGAAACATGGTATCCGTCCGGAATCGGGAGAAATCCTCCTCGCGTACATAGAGCAAGCCTTCGCCACTTTCGGGATGGCGGTAATTGATGCGGATATGCGACACGCGTCCGGCTTCTATCTTGCAACCACTGAAGCGATAGACCTGCATAAAGGAAGTTCCGTCGCTACGCTCCGACTCAATCGTCACCCGTCCGGAAAGTGCCTCCCGTCCGGGCAACGAGTAGAATGAACGGCGCTGCGTGATGTTGTAAGCGTCCACTCCTCCGGCACCTGCGTACTCGCCACCGGCCTGAATACCGGCATACACCCCTTGGGCATCATCGAAAGAGACCTCTATGTTGCGGATAAACCGCCACATATAGTCGGACGACACATCCAAATCGACATCTACCCTGCCCACACAAGGTTCCAGGCAGACGGTCTGCATCACCGGAGCCTGCTCCCGGCCGATGTGCAACGCTATCTTCTTATAGAACCAGGCCTCATCAAGCGGTGCCTTTTCCACGTGATTCACCAGCCAGGCATCCGACAGCAGGGCCGGCTCGTCAACCGTAATATCCGATTCCGGATGGGTGGTAGCAAGAAACACCACGGTATAGTCGCCATACCCCAATCCTTCGATGGTCAGTTTGGAGAAATCGGCTTCCAGTTTCTGATACAACGGCTTGATTACTTCGCCCCGTTCGTCGGCTATGGCATACCACATACGGGCTATCGGTTCCGGCTGTTCGCTGCGGGTGCGCACCCCGGCAGTGACATCTGCCTGCAAGCCGAACCGGAAGGTCACCTGCCCTGCGCCGGCCTGTTCAGCGTTGTCGAAGCCAAGCCCGTCCGAAGAGCAGCTGGCCAGCAACGGCAGCAATCCCAAAAGCATTATAATTCTTATAATCTTCATGTCCTGCCCTCCTCTATTTCTTTACACAACGCAAGGACGCGAACGCCTCCATCTGCAATCGCTGTTCGGCAATGACGGTCGAATCTTTTCCTTCGAACTGCATCCAATAGGCCCAGGCATATCCTCCGGGACAACCGTCGCGCTGGCTAGTCCACAACACGGCACGTTTTCCGAAAGAGGGATTGTTGGAGGTCGATTTGTCGCCTTTCCCGCCTGCCAAAGGTATGATGAGGTAACGGCCGGTATCTTCCGAAGTAAACTTCACGTAATGTTGTGTTCCGGTGACACCGGTAGGAGTCACCAACGTACCTTCTCCCACATGGAGCGTGGCGGTAATCCGCTCTCCGTTTCCCGCCGTATAAGTACCGGGAATCTCTTGGCCTTTCGGAAGCAATGAGTTCAGTTCGTCGCGGGTAGGCACCCTATAGCCTTCGGGGCAAGGCATGTGCGAATCGTTCTGCCAAGGCATGTCGGCAGTCTGGTTGCCCAAGTTGTTGGAAGGGTTATATCCCTGCCAAGGCACATACATATACTTGCGGCCGCACTGGAACAAACCGCCGACTGTATTAATCCAGCTGGTGCGATACATGTCTTCCACCGTGGCACCGTCCAACGGATAAATCTGGTCTTCGAGGTCGCTGCTGCGTGCATTAAAAGCCATCCACACGCTTCCTGCCATCTCCACCGTTTCAATCTGCTTGTCGCTGGGAGCCACGCGCACTTCCACGTAGTCATAAGAACCGGCCATAAGCGCATTCTTCAGGTGTACCATGAACGAATAGCCCAACCGTCCGCTGCCTTGCGCCGGAACAGATACGCTGAAGGAAGAGACAATCCCTTCGGCCTCTTCGGTCACCGCCATGTCGGTCAGTATCACGCCATCCACAACTCCTTCGGCAGATGCAATATCTATCCGGGTGTCGGCAAGAAACGCCAGTTGCATGCCATCTACTCCCGTCATAGGCACTTCTACAATGTTGTTCTCATAATCTACCGATACTCCCTCGGGGATGACAGACCGGGAAGCATCCAACAGAATACGATGGTCCGCGTCGGGCTTGCCGGTCACCGTTTCGCCCTCTTCCCACGGCTTGATTTCGAAAACGCCTTCTACCGTAGCCCCTACGTTAAGTACCGACAATTCATACACCTTGTTGCGTTCTATACGCGGCAACTCCATTTTCAGCCTGATGGGAATCCCATCATACGTACCACGCAAAACGACATGGACCGGACACATGCTTTCAAAAATACGGAATACGCTCGGCTGTTCTCCTCCGAATGCCGGTTCAAACGTCTTCACATATTTCACCGTCTTGTCTGACACGGCAACGCCTTCCTGAAACGGAAAAGTTTCGGCCGGGGCATCTTCCACTATAATCTCCTCAATCCGCGTCTTATCGTCGGCCGTAGTGTTCAGGTCGATACGGGCCACCCCACGTTTCATGCCCACACTGACCTCCGGATTATTGCGCGTCTCGACATCATCTTCCAATTGAACCACCGCCGACATGAAATCCGGAGCGGAATTATCATGAAGCCCTTCGCCAATGGCCATATTACACAATTCCTCTTCGGTCAGTTTCTCTTCCTGAACGGGCAGCTTCACTTCTGAAAGAAAATATAACCGCGAGCCGCTGAGTGCAGAGATGCTGGATGTACCATCTTGTTTCGGATTCAGCAATTGCGTCCTATATAAGCTGCCGCCACTGAACTGAAAAACCGATACCTCACGCAGTTCCCCGAAGGAATCCTCTCCCGAAGCAGTGACACTTTTCACCACCAATGAATAAGTTTGCTGCCCGCTATCTTCTCCGGACGGTGCATCATCTGAGCAAGCGCCCCAAAATAATGTTCCGCACAAAAGGGGAACAAAGATTTTCTTACAAAAAATGTTCATAATACCAATTGAATTTATATAAAAACAAAAATGTCTCCGATACCATTTTCAAAAGCGGGTGCAAAAATATAACTTTTTTCAAGATGAAAATATCCTTTTCATCTTTTTATTACAATCTGTCAACTCCCTTTTCTATCTGCTCTCACCCTTGTACACACTTGCCAGATAATACAAGACAGATATATGAAATAATAATTACATTAAACTTCCAGTGCATAAAACAAAAAGACGCCGTTAATTATTTTTAATTTTAGCGACTATATTTTATGATTAAAATACATTTGTATTATTTTTGTATAAATAATACGTAGCAATTAAATTGCCATTAGACAATATGTTGCTTGAAAAATCAGGTCATGAAAGTATTTTTATCTAAAAGATGCATAATTAGCTTATGTTTCATTTTTCTATATTTAAGTTCGGCGTTTGCCACAGCAACCATAGTCGGCAAACACCGCAGATTACTTATTATAAACTCGTACAATGAAAGCGCACCCTGGAGCCAAGAACTTATAACTCCCATCCTGCTGCAAACATCTCCTATAGAGGACATCACAGCCGATGTAGTACACATGAACGGGACGTTCATTCGTAATGACTCATTGTATATCCGGATGGAGAATGGCATTTTCGAACGTTTCCAGGATAAGAAACCCGATTATCTTGTACTTCTCGGCAACATGGCTTTTACTTTAAGGGAACGTATTTTGAGTGAGTGGGGAAATATTCCAATAGTATTGGTCGGCAACGAAGACACGTATGCTCCACGGGAATATTATTTCACCGGACGTCCTATACACATTTCCAATGCCATCACATCTCCTCTGGTTGACCTGCGGCCGCAATACAACTTTACTTTTATCGAAACGCCGTATATGTACAAAGAGACCATCGACATGATGGTACAGATGCTGCCAAAAATGAAAACGATTGTATTCGCAGCAGATGAACTCTATCATAACCAAGACTTGGACCGGCTTATTCATGCCTATATAACGTCAAAGTATCCAAACCTCCACTATGAACGCTTAATAGGTAATGAAAGAAACCAAAACGAATTACAGGCATATCTGCTAAATGATGAACCGGAGACGGGTATGCTATTTTCCACATGGTTTTACGAGCGTAAGAATCTACTCGGTTTTCCTACACTCATCAGTGGAGACTTTCAGTTAGTTGCATCATCGCCTCAACCCGTATTTGCATTAAGGAATGCCTATGTGGGTAAAGAGGGGTTTGCGGGAGGATATTTCTATGACCGCATGGAAGTGCAAAACGCGCTTTCTTCAGCCCTCAAACAGATATTTGCAGGAGAGGATGCACAGAATATCCCATTTACATATAGCAAGAAATCCTATCCCTTCATCAACTACCAGCAACTGCTGATGGACGGTCTGGACACCACACTCTGTCCTAAGGACTCGGTATTCATCAATAAACCGCTTACATTCTGGCAGAAGTATCAATGGTGGATTATTTGCGGAGTAGTGTTGATACTCTCACTACTTATCATAGCTTTAGTCATTTATCGGTTCCAGCAAAAGAAAATCACCTTGCTAAGTGCCCATGATACCCTTTTACGTAATATGCCGATATCTTATACTCAAATAGAGGTTTTCTTCGACAAAACGGGACAGATAGCAGATATGAGCTATCGATGCGGCAATATTATTTTCAACGACCAGTTTACGCCAACTACCGATGGTTCACAAAAAAATGCCTTCTCCCAAATAGAGCACCTGACACATTTCATGGAAATGGTATTCCAAGAAAAGCAAACGGTAACATTTACTCATTACTTCAAACAAACAAACAGCTTTTACGAATTCATTCTTTGCCCGGCATCCCAAAAACACACTTTGGATGTCTTTGCCGTAGATATTACAGCGCGCAAAGATGCCGAAAACACATTGCGAGAGATTAATAAAAAACTGGAAATGACATTGGGCATAGCACGCATCATACCATGGCGCTGGGATTTAAAGGAGGATCTGATTTATTGCGAAGCACAAAAGATATTAGACCACATGAACTTTACAAAGGAGAAGAACTCTACAGTCCAAGTAGATATTATCAAGGCGTCAGAATATTTCCGAAAGATACACCCGGAAGACTTCGAACGTATGCACCATGTACATGAAAATCTCATTTCAGGCAAGTTGCAGCATATCAAAGAAGAATATCGTATTATCACCGAAGTAGAAGGGCGAAAAATAACAGATTGGATGGAAACCAACGCAGTAATTGACCAGCGCGACAAAAACGGCTGTCCAATATCGCTTGTCGGCTCCCTTTTACTGATAACAGAACGCAAGAGGCAAGAAGAAGCGCTTATCCGAGCACGAGAAAAAGCCCAAGAATCCGACCGGCTGAAATCTGCATTTCTAGCCAATATGAGCCACGAGATACGTACCCCCTTGAATGCCATCGTAGGATTCTCCAGCCTGCTGACTGCAACCGAAAACGAAACCGAACGCAAAGAGTTCATCAGTATCATAGAAACCAACAACCAGTTGCTATTGCAACTGGTAAGTGACATCCTGGATCTTTCAAAAATAGAAGCAAATACACTGGAATTCAATTATCAGAATGTCGACTTAAATCAGTTGGCAAAAGATGTGGAAAACACTGTACGAGGCAGACTGCAAACAGGTGTTGCCCTACAATTCGTTCCTGAAGTACCAGTTTGTTATGTACAGACAGAACATAACCGTCTCTCTCAAGTCCTCATCAACCTGCTGGTCAACGCTGCAAAATTTACAGAGAAAGGTGAGATTATGTTTGGATACAAAATCCGTGGAGAAGAACTCTATTTCTACGTAAAAGATACGGGCATAGGCATCTCACTAGAGAATCAGAAGAAAATATTTGAACGGTTTACCAAAGTAAACACCTTTATACAAGGAACGGGATTAGGGCTCTCAATATGCAAAAACATTGTCACAAAAATGAAAGGACGCATCGGAGTAGAATCCGAAGGAGAAGGTAAAGGAAGTACTTTCTGGTTTACAATACCTTATAAACCGAAAGAGGCTCAAAAGGAAAATAATCTAACTTTAATGCCTCTTCTGAACGAGAGAAGCAAGGAAAAGCCTATAATCCTGATAGCAGAGGACAACGAAAGCAACTATATGCTGTTCAAGTCTATCCTACAGAAAGATTATGAGTTGGTTCATGCTTGGGATGGGGAGGAAGCCGTGGTACTCCATCAGAAGTTTCATCCGCATGTGGTCATCATGGACATCAATATGCCTAAAATGGATGGATATGAAGCTACTCGCGAAATACGTAAAGTATCCAAAACGGTACCTATCATTGCAGTAACGGCATACTCCTTTGCTTCGGACAAAGAAAAGATTATGCAGAATGGCTTTAACGGATATATGTCCAAGCCGGTTGACATACAAAGATTGAAAGAAAAACTCGACTATACAATCCACGGGAATTTTATGATGATGTAGGGTTCCGGTCTGCTCTTTCCTATATGATATTTTTTGATTATCCAAGAAATATCATGTACTTTTGCACAAGTTAGAAAAGAGACAATGATAGACCAACCCACCATAGACCGCATACTTGATGCCGCACAGATATACGATGTCGTATCAGACTTTGTCACCCTGCGCAAACGCGGTGTGAACTATGTAGGTCTGTGCCCTTTCCACGATGACAAAACCCCTTCCTTCTATGTATCCCCCGCCAAAGGGCTCTGCAAGTGTTTTGCCTGCGGAAAAAGGAGGAAATGCAGTGCATTTCATCATGGAGCACGAACAGATGTCTTATCCTGAGGCGCTGAAATATCTCGCAAAAAAATACGGCATTGAAATCAAAGAACGCGAACTATCCAGCGAGGAGAAGATAGCACAGAGCGAACGGGAAAGCCTCTTCATTGTGAACAACTTTGCCCGTGACTACTTCCAGAATATCCTAAAGAACCACGTAGACGGACGGAGTATCGGCATGGCCTATTTCCGCAGCCGCGGCTTCCGGGATGACATCATCGAGAAGTTCCAGTTGGGCTATTGTACCGAGAGCCACGATGCCCTTGCCCAGGAAGCTTTGAAAAAAGGCTATAAAAAGGATTATCTTGTCAAGACCGGCCTCTGCTACGAGACGGACGACCACCGACTGCGCGACCGCTTCTGGGGGCGGGTCATCTTTCCGGTACACACTCTCTCCGGTAAGGTGGTGGCTTTCGGGGGACGTGTGCTTGCCGGCGCCACCAAAGGCGTCAAGGTGAAGTACGTCAACTCGCCTGAATCGGAGATTTACCATAAAAGCAATGAACTGTACGGCATATATTTTGCCAAACAAGCCATTGTGAAACAAGACCGTTGTTTTCTGGTCGAAGGTTATACAGACGTCATTTCCATGCACCAATCGGGCATAGAGAATGTGGTTGCCTCTTCGGGCACAGCATTGACATCCGGACAAATCCGGATGATTCATCGTTTCACCAACAATATGACAGTGCTCTACGACGGTGACGCTGCCGGTATAAAGGCCTCTATCCGAGGTATTGATATGTTGCTGGAAGAAGGCATGAACGTCAAAGTCTGCCTCCTGCCCGATGGTGACGACCCGGACTCCTTTGCCCGCAAACACAATGCGACGGAGTTCCAGGCCTTCATACAAGAGAATGAAACGGACTTTATCCGCTTCAAAACCAATCTGTTGCTGGAAGATGCTGGAAAAGACCCCATCAAGCGTGCCGAGCTTATAGGAAACCTTGTGCAAAGCATTTCCATCATTCCCGAAGCCATTGTGCGTGATGTCTATATCAAGGAGTGCGCCCAATTATTGCACGTAGAAGACAAACTGCTGGTTTCTGAGGTTGCCAAGCGTCGAGAAAAGCAAGCCGAGCAACAAGCTGAGCGAGCAGAACGTGAGCGTCGGTCGGCCAATGCCGCAAGAGCCAATGCAGAAGCGGGGGTCAATGGCAGTCATACTGCAGCTACCAGCCCCGACGCACAACAAGCTGGCTATCCGTCCCAATCACTGCCTGCCGGTCTCCCTTCCGAAACACCTCCACCTTTTCCACCCGAGGAAGAATATGTATCCTTCATCCCGCAGGAGGGCAAGGAGGGCCAGGAGTTCTATAAATACGAACGACTTATTCTGAAGATGGTAGTGCTCTATGGTGAGCGGGTGATGTGCAATGTCACCAATGAAGAGGGGCAGGAAACCCCTATCACTGTAACTGAATATATAGTCAATGATTTAAAAGAAGACGAACTTGCCTTCCACAATCCGCTTCACCGGCAAATCCTGACAGAGGCTGCCGAACGTATCCACAATGAGGGTTTTACCGCCGAACGGTATTTTGTGGCGCATCCCGACCCCGTCATCAGCAAGCTGAGTGTGGAGCTTATCAGCAACCGCTATCAGTTAAGGAAATCACAGATAGAACAAATGGTGACGGACGAAGAACGCCTCTATGAGCTAATTCCACGGTTAATGATAAACTTCAAATATGCCATCGTCTGCGAAGAATTGAAGCATACCCTATTTGCGTTACAGAACCCTGCCATAGCCAATGATGAAACCCAGTGTAACAGCATCATGGAGCGCTACAACGAATTGAACAAAGTAAAAAGCATCATGGCAAAGCGGCTGGGAGACAGAGTCATCCTGAATTTTTAAATTCAATTCGGGGAGTTCTCCGTCAAGAATTATGCCTGATTAAATTCATAAATTCCTCGCGGGTCTTCGCTTGGTTGAATGCTCCGGTAAAATCGGATGTAGTGGTAATGGAGTTCTGTTTCTCTACTCCGCGCATCTGCATGCACATGTGTTTGGCTTCCACAACAACCATAACCCCCAGCGGATTCAGCGTCTCCTGAATACACTCTTTTATTTGGAGAGTCATACGTTCCTGCACTTGCAGGCGGTGAGAGAAAATATCCACTACGCGGGCTATCTTGCTCAGTCCGGTAATGTAGCCGTTAGGAATATATGCCACATGTGCCTTTCCGTAGAAGGGAAGCATGTGATGTTCGCAAAGCGAGAAGAAATCAATGTCTTTCACAATCACCATCTGACTGTATTCTTCTTGAAACTTGGCTGAACGGAGTACCTCGTGCGGGTCCATATAATACCCTTTCGTCAACGACAACATGGCCTTCGCCACCCGTTCAGGTGTCTTCTGCAAACCTTCACGTCCGGCATCTTCACCCAACAGAGTAAGGATGCGGTGATAATGTTCCTTCAATTCATCTAATGAAGGAGATACAATTTCTTCTTTTCCTAACATGATAATTCTTTATAAGGGGATGTTTATCTGCTCTTTCACGATAGAAACTTCCTTGAATACACCAGTAGCCCGCAACTGACGCATCATGGCATCCGCTTCTTCGATACTGCGGAAATCTCCTGCACGGCACAGCCAACGGGGGGGATTGAAAGAGGTATAAACTGTAAGTTCGGGAAAATGTTCCTTGATGCGGGTAGCTACCGCATAAGCTTCGTTCTTGGCCTGACGGGTATTATTCCCTGCATAAACTTGTATGCGGTAACCCGAACTTTTAATCACTTTCTGCTCATCCGAACCGGCAGGAACATACTCCGAACCTATCAATGCCGCAATGCGTGCATCTTGATGGATAGTCACCTTGCCTTGTCCCGGCACATTACGTTCCAGGCTTTTCACAATATTATTCTGCGCTACAGAAATCGTTGCAAAAGCGAAACATGCAACTAAAAGTAAACCAAGCTTTTTCATGAGTCAATATCTTTATATAACGGAAAATGGAAAGCTGAAAATGGAAAACAGTTATGCAGATACGACATGCAATCCATTTTCAACTTTCAGCTTTCAACTATTTAATTAAAGGCATCGATGATACCCTTGAAGTCAGAAACCTTCAAGGCAGCACCACCAATCAGACCGCCGTCAACATCCGGGTTGGCAAACAGTTCCTTTGCATTAGAAGGCTTACAGCTGCCACCATAAAGGATAGAGCAGTTGTCAGCAATTTCCTTACCATACTTTTCAGCAATCAAGGAACGGATGAAAGCGTGGATTTCCTGTGCTTGTTCTGCAGTAGCAGTCTTACCGGTACCGATAGCCCAAACCGGCTCGTAAGCCAAAATAATCTTAGAGAAATCTTCGGCAGACAAAGAGAATACAGAAGCCAGCTGAGCGGCTACCACTTCATTCTGCTTGTTTGCTTCACGTTCTTCCAATACCTCACCGATACAGAAAATCGGAGTCAGACCGTTAGCCAAAGCCAATTTTACTTTTTCTTCCAGAATAGCAACTGTTTCACCATAGTAAGCACGACGTTCAGAGTGACCCAGAATGACATATTTTGCACCAGTAGAAGCAACCATAGCAGCTGATACTTCGCCGGTATATGCGCCTGACTCCTTGTCTGCACAGTTTTCTGCACCTACACCAATCTTGGCAGCGTCTACCAAAGGAGTAACAGATGCCAGGTGGATAAACGGAGTACAGATGATTACATCACAGTTAGGCTTTTCGTTAGCCAATGTTTCATTCAGTTCTTTTGCAAGAGCAATACCCTCTTGGAGGGTTTTGTTCATTTTCCAGTTTCCTGCAACAATGTTTTTTCTCATTTTGTTTTATTATTAAAAGGGTTAATGTATTTACTATTTACTATTTGATACTATTGTTGTCTGAGGCGTTGTTTCTCCCGGCGCCTTACGACTAAAATATCGACACAAAGCACCATCATCAGAGGAAGGATGAACCACAGCAACACATAGCCTATTGTTTGTAAGTCACTTTCCTGCTTCTGCTTGCCCAATTCCAACTTGTCCAGGCTATCGGTCAGCACATATTCATCAGGCAGCCGGTTGTCACTCCATTTGTTCAAAATCGTTCCGTCCTTTATCAACAACAAACCGGGATTTGAACGGATAATGGTCTTCAGCGTAATATCATCTGTCTGGCAGAAAGGATATTCCGCTCCGGTCTTGTCACGCCACAACTCTATCTCGTCTTCCGGAGATGAAGTCAAGGCATAAAAGCCATAACCATGCTCCACACTGTAATCGTATATTTCATTGATAAGGTCGATGTTACTGTCGTCCGCTCCTTCTATCCGATGGGCAACCAGCAGAAACGTATATCCTTTATCCGACAGTACGCTGTCCGTTATATCTTCCCATGTATCCAGGCTCATCATGGAAAAATCGTGAATGGGAGGTTCATAACCTTTTTCCTTCAGTATCGTACGCGATTCTACAAACGTCCATGTACTGTCCGGATAGTTGTCCAATGTAAATTCCTGACGCTTTCCTCCTTTTTCCAAAATGAACCGGCTTTCAAACACGCTTGGTTTAGCACCTTCCGGAATTTCCATGCCCGCCTTGATATTCGCTCCAATTCTGTAAGGTCGGAAATCAAGTATCGGCAAATTCTCCAGGCAATAGAAGGACAACGCAAACACAAATAGAAACGTATACATGGAAATCATCCACTCCATCTTCGGAGTAATGAAACGCACCAGTAAATCCTGCCACTTGAATACAGATACTGCCGCCACCAACAACACTACATTCTTGCCGAAAGTCTGCCAATTGGTCAATATCCACGCATCACCGAAGCATCCGCAGTCGGATACCGGATTCGCCAAAGCCAGATAAAGTGTTAGCGGAGTCATTACAACCATCAGCAATAACGCCAATGCAGATGCCACCTTCCGGCGTATACCCAAAAACAAGAAAACACCTACACTGAACTCTATGGCAGACAACGCTATCCCTACCAGCAAGGGCGCATAAGAAGGAAACCAGGAAATCATGTCGAAAGCCGTCAGGTAATCTTGAATTTTATAGAAGAAACCCAACGGATCAACAGCTTTCACAAATCCGGAAAATATGAACAAAGCCCCCAGCAGAAAACGGCAGAGGTTCACCCAAACTTTCCCGACAATATGTTTCTTGTCAATCTCCAAATTCAATCTTAATTAAGCCGAATACAGAATAGTTAATCATATCCATATAGTTGGCATCAATACCTTCCGAAACCAAAGTCGCTCCGGACAAGCTTTCAATCTGCTTTGTCCGATAAATCTTCATCAATATCAAATCCGTATACGAACTGATACGCATACTACGCCAAGCCTCATCATAATCATGATTTTTGGCAAGCATCAACTCCAAAGAGGTTTTGGCATATTTATCATACAGCACCAACGCCTCTTCATTGGTCATATCGGCAGCTTCGGCATAACCAAGCTCCAACTGTATCAATCCTACAATTCCATAGTTGACAATAGCTATGAATTCAGAACGGATGCCTTCGTCTACCAAAGTCACCCCTTTCGTTTCAATACTTCTGATACGGTTGGCTTTGATGAATATCTGATCTGTTACGGAAGACGGACGAAGAATGCGCCACGCCGGACCGTAATCATGAAGTTTCTTAGAGAACAAGTCACGGCAAACCGCAATGACATGTTCAAATTCTTGCTTGGTATCTTTCATTTCCTTTTTTCACAGTGCGCTGCAAAGATAGGAATAATTAAAGAAAAAAGAAAAAGAGGGCACTCTAAAATCTATTAAAGTACCCTCTTCTATAGAGATTGTTTACGTTTTTATGAGCAGCGCAATACTTGTCCCGGTCTCAGGATTGTTTTACGCGTAATTCTGTTCAGTTTGCAAAGCTTGTCGATGGAGGTTCCCTGACGTGCTGCAATCCGTCCCAATGTGTCTCCCTTCTTTACCTTATAGAACAGACCTTCACCCGATGCCATGCTACGCGCCGTACCGGAAGAGCCTTTTGTCTTATGGAAAGTATAGGAATCAGCTACGATATCCTGCTTTTCAAAATCAAACATAAGCGCAGGATTGATGGGAATACCCAAGAAACGGGTTTCAAAGTGAAGGTGTGAACCGGTAGAACGTCCGGTATTTCCTCCCAATGCAATTGGCTCGCCGGCTTTTACCAACTGGTTTGTATCAACCAATTGTTTAGACAAGTGTCCGTAAACGGTTTCCAAGCCATTGTCGTGACGAATAACGACGTATTTGCCGTATCCACGACGACCTTGATTCTTGACAACGCGCACTTTTCCATCAAAAGCCGCACGGATTGTATCGCCTACATACACCTTGATATCCAAACCATAATGAGCTCTTCTTCTCCGGGGACGGTAACCGAATACATCCGTGATACGGGTATTGGGAGTAGGCATACAGAAACCGGTCAAATCAAATGTATAGCTCTCAGGCACAATCGCATTGCCATAGGCTTGTACGAATTCGTTGTTCCAGTTGGGATACAAATCCAAACCCGGATACAATGATTGTTCTGCACGTATCTGTTTTTGCAAAGCCAGTGAATCAACACTCTTAAGTTTTCTGTCGATGGGGGCCTGGCGGGCAATCAGGTCTTGCGAGAAAGAATTCAAGCTAACCATTGCCGTCGCAGCCAATAAAGCAGTTTTTATCCAATTAAAATTCATCCGTTTCGTCATTCATTTTGATATCCGTTGCAAGCATCTCGGCAAATCAAACACCACCTGTTCTATGCGAATATCCAGATTGATTTTCAAAAATTCTCCCAAAGGTAACATTTCTCTCTGAAAAACGACATCAGTCATTAACTATTTTTTCGAAGAGGAGGAAACTGTAAAGCTCGCAAAGATGTCTTAATCCCCTATAGATAGGAGATTTACAAGCAAACATGTTTTACAACATAAAATGCAATAAAAGTGCATGTTTAACCGTTTTTTCAGCTAATGGCAGCCCAATTAACGTTCGTTTTTCTCAACGCTTTCAGTTGTCGCCACAAGACCTCGTTCTCAGGCAACATGCCATGTGGATCTGCATCCACCACCGTTTGCGCTACTTCACGGACATATTGCAGCAGTTGTCCGTCACGGGCTATATCGGCAATCTTCAGATCGAAAGCAATGCCGCTCTGCTGTGTCCCTTCCAAATCTCCAGGACCACGTAGTTTCAAGTCTGCTTCCGCTATTTCAAAGCCGTCATTAGTCCGCACCATTATCTCCAAACGCTTCCTTGTATCCTCCGCCAACTTGTAGCCGGTAACCAGAATACAATAGGACTGGTCAGCTCCACGTCCTACACGTCCCCGAAGCTGATGAAGCTGGGACAGCCCGAAACGCTCGGCGTTCTCAATCACCATCACCGAAGCATTGGGCACATTTACACCTACCTCAATCACGGTGGTAGCCACCATTATCTGTGCCTCGCCGGATACGAACAATTGCATCTGAGCATCCTTTTCAGCAGGTTTCATCTTTCCATGTACTGCAAACCCTACACTCGGGAAACTCTTCACAAACATGCAGATACCCTTCTTCAAGGTTCTTTAAGTCAATCTTTTCGCTTTCCTTAATCAGCGGGTAGACAATATAGACCTGCCGGCCTTCGGCAATCTGCTTGTGCATGGACTGATACAAGCTTATCCGACGGCTATCAAACTGATGAAGAGTGACAATCGGTTTACGTCCGGGAGGCAATTCATCGATGACAGACACATCCAAATCGCCATAAAGCGTCATTGCCAATGTACGGGGAATCGGGGTTGCCGTCATCACCAATACATGGGGAGGTTGTACATTCTTTGTCCACAACCGTGCCCGTTGGGCCACACCGAAACGATGCTGCTCGTCAATCACAACCAAACCGAGCGAAGCAAAATTCACCGTATCTTCAATGACGGCATGGGTACCTATCAGTATATGTATGTCTCCCGTCAACAAACCGGCAAGGATAGCTTCGCGCCGCTTGCCCTTAACAGAACCGGTCAACAGTTCCACACGTACCTCCATTCCATACAGCAGCTCACGGATGGTTTCATAGTGCTGGTTTGCCAAAATCTCGGTAGGTGCCATCATGCATGCCTGAAAACCATTATCGAGCGCCATCAACATACTCATCAGTGCGACAAGCGTCTTTCCACTTCCCACATCCCCTTGCAGCAAGCGGTTCATCTGCTTTCCTGAGCCTACATCCTTACGGATTTCCTTCAATACCCGCTTCTGTGCATTGGTCAGTTCAAAAGGAAGATTACGGGAGTAGAAGGTATTGAACACTTCGCCCACCCTTTCAAAAATATAACCGCGATATTTCCGCTGACGGTCTTTTGCATACCTCAGGATATTCAACTGTACGTAAAAGAGCTCCTCAAACTTCAGGCGATACTGTGCCTTACGCAATAAATCCGGATTAGCGGGAAAGTGTATATTGACCAAAGCTTCCGTCAACGGCATCAGATGATGCTCGGCAAGTATAGCGGGAGAAAGGGTCTCGGGCAACGGCTCACGCAACTGCTGCACCACCGTATTCATCATCTTCTCGATGGCATGTGAATTGAGAGAACTCCGTTTCATCTTTTCAGTCGTATTATAATAAGGTTGTAACCCCATGGACGACAATTTCAAATCCGAAGCAGAGTCTATATCCGGATGAGCCATGTTTATTCTACCATTGAAGAAGGTCGGTTTTCCGAACACAATATATTCCTGATGCACTTTATACTTCCCCACCAAATATTTGATGCCCTGGAACCAAACCAGGTCCACCACCCCCGTACCGTCCGAGAAATGAGCTATCAGCCTGCGCTGGCGCCCTTCTCCAGCCGTCTCAAAACTTAGTATTTCACCTTTCAGCTGAATATAGGGCATCGTCCCATCGATCTCCTGAATATAATAAATCCGACTGCGGTCTACATATTTATATGGAAAGTAATATAGCAAATCGTGCAAGGAGTAAATGCCCAATTCCTTATTGAGCACCGAAGCACGCTGCGGCCCGACGCCCGACAAATATTTTATGTCACGCGTGGCTAAATCGAACATGAACCTATCAGAGCTGTGGCTATTTTTAAATCAAAAGGAGTGGTTATTTTAATGTTTTCCCGGTTTCCCGGCGTCAAAAAGACAGATACGCCCAATGCTTCCACCACAGAAGCATCATCGGTAAAATGGGGTGTATAGGGCTGCTCGTATGCCGCTTTCAGCAGTTCCGCATCAAAAACCTGGGGAGTCTGCACCAATCTATAATCATCCCTGCCGACAGTCACACTGCCTTCCCCTTCCATACGGCGAACGGTCTCCACCACACCGATTACCGGAATTACGGCCTTTTTCTCAGCCGCCAAGTCATAACAGCGTGCAATCACTTCCCGGGCCACGAACGGACGCACCCCATCGTGCACACCAACCAAAGCAGGCGTCTTGACCAAAGCCAAACCGTTCTTTACGGAGTGGAACCGCGTCTCCCCTCCATCTGCAATGGCATGCGGCAATGAAAAACGGTACTCCCTGCACAGCTGCCTCCAGTAATCCTGCTGGCTGTGGGGAAGCACCAATATTATCCGTATCTCAGCATTGTAGTCATAAAACGCCTCCAGAGTGCGCATCAAAACCGGTCTCCCCCCTATCGGGAGAAACTGTTTGGGGAGTTCGGTCCCCATGCGCAAGCCCTTGCCACCGGCAACAATCAGAGCATACTGAACCATTTATGATTTATGATTTATGATTTATGATTTAAAATCATAAATCCGTTACGCACATAGCTTCTTTCAGTTCCTGCACCTTCTCTTTGCCCTGCAACAGTTCCACTACGGCCAATGCAAACTCCATGGCAGCGCCCGGTCCTTTACCAGTGATGATATTGCCGTCTCTTTCTACCGGAGCACCCGTACATTCGGCACCTTCCAAATACTGTTCAAAGCCGGGATAGCAAGTAGCCTTCTTGCCTTTCAGCAATCCCAGCTTACCCAATACCATAGGAGCCGCACAAATAGCAGCAATCGGTTTCTGCTCTTGGGCAAAACGCAGTACCAGATTACGCAGTTCTCCACACTTCTCCAAAGTGGACGCACCCGGCATACCGCCAGGCAATAATACAAGCTCTGCATCAAAGAAGTCGCAGTTCACTACATTCTTATCGCACAAGACCGGAACATCGTGTGCTCCCGTCACTATTTCATCAGGGGTTACCGTCACCATTTCTACGTTCAGTCCGGCGCGTCTCATCACATCCACAGAAGTAAAAGCTTCTATTTCTTCAAATCCGTCGGCAAAAAAAACATAAACTGTACCCATAATTGTTCCTCCTCTTATTTTAGATTAAAATAATACGTTATTGTTCCCGTCTGATTGTTCAAGCCGCTTACCGCATTGAAACGGGCTTTCTTGGCAGCATCCTCTGCCGCTTTCCGCAATGCGGGATTGACGGTATTGGTCTGGCGGTTGATGCTGGTTGCTATCACATGTCCGGCAGGGTTCACTGTGATGGTCACCACAACCCTACCTTCATCCTGCACATTATATACCGGCCGCGGCAATCCGCCCTCACCAAGAGAACGTCCGCCCAAATTAAACGAGCCGTAGCCTCCCGTACCCGAAGTGGCTCCGGACGGAGCATTTCCCGTAGGACTTCCTTGAATACCTTCGCCTTCCGTATCGCCTTTACTACCCATTTGGGCACCTTTGCCAAAAGCGCCAGCTACCCGTTTACGGGCAGCTTCCTCGGCTTCCTTACGTTCCCGTTCGGCTTTTGCCGCTGCCAGTTTGCGGGCCTCTTCCGCTTTTTCGGCTTCCGTCTTTTCCGGTTTCTTCACCTCCTCCTTTTTCTTGGGTTCGGCTTTGGGCTTTATGGCAACGGTTTCTTCAGTTTCCTGCGTAATGATGTCCTGCTCCACCGTTTCCTGCACCTGAGGAGCGGTTTCCTCCGGCATGACATCCACCTTTACTAAAGAAGGGTCGGCAGCGCCCAGTGCATCGGGCACCTCTCCCAGCATAACGGGTACACCGCCTTCTTCCGAGGGTTCCGGCGGTGTGAATCCTACCAGTATCAGAAGGGCAATAATGGCAACATGCACCACAAGTGCACCTGCCATACCTATATATTTTCCTTTCTTCTTCCGATTCACCATTGCATTTACAATTTAGCCATGTACAATGTACGATTTAGTTTTCCGGTGGTCGTGTAGCCAGCACCATCTTGAATTTATTCTCGTTTGCAATGTTCAGCACCTTCACGATTTCCCGGTAAGGCACTGTTTCGTCAGCATACAAAGCTATATACATTTCAGGCTCCCTCTCCGCACACGATTGTAGGAAAGGAGTCAATTCTTCAAGCGTCAGAGACAGTTCCTTGTCATTGCCAAAAGCAGCATAATAATTCAGATTCTTATCTATGATGACTCTTGTCAAAGGCTTTGCAGAAGTCTGTTGCTTTCCCTGCGGCAGCAGTACCTTGATAGCATTGGGCGATACCATGGTAGATGTTATCATAAAGAAAATCAGCAGCAGGAAAATCAGGTCCGTCATGGACGCCATACTGAAATTGGGTGATATTTTAGCTCTACGTTTTAACACGCCTTTAAGTTTTAATTCTTAATTCTTTAATTAATCATTTCGCCGGTTCGTTCAACAAATCCATGAATGCCATTGTCTTGGCTTCCATCTTGTTGACCACGCCATCTATCAATGTCACCAGGTAATTGTAGGCAAACATAGCTATGATACCGACTATCAAACCGCCCACCGTAGTAATCATCGCCTCATAAATACCACCGGAAAGCAACGTTATATCAATATTATTTCCGGCATTTGCCATTTGCCAAAATGCACGTACCATACCCGTCACCGTGCCAAGGAAGCCTAGCATAGGAGCGCCACCGGAAATCGTGGCCATAATCGTCATTCCCTTCTCCAGTTTGGCAACCTCAATATTACCCACATTCTCGATGGCAGCCTGCACATCGTTCACCGGGCGTCCCAAACGGCTGATACCCTTTTCAATCATACGGGCCGAGGGAGTATCCACACTGCGACAATAAGCAATGGCGGCTTTCAGTTCCCCGCCCAGGATATAATCCTTTATCTTATCCATGAACTGGGGGTCTTCTTTCCCCGCCTTCCGGATAACATAGTTGCGTTCGAACAAGATGTAAAAGCAAAGTACGGACATCAAGCCCAGGACAACCATAATCCAGCCGCCCTTGACGGCCATGCTCCATAAGTTCATTTCGTCGGAAGCGTTTACTTGTGTCAGTACCGGATTGGCACCTGCAATAGAGTCAGTCAGTGCCGGAGCCACTTGGGCCAATAACAACATTACATTCATCAGCGAAGACAGTTTTTATATTCCTTGACCGTACGCTCCAATCCCAGATACAGCGCGTCACTAATCAGCGCATGCCCGATGGACACCTCGTCCAGCCACGGAATGTTTTGATAAAAATAATTCAGATTCACCAGGCTCAGGTCATGTCCGGCATTCAGCCCCAGGCCTAAGCTGCGGGCCACCTTGGCAGCCTCGACAAAAGGAGCTACAGCCGCTTCCCGTCCTTTGGGATAAGCCGTAGCATAAGGTTCCGTATATAGCTCCACGCGGTCGGCACCGGCTTTGGCAGCATATTCTATCATTTCGGCATCGGTGGAAACAAATACGGAAGTACGGATACCAGCATTGTTGAACTCATCCAACACTTCGTTCAAGAAGTCAAAATGGGTCTTGGTATCCCAGCCTGCGTTTGAAGTCAGCTGTGTAGGGCTGTCGGGCACCAAAGTTACCTGATGCGGTTTCACCTTCAAGACCAAATCCATAAATTCGGGTGTAGGATAACCCTCGATATTGAACTCTGTCCGCAGCAACGGCCGCAAATCATATACATCCTTACGGCGGATATGCCTCTCGTCAGGACGGGGATGCACCGTAATGCCATCAGCACCAAAGTCTTCACAATCCAGCGCTACCTTCACAACATTCGGGACATCACCTCCACGGGCATTGCGCAGCGTTGCCACCTTATTTATATTAACGCTTAATCTAGTCATAATTCGGTTTATAGTTTGGGACAAAAGTACAAATAATAGTTATATATTGGCAGCATTCTGAGAAAAAAATAGCATCTTTGCACTTCAATCCAACAGAATTGATTATGAAATTTGCCATATTCGGAAATACCTACCAAGCAAAGAAATCCTCGCATGCAGAAAACCTCTTCCGGTTGCTCGGACAGCATAATGCACAGCTCTGCATCTGCCGGGAATTCCATCACTTCCTGACTACCGATTTACATTTAAACATACCTGACGCCGAATTGTTTGACGGAGATGATTTCTGTGCCGACATGGTTATCAGCATCGGTGGCGACGGCACTTTCCTGAAAGCAGCCAGCCGTGTAGGAAAGAAGAATATCCCCATATTGGGCATCAATACCGGCCGGCTGGGTTTCCTTGCCGACATCTCACCGGAAGAGATGGAAGAGACCTTCGATGAAATCTACAACAACCACTATAAGGTGGAAGAGCGTAGTGTACTGCAACTGAGGTGCGACGATGAACGCTTGATGCAATCCCCTTACGCCCTCAATGAGATAGCCGTATTGAAGCGGGACAGTTCGTCCATGATCAGTATCCACGCCGCCATCAATGGCGCTCCGTTGACCACTTATCAAGCTGACGGCCTAGTTATCTCCACACCTACCGGTTCCACCGCCTACTCACTCAGCGTCGGCGGTCCGGTCATTGTGCCCCACAGTAAAACCATTGCCATCACCCCGGTGGCTCCACACAGCCTCAACGTCCGTCCCATCGTCATTTGTGACGACTGGGAAATTACACTTGATGTGGAAAGCCGCAGCCACAACTTCTTGGTTGCCATCGACGGCCGTAGCGAGTCCTGCAAAGAAACGACCCAGTTGCACATCTCACGTGCCGACTATAGCATAAAGGTAGTGAAACGGTTCAACCATATTTTCTTTGATACCCTTCGCAATAAACTAATGTGGGGGGCGGACATCAGATAAGCCTATATCACTTCATTCACTCCAGCAGAATAACTTATTTACCTCAGTGGGGAACTCCATTTACCCCAGGATGTAACTACCTTTACCCCGATATGTAACGGCCTTTACCCCGGTGTGTAAAGAGTCTTTCCCCGGCATGTAACGTCTTTTACATAAGGATGTAACAACGCTGTAAATGTAATGTATTGACAATAAGCCCCTAAACCCATCCATCAGTTTACCACTTCTTATACTGCAAATGACTATTTCTGCCATCCTCCTTCATCGTGGAATATAGAATTAAATAATAATCACACAAAGTATATTTTCAGCAAAAAACTTTTAAATAAATAATAAAAACACCACCTTTGTAGTTCATTCTTTCAGAGTCTATGTGGAATAGTACTTTACTATACAAAGACACTACCATTCAGAATGCGTAAATGTAAGATGAATCAATATGCAGAAAGAAAATGATACTTTATTGGTAGCCAAGTTGAGAGAAGGCAATAAATTTGCCTTTGAAGCATTGTACGAAAAATACAGTGCCAGGCTGTACAACACCATCGTCCTTCTCGTATATGACAAATCATTAGCCAAAGACATCACCCAAAGCAGCTTCATGACGATATGGGAAAAACGCAGTAATCTGGATACCGAGAAAAGTTTTCCGGCATATCTATGCACCATCGCACGCAACATGGTATACAAAGAAACCGAACGAAGATTATTACACAACAAATTTGTAGAAAACAAGTTGAAAACAGAAGTGGAGGCTATCGAGGAAGATACGATGAATATGGACGTCTCCATCATTGAAAAACAGATAGAGCAACTTCTGCAAAGCCTGCCAGAAGTTTCACGGAAAGTCTTTCAGCTGAAAAGAACAGGAGAACTGTCCAACAAGGAAATCGCCTCACAGCTAGATTTGACGGAACGTGCCGTAGAGGCTCATTTCTACCGTACTATGAAACTACTGAAAGAAGAATTACGCAAATTCATCATGCTTTTCCTCTCCTTCTACTTTCTAAATAATTGTTAAAGCATGAAAATCCGTGAGTGTTTTGGCAGGCATACAGATATATACTACAGAACATGGATAAAAAAGACAGTCATATTGAACTTTTGGATCGTTTCTTTCGAGGATTGACCAGCCCTGAAGAAGATGTACAGTTGAAATCATGGATTAAGCAACCGGATTTTCAACAGAAATTTTCCGCATACTATCAGCAATGCTGGGCACTGGCTCCGGACACGATGGACAAAGCCGTACAAAATGAAATATTCACCGAACTTTTAAGCCAGATAGACGCAAGTTCCACCACGGAAACGAAGGTCCTGAAAACAAGGAACCGTTTCCTGCGTCAGATTGGGCGCTATGCTGCAGTTGCCTGCATCATATTAGTAGTGGGAAGCGGAGCCTATTATGCAGGAGTCAAACGGCCGGCCGATGACGCCAATACAGAAGTCACCATGTCCGTATCCAACGGGCAGAAGGCCGACATCATTTTGGCTGACGGCACAAAGGTCTACATCAATTCCGATTCAAGAATTGTATATGACAACACTTACAACAAGAAAACACGTATGGTCTCCCTGGAAGGAGAAGCCTATTTTGAAGTTGCAAAGGACAAGGAAAAGCCTTTCATCGTAAAAGCAAATGGCATCAATGTACAAGCGTTAGGTACAAGCTTCAATATACGTGCGCATAAAGACGATAAATCAGTAGCTATAATCTTGATAAGTGGAAAGGTTAAAGTAGACGACGGCAGACACGAGGCATATATGAAGCCAAACGAAAGGCTCGTTTGCAACCTGACCAATGAACAGTTCGAAAAAAGCGAGCTTCATCCTAATGCAAGTTATTTGCTATGGAGAAGCAATGAACTAGCGTTCTACGGTGAATCTTTTGAAGAAATTTGTACCATGCTTACACGAATGTATAATTGCAAATTTATATTCAAAAACGAGAAAGTAAAACAATATACTTATCACGGCATCATCAAGAATAGCAGTTTGAATAATGTATTAGAATACATCAGCCAAGCTGGCGGCATTAATTACAAAATAAAATCTGATAATACGATCGTAATATATTAGTAGTGTTTAATAAACTCTTTATGTTAACTTAAAAAAGAAAATATGGAATAGATTTTATAAACTTTTTACTTCATCAAACACAACTGCCAGCTTTCGGCAGCAAAATAAAATTCTAGTTTAAACATTCACGAGAAATTCGTCATAAGTTACTCTAATATCTTATTAGAGCAGGTCTTTGGTACGCCTTTCTCAAAATAAAAAACAATTAATCTAATATTATTAGACATGAGACAAAACAAAATGATTATGCGGTCTTTAGTACTGCTGGGTGCACTGTTTTTCTGGGGAAACAGCTTCGCCCAAATCAGTTTATCTGTAAACAAGCAGACCATCAAGCAGATTATACCGCAAATTGAAAAAGCTAGCGGTTATAACGTATTCTACACAGACAAACTTCCCAATCTTGAAACAAAAAAGGATTTAAATGTATCAAATGCTTCACTTGAAGCCGTATTGAAAGAATTATTTAAAGGAACGAAAATCTCCTTTGAAATAAAAGCAAACAAGCAGATTTTGCTGTTCCAGCAAACCAACAAATCCGTAGGTGCTAAAAAGAAAGTAACCGGTAGAATCGTAGACGAAAATGATGAGCCGCTTATCGGAGCTTCCGTTATTATCAAAGGCTCTACACAAGGAACAATAACCAACATTGACGGTGAATATACATTGGAAGATGTGCCGGAGAAAGCTACTCTAACCGTTTCTTACGTAGGCTATATACCGGCATCTGTTGCTGTCAACGGTAAAAACGCAATCAATGTAGTGCTGCAAGAAGATTCAAAGACTTTGGAAGAAGTTGTTGTTATCGGTTATGGTACCGTAAAAAAGAAAGACTTGACCGGTGCAGTAGGTTCTGTGGGAGGTGCAGAAGTAGCCGCCCGTAAAACAACTTCCCTTTCCACCGCTTTGCAAGGAACCATCCCAGGGTTAATGGTAACCCGCAACAATAATGCGCCTGGTGCAAATGCAGACAAGATATATGTACGTGGTATCACAACCATCGGGAATTCAGATCCTCTGGTTATCGTTGATGGAGTGCCTGGTGACATCAATTCAGTAAATGCCAACGACGTTGAGAGCATTTCTGTATTGAAAGATGCTGCTTCCGCTGCTATCTATGGTTCTCGTGCCGCTGCTGGCGTTATTCTTGTCACCACCAAAAGAGCCAGTGACAAGGAACTGTCATTGACCTATAACGGTGAATTCGGTTGGGAAATACCTACCGCAGAGCCTGAGGTTGTAGGCGTGCAACGTTTTCTGGAAATGGCTAATGAATTACGATATACAGATAATCCGGACGGTGGCAAATACCAAGCCTATTCAGAAGACCAAGTTAATAACTGGGTGAAAAACAATGCAACCAATCCCAACCAGTATCCTATAACCGACTGGCAAGATCTGATTCTTGAGAAATCCGCAACCCGTCAAAGTCACAGTATCCACCTTTCAGGCGGCAGCAAGGTCGTTAAGACCAAAGCATCCTTGGCGTATGATGAAGTAGGCGGTCTGTACGGTGACCGTTATTTCCAACGCTATACATTACGTGTAAACAATGACTTCAACATTACCCAAAAGTTAAGTGCTACATTGGACTTCAATGTTAAGCGCACTAAACACCACATGCCGCAATTCACTCCATTCGGAATGATGCGCTACATGCCTGCTATTTATGCAGGAGTATGGGATGACGGCCGTATAGCTGAAGGCAAATCGGGAGCCAACCCTTATGGATTGATGAAATTGGGTGGTACAACAGAAAAATGGTACACAGCATTGGGCGGTAAAGCATCTATTGATTTCAAGCCTTTTGACGGATTTAAAATTTCAGCAATCGTTGCTCCCCGCTTTAATTACGACAAGTTCAAAACATTCAAGAAAGCAGCCAGCTATACATTGGCAGATGATCCCAATACAATAGGGGGATACTTAGATAACAGCGGACTATACAACACAACCAAACTCTCAGAAACCCGCAATGACAGCTACAATGTCACTACGCAATTAATAGTAAACTATGCAAAGAAGTTTGCCGGAAAACATGACATCAACCTAATGGCAGGTTACGAAAACTATTACGAATATATTGAAGAATTAGGTGCTGACAGAGACGGATACGTTCTCACGAACTTTCCATACCTCAATAATGGACCTAAAGATTTAATTGGCAACTCTGGAAAAGGAAAAGAGTACGCTTATCGTTCCTACTTCGGACGTGTCATGTACAGCTATGCCGACAGATATTTATTCCAGGCCAATATACGTCATGACGGCTCATCACGTTTTGCAAAGAAACACAGATGGGGTACATTCCCTTCCTTCTCTGCCGGTTGGGTACTCAGCGAAGAAAATTTCATGAAGAATCTTAATTGGGAATGGCTGTCATTCTTGAAGATTAGAGCTACATGGGGAGCATTGGGTAATGAACGTATTGGCGATTTTCCATATATGTCAACCATTGCATTTGGGAACACTATTTTCTATCAAAACAACGGTATTTATTTTGACCAAACTGCATCTCAACAGAAATATGCCATTGAAAATGTAACATGGGAGAAAACTGAATCTACAGACATTGGGTTAGACATTTCTTTCTTGAACAACCGCTTACGTGTGAACGGTGACTATTACTGGAAAAATACTAAAGACATGCTATTAGCAATGGCTATCCCTGATTTTCTAGGATTCTCTGACCCAGACGTCAATGCCGGCAAAATGTCAACCAAAGGTTATGAATTGAATGTCAGCTGGAATGACCACATCGGTGACTTCAGCTACGGAATAGCCATTAACTTCTCTGACTTCACCTCCAAAATGGGGGATTTACAAGGAACCCAATTCCTCGGTGACAAAGTTAAAATGGAAGGCAGTGAATTCAATGAGTGGTATGGCTATGTTAGCGATGGTCTTTTCCTGACAGAAGAAGACTTAAAGAATTCTCCCAAAATCAATGATAAGAACACTCAATTGGGCGATATTAAATACAAAGACATATCTGGTCCTGACGGTGTACCCGACGGAAAGATTTCTCCTGAATATGACCGAGTATTACTAGGCAGCTCATTACCCCATTTCCTATATGGTGGTAATATCAATTTGGGCTACAAAAATTTTGACCTTTCATTGGCATTCCAAGGTGTCGGAAAACAAAATGCACGCTTGGCAAGAGAAATGGTAGAACCATTCCGTAACAATTACGGGAATTTCCCCGCCATCATTGATGGAAACTATTGGAGTCCTTATAATACGGACGAACAAAACGCAGTTGCCAAATATCCTCGTCTAACCCATGTAAACAAAAGTTCCAACTATGCCATGTCAGATTATTGGCTGTTCAACGGAGGTTATTTCCGTCTCAAAAATATAACTTTAGGCTATACATTCCCTAAAGAATGGATGAACGCAATAGGTATCAAAGGTGCACGCATTTATGCCAGTGCTTCCGATCTATTCTGTTTGAGCAAATATCCGAAAGGATGGGACCCTGAAATGGGAGTAAGTGAATATCCTATCACAACATCTATATTGTTAGGCGTATCTGTTAACTTTTAAAAGAAAGAAAAAAAAATGAAACATAAATTTATAATATTAGCTTTAGGACTTGGACTTTTAGCAAGTTCCTGCAATGACTTGGACTTAGTTCCATTGTCTGAGGCCTCCACTGAAAACTGGTATTCTTCAGAAGAAGAACTATTGATGGCTGCCAATGAATTCTATAAAATCGGATATTGGAATAAAATGAACCAGGGACTTCTGGAACAAGCCACCGACAACTTCACCTATAGAAATGTGAATCGTTGCAACCTCCTAGACGGTACAGTAAATGGTGATGGTGGAACAGAGAACTGGTATCCAGTAGAGCAATGGCAATCAAACTATAAATGTATAACGATGGCCAATACATTTCTTGAAAAATCTGAGCGCGCCGAAAAGGCTGGTGTCTCTGAAAAAATATTGAATCAATACAGAGGAGAAGCTTACTTTACAAGAGCTTGTAAATATGCAGTACTCGTTTCTTTCTTTGGTGATGTTGTCTGGCTAGATAAGAATATTTACATTGAAGAAGCCTTCCAAAAAGGACGTACTCCAAAAAAAGAGATTATACCTTTAATTTACCAAGACTTCGACAAAGCAATTTCTATGTTACCAGTATCTTATACCGGTAACTCGACACAACGTTTCACAAAAGGTGCTGCATTAGCCATGAAAGCACGTTTTGCCCTTTACATGGGTGATTGGGAACTTGCGGCCGAATCAGCTAAAGCGTGTATGAATTTGCAAGCTTATCAATTACATCCCGACTTCAGCGACTTATTTCTGATGAATACCAAAAATTCCATAGAAAGCATTCTTGTATTCCCACGTTCCGTGCAATACAACATTCTATACGATGCTACTGCCACAAAAAATGAGCTGCCTAGAAATGCTGGAGGATACGGTTCGTATGCACCCTCTTGGGACTTGTTGGCTTCGTTCCTCTGTACAGATGGGTTGCCCATTGACGAGTCACCTCTTTTTGATCCCCACAATCCTTTCAAGAACCGTGACCCCCGTTGTACTGCCACCATTGTAGAATTTGGAACCCGCCATTGTAGCTTTGACTTTGATCCTCATCCCGATGCATTAAAAGTAATGAACTACAAAACCGGTAAAATGGTAACCAACCAAGATACCCGTGCCAATGCGCAATACACCTCATTCAATGCATTGCTATGGAAAAAGGGTATTGACGATTCTTGGGTAGATAACAAACAAAAAGTGGAAAGTGACTATATTGAAATACGTTACGCAGAAGTATTGTTGACTTATGCAGAAGCCATGATTGAACTGAACAAGATTGACGAATCTGTATTAGAAGCCATCAATAGTGTACGTGCCAGAGCATACGGAGTGAAATCTTCTGAAACAGACAAATATCCGGCAGTAACAGCACGTGACCAAAAGTCCTTACGCCAGACAGTCAGACTGGAACGTCGCGTAGAGTTTGCTAAAGAAGGACTCCGCTACATGGACCTCATTCGTTGGAAATTGGCAACCAAAGCTCTGAACACCAAGAACTACGGCATTCTATATCCTGCTGACATATTAAGAGACAAAGTTACATCAAAAGGACTGTGGTTCTGGCCTACTACACCACAGATAGATGAAGATGGAATCGCAGACTTCTCTGCTATGGAAAAAGAAGGCTTAATCCAAGTACTTTCCCAGCGCAAATGGGACGAACGGCAGTATTTATGGCCAATCCCCACATCTGAAATCATTATTAATGAAAACATGAAACAGAATCCAGGGTATTAACGGTTAGACATTATAGGTAAAAAGATTGTGAATAAAAGGATAAACAAACTGTAATGAAAGGACTGCCCCTGCAAATTAGAAATCCAGGGCAGCCCTTTTATACCGTTTCCACAACAAAATAAAGAACCGCATATTTATGAGAAGAATTATATTGATTTTAAGTCTACTGTTCTGTAGCCAGCTTATCACAGCCTCCAATCTATTGATAGAAGCAGAAAGCTTTGACCAAAAAGGAGGATGGGTAGTAGACCAGCAATTCATGGACCTTATGGGGTCACCCTATCTAATGGCTCATGGAATGGGGGTCCCGGTTGAGGATGCTTCCACTACCATATCTTTTCCCGAGAGCGGTACATATTATGTATATGTACGTACCTATAACTGGACTTCTCCCTGGCATGATGGCAAAGGACCAGGAAAGTTCACTCTAAAAATCGGTAATAAAAAGCTGCCTATAGTTTTAGGGGATGAAGGCAACCAATGGATGTGGCAACCCGCCGGAAAAATTTCAGTAAAGGCTGGGAATAGTAATCTAACATTAAAAGACTTGACCGGTTTCAATGGCCGTTGCGATGCTATTTATTTTACAACAGAAAAAGAGCAACTACCTCCTAACGAAACTGTACAACTGACAGATTTCCGTAAAAAGATGCTGGATATTCCAGCCGAACCGGAGCAATACTCCTATGATGTGATTGTAACTGGTGGCGGTATAGCCGGTATGTGTGCAGCCGCAACCGCTTCCAGATTGGGATGCAAAGTGGCATTAATCAACGACCGCCCAGTACTTGGCGGCAATAATAGCTCTGAAGTCAGGGTTCACTTAGGGGGCAATATCGGAGTAGGCCCCAATTCCGGACTGGGACGTATGATAAGAGAATTCGGACATTCTAAAGAAGGAAATGCCAAACCTGCCGCAAACTATGAAGATGAAAAGAAGGAGCTTTTTATCGCCAATGAAAAGAATATCACCCTTTATGCCAACTACCGTGCCATATCTGTAAAGACCGATGGCAACAGAATAGAATCTGTCATCATCAAGCATATAGAGAATGGAAAAGAAGTGGAACTGAAAGCACCATTGTTCTCCGACTGTACCGGAGACGGCACCATCGGGTATCTGGCCGGTGCAGACTACAACATGGGACGCGAATCCCGTGCCGAATACGGAGAAGAGCTGGCACCGATTCAACCGGACAAAATGACAATGGGTTCATCCGTACAATGGTACTCTGCAGACAAAGGTAAACCTACCCGTTTCCCTATTTTCTCGTACGGTCTGCAATTCAATGAAAAAAATTGCGAAAAAGTGACGATGGGTGAATGGAAATGGGAAACCGGCATGAACTTCAATCAAATCGACGACTTCGAACGTATACGTGATTATGGCTTAATGGTCATCTATTCTAATTGGAGTTTTCTGAAAAATGAATTAAAGGACAACAAGAAATATAAGAACCGCGCATTGGACTGGGTAGCCTATATTGCCGGAAAACGCGAGTCACGCCGATTGTTGGGCGATTATATTCTAAAGCAAGATGATATAGATAAAAATGTCTATCACGAAGATGCCTCCTTCGTCACAACCTGGAGCATCGACCTGCATTTCCCGGATTCGCTCAATGCATCACACTTTCCTGATGCGCCTTTCAAAGCAGCAACCAAACACATCCATATATATCCTTATGCAGTGCCCTATCGCTGCCTATATTCCAGAAATATCGAGAATCTTTTTATGGCGGGCCGCAATATCAGTGTTACCCATGTGGCACTGGGCACTGTCCGCGTAATGCGTACCACCGGAATGATGGGCGAAGTTGTCGGGATGGCAGCTTCCTTATGTAAAAAGTACAACACCACTCCGAGAGGAGTATATCAGAAACACCTACCGGAATTGAAAGCACTGATGAAAGAGGGAGTAGTGAAAAAAAGAAGGGATTCCCGATAATCAGAAGTTCAATGAACAAAAATTATTAAAAAAGCCTCGTATATTTGCCATTGAAAAAAACAAGAAGTAAGAAACACGTTGATACTACAATTTAAGTATTAATAAAACACGCATATCATGAAAAATATTCTAACATTATTATTTGTCCTTTTCGGAGGATATTCGTTACACGCACAAGATACCTGCTACGGCCTTCTGAGAAATGACACTTTAACCATCGGGAACAATTTGGTCGAACGTACCTTTTTGTGGAACGGGGGAAATATCATAACTTACCGCCTGACCGACAAGAGTAATGGAAAATCATGGAAGAACCACAGCCTTACTCCAGATTTCAGAGTAACGAAAGATTTGCCGCAACCATCAAACGGTTCACTCAAAGTAGTTCCCGTAAAAGAGACTAAAATATTTCCCGCTTATCTGAAAGTAGAAGTTTCTTTCAGCCTGGAGAAGCTAGATATAAAACGGGTATATCGTATTTATGATGATTGTCCAGCCATAGCCTGCGACACCTATTTAAGGGGAACAGTAAACAGTATTTTCGGAGGCAGAGAAGTTAGTGCAGCCGACCGGAAGAATATTGAATTCGCCGAAGACATGAAATCTAAAGAAGTAACCGCTGTACTAGACCAGTTCCATTTCCAAGGACAACATTGGCACGCTCGCAGCGTGGAATTTTCCGATGTGACCGACTGGCACAACAACCTGGTTTTCGAGAAAGAGATTATTTCCTATCGCAAACTGGGATATCGCGGCAATCTGCTGTTTGCCTTTAATGGCGAGGACAACTGTGGCATCTTCTTTTTTAAAAGAGGCTCCCTGCTCTTCGGTACAATTAGCCTATCAAGGAAAGGATTTTCTGACTGATTTCGGGAAGTTTACAGTAACCGGCCTGGGCATTACCGAGAAAGACGTGACTCCCGACCGTTGGACCAAAACATACGGATGCGTATTGGGAATATACGGAGAAGATGAACTGAGCCGACTACAAGCGCTTCGTTCATATCAGAAGAATATACGTACTTACCGGGCCGACCGCGACGAGATGATTATGATGAACACCTGGGGAGACCGTAGCCAGGACTCAAAAGTAAACGAATCCTTCTGTTTGAAAGAACTGGAACGCGCCGCCCGTCTGGGAATCACCCATTTCCAGATTGATGATGGCTGGCAAATAGGTAAAAGTCCTAATTCAGCTGTAGCCCGCGGTTCATTCAAGAACATTTGGGACAATAAAGACTACTGGAAACCCGATCCGCAAAAGTATCCACGTGGTTTGCATCCCATCGTAAAGCGTGGCAAGGAATTAGGTATTGAAATCGGTCTTTGGTTCAATCCCAGCATACAAAATGATTTTGCCGATTGGCAGAAAGATGCGCAAGCACTCATCAGCCTCTATCGCGAATACGGCATCAAAATATTCAAGATAGACGGGCTCACCATTCCCAGTAAAGAAGCCGAAACAAACCTGCACCGCTTATTCAACAAAGTGCTGGAAGAGACGGACGAGGCAGTGATTTTCAACCTTGATGCGACAGCCAGCCGCCGCGGAGGCTACCACATGTTCAATGAATATGGAAATATCTTTCTGGAAAACCGTTATACCGACTGGCAGAACTACTATCCTTACTGGACTTTGCGTAACCTCTGGATGCTTTCCAAATATGTTCCGGCAGAAAAGCTGCAAATAGAGTTCCTGAACAAATGGAGAAATACGGATAAATATAAAGGAGAAGTCTTCGCTCCGGAAAACTATTCATTTGAATATCTGTTTGCTACGACTTTAGCAGGACAGCCGCTTGCCTGGATGGAAGGTACCAATCTACCCGAGGAAGCATTTACATTACGGGAACATACAGAAGCCTACAAGAAATTTCAGCATGACATGCATTCCGGCACTATCCTACCCATAGGAGATGAACCGTCGGGACGCTCTTGGACCGGCTTCCAGTCTCTAAAGAAAGATAGAGGATACTTGATTGTGTACCGTGAAAATCATCCAGAAGGGACTGCAGAAGTCGAAACCTGGCTGCCAGAAGGTGTCACTGTAAGATGTACCCCACTGATGGGACACGGCAAAGCTATGACAGCAGTAACCGGAAAGAAAGGAAGGCTGGAAATCTCTCTGCCATCAATCAATGACTATGTTGTCTACAAGTATGAAATTAAAAACAAACGCTAAAATAAATAACGACATGAGAACACTTTTCTTACTCACAACACTGCTTTTCATCATCCCGAACATGTTCGGACAAAAGGAATATCGTCTGAACTCACCGGACGGCAAGTTGGAGGTTACCTTATATATAGGTGACCGGATCACTTACGAGCTGACGGAAGAAGGGCATACATTGGTAGCCCCCTCTCCCTTATCAGTACATCTGGATAATGGGACAGTCTGGGGCAACGGCTCCCATCTTAAGAGAGTCAGTCATCGCCAGGCAAATGAGGTGATTCCCTCTCCTTTCTACAAGCGCAGTGAAGTAAAGGATGCCTATAATGAAATGACGTTAAGTTTCCGGGAACATTTCAACCTCATTTTCAGGATGTACAATGAAGGAATGGCATACCGGTTCGCAGCGACCGGAAACAGACCGTTCAAAGTTACAAACGAAGAAGCCGCCTTCAACTTCAACAAGGACTACAAATCGATTGTCCCTTATGTAAAAGATGGCGATAAACAACCGATAGAGGCCCAGTTCTCCAACTCTTTTGAAAACACCTATACACATATAGAGCTATCCGGACTGCCCCCCCAAAGACTGATGTTTACCCCCGTGGTAATAGAGCAGGAAAACGGCCGTAAACTTTGTATTGCCGAATCCGACGTGGAGAGCTATCCGGGCATGTTCCTCATCAACAGGAACGGGGGAACAGCACTCACTTCCGCTTTTGCCGCCGTCCCCAAAACAAAAAAACAAGGCGGGCATAACCAACTGCAAATATTAGTCACAGAGCGTGAAAACTACATTGCTTCCTGCCAGCCGAAAGCCAAACTGCCCTGGCGCATCATTGTTGTGGCAAGAAATGACAAGGAGCTGGCAGATAACGATATGGTTTATAAGCTGGCTGCTCCATCACGCATGAAAGACATCTCATGGATACGTCCGGGCAAAGTGGCCTGGGAATGGTGGAACCATTGGGGAATCAAAGGCGTGGATTTCGAAGCTGGAATAAACAATGAAACATACATGCACTATATCGACTTCGCCTCCCGGCATGGCATCGAGTATGTGATTCTGGATGAAGGCTGGGCTGTCAACCTCAAGGCTGACCTTTTCCAAATTGTACCGGAAATTGATTTAAAAAAGCTCACGTCCTATGCCAGGCAAAAGAATGTAGGACTCATCCTTTGGGCAGGCTACCATGCCTTTGCCCGCGACATGGAACATGTATGCAAGCACTATTCCGAAATGGGCATCAAAGGATTCAAGATTGACTTTATGGACAGGGATGACCAGGAAATGGTAGACTTCCACTACCGGGCTGCCGAAACTGCCGCTAAATATAAGTTGATGGTAGACTTTCACGGCACGTACAAACCTACCGGGCTGAACCGCACTTATCCCAATGTCATCAACTATGAAGCCGTTCACGGGCTGGAACAGATGAAGTGGAGTGACATCCATACCGACCAGGTAACCTACGATGTCACCATGCCATTTATCCGTATGCTGGCCGGACCGGTAGACTATACACAAGGCGCCATGCACAATGCCAACAAACGGTGTTACCACTCCTCAATGGATACCCCAATGAGCCAGGGAACCCGTTGCCGCCAATTAGCTGAATATGTAGTATTTGAATCACCATTGAACATGTTGTGCGACAGTCCCACCAATTACGACCGTGAAGAAGAATGCACGGAATTCATCGCTGCCATCCCTACCGTCTGGGAACAAACAATAGCCATGAACGGAGAAATTGGAAAATACATCACAATGGCGCGCAGGAAAGGAGATGTCTGGTATGTCGGCTCCCTGACCAATTGGGATGCACGTACTCTGACACTGGAGCTTTCTTTCCTCGGTGCAGGCAGATGGAAAGCGGAAATGTTTCATGACGGAGTGAATGCCAACCGCCTGGCTTCCGACTACCAAAAGACCGTCACAGACATTCCTGCATCCCGTAAACTGACCGTCAAAATGGCACAAGGAGGCGGATGCGCATTGAAAATATACAAAGAATAATCCATAGGCTTTTTAAACGTTAACTGATACATACGATTTATGAGAATTAAAAGATTAATGATTACTTGTTTGCTCGCAGTGTCTGTACTGGGAGGCAAGTCACAAGCACAAGACTTATTGTCCAATGTTTACGGACGCGACTACCGGCTACTGAATGGGAAGTGGGGAGCCATTGTAGACCTTTATGACCAAGGGGAAAGGATGCAGGTGTACAAAAACAGAAAACCTCAGGACAACAAGCAATTTTACGAATACTCTTTCGACGGAGGTTTGGTCCTGAATGTACCTGCCGATTTCAATTCACAAATGCCCGAATTGAAATTTTATGAAGGGACTGTATGGTACGGACGCTCTTTCGATACCCCAAAGACTGACGGCAAACGTTTGTTTCTCTATTTCGGTGCGGTAAGTTACCGTAGCAAAATATATCTGAACGGGGAAAAAATAGCCAGCCATGAAGGCGGATTCACTCCCTTCCAGGTGGAAATCACAGATAAGGTAAAGCAAAAGGACAACTTCCTGGTGGTGAAAGTCAACAATACCCGCACCACGGATGCCATCCCTGCCATGTCCTTTGACTGGTGGAATTACGGCGGCATCACGCGCGATGTAATGTTGGTAAGCGTTCCACAAAGTTACATCAAAGACCATTTCATCCAGTTGGACAAGGTACAATCCAACCTGATTCGTGCCAAAGTAACCTTATCCGAAGCAAAGCCTGGCATCAACGTGCAAGTCGCCATCCCCGAATTGGGCATCAGACAGAACATGACTACCGATGCCAACGGAATTGCCCGGGCCACTATCAAAACCAAAAAACTGCAACGTTGGTCACCGGATGCTCCAAAGCTGTATGATGTGACCATCACTTCGGAAAGTGACCGGCTCAACGAGCAAATTGGTTTCCGTAACCTTTATGTAAAAGGCGAAGATATCTATCTGAACGACCGGCCCATCTTCCTGCGCAGTGTCAGCTTCCACGAGGAAATTCCGCAACGCCGCGGGCGTGCCTTCTCAGAAGCGGACGCAACAATGCTGTTGTCCGAAGCCAAAGAGCTGGGTGCCAACATGATTCGTCTGGCACATTATCCACAAAATGAATATACTGTCCGCCTGGCAGAAAGAATGGGATTCCTTTTATGGGAAGAGATACCTATCTGGCAAGGGATTGACTTCAAGAATACCGCTACCCGTGAGAAAGCAGGCAGAATGATTAAAGAGATGGTGATGCGCGACAAAAACCGTTGTTCCGTTGCCTTTTGGGGGATTGCCAATGAAACAGCCACTTCCGCCCCGCGCAATGAATTTCTGAAACACATGAAACAATGTTGCCTGGACATCGACTCAACCCGTCTGATTACGGCCGCCTTCGATTTGGTACGCTTCAACCGCGAAAGCCGGAACTTTGAGATGAATGACTCCATTATCAACATCCTGGACATGGTAGCCATCAACAAATATATGGGATGGTATCATGACTGGCCACTGGCTCCGGACCAGGCTGTCTGGAATGTAGCTCCCGGCAAACCTCTTTTCATTTCCGAGTTCGGAGGCGAAGCGCTCTATGGCAAACATGGCGACGCGGAAGTCAAGAGTTCTTGGAGTGAGGATTATCAGGCACAACTCTACAAGGACAATCTGGAAATGTTCAAGCATATCCCCAACCTGCGCGGAACATCGCCGTGGATTCTTTTTGATTTCCGTTCTCCCTTCCGTTTCCATCCACACCAGGGAGGGGAATGGAACCGTAAAGGACTGGTTTCCGACCAGGGACAACGCAAAAAAGCATGGTACATCATGCGTGATTACTATAACCAAAAGAAAACAGAACAATGAAACACAAAATAAAACACTACATGGCTGCCCTCCTCCTAACCTCTATGGTCTGGAGCGGGCATGCCCAAGAAAAGGATGAAATGGACTTGTCCGGTGAATGGGCATTCCAGACAGATGTCATGGACTTCCGGAGAGGTTCACTGGACGTACGTTACTGCCATCGCCTGCAGGAAAGCATCGTTCTGCCGGGAATTACGGATGACTATAAAATAGGCTACAAATCTCCTTACCGCCACCTGGATAGGCTGACCCGTGTCTACGAATATATGGGCCCCGCATGGTACCAGCGGGAAATAGAGATTCCTGCGGCATGGAAAGGCAAACGCATTTTCCTCTATTTTGAACGTACACACTGGCTCAGTTCGGTATATGTAGGCAAAGAAGAAGTGAGTAAAATAGACTACATCAGTATTCCCCACAACCACGAACTGACCCAATGGCTACATCCAGGCAAAAAAGAACTGATAACTTTCTGCATAGACAACCGCTACCAGTACGATACCCATAAATGGGACCATGCCCACTCCGAATTTACCCAAATAAACTGGAACGGAGTATTGGGCGAAATTAAACTGGTAGCTGTAGACCCGGTCTATGTAGATGACATGCAGGCCTATCCGGACATCAAGAACAAAAGCATCAAAGTCAAAATGACTGTCCGCAACTGTACAGAACATACCGCCAGCGGCAAAATATCCTTCCACGTGACAGGAAAGGACTATAGACTGCAAAAGGAAGTACCGGTAACAGTGACCGATTCCATTACTTATATCGAGGAAGAGATGTTTTTGGGTAAGGATATCCATTTGTGGAATGAGTTCCATCCCAATCTTTATACGTTGGACTGTAAGCTGACTTCCAGTGTAGATGGCCAATCCTATGCGCATGAGAAAAGCACAACTTTCGGTATGCGCGAAGTAGAGGCCGGTGAGGACCATATCATCCTTAATGGCGAACCCATACACCTGCGCGGTACCGTTGAAAACGCAGTGTTCCCCAAGACCGGCTACGCTCCCGTGGACGATGCCTCTTGGGAACGTGTACTCCGTATCCTGAAAGAATATGGCATGAACCATATGCGCTTCCACTCCTGGTGTCCTCCTGCCGCTGCGTTCCGTATGGCAGACAAGCTGGGTGTCTATCTGGAGGTGGAAATGCCGATGTGGGGTAAAGATGCCCAACCCGATGAGAAGCGCTGGAATTTCTTCCGTCGCGAGCTGCGGGGTATCTTGAAAGAATATGGGAATCACCCTTCCTTCATTCTCTACTGTAACGGAAACGAAATTACCGGCGATTTCAGTTTCATAGAAGAGCTTACCGCCACGGCCCGCCAGTTGGATAACCGCCGTCTATACAGCGGTTCCACAGCCCGCACACGTGTCAAATCAGACCAGTTCTACATTACCCATCAGACTACCAAAGGACACATGGCCATCTACGAAGGACGCCCTTATACAAACTGGGACAAAAACAAGGAACTGGGAGTAGGCCTGCCCATCATCTCGCATGAATCCGGACAGCGGTGCATCTATCCCAATTTCGAGGAAATGAAGAACTTCACCGGCCCCGTACAAGCGCGTAATTTCGAGATATTCCGTGAACTGCTGGACAAGAACCACATGCTCGACCAGGCACATGACTTCTTCCGTGCTTCTGGAGCCTTGACCGCCATAGAGTACAAGGATGTCATAGAAGCCCAGTTGCGCACTTATCTGAAAGGCGGTTTCCAATTACTGTCTCTGAATGATTTTACCGGACAAGGATATGCACCGGTAGGCATTCTCGATCCTTTCTGGAATACCAAAGGGCTCATCACACCGGAAAAGTGGCGCGAGTTCTGTGCACCGACTGTCGCATTGCTCCGTTTCGACAAACGCGCACTTTACAATGATGAAGTGTTTGAAGGAAAAGCGGAAATATACAATTATGGACCTACCCTATTGAAAAACGCAAAAATCAGTTGGAGTATCACCGACAGCAACGGTAAAACCCTTAAGAGCGGAAAACTGAAAACACAAACTGTCGGAAAGAACGGGGTATTTCCACTTGGCAGTTTCAGTTATGCATTGGACAATATCACTGAACCACAGAAGCTGACGGTCCATCTTTCTGTTGCACACGTAAAAAACAGCTGGGATATCTGGGTATATCCCCGTCATAGCAACTTAATGCAGTCCACTAGTGAAGTGCTCTACACCACAGTATTCGATGAAAAAGCAAAACAACACCTTGCCGATGGCAAGAAAGTGGTACTCTGCCCCAAACCTTCCAAAGTAAAAGGTCGTAAATCCGTGTTCCACAATCACTTCTGGAATCCGATAATGTTCAAATGGCCTCCTATGACCATTGGCTGTCTGATTCATGACGACCAGCCTGTATTCGAGCATTTCATAACTTCCTACCATACTGACTGGCAGTGGTGGGACATTCTGGAAAATGCCAAGGTTATTGAGATGAAGGATGCTCCGGCAGCACTGCGGCCTTTCATACAAGTAATAGACCATTACGACAATAATGAAAAGCTCGGTATTGGTTTCGAAGCAAAAGTGAAGAAAGGCAGTCTACTGGTACTGGCCGTAGATACCCAGAAAAACATCAACGAACGTCCTGCCACCCAGCAATTGCTGGAAAGCATTGACCGCTACGTAAAGAGTGACAAATTCGCTCCGCAAATTACCGTTGACGAGTCCTACATTGAATCATTCTTAAAGAAATAAATAAAGGAAATATGATGAAATTATTCTTGCTTTGGGCTCTTTTGTTGCTGCCGGTCGGACCGGCAGCAGCACAAGAGATAAAAATGTCACAAACAGCTCCATTGGAACAAGTTTATGGAGAAACAGTAGAAGATGATGCCTTACTGCCCATGAATGAACTGGATATGGATTTCGGCTATGCCCTCTATGAGACAACCGTTGATGTGGAAGAGGAGAATCCCACACTAACTATTGAAAACGTACGGGATTATGCTGTGGTCTATGCAGACGGCAAACTGCAAGGATATTTAAAAGATAGCAGTAAAAGTCTGAAAACCAATCTACCGATAGGTATACACAAACTTAGTATCTATACTGAAAATATCGGACGTATTACCTATGGCCCTGAAATTCTGGACAATTCAAAAGGTATCTACGGCAGCATAACATTGGGAAAGACAGATTTAGAAGGCTGGAAGATGACCCCATTGGAAATTGAGGAATGCGATGTGGCCGGAATAACTTTCAAAGAAGGTACCTCCTCCATCCCTTGCTTCCGTAAAGGTTGTGTCACAGTAAGCAACCCGGCACAAGAGACCTTTCTTGACGTGTCCGGCTGGGGAATGGGAGAAGTCTGGATAAACGGGCAATACTTGGGTGCCTACTGGGAAGAAAATGCAGAAAAGACCCTGGAGATACCTGCCGGTGCTCTGATAGCAGGTAATAATGAAATAGTGGTATTTGAACTAAAAAATAACGAACAAGCTTCCATGACACTAACCGATAAGCCTATTTTCAAATAAACCCTTGCATGTACTTGTTTATATTCCTTAAAAAAACGACCTTTGTGTAGGAGCAGATTCCGAAAAACGTGTCTTATTTAATGAGAATAGCATAATTATATATATCATGAAGAAACTAACATTTATCAGTTGCCTCCTTTTAAGTGGTTGCCTGGCCGGAGCAATGGCTGCAGACAAAAAGCAACCCATCTACAAAGATGCCAAAGCTCCCATTGAGGAGCGTGTAAATGACCTGGTCAGCAGAATGACACTGGAAGAAAAGATACAACAACTCAACCAGTACACTTTGGGGCGGAATAACAACGAGAACAATCGTGGTGAGGAAGTAAAAAAAATTCCTGCCACACTAGGCTCCCTCATTTATTTTGATGAAGATGCCAATCTGCGTAACGAGGCTCAGAGAAAAGCAATGGAAGAATCACGTCTGGGTATCCCCATCCTTTTCGGATACGACGTCATCCACGGGTTCCGTACCATTTATCCCATCTCTTTGGGACAAGCATGTTCTTGGAATCCCCAATTGGTAGAACAAGCATGTGCCGTTGCCGCCCAGGAAGCACGCATGTCCGGGGTAGACTGGACTTTTTCCCCTATGATTGACGTGGCAAGAGACGGACGCTGGGGACGTGTTGCAGAGGGCTATGGCGAAGACCCTTATACCAATGCTGTATTCGGTGTCGCATCCATCAAAGGATACCAAGGTGAAGACATGTCCGACAGCAAGCGAGTAGCCGCCTGCCTTAAACATTATATCGGATACGGCGCTTCTGAAGCAGGACGTGACTATGTTTATACGGAAATCTCCAATCAGACTCTGTGGGACACCTATATTCCTCCCTATGAAGCTGGCGTAAAAGCCGGTGCCGCTACTTTAATGAGTTCATTCAATGACATCAGCGGCACTCCCGGAAGCGCCAACCATTACACGATGACAGAAATTCTGAAGAACCGTTGGAAACACGACGGCTTTGTTGTTTCAGACTGGTCCGCAGTACCGCAACTTATTGACCAGGGCCATGCTGCCGACCGCAAAGAAGCTGCCCGTCTGGCTTTCAACGCCGGCCTGGAAATGGACATGATGGGGCATTGCTATGACAGGCATATGGCAAAGCTGGTGGAAGAAGGTAAAATAAGCATGCAACTGGTGGACGATGCAGTAAAACGCGTGCTCCGTATCAAATTCCGCCTTGGACTTTTTGACAATCCCTACACCCCGACATCTACAGAAAAAGAGCGCTTCCTCCTTCCACAAAGCCTGACTATTGCAGAGAAACTGGCAGAAGAGACCATTGTTCTACTGAAGAATGAAAACAAGGTACTCCCTTTGGCAAACGGGAACAAGCCAACTATCGCCGTCATGGGGCCTCTGGTACAAAACAGTGCCGAGCTTCTGGGGTCATGGTATGGACATGGACATGCAGAAGATGTCCTCCCCATCAAAAAGGCACTGGATGCAGAATTTGCAGGCAAGGCTGAACTGATTTATACCGAGGGTTGTGATTTCGACGGTAACGACACTTCCAAATTCAGTGAGGCACTGGCTGTAGCCCGGAAAGCAGATGTCATTCTACTCTGTATGGGTGAAAAGAAAAAGTGGAGTGGCGAAAACGCATCGCGTTCCATCATAGAACTGCCTGCCATTCAAGAGAAATTCATTGCTGAAATGAAGAAAGCAGGCAAACCGATTGTTCTGGCACTGGCTAACGGACGTCCTTTGGGACTCTCTAAAGTGGAACCTCTCTGTGACGCCATCGTTGAAATGTGGCAACCGGGAGTACCTGGTGGTAAACCATTGGCAGGTGTCTTGTCCGGCCGGGTAAATCCTTCGGGCAAGCTTTCCATTACTTTTCCACGTTCCACCGGACAGATTCCAATCTATTACAATCAGCGCAAAACAGCCCGTCCACAAAGTGGCAAATATCAAAACATCCCCTCTACCCCACTGTATGAATTCGGATACGGCTTGAGTTATACCACCTTTAATTATGGTAATATCAACTTGCCCAAAGAAACCATCAGACGCGGTGAAAAGTTGGTAATGGAAATCCCAGTCACCAATGTAGGCAAACGTGACGGTGCAGAAGTGGTGCATTGGTTTATCTCAGACCCATTTAGCACGATTACCCGTCCATGCAAAGAGTTGAAGCACTTCGAAAAACAACTAATTAAAGCAGGTGAAACACATATATTCCGCTTTGAAATAGACCCGATGCGTGATCTTGGTTTTGTAAATGCCAATGGTGAACATTTCCTTGAAAATGGAGAATATTATGTAATAGTGAAAGACCTGAAAGTAAAATTCACGGTTATAGATTAATCTTCTTTTTATATTGCAGGCCATCCTCCTTTCATCATTCTAAAAGACAGATGGCCTGCAATTTCTATTTTAGAACAAATAAGTATACTGTTCTCCTAAAAATTTCTTGATATGCTTCAAGGCTTTGGTTATTTGGGCCTCCACCGTCTTGACAGAAATACCCATTTCCCCGGCAATTTCTTGATTAGTCTTCCCTTCCTCCCTACTTTTGCGATAAACCTGCCCACATTTGTCTGGAAGGGAACAAACAGCTTCTTCAATCAATCGATTCAGTTCTTCCATCTCCACCGAAGTATCAGCAGCAAGAGCATATCCATATTCTTCTCCTCCCTCGATGGGAACCGTATCCTTTTCATCGCGTAAAGCATTCAGGCAACGATTACGTGCAGACTGGAAAAGATAAGCCTTGAATGAGATTTTAAGAGTCAAGTCGGCCCTACCCTCCCACAAATTCATAAAGATAGAAAGGGCCAGTTCTTCTATCTCCTGCTTGTCTCTCAGATAAAGGGACATGAAGCGGCAGAGTGAAACAAAATAAGTATCGAAAAGGTGCTTGAAAGCCTTCTCGTCATCTTGTTTGATTAACTGTAACAATAGGATATCATCTTCTGCAGGCATATCGAAGTTATATTAGATAAGGGCTTCTTGAGCGGCAAAGATACTAATATTATTTGTTCCTCGAAATTTATTAAAAAAATAATTGGAATCGGAATAAGGGTTAAACTCAAGTGATGTGTCATATAAGTGAAGGCCTATAAAAACATCATGATCATGAAAAAAAGTGTTCCTTGGAATTTAATCATTCCTAAGTTGAAACAGGAAATTTCCGCAGACGAAGAGCGGCAATTGGAGACTTGGTTACGCAGCAGTAACAACGAAGCGTTATTCAAGGAATTGCAACTGTTATGGGAAAAAATTCAGGCAAATGTAGAAAACTACACGCCCAATACCGAATATTATTGGAATGAACTTGTCAACCGTATGCACGCCAGCGAGCCTAAGCAGACTGAAAAACCTGCAAAGAAACGCTTCGAACTGAAACGGATATACCGCTACGCAGTAGCTGCATGTATAGCTGTTGCCATCGGTTGCTCATTCTACATAGGATTCCTTAACGGACAGCCTGAAGCCATGCCGCAGTTATACTCTAATTTGTCGGGTAAGTCTAAGGTTCTCCTTCCTGACGGAAGCGAAGTATGGATGCATACAGAGACCTCTTTGCAATACGAATCACAAATGAATAAGGATGAGCGTATCGTAAATGTAACTGGTGAAGCTTACTTCGATGTAGCACACGATGCTGACAAACCTTTTATCGTGCAGACAGAAGGTATGCGTATCGTAGTTCACGGAACCAAATTCAATGTCGATGCATTCCCCGGTTCGGAAAATACATTGGTGAGTTTGGTAGAAGGGTCCGTCTCTTTGGAAACCGAGACAGAGAACCGTTTCCTCAAACCGGGCGAAACAGCTACTTTTAATCGGAAAACCCTGACACTTAAGGTAGAAAAAGATGATGTACATTTTGCCTCTTCGTGGGCAAATACACAACTCGTATTCAGAAACCGTTCATTGGGAGACATTTGCAAACTGCTTTCTAAATGGTATCGGGTAAAGATAGACGTGGATCCTACATTATCCAATAAATATTTCTATACGTTTACGTTGCGTAGCGAACCGCTGGACGAAATACTCCGCATCATGGCACGCATCCAACCTATGAAATATACCTTTAACGAAGAGAATGAGTTGACAATTTCGTTTGCAGACACAAAACAAAAAGTAAAATGAAACAGTAACAAAATTAAAAACTTATGCCAAACAAATGAGAAATGCACATTATTTAATAATTAACGAAAAGTAAACACCTACATTAATCTTTAAATTTAAGACAATTATGGATATAAGAAAACAACTCATCATTCTTATACTGGTACTTCTATGTGCCCCGATTTCTGCACAAAAGAAAGAGAAACTGATCACACTGAAGTTCACAAATATCCCATTATCAGAGGCTATGCCAAAAGTGGAAAAGCAAAGCGGATACACTTTCTTCTATGAATCGCAGCAAATAGACATCAAACAGAAAGTCAGCCTGAATGTTAAGAATGAAACTATTAATAAGACAATAGCAGCCTTATTGAAAGGGACTAATGTTAAATTTGAAATCGACGCAACACACATTATTTTATATACCGGAAAGAATAACAAGGCAATATCCGGACAACCACAGAACATCTCTGGTACAGTAATTGACGAAAGTGGTGAACCGATTATCGGAGCAAATGTCATGGTGGAAGGAACCAGTACTGGTGTCATTACAGATCTTGACGGAAAATACACAATCAACGCACCGGCAGGGAGTAATCTCAAAATCTCCTATATCGGTTATGTGACACAGACTGTAAAAGCTGGTAGAAACAGTACCGTAAAGTTAGTGGAAGACAGTAAAACACTGGCAGAAGTCGTGGTAATCGGCTATGGTACACAGCGTAAGTCCGACCTGACTGGAGGTCTGGTATCAGTAGACCAGAAGAAACTGAACATGATAAATAGCAGTAACTTGATGGACCGTCTCGCAGGACAAATTCCGGGCTTAAGCGTAACTACTGGTGATGCGAAACCGGGGGCAGACCAAACCCTCCGTGTACGTGGTGAAAACTCATTAAGTGCTGACAATGCACCGCTCATTGTATTGGACGGTATTCCTTACAATGGTTCTTTGAGTGATATTGACCCAAACATCATCGAAAGCCTTAGTGTCTTGAAAGATGCTTCCGCAGCAGCTATCTACGGCTCACGCGGTTCCAATGGTGTTATCTTGATTCAATCAAAGAAAGGCAAGAAAGGTGCACCCCAAGTTACATACAAAGGGCAGTTCAGAATGTCGCAACCCCAACAGACTATTGATGTGATGACTCCAGACGAATACATCACATTTAAACAAGACATTGCACGCCTGAAAGATGGATGGAGCGGAGACCAATTGGCTCCTGAGAATATTCTGAGTGCCAGCGAACTTATAAATTACAAGAAAGGCGTTACAAACGACTGGCAGGACTATATTTTCCGCAATGCATTTACCATGGAACATCAAGTAGGCATTTCCGGAGGTACTGAAAGCACCACTTATATGGGGGCAGTTTCCTATCTGGATCAAGAAGGTGTAGTCTACAATTCTGCTATGAAACGTTACAATATCAATTTGAATGTCACACAAGTATTAAACAAATGGCTGACTATTGGTATACAGACCCAATTTATTCAAAGAGATGGCGGTGGTATAACCCCGAATATTGAACATGCTGTAAAGCAAAGTCCTTATGGTATCTACAAAGATGAAAACGGCAAGTATTATGAAGAACCTATGGACCAATCCCTGATTATTAACCCGATGGCCAATGTCAATGCCGACCAAGATCAAACAAGACGTAACTTCTTCATCAACACCTATGCTGACATTCTGTTGCCGGTAAAAGGTCTTTCAGCCCGTACAACCTTTGGTTACAACTATCGTAGCGACTTTACCGGCACATACTATGGCCGTGACACCAAAGACGGTAGAACAGCCAGCGGAAAAGCCAGCATCAACAATGAACACTACTGGGATTACACTTGGGAAAATCTGCTCAAATATAATCGTGAATTTGGCAAGCACCGTTTCGACGCTACAGGTTTGTTCAGTGTACAACAAACTCAGAAAAAGACTTCCAAGTCAAGCGCCGAAAGTTTTGTAAACGATGATTCCAGTTATCATAACATCAATGCAGGTGAAAAGAATAAAACCGTAAGTTCTGGTTTATCAGAAACCTCGATGCTGTCTTATATGCTTCGCTTGAATTATTCATATGCAGGAAAATATATGTTGACCCTGACCGGACGTTCCGACGGTTATTCTGCCTTCGGTGCAAACAACAAGTATGCATTCTTCCCGTCAGTGGCTGCTGCATGGAACATTGCTTCCGAAAGTTTTATGGAAAATGCACAAAACTGGCTGGACCAATTGAAGCTCCGCGTATCTTATGGTTCTAACGGTAACCAAGCCATCAACCCCTATCAGACATTGGACCGTCTGCACCTCACAAACTATATCTGGGGTGACGGTGGAGCAGGTGTCAACGGTGCTTATCTGGCCAACGACGGTGTCGGAAATCCGAATCTAAAGTGGGAAACAACCCAAACATTCAACGTCGGTATCGACTATTCATTCTTCAACGGCCGTATCAACGGTAACATTGAAATGTATGTCGCCAACACAAAAGACTTGCTGATGAAACGTACTGTTCCTATCATGAACGGCTATAAAACCATTTGGGATAATGTGGGTAAAACACGCAATAAAGGTGTTGAATTTACCTTGAACACCGTCAACATACGTAATAAGGACTTCGAATGGAGCACCGGAATCATCTTTTCACTGAACCGTGACAAGATTGTAGACCTACGTGGTGACAAAAAAGATGATATCACCAATAAATGGTTCATCGGCAAACCCTTGCGAGTTTACTACGACTATGACGTCGACGGCATCTGGCAGGAAGGTGACAAATTCACCTATACCGCAGCAGACGGTACAGAAAAAGAGATCCAAAAAGGTGCCAAACCAGGTTCTGCCAAAGTGAAAGATGCAGACGGAAACGGTTATATTGACTCCAATGACAAAGTTATCATCGGTTCAAAGAATCCAAGCTTCCTCATGTCTATGAGCAATACATTGACTTACAAGAACTTTTACTTGTCATTCTTACTGAATGGAACCTTCAAAGTTACACGTGAGTTGAACGAAGCCAATATCGGAAGTTGGAGTTACAACTTATACAACTATCTGCATAATGCCGATTACTGGACACCGGAACACACCAATTCCAAATATGCTTCTCCAGCATATAACAACTTCGACGGACACAGCTATTACAAAGACTTTACATACATCCAAATAAAGAATATCACTTTAGGATACAATTTTGAAAAGAATTTTGTAAAGAAATTGGGACTGAGCGGTTTGGGAGTCAATATCAGTGTGGAGAATCCTTATACATTCTGTGACATACGCAGCGTATTGAACTATGACAACAGTTGGTTTGCCTCTTACCCGACTGCACGTTCCTACGTACTTGGACTGAACTTATCATTCTAAACTTACTTAAATATATATACAATGAAAAATTATATATCAAAAGCAACTCTAGCTCTGTTAGTAGCTCTGTCTGCTACCGGTTGCTCTGACTTTCTGGATGAGAAACTGAAAAGTGAACTGGCTCCGGACAACACATATACAAGTTCCTATGGTTTCGAAGTAGGTTCTACCGGACTTTATGCCGAAGCACGCTCTGAATACAACACTTGGGGTGAAAACGGTGCCTTCATGCACAATGCCGCTTGCCCTTACGAAGCATTACAGATTGCCACTGACCTTGCTACCATGGGTACCAAAGACGGTTCTATCCAACCGTTCGGTTTCTTGACATTAACTCCAAATACCGGTATTGTAGGCTCCTACTGGAACTGGGCTTATAGTCTGATTGCAGGAGCCAATGAGATGTTGAAATACTCGGAAATAAACACGAACTGGGATAATAGCACAGACAAGGCGCTCTATCAGGCAGAATCACGTTTTTTCCGCGCCTATGCATACCGTACATTGGTTTATCTGTATGGAGACGTTCCTTATGTAGACAAGATTCAAGATCAGTTCAGAATCGATTTTACCCGTACACCGAAGGAAGAGGTTATTGCCCACATGGTAGAAGACCTTCAGTTTGCTGTCGAGAACCTGCCTACTGACCCTGATGCCGTAAAAGTCGGCAAGCTGACCAAATGGGCGGCAGAACACTTACTAAGTGAGGTTTACTTGATGCAGGGTGATTATGCAAAGGCTGAAACTGCCGCAGAGAATGTCATCAACAGCGGATATTTCCACTTGATGGAAGACCGCTTCGGTGAAAAGGCAAAAGCAAACGGCGATGTGTTCTCCGACCTATTCGTTGAAAACAACCAAAATCGCACATCCGGCAATATGGAAAGCATTTGGGTCATGCAGTTTGAATATAACACTACTGGTGGCGGTACAAATTCCGATGATTGGACACGCCGCGCCTGGGAACCCAAATACTTCGAGATTACCGGTTTTGTTTTGGCAGACTCACTGGGTGGCCGTGGATTGTCCCAGTTGGTACCAATGAAATGGTGGATTGGCGAAGATACCGGTTTCTTTGATGAAAATGATATCCGTAATTCCGAATACAACATTAAACGTAACTGGTATTACAACAACGAGAACATGCCCGACCTTTATGGTAAAAAGGCTACGATTACAGACGAAACATGGTTTACCACCTTCCGTCTTTATCCGGCTCTGACAAAATTCTTCTATGGCCGTTCCGAGAACCTTTCTTTGACCGGTTCCTACCGTGACCGTATGAAGTTCCGTTTGTCCGAAACTTATCTCTTACTCTGCGAGGCAAGGTTGGGTTTGAAGGATATTTCAGGTGCCCGCGAAGCAATCAATGTAGTACGCCGTCGCGCACATGCTCCTGAGATTACAGACAGTGAAATGACCATGGACTTCTTGCTGGACGAACGTATCCGCGAGTTGGTAGGTGAAGAATCACGCCGCTTTACCTTATGCCGTACCGGCAAATTATTGGAGCGTACCCGCAAATACAATACAGAATCGGGGCCCGTTATGCGTGATTACCACACATTATGGCCGATTCCTCAGAGCATAATCGATTCAAATACGGGTGCAGAATTCCCGCAAAACGAAGGATATTAACAGCACAAAGACAAAATAAAACACGAATAAAGGTAAAAAGATAGTTTTCAAGATTCTCATAAAGGGAATTGTCCGCGTCCATTGAGAACAAAGGCAATTCCCTTAATTTTATCAATAAACAATCATGAAGATACACAGACAATTAACAGCAGCGGCCTTTCTGTTTATCAGTATGGCAATCATGGCACAAGTGCCATTCAGCAAAAAGGAAGTAAAAGAGAAAATGAAGCAAGTGGCGGACTGGCAAATTTCCAATCCTAACACTGCCCACGAACACCACGACTTGGATTGGACCAATGGAGCACTTTATGTAGGTATGGTAGATTGGGCTAAACTGGCAGAAGAGGAGTACAATGACAGCACCTACTATCAATGGCTCTATAAAATAGGAAGACGAAACTGCTGGCAACCCCATCAGCGGTTGTACCATGCAGACGATATAACCGTTTCCCAATCATTCATTGACTTATACCGTAAATATAAAAAAGAGGAAATACTGGCTCCTACCCTGGCACGTACGGAATGGATTGTCAGCCATCCATCCAACGGTACATTCAAACTGGAGTATGGTGACAACAAAACCCTGGAACGCTGGACCTGGTGTGACGCCTTGTTCATGGCCCCCCCGGTTTATGCCAAGCTATACCGTGAAACCAACAACCGGAAATACCTCCAATTCATGGACAATGAATACCGGGCTACCTACGAATACCTATTCGATAAGGAAGAGAACCTTTTCTACCGAGACTGGCATTATTTTGGCAAAAAAGAAGCCAATGGCAAAAAGGTGTTCTGGGGACGTGGAAATGCCTGGGTATTAGCCGGTCTGGCAGAAGTATTGCAGGAGTTGCCCAAAGGCTTGATGGAACGCGCTTATTACGAAGAACTGTTTATCCGGTTATGTACCCGTATCGCCGGATTGCAGAACGAAGACGGTTATTGGCATGCCAGCCTTCTGGATCCGGCTTCTTATCCTTCTCCCGAAACCAGTTCCACCGGTTTCTTTGTATATGCGTTGGCATATGGCGTAAATGCGGGACTCTTGAATGAAGACGATTTCATGCCAGTCATCATAAAAGGCTGGAAGGCACTGACCGATGCTATAGATGCAAGCGGTAAACTTGGCTGGGTACAGCCTATCGGTGCCGACCCCCGTAAAGTGACACGTGACATGACAGAAGTTTACGGTGTCGGTGCGTTTCTTGCAGCAGGATGCCAGATATACAAGATGGCTGTAGATACGGAAGCTGATTATATAAAAATCTGGCCAGACAGAAAAACCATGCAGGGAAACCCTTTAAGTGGTTGGGTTGTATATGCAAATGAGAATGTCAGCGATGACTTCTGGAAGAAATACGACCATATCTATGTACCGGAAAAAGGAACAACCGTGAAAATCTCCGATTATGCACGCACACTCTATATCCGTACGCATTGGAGTACCTTCAATCCCGCCGAAGGAGTCTACGGCTGGGATACCAACGAAAAGTTGAAAAAAGTAATTCAAGGGGCACTCGACAGAGGTATGCGTCTCTCTTTCCGTGTAGTTGTCGACAGCCGCGACCGAAAAAATGAAGCCACTCCGGCCTATGTATTCGATGCAGGAGCCAAATACTATACAGACAATGGAAAACGCTCTCCCTATCCTGATGACCCTATCTTCCAGGAGAAATATGCAAAGTTCATAGAAGCATTTGCCCAAAAATACAATGATCCTGACCTGGTGGAATTTATAGACGGCTACGGTCTTGGCAAATGGGGTGAGGCACACACTATGAAGTACATTGACCCCAAGAACCGGGAAGCTGTGTTCAATTGGATTACAGACCTCTACGTCAAACACTTCACCAAAGTACCTTTAGTTATCAACTACCATCGTTGGATGGGTGCAGGCAAAGACTGGGCAGGTGAGGAGAATTTTGATCCCGATAGTAAACGCTTGTTGGACAGCGCTTGCGAGAAAGGCTTTTCCTTACGTCATGATGCTTTCGGAATGAGAGAGTATTACGGCCAGTGGGAGCGAAACTATGTGAAACCTTGGATTATGAAACGCCCGGTTCTACTGGAAGGTGGATGGATTGTGAGCAAGCACCCTTATCACAATGACCCGAGCGGTTACAAAACAGCCAAAGATGTGCGTATCGGAGAATTTGAAGACGGTCAGGAAGCTCATGTCAACATGATGGATTTCCGTGTAGGAGACGAAACCATGAGTTGGTTCCGTGATGCCTATCCTTTGGTTGAGCGTTTCATCTCCGAAGGAGGTTATCGTTTATATCCCGATTCCATTGTAGTTCCCAAAGAAATGAAGAGTGGTTCAAGAATAAAGATAGTACATCGCTGGAACAACTTAGGCTGGGGATATTGCCCAACCAATATACCACAATGGAACCAAAAGTATAAAGTAGCTTTCGCATTATTGAACCAAGACAATCAAGTAGTCTACTCTTATCTGGACAACAATACTGATTTATCCGTCTGGATAAAAGGCTATCCCTCTTCCTATGAGTTCACTCCCAAACTTCACGGGGTAAAAAAAGGAACCTATACCTGGGCAGTAGCTTTAGTCGATACAACCAAAGGCAATGGAAGCAATGTTAAGGGGCTGGATATCTCTGCCAAGGGAACCTTCACTAATTCTGGTTGGTTAAAACTGTCAGAAGTAACTGTAAAATAAATAAGACACCCCATCGACTTTATAAACAAGAGGCTGAATTCAAGATTGAATTCAGCCTCTTGTTTATAAAGTCCAATCCATCTATTTCTTTTGCGGCAACCTCTTCAGCAAGTGGTCCACCGCCGCTTTCAGCTGTGCATCTTCTCCCTTCAAAACAGCTTCCGGTTCATTATAGACCAGGATATCAGGCTGCAACGTGCGGTTCTCCAGATAGTTGCCCTGCATATCCATGCAACCTACCTGCGGAATACCGAATACAATACTTGGATCGATCTGGCTTTCCCACCAGACAGCAGTCATGGTTCCTGCCACGGGAGCACCTACCAGCTTGCCTATTCTCAACGTCTTATATACGAAAGGAGTACCGTGGGCATTGCTGTAATTATCCTCGCAAACCAGCATACACGAAGGTTTCAGCCATCTGTCAAAAGGATCGCTGCCGATGTACTGGCCACGCGGCACAAAGCGTTCATACTCCTTGCCGCTAAGTAACGTCGCTACTTGTTCGTGCAGCCACCCGCCTCCGTTATGGCGGGTATCCACCACAACAGCCTCTTTCTTACGACTGCTTTCGCTCAACAAATCGGAGTAAATCTTACGGAAGCTCGGACTATCCATACCTTTGATGTGAATATAAGCAATGCGTCCGCCAGAATATTCATCCACCTTCTTGCGGCAGTTTTCCACCCAGCGCTTATACAACAGCTCATTCTGGGCACCGTAAGATATGGGCTTCAAGGTTTCTTCAAACCGCTTTCCGGTAACAGGATCATAGACCGAGAGAATCACCTTGCGGCCTGCCTTACCTTCGAGTAACGGGAAATAATCAGCGCCAGCCTTAATGGCAACACCATCCACTTTCTCGATAATACAGCCCGGCTTGACATCCGTCTTTTTCTTCGTCAATGGACTCTGAGCTATAATTTCTTTAATCTTCAATCCATCGCCCGCATAAGCTTCATCATAGAACACTCCCAAAGCAGCCGTAGGAAGTGCTGCGCCCGAAGCATAATAACGCGCTCCCGTATGAGAACCGTTCAATTCACCCAGCATCTCACTCAGCATTTCCGCAAAATCGTAGTTATTGTTGATATACGGCAAGAAGCGCTTATAAGTTTCTTTGTATCCATTCCAGTCCGTACCTTGCAAGTCTGCCACATAGAACTTATCATTTACCTGCTGCCAGATGTGGTCGAAGATATATTCACGCTCACCATAAGGGCGGTAATCGAAGAAAGCCTCAAATTCAATTGGAGAAATCTTGCTGCCTTCAATCTCTATCTTCTTCATTCCGTCGCGGGCACAAAGGAAGATATTCTTCCCTTCCTTGTCAGGCTGCAAAGCGCCTGCACCTACTTTCTTCAAAAGAACTTTTGTAACATTCTCTTTCAGATTGTGTTCCCAAAGATCGTACCCATCCTCGAAAACAGAAAGATAATAGAGTTTATCCCCTTTAGCAGAAAGCATGGCATCTGCCATATGCGAGGAGTTGACGGTCAGGCGTACAATACGGTCAAAGCGGTTTGCGAGGTCGAACTTTAACGGCTCTACCTTTTTCTCCTTATCTTTGTCGGCATCCTCTTTTTTCTTCTTGGCATCCTTTTCGTCTTTCTTCCCGGCTTTTTCCTTCTCCTCCTTCTCTGCCTTCTCCGCTTCCTCGAGCAAAGCGGATTCTTCCTTGTTCATCAAGAAACGGTCGTATGCTTCAGCATCAAAGAACATGATATAAGTATCGTCTTCGGCTCCCCAACTGCCGTGGCTGCGATACCCCGCACGGTCACTGGTCCAAATCATGGCTTTTCCACCCAATACCCACTTGGCATTGCCATCGTTGTATCCGCTCTCGGTCAGGTTCACCATTTCACCCTTGCCATCGGCATTCAGCAGCACAACATCTTTGTTGTTCCATCCACCTACACCGATATAGTCCGAAAGAATCCATTTGCTGTCCGGACTCCACTGGAACCACTGGTCACCGTCCGAATAAGAGTATTGATACTTGCCATCCATAACGGTACGCACATCCTTTGTCTTCAAATTGATGACACGGATGGTGCTGCGGTTTTCAAGGAAGGCAATCTCTTTACCGTCAGGGCTGTATTGGGGTTGGAAAGAAGCGGCATCCGAATTTGTCAAGCGTTCTTCCTTCAGCTCTGTGGCATAGGTAAACAGCTTTTCATCCTTACGCACAATCGTCGAAGTGTAAAGTTGCCAAAGCCCGCCACGTTCGGAAGCATAAACCAGTGTCCGGCCATCGGGGGCAAAGTCTACGGTACGTTCCTGACAAGGAGTATTCGTTATCTGCTTCGTAGTCTTATATTCCACTGAAGTGACGTAGACATCGCCGCGCAAAACGAAAGCCACTTCCTTACCATCCGGAGACACTGCCATTTCCGTGGCACCGCTACTCTTAATCTGGCGGATAATGTCCTTGTCGTTTCTGTCGGAAACAATGCTGATGTTCACCTTTTGCGCTTCTCCACCGGGGAGCAGGGTGTAAATCTCACCATCAAATCCATAGCACAACCTTCCGTCCGTAGCGGCACTGAGATAGCGTACCGGATTTTTGGTATAGTGCGTCAACTGCACGGCCTTCGCATCTCCGGGAGTACGTCGGTAGATATTGAAAGAGCCGTTTTCCTCACTCAGATAGTAGAATGTTTTTCCATCAGGAGCCCAAACCGGTTCACGGTCTTCTCCTCCGAAAGTGGTCAGCTGGCGGTACTGCGGTTCTTTTCCCGGAGTATACATCCAGATGTCACGGGCAATGGGCGATACGTGATGTTTACGCCAGTAGTCCTCGTAACCTTTCTTATCCTGATACAACATCGCTCCCTCCTTATTGATGGAGATGCACTCCATAGGCATGGACGAAATCATCGTCGGGCGCCCTCCCTCCACTGATACTCGATATACCTGGTTGAACTGCCCGTTGGAAGGAAAGACAACAGCCTCGGCAGACGGCATGATGCCCGCAGAGAACAAGATATGCCCGGCATCTGTAAAAGCAAGCGGTGTTTCGCTTCCCGAGTGGGTAGTCAGCCGTCGTGGTTCGCCCCCGTCTTTGGACACGATGTAGACGTCAAGGCTTCCCATACGGTCCGAAGCAAAAGCAATCTGCTTACTGTCCGGACTCCATACCGGAGCCGTATCGTATGCGGGGTTGGTAGTTATCTGCATGGCACGTCCACCGGCAACCGGCACCGTATAGATGTCTCCCTTATACGTAAAAGCAATGGTGGTCCCATCGGGAGAGATGACACTATGACGCATCCACAGCGGAGCATCCTGCGCAAAAGTAAAACCTGCCAGGCAAGCGGCAGCAATACCTAATAGTAGTTTTTTCATAATGATTCTTGTTTTTGGAGAATAAAAAAACCTCACGACTTTTCCTTTCGGAAAAAGACCGTGAGGTTTGCTTATCATTTTAAGTTACCCTCAATTAGAGAGCACCTACTTCCTTCAAAGCAGCATTTGTCTTGTGAACGGCAGCAGCGCTGGCAGCAAATTTAGCTTTTTCGTCAGCAGTCAGTTCCAGTTCAACGATTTTCTCGATACCGTTCTTGCCAAGGATTACGGGAACACCGATACAGATGTCTGATTCACCGTATTCTCCTTCCAGATATACTGAACAAGGAATCATCTTCTTCTGGTTGTGGATGATAGACTCAACGACGTATGCGCCTGCCGCACCCGGAGCATACCATGCAGAAGTACCCAGCAACTTAGTCAGTGTAGCACCACCTACCATAGTAGAAGCTACCACTTCGTTCAGTTTTTCTTCGCTCAGCAGTGTGCTTACCGGCTGTCCTTTGTAAGTAGCCAGACGAGCCAACGGAATCATGGTAGTATCACCGTGACCACCGATAACCATGCCTTCTACTTCGTTGGCGTTGCAGCCCAAAGCCTGAGACAAGAAATATTTGAAACGAGAGCTGTCCAAAGCACCACCCATACCGATGATACGGTTCTTCGGCAAGCCCAAAGACTTCAATGACAGATAAGTCATGGTATCCATCGGGTTGGAGATAACCACGAGGATAGCATTCGGAGAATATTTCAAGATGTTCTGTGCAACCGACTTAACGATACCTGCATTAACACCGATCAATTCTTCACGAGTCATACCCGGCTTACGGGGAATACCGGAAGTAATCACTACAACGTCGGAGTTGGCAGTCTTCTCATAATCGTTGGTACAACCTACAACAGTGGTGTCGAAGCCCAGCAGTTGAGCAGTCTGCATCATATCCATTGCCTTACCTTCTGAAACGCCTTCTTTCACGTCCAGCATTACCACTTCGTCAGCCACTTCATTAAAGGCTAACACATTAGCGCATGTAGCACCTACGTTACCTGCACCTACTACGGTTACTTTTGACATAATTTCTAAAGTTTTTTGTTTATAAGTGTTCTTTAAAGATGACGCAAAAGTACAGCGAACTTCGTAATTAGAGAAATATTTCCGTAATAATTTTAGTTAAATACACATTTAGCCAATGATTAGTGGACGATGATTAATGATTAATGATTAATTTTGCGGACGATTAATGAATGTAGGACGAATAATCAGCCACCAACCATTAATCACTTAACCATTAATCATTATCAAAAATGGCAGTTAAGAAGAATACACTTCTCATCGTGGCAGGCAGCCTCCTTATCTTATTATTAATAGGAGTTACCATTCTGCTGATTTCCGAAAAGCAAACCAACAAGGAACTGGTGATGGAATTCAATCTGGATAAAGAAGACCTTGAAAATCAATACACAGACTTCGCCAGACAATATGACGAACTGAAGTTGACAGTCTCCAACGACTCCCTCTCCGTACTCTTAGAGCAGGAACAATTGAAGACCCAACGTTTATTGGAAGAACTCCGCACCGTGAAGAGCAGCAATGCCACCGAGATACGCCGTCTGAAGAAGGAACTGGCCTCTCTCCGCAAAGTCATGATAGGCTATATCAACCAGATTGACTCGCTGAACCGCCTGACTGCTCAACAGAAGGAAATCATAGCCGATGTCACCAAGAAGTACAACGCCGCTTCCCGGCAAATCAGCAACTTGTCCGAAGAGAAGAAGAACCTTACCAAGACCGTGACACTTGCCGCCCAACTGGACGCCACCAACATCTCTGTGCAGCCCACAAACAAACGCGGCAAGACTGCCAAGAAGGTGAAAGACATCGTGAAGTTCAAAATAAACTTCTCCATCGTGAAAAACATCACTGCAGAGACCGGCGAACGTACCCTCTACATCCGCATCACCAAACCGGACAATGACGTGCTGACCAAAAGTTCCTCGAACACCTTCCCATACGAGAACCGGGAACTGGTATATTCCATCAAGAAGTATATAGAATACAACGGAGAAGAGCAAGCCGTCACCGTATATTGGGATGTAGAAGAATACCTCTATGCAGGCACCTACCGCGTAGACATTTTTGCTGACGGTACCCTTATCGGTTCGCAATCATTCAGCTTGAATTAATACAAAAAAATCTAAATTATTTTGCAATATCATTGAAAGCCTATACATTTGCATCGTTGTTTATGCAATTATTGTTGCTGTATAAACAACAGATTCATCACCTTAATTAATGTATAGCCCAATGAAAAAGTTCTTCTGTTTCATCTGTTTGGCATACCTATCCTTCCCCATGAAGGCCCAGGAAGCATTAAGCTTGGATAGTTGCCGTGCATTGGCAATCTCCAACAACAAAGAACTGCTGATAAGCCAGGAAAAAATCAACGCCGCCCACTATCAAAGGAAAGCGGCATTTACTAATTACCTTCCCAACATTTCGGCCAGCGGCGGATATATGCGCAGTCAAGAGTTGTCCATCCTCAGCGACGCTCAGAAAGGAGCCTTGTCCGGATTGGGTACAAGTCTCAGCGGACCGTTACAGCAGGCTGCCCAAGTCATCGCACAGCTTCATCCAGAACTGGCAGGCCAATTGCCGGCTTTAGGACAAAGCCTGGTAGGTGCCCTCGACGGTGCAGGCCAATCCTTGGTTGACGCCTTTCGTACAGACACCCGCAATATGTATGCGGGCGCACTGACCTTGACCCAACCCCTATATATGGGCGGCAAGATACGTGCCTACAACAAAATCACCAAATACGCCGAAGAGCTGGCCCGCCAGCAGCACAACACCGGTATGCAGGAAGTAATCCTGAGTACAGACCAGGCATATTGGCAGGTAGTGTCCCTTGCCCATAAAAAGAAGCTGGCAGAAGGTTATCTGAAACTACTGCAGAAGCTCGACAGCGACGTTGACAAAATGATTGCCGAAGGCGTTGCCACCAAAGCAGACGGACTCTCCATCAAAGTAAAAGTGAATGAAGCCGAAATGACTCTGACCAAAGTAACCGACGGCCTGAGCCTTGCCCGGATGCTGCTGTGCCAACTGTGTGGTCTCGACCTTTCCACTCCTATCATGCTCGCAGACGAACAGAAGGAAGACCTGGCTCCCACAACTCTGAAAAACGGTGCCATCGACATCAACAATGTTTATGCCACCCGTCCCGAAGTACGCAGCCTGGAACTTGCCACACGGATTTATAAGCAGAAAGTAAATGTCACCCGTTCGGAATATCTTCCTTCCATAGCACTAATGGGCAGCTATATGGCAACCAACCCTTCCGTCTTCAACAGTTTTGAGAAGAAGTTCAAGGGGATGTGGAATGTGGGTGTCATGGTGTCGGTACCCATCTGGCACTGGGGCGAAGGCATCTATAAAGTAAAAGCAGCCAAATCGGAAGCACGCATCGCCCAATACCAGTTGGATGACGCCAAAGAAAAGATAGAGCTGCAGGTCAACCAGTCGGCTTTCCAAGTGAACGAAGCTGCCAAGAAACTGACCATGGCCGAAAAGAACCTGGAAAAAGCCAACGAGAACCTGAGATACGCCACACTTGGCTTTGAGGAAGGCGTTATACCTGCCAGCAATGTGCTCGAAGCGCACACCGCATGGCTTTCTGCCCAATCGGAAAAGATAGACGCACAGATTGACGTAAAACTGACGGAAATCTATCTGAGAAAGGCAACGGGGGAATTGACAATTGATAATTGATAGTTTCTTCAATCGTAAATAGTAAACAGTCAAATAGTAAATAATATGTTGGATACAAAATCACAAAACAGTAACATGTTGTTGGCATTCCTCACGCTGACGGGAGTGATTGCCATCGTTGCCCTTGTAGGTTTCTTCATGTTGCGTAAAGGGCCGGAAATTGTGCAAGGACAAGCAGAAGTAACGGAGTATCGAGTATCGAGCAAAGTGCCGGGACGTATTCTGGAATTTCGTGTAAAAGAGGGACAAAGCGTACAATCCGGAGACACCCTTGCCATTTTGGAGGCTCCGGACGTGCAGGCCAAACTGGAACAAGCACGCGCCGCCGAATCGGCAGCCCAAGCCCAGAACGAAAAAGCTCTGAAAGGCGCCCGTCGGGAACAGATACAAGCTGCCTATGAAATGTGGCAAAAGGCACTGGCCGGACTGGAGATTGCCGAAAAATCCTACACGCGTGTGAAGAACCTGCACGACCAAGGCGTGATGTCTACACAAAAGCTTGACGAAGTTACCGCCCAACGCAATGCAGCCCGGGCTACGGAGAAAGCCGCCAAAGCCCAGTATGATATGGCCAAGAACGGTGCGGAACGCGAAGACAAAGCCGCTGCCGCTGCCTTGGTGGAACGCGCCAAAGGAGCTGTGGCCGAAGTTGAATCGTACATCAAGGAAACTTACCTGATTGCACAGACTGCCGGTGAGGTATCCGAGATATTCCCAAAAGTAGGCGAGCTCGTGGGCACGGGTGCTCCCATTATGAACATCGCCATTCTGGACGATATGTGGGTAACCTTCAATGTACGCGAGGACTTGCTGCAAGGGTTGGGTATGAATACCGAATTCGAGGCGTTCATCCCTGCACTCGATAAGAATATCCGCCTGAAAGTGTACTATATGAAAGACCTCGGCACATATGCCGCCTGGAAAGCGACCAAGACTACCGGCCAGTTCGACCTGAAAACATTCGAAGTAAAAGCCGCTCCGCAAGAGAAGGTGGAAGGACTGCGTCCGGGAATGAGTGTTGTATTGAAGAAGTAAAGGAGTTATGAGTTATTGGAGAGGATGATGGAAAGAAATAAGAAACATACGGCTTTGTGGAATGTAGCAAGACGCGAATGCCGCCGTCTTGTTTCCCGCCCGCTCTATCTGTTCTGTATGGTGATAGCACCGTTGTTCTGCTACATATTCTTCACCACGCTGATGGACTCCGGGCTTCCTACGGACATGCCCGTAGGTGTGGTGGACCAAGACATGAGTGCCACTTCACGCCAGCTGATACGTAACTTGGACGCTTTTGAGCAGACAGCCGTCGTCGCCCGCTACCCTACCGTCAACGAAGCCCGTACCGCCATGCAGCGCGGAGAGATTTACGGTTTCTTCTACATTCCCGAAGGTACCTCTGCCAAAGCGCAGGCCGGACGGCAGCCCAAACTCTCTTTCTATACAAACAATACCCTGCTCATCGCAGGTTCACTCCTCTTCAAGGACATGAAGATGATGAGCGAATTGGCATCCGGTGCCGCAGCACGTAGCACCCTATATGCCAAAGGAGCTACCGAGGAACAAGCGATGGCCTTCCTCCAACCCATCGTCATAGATACGCATCCACTCAATAACCCGTGGCTGAACTACTCCGTATATCTGTGCAACACCTTTGCACCGGGCGTATTGATGCTGCTTATCTTCATGGTAACCGTCTATTCCATCGGAGTCGAGATAAAAGACCGCACCGCCCGCGAATGGCTGCGCATGGGCAACAACTCCATCTGGATTTCCCTTGCCGGCAAACTGCTGCCGCATACCGCCATCTTCTTCCTGATGGGAATATTATATAATGTATACCTCTACGGTTTCCTCCATTTTCCCTGCAACAGCGGCATCCTGCCGATGCTGCTTGCCACCCTTTGCCTGGTGCTGGCATCGCAAGGCATGGGAATATTGATGATAGGAACCCTGCCTACCCTGCGTCTGGGACTCAGTTTCGCTTCCCTATGGGGCGTACTCTCTTTCTCCATGTGCGGATTGTCATTCCCTGCCATGGGCATGCACCCCGTATTGCAGGCATTGGCAAATCTGTTCCCCCTGCGCCACTATTTCCTGATTTATGTGGACCAGGCACTGAATGGATACCCCATGATTTACTCGTGGGTCAACTACGTAGCGCTGCTTATTTTCATGATGCTCCCGTTCCTTATAGCCCATAGGCTGAAAGGAGCGTTGGTTTACTATAAATACATGCCCTAATGAAAGACCTGACGTTCAGACAGAAAGTGATACAAGGCATTCATGACTTGTTCTATATATGGAAACGGGAATTCGGCACCACCTTCCGCGACCAGGGCGTGCTCATCTTCTTCGTGCTCGTTCCGTTGGTCTATCCGTTGATATACGCTTTCATCTATACCAACGAAACTATCCACGAAGTGCCCACTGTCGTGGTGGATGACTCACGCTCCTCGTTGAGCCGCGAATACCTGCGGAAAGTGGACTCCAGTCCCGAAGTGAGCCTCGTGAGCTACTGCGCTGATATGGAAGAAGCCAAACTGATGTTGAAGGACCGCAGGGCATACGGTATTATCTACATCCCCTCCACCTTCAGCGACGACATTGTACGCGGTAAGCAGACGCAGGTCAGCATCTTCTGCGACATGAGCGGACTGCTGTATTACAAAGCCTTGCTGACTGCCAACACCAACGTGTCGCTCGCCATGAACGCAGACATCAAAGTGGAGCGAAGCGCCAATACCACCGACCGCCAGGACGAAATTACCGCCTACCCGATAGAGTATGAGGATGTCGCCCTCTATAATCCGACCAACGGATTTGCCGCTTTCCTGATTCCGGCAGTATTGGTATTGATTATCCAGCAAACGCTGCTACTCGGCATCGGCTTGTCTGCCGGGACGGCACGCGAGCAGAACCGCTTCCGCGACCTGGTGCCTATCAACCGCCACTACAACGGCACACTACGCATTGTGATGGGAAAAGGGCTGAGCTACTTCATGGTATATTCACTGGTATCGGTATATATACTGTGTGTGGTTCCATGGCTTTTCAGCCTCAACCAAATAGCGATACCCGGTGTCCTGACTCTGTTCACCCTGCCCTACCTGGCCGCTTGTATTTTCTTTGCCATGACAGCATCCATTGCCATCCGCAACCGCGAAACGTGCATGCTGCTGTTCGTGTTCACCTCCGTGCCGCTGCTGTTCCTCTCCGGCATTTCATGGCCGGGAGCTGCTATGCCCGCTTTCTGGAAGTACTTCTCGTACATCTTCCCTTCTACCTTCGGCATCAACGGCTACGTACGCATCAACAGCATGGGAGCCACACTCAATGAAGTCTCTTTCGAGTACCAAGCACTATGGATACAAACGGGCTTCTACTTCATCACCACGTGCCTGGTATATCGCTGGCAGATATTGCAGAGCAGGAAACATGTGATTGAAGAGTATAAGAAGCATAAGAGTATAGAAGCGTAACACATTGTTCCAAGCCTACGAAACAAAGTGTTCACATGCGTTTGAACACTTTGTTTCAGCGTATCAGAACAATTTGTTCCAATATATAAAAACAGTTTGTTCGCCATATTGAAACAGTCTGTTCCCTTATAGGAAACAGACTGTTTTGTTAAAGGAAACAAATAGTTGCCCTACAGCATCGGCAAGGCAGCAAACAGACAAACGGTTGTAATACCTAATTACGGTCGCATGTGTTTCTCCAATATCGGGTAAAGTATCTCAGCATACCTCATAAAGCCCAAATCGGTAAAATGAATGCCGTCTACTGTAGCCTCCCCGTCGTGGCCGATGATGTCACGGGAAGCAAGGAAATAGATGTTTTTCTCTCCACGTTGCTTCAAAGAACGGAAAAAGGCATTCAATGTCTCATTCTTGTCCTTTACCTCCTTGGCAATCCTGGTGTCAAAAGGAGAGTGGGTAAAGAGAGGGTCTTCCACGAAAAGGACAGGCGTATCGGGATGCTTGCTGCGGATAGTGGTATAGAATTTATCGGCACGCTCTCTCATTTGCTCCACGGTAGCATTGGGCACAAAGTCGAGGACAAACATAGAAGCGTCCACACCGGCTATGACATCGGCAATCTCCAGGTCGAGCAAGGCATTGCCGCTAAATCCCAGATTGATGCACTCACGATTGAGCCAACGTTCCAGAATATTGGTATGCACCATGCCGGGACGGGAAGCGCAGCCTCCCTGCAAGATGCTGGTACCATAGAATACCACCGGCTTCTCACGTTTCGGCAAGTCTACTGCCGGCGGGGTAATGGCGGATAAAGAATCCACGCCGATGGAAAGCGAGGTAACCCCATCATATAAAGAAAGGTACAAAAGGTATTCGCGCTCCTCGGGCAACATATTGCTTACGATAGTCGCCTTATTGATTTTGCCCTGCGGACGTCCGCTACCGGCAAATATCCACTTACCGTCTTGCAAGCAGTAGAGGTCGAGGCCTTTAATGCCGGTCGGTGTCATGTGGTTCATACTCATATTGTTCCTTACTTCCCATTTGGCAGAAATGCTTGTAGAGTTGGAACGGAAGCGCACGGCGAGTCCGGCACTGTTGCGGCCTAAGTCCCACAATGGCTTGCGGGAGATGTTCTGCAGAGAGTCCGGCAGACGCTCATAGCGGGTAAGGGTAGATTCTGTTGCTTTGCCCAGAAGGGGGAAGGCGGAAGCATCATGATAGATAGTCTGGGCATTGGCAACAGCGGCCAACAACAAGCCCATCAAAAGAATTCTGGTTCTCATATGACAAGATATTAAGTGTTAAGTATCAGATGGCAAAGATACAAGGTTTCTTTGAAAAACGAAGAAATGGAAGTATTTTACATCAATTAACTCCCACATGCTTGTTTCTTTACGAAACATTCGTAATTTCGCAAAAAACAATTTATATGAGACACATTCATTTACTCTTAGCAGGCTTCCTACTGTGCATCTGCTGTACCCTGCAAGCCAAAAACCGTGTGATTGACCAACCACCGTTTATCGTAAGAAACACGACTTCCATCGAAGTGAGTAAAGTAGTCATCAGTGACACGGCAACCGTGCTCCACATCTATGCCAAGTATCGTCCCAAGTACTGGATACAGATTGCACCCGACAGCTACCTGACAGACAATAACGGAGAAACCTACCAACTGCGTTCCGGTATAGGCATCATACCAGGTAAAGAATTTTGGATGCCCGAATCGGGCGAAGCGGAATTCCAGTTGGTCTTTCCTCCCCTATCCGACAATGCTACCTCCTTCGACTTCACCGAAGGCGAAAAGGTGGAAAACGGATTCAGCATCTGGGGAATACAACTGAAAAGCAAGAAACTGCCGGAACTGGCACTTCCCCAGAACGCCGTAGTACACAAAGCCGACCCTAATGCCGAACTTCCCGAACCGGTCATCCAATACGGAAAAGCCATGCTGAAAGGAAAACTCCTGGATTCACGCCCCAATATGGGAATGCCAATCAGTATTGCTGTGTGGGAGAATATCAAAGGAGACATCACGGACATACCACTCGACATCCAGCCTGACGGCAGTTTCACCAAAGAAGTAACATTGCCCGGCACTACCCCATGTACCATATATTTGGGTAGAGAGCATATGCTCCAGTTCTTCATGGAACCCGGCAAGACAACAGAAATATACGTCAATCTACGCGAAGCTTCCCGGCGCAAGTCTAAATTCCACAGCGAAGGGAAACCCTATGGAGAAATGGTATATATCAACGGACCGCTGGAAACCGTGGCACAAGAGTTGAACGGAAACCACCTCGGCATCGACATGCAAGACAAGCTCTATCAAAACATAGCTGCACTGGCTGGCAAGGATATTGATGCAGCCAAAGCATACGTACTTCAAATATCCGACGAAACACAAGAAGCAATAGACAAGTTGCCTTATAGTGCTTCTACCCGACAACTTTTGACTATCAATAACAAACTGATTACAAATGCCATGCTGTCTTCCGTTGCCAGCATCTTGACATCGGCTGCCCTACACGCCAATCTCATCAAACGGGAGGAAGCAAACAACTACTATCAGGAACTTGCCCGGAAAGTACCCGCCAACTACGTGTCCGACGAAGATATGAGTATATTGAATGTGCCGCAGGCAGTCTTGTCCAACCAGTATGTACAAATGGCTTCAAGGAATGTCGAACGGAGTGGAGAATTGGCCAAAGCCTGGGGAACCGACAAAGGTATCTTCTTCGATATAGCCCGTAATGTCACCCTCTACCGGGGTATCAAGAACTTCACCCCGCTCACCGACGAGCAAAAGGCCACCGTTGCCGCCATGCCCGCCGCATACCGTGAAATGCTGACTGCCGCCAATGACGAACTGCTGGCACAACTCGAAGCCAACAAGAAAAAGACGGGCTACACCATCAACCAAGTGGACACCAACGTCAGCAACGAAGATTTGTTCACTTCTATCATCAGCAAATTCAAAGGAAAAGTATTGTTAGTAGATTTCTGGGCCACTTGGTGCGGTCCATGCCGTATGGCAAACAAGACGATGGCCCCCATGAAGGAGGAACTGAAAGACAAGGATATCCTATATCTGTACATCACCGGCGAAACCTCCCCCTTGAAGACCTGGGAGAATATGATTCCCGACATCCACGGCGAACATTTCCGTCTGACAGATGCCCAATGGAAATACCTATCGGATGCATTCAAGATAGAAGGGGTACCGACTTATCTGATTGTAGACCGCGAAGGAAACACCACGTTCAGACAAACCGGCTTTCCGGGAGTGGAGAAGATGAAGGAAGAGTTGCTGAAAGTGACTAAATGACAAACTGATAAAAAAAACAGCAGGCTTATCACCTGCTGTTTTTTGTTTTATCAATATACCGCTATTACTTTTCAGCCCATTCCTTGGCTCCCTGCTCTTTCAGTTTAGCAGTAAATGCCTTTGCCTTCTCCATAGCAGCCGCTTCCTCTTCCGGAGTTGCATATGCATGCTTGTAGCCCTTCACCACATTCCATTCACCACGGGTGAAATCGGGGAATGCCACAGCCGCACAACCGTTGTCCATAGAAAGTTCTCCCAATTCTGCAAGGCAGCACCACTCAGCAAGGTCGTATACATCCATATCCAAAGGAAGACCGTTTTGCAGGCAATATACCAGACGGCTGTCCATCACGAAGTCCATGCCACCATGACCTCCTACTTCCTTCGCCATCTCACCGTACTTCTTTAAAATGGGATGCTGGTATTTCTCCACGAGTGCCTCCATCTCCGTCTCCGGCAGGAAACCGTGTGAATTCAAATCATCCACTTTGGGCTGAACGCCCGATGCACTCAGCTGGTCAGCGTCAAGCGCATACCCTTCTACCGGATATTTGTTGGCGAATCCCTTGGTACCCGTAAGCTGATACAAACGGTTATAAGGCTGTGGTGTCATTACATTGTGCTGAATCTCAATCACCTTTCCATTGGCTGTACGAATCATGGTCGTGGTATGGTCACCGTTACGGAATTCCTTGCACTCCTCGCCGGTTCTTTTTTCTACCAGCTCCTTGCCCACTACAGACTTGGTATCCATGGCTACCAACGTTTCCATACGGTCACCACGGTGAATATCCAGTGCTTGCGCCACCGGGCCAAGGCCATGGGTGGCATACACGTCACCACGATGCTTCATGTTGTAGTCCAAACGCCAGCCCAACTTGTCATTTTCTCCATTCTTCCAGTAATGGTCCCAAAACGGGCTCAAATTATGTATATAAGCACCTTGTGCACGGATAACCTCACCGAACACGCCATGCTGCGCCATGTTCAGCGTATTCATCTCGAACCAGTCATAACAGCAGTTCTCCAAGATGAAGCAATGCTTACGGGTAGATTCACTCAAGTTAATCAAATCCCAGCATTCCTGCAGATTCATAGCCGAAGGCACTTCTATCGCTACATTCTTTCCATTCTCCAACGCACACTTGGCAACGGGGAAGTGATGCAGCCAGTCTGCAGCAATATAAACCAAATCTATATCATCACGTTTGCAGAGTTCCTCGTATCCTTTGTCACCGGAATAGACGGCGGCTTTGGGCATGGATGCCTTCTTCAAGAGCTCCTGACATTTATCTGCACGGGCCTCTTCATAATCACAAAGAGCCACTACCTGCGTACCCGGAATATAAGTGAAACGCTCCACTGCTCCGGGGCCACGCATCCCCAAACCAACAAAACCCACACGGACTGCCTCCAACTTCGGAGTAGTCAGTCCCAATACACTCTTCTGTCCTGCCGGACGCTCGGGAGTTTTGACAACAATGGTACCATTCTGCCATTCCCATTGAGTTCCCTTCTCTGTGGTTTGCACAGTAGAAGTCTGGCTTGTGCATGCACCCAATACGAAGCACATTCCCAGCAACAACGATTTAACTGTTCCCATATTTCTACTTTATTTAAGGTAAAAGAATTAATTGCAACAAAGATAGATAATCTTAACCAAAAGAAGATTATCAACAGCCATGTTCTTTTCAATCAGACAAAAGAATATACATACAGTAAACGCATTTAGATTAATTAACTCACTGTTTGATGCTACTTTACGAAATATTCGTAGATTTGCATTGAATTCATTTAAATACTTTATCCATGGAAAAGTTAACGATACAAGAAGAAGAAGCAATGTTGTACATTTGGGAACTGGGCAGTTGCTTCGTAAAAGACATTGTTGCCAAATACCCCAAACCGGCGCCTCCCTACACAACAGTAGCATCTATTGTGAAAAACCTGGAGCGCAAGCAGTATATCCGTGCCGCACGTGTAGGCAACACCTACCAGTATACTCCGCTTATACGCGAAAGCGAATACAAACGTACCTTTATGAGCGGTTTTGTGCGCAACTACTTTGAAAATTCTTATAAGGAAATGGTTTCGTTCTTCGCCAAAGACCAAAAGATTTCGGCCAATGACCTGAAAGACATTATAGATATGATAGAGAAAGGAAAGGAGTAAACATGTTAGCCTATTTTCTGAAAGTGAACGTAGCGATAGTACTGTTTTATGCATTCTATCGGCTGTTCTTCTACAAAGACACGTTTTTCGGCTGGCGCAGAACCGCACTGCTCTGTTTCTTTGCCGTTTCCGCCGCCGTACCTTTGCTGAACATACAAACGTGGATTACGGAGCAGGAACCGATGGTAGCCATGGCAGACCTCTATGCCAGCGTTGTACTGCCGGAACTCACAGTAGGCACCGAAGCGGCTCCGACCGACTGGAAAAGCATCCTTTCAGAATATGCCAATATCGCCTATTGGGGAATAGCGGCATTGCTGATGATACGCCTCGTCGTGCAACTGGCAGGCATCATCCGCCTGGCATGCCGATGCCGCAAGATACAAATAGGCAACACAAGTATACATCTGCTTCCCAAGGCAGACGGGCCTTTCTCTTTTTTCCACTGGATTTTTATCCATCCGTCCTCGCATACGGAAGAGGAGTTCAACGAAATATTGACCCATGAGCAGACACACGCCCGGCAATGGCACTCCATTGATGTCATCATCAGTGAACTGGTGTGCATTTTCTGCTGGTGCAATCCCTTTGCCTGGCTCATGAAACGGGAAATCCGTACCAATCTGGAATATATGGCCGACGCCCGCGTATTGGAAAACGGCTATGACTCCAAAACCTACCAGTACCATTTGTTAGGATTGTCACATCAAAAGGCTGCAGCAACTATCTATAACAGTTTCAATGTTTTACCTCTAAAAAAACGCATCAAGATGATGAACAAAAAGAGAACAAAAGAAATAGGAAGAACCAAATATTTGATGTTCCTTCCTTTAGCGGCCTTACTTATGATTGTCAGCAATATCGAAACCGTGGCACGGACTTCCGAGATATGGATGCCCACCCTAACGGCAATAGAAGAGCTGCCCCTCAGTATTATGAATCCTGAACAGAAAGGCGAAACGACCTTCCACGTCACTATAGTAGACAAGCAAGGGAAAGTTGTGCCGAACGTAAAAATCCAAACCACGCTGGCGGGAAAACAACTGGACTTCAAGACCGGAGGAGATGGAAAGACCGACATCACCTTAGACATGAACGGACTGAAACATGCCACGATGTATGCCACCTCCCAAACCGGGAACAACTTCATTTTTGTTCTCTCTCAAGGAGAAACCACACGCACCATCAACATGGATGAGCATCAGTACACCCCACCTACACTCGCCCCCGATGCGAATGGTATTTTCGAGGTAGTGGAACACATGCCCGAATTCCCCGACGGAGGAATGTCAGCACTGATGGAATATTTGAAAAAGAACATCAAGTATCCGGAAGCAGCCATGAAGAAAGGTACACAAGGGCGGGTAACCGTACAATTCGTGGTGGAAAAAGACGGTAGCATCGCCAATGCGAAAGTGCTTCGTGGTGTTGACCCTGATTTGGACAAAGAAGCCGTGCGCGTAGTCAGTGTCATGCCCAAATGGAAACCCGGTACACACAAAAAGGAGAAGCCGTACGAGTAAAATATACAGTTCCCGTGATGTTCCGTCTGACAGAAGACAATACACAAGTTAAGTATGCTCCCATTGAAAACAAGATAGATGAAATGGTAGTAGTGGGTTACGCTCCCGAAGAGACAACCTACCCGGAGGAAGTAACCGTTTTCGAAGTCGTAGAAAAAATGCCGGAATATCCCGGCGGCATGTCTGCAATGATGGCATTCATCAGTAAAAACATCAAATATCCGGTAGCTGCACAAAAAGCTAAGATTCAGGGAAGAGTGGTCATACAGTTTATAGTGGATAAAGAAGGGAACATCATATGCCCCAGAGTAATCCGTGGTGCCGACCCACTGCTGGACGCTGAAGCAATCCGTCTGACTACCATCATGCCCAAGTGGAAGCCCGGCATGCAAAGAGGACAAGCTGTAAACGTAAAATATACAGTCCCCATCATGTTCCGTCTGCAAGAACCGGAGAAAAACCCTGCTGTCCAGAATGCCACTGTTACTCCAACTAAATAAACTAATTTTCTCTCTAAACAAGTTTAAATGAAAAAGGAGCAGTTACCCGGCGACGGGCAATTGCTCCTTTTTCATAAGGAAAATATCCATGTTTATTTATGCACTTCCACAATCCGTGTCGGCGCCATTTCCATATTTCTGCGGTCTACCTGACGGACTACGGCAGCAGCCAGTTGCAGGAACGCACGCCCGGTCACTGTATTCTCATCCAAAGCAACCGGAGTGCCCTTATCACCACTCTCACAGATGCTCTGTACAATAGGTATCTGCCCCAGCAACGGTACATTCATCTCTTCCGCCAACCTCTTGGCTCCTTCTTTACCGAAAATATAGTATTTATTCTCCGGCAGTTCGGCAGGTGTAAACCAAGCCATATTCTCTACCAAACCGAGGATAGGCACATTCACTTTGTCATTGGTGAACATATTGATGCCTTTGCGTGCATCTGCCAGTGCCACAGCCTGCGGTGTGCTGACAACGATAGCCCCCGTCAGCGCCAAGGTCTGCACCACGGTCAAGTGAATGTCACTCGTTCCGGGAGGAAGGTCAATAAGGAAATAATCCAGTTCTCCCCAGTCGGCATCACCAATCAGTTGCTTTAAAGCATTGCTTGCCATGCCTCCGCGCCACAAGGTGGCCTGATCGGGGTCGACAAAGAAACCGATGGAAAGCAGCTTGATGCCATACTTCTCTATCGGAACAATTAAATCACGTCCACCAATGTTCTCCGCCACAGGACGGGCATCTTCCACTTGGAACATCTTAGGAACAGAAGGCCCGAAAATATCTGCATCCAGCAACCCTACCTTGTAACCCAACTTTGCCAAAGATACAGCAAGGTTGGCAGCAACCGTAGACTTGCCCACACCACCTTTTCCGGAAGACACTCCGATAACATTCTTCACTTGAGGCAAAAGTTTGCCTACTTCCGGTCGCGCCGCCTGGCGGCTCTCTGTGGTAATCACAACCTCCACTTCGGGAGAGACATATGTGTGTATAGCTGTCTCGGCAGCTTTCACCATCGACTTCATGAAAGGATCGGTCGGTTTCTCAAACGTCAGCGAGAAGCTGACCTTCATCCCGTCAATTCGCATATTATCGGCTACCATCTCTGCCTCGACAAGGTTCTTTCCGGTGCCGGGATAACGCACTGTTGCCAATGCATCAAGGATTAATTTTGGATATAATGCCATTGCATTTACTATTTGACAATTTACTATTTACTATTTTTATGCGAATCAGTGGCTTAAACTACTACTGATTCGCATCACTTGCTGGTTTGCAGTCCGCTACGCTTGCTACGGTTATAACTGCGGTACTCATCCAGTTCTATCTCCACATCCGGCTCCTGCAACTCGCCTGCTTGCGGAAGATGGAACTTGATGTACTTGATATTCAAACCACGATCCAGCCATTGTTGTTCATAATAGGTCTTGATGCTGAGTATTTCATCAGCCATGCCGGAATGGTATAAGTCTTCCGTCATCACATCCACCGGCAACCGGTTTCTTTCAATCATGTACCGGGTATAGGTAAACATGAAGTTGCTGTCCGTCTTCAGATGGACTATGCCGTCATTCTTCAGAAACTTGCGGTAGCGCTCCATGAAATAAGTGGAAGTAAGCCTTTTGGTAGCCTTCTTCATCTGCGGATCCGAGAAAGTAAGCCAGATTTCACTCACTTCATCCGAAGCAAAAAAACGGTCGATGATTTCGATATTCGTACGCAGAAAGGCCACATTCTTCATTTCCGATTGCAGCGACTCGGTAGCTCCCGTCCACATACGGGCTCCCTTTATATCCACTCCGATGAAGTTCTTGTCGGGAAACATGCGTCCCAATCCGACAGTATATTCTCCCCTACCACAGCCCAGTTCCAGGACAATAGGATGGTCGTTCTTGAAAAATTGCCCGTGCCAGTTCCCTTTCATGTCAAACGGTACATCATCTACCGCAGAATACGGATATTCGAAAACATGCGGATAACTCGCCATATCAGCAAACTTCTCTAACTTGTTTTTTCCCATAATTACTTGGTCCTATATATATATATGCTATGCCCCGAAAACAGAAGTGCACACAGATGACACAGATTAGACAGATTTTCACAGATTATTTTTTTTCTCTTTATCTGTGGTCATCCGTTTAATCTGTGTCATCTGTGTGCCATCTTGGTTTCGGGAAACTTTCACGACACAAGAGAATCTCTAATTATTCAACGATAGTCACCCAGCCATGAGTATCCGGCTCATCGCCATACTGGATAGCACGCAGCTTGTTGTAGAGCTTCGTACATACCGGTCCTGGTTTTCCATCTTTGGAAATAACGTATGACTTACCGTTCTCTACGTCGTCAATACGTTCGATGGGGCTGATAACGGCAGCCGTACCGCAGGCACCCGCTTCCTCGAAAGTCAGCAACTCTTCTTCAGGAACCGGACGACGCTCTACCTTCATACCCATGTCCTCTGCCAACTGCATCAGGCTCTTGTTGGTGATGGAGGGCAGGATGGAAGTGGATTTCGGAGTGATATACGTATTGTCCTTGATGCCGAAGAAGTTGGCAGCACCACACTCGTCCATGTATTTCTTTTCTTTGGCATCCAGATAGAACTCGCAGGCATAACCCAAATCGTGCGCTTTCTTATTGGCACGCAAGCTGGCTGCATAGTTACCACCTACCTTATAAGTACCGGTACCCAACGGTGCAGCACGGTCGAATTCGCGGATAATGACATACGGATTGGTTGAGAATCCACCCTTAAAGTAAGGACCTACCGGGGTCACGAACACCACAAACAGATATTCGCTGGCAGGATGCACACCTACTTGTGCACCGGTACCCACCAGCAACGGACGAATATACAGAGAAGCACCCGATTCATAAGGCGGAATGAAACGCTCGTTCAGCTTCACCACCTTCAAAATGGCTTCTTTGAAACGCTCCGTAGAAAGCTCCGGCATCAAGATACCCCGGCAGGTGGACTGCAGACGCGCCGCATTCTCTTCCAAACGGAAGATGCGCACCTTACCGTCTTTACCACGAAAAGCTTTCAAACCTTCAAATGCTTCCTGACCGTAGTGCAAACAAGTGGCAGCCATGTGCATAGGAATGGTTTCCTCACTGCAAACTTCCAGTTCACCCCATTGTTCGTTACGATAATAAATTCTCACATTGTAATCTGTCTTCATATATCCGAACGGCAGATTAGCCCAATCAAGTTCTTTCATATCTCAAAGTATTAGTTACTGCATTACGTACAATTTGCAACAAAAATAGCTTTTATTCTTCAGATTCTCGCTTCTCCGACAGTAATTTTTCAATTTCCTTGTCGGCTTTGGTCAATTTATCGCTGCAAAATGCTATAATTCCGTTTGCCTCCTTTATCTTTTCGGCAAGTACATCTATCTCCAGTTCGTTGTTGTCTATCTGGCTGACAATTTTCTCCAAACGCGCCATGGCTTCGGAGTAGGTCTCTTTTTTCTTGGTTACCGGCATAATTGAAATTAATTAATCGTTGTACTTCTCAAGCCGTTTGTCAGAATTCCCGTCTTTGGACGATGCGTTCTCCCACTTCATATCCTTGGACGTCAGTTTCAAAATATGATATTGTTCAGTATAATGTCCCTCTTTATCATACAACGTAATCAATTTTTCATCAAGACTTATGATATAAGTTCCACGAAAAGGGACTCCGTTAGATAACGGGCTTCCGGTATAAACTTCATAGGTCTTGTCTGCATTAAACGTATAGCAGGTCACAAAATCGTCCTGCAGGACTGGTTCTTTCACAATCCACTTACCTACCAGTTGAGGAATTTCGACCTTATCATCCTCATCCGTACATGAAATAAAACTAAATGCCATACTTATCAGTATCAGCATAAAAAACAAATTTTGTGTTTTCATCTTTGTTCATTTTAAATGATTTAAGCAATATTCATAAAATACAGAGATTTGCAAAACACTGCATGAATGAGAGTTAAATATGTACTATTGAAACCACTTCACCATTCTGCAGACGGGTTGTTATCATATCATTCTCCTGCAGTTCATCTGCATTCTTCACTACTTTCCCATCTTTCAACGTAATGCTGTAACCGCGAGCCAACAACTTTTCCGGTGAAGCATCTGCCAATCGTTGTTGCAACAATTCCAGGCGATGGCGATGGCGGAACAAAGAGGAAGTCACAGCCTGCATCACATCTTTCCGCACAGTCAGCAAAGCCATTTTTGCATCAGATATACGATGGTATGCGGCAGAAGGAATCCGGTTCTTGTAACCAGAGAGTCTGCGCTGTTCCTGCTGCAACAGATTCTTGACACCCTCATGCAAGCGGGAAGCAAGCATTTCCAGTTCATCAGCAGCGCTGTCCATGGACTCTATTAAGAATTCGGCAGCCGCCGTAGGGGTCTTTACACGGGTATGTGCCACAGAATCCAGCACCGTGTCATCCCGCTCGTGACCGATGCCCGTTATGATAGGCAACGGAAACTGTGCACAAGCAGCAGCAAGCAGGTAAGTATCGAAACCGGATAAGTCGGACGTGGCGCCTCCACCACGAATAATGACAACCACATCAAACTCGGACAAGCGTGCATTTACCCGGTCGAGAGCAGAGAGGACAGACTCCTCCACACGGTCACCCTGCATCAGGGCAGGAAACAGTTCCGTATAAAAGTAGAAACCCCGGGAGTTGTTTTCCAGCTGATGACAGAAGTCACCATAGCCCGCCGCCGTCGGTGAGGATATGACGGCAATACGTTGCGGCAGGCGGGGCATATCCAGTTCTTTATTAAGAGTGAGTACTCCCTCCTCCTCGAGCTGCCTCAATATTTCCCTACGACGACGCGCCATATCGCCCAACGTATAAGTGGGATCTATGTCCTGCACCGTCAGACTGTATCCATAAAGTTCGTGGAAACTGACAGTGACCTGAACCAGCACTTTGATGCCCGAAACAAATGCCTGCCCCGTAGCCTCCTCAAAATAGGGTTTCAGCAGCCGAAACACATTTGCCCAGATGGTACCTCTCGCCTTAGCTATCAGACTATTGCTGCGGGGATCTTTCTGCACAAATTCCAGATAGCAATGCCCCGTGCTATTGGTACGCACATCACTCAACTCCGCCTGCACCCAACACTCGTCAGGAAGGCATTGTTCCAGACTGCGGCGCACAAGGGCGTTGAGCTCATACAAAGACAACGATTCCATATGGCTATCTTTTGAGCAGATAATCCTGATATGCTTTCCACATATCGGGCACACCATAACCGTATATATTATCGGGATAATCTTTACGGTCACCGGAGCGGCGTACCAGTTCTATCACCTCTTTAGCCGTAAGTTCAGGGCAAGCCTGCCACAAGCAAGTCACCATGCCACACATGATAGGAGAAGAAAACGACGTACCGTTTGCCTTACCCTGGTTACCATCCGTACGTATGACATCAGCCCCCAAGCCGACAGCCACCACATCCGGTTTTATCCGGTGGTCCGCCGTATTCCCGATAGATGAGAAAGGAGCCAGTACGGCTTCCTTGTCAATAGCGCCCACGGTCAGCACGTTCTCCGCATCTCCCGGAGGTGTGATTTTCTTCCACGAACCCATACCGGAATTGCCGGCACTGCACACCAGCACCATTCCTTTGTCCGCAACGTGTGAAGCCTGACGGGACATCAGTGCATGGCGTCCGTCCAAATCACGGAACCTATAATCTTTCGACTTGTCGTCAAAAGTGTAATATCCCAATGAAGTATTGAGTACATCCACCCCTACACTATCGGCAAACTCCACCGCTGCAGACCAATAGTCCTGCTCGACCAAATGCTCGGAATACTCGTCTTCGCTACGCAGCAACCAGAAAGAAGCCTCAGGCGCCGTACCGGTCATAATGCCGGGCTGGTTCATGCCGATGCAGGACAGTACCATCATACCATGACTGCTCTCTGCAAAGATGTCTGCCTGCTGATTTACAAAATCTTTGGTTCCCAACACCCGGATGTTCTGCATGGCGGTTATCTTATCGGCATTATGAAAACCGGCATCGATAACTGCAATCGTCATGCCCTGCCCCTTGAACCCTTCCTGGTGCAATTTATCACCATTACTCATCTGTATCTGGCTAACGGCAAGTCCATAGATACTGTCAGGATGTACACTCGGCTGGTTAATCAAAGAATCGCGTCCGGTAGACATCATCGGACTGTCACCTTTGGGAGCTATCCAGACTTTTTCCGTAGCGCAGACAAAAGGTAGTGCGGCAATACGGTCTATCAAGGTAGAGTCATTGCAAGATACCGTGACGAAGTTCTCCCATTTACCGGTAACCACAACATTTACGCCCTGATGGCGAATTTCGTCCACGTACTTGCGGCACACCGGCAAGTCGGTAGAATCTATCGGCAGGTTCTGCTTATGCCGACGGGCAATCGCCTTTTCAGAAAGAAACGCTTCCGGGTGTTCCAAGGAATACGTGGTGGCAGCCTTATCCTTCAGGCTGATGCGATACTTCAATGTATCTTGTTGTGCCGATGCTCCTGCCGCAAGCAGGACAAAGGCGGAAAGGAGTAGAAGTCTTTTCACAATTATAAACTAAAAATTAAAAATTAAAGGAACATCCCGATGCCTCTTTGGGAAGCGATAAAGGAACCGCCCACTACCCTTCGGCCTATATAGAATACGGCAGACTGTCCCGGAGCTATGGCAGAGGCTTCCGTCTGGAAGTGTACCAGCAGACGACCGTCCTCCAGGCGCTTCACGTCGCAAGGAATCGGTTTACTGCGGTAACGGATACGTACGGTTAGCTCCTTGCTTTCAAAAAACTCTCCCTCATCCACCAAATTCTCATGTTCGGCAAGCATATATCCCGTCTTCAGCTGTTCGGCGTCTCCCAGCATCACCGTATTCTTCTGAGGATTGATTTTCAAGACGTAGGCAGGTTTGCCCAAGGCTATTTCGAGTCCCTTGCGCTGCCCGATGGTGTAATAGGGAAAGCCTTTGTGTTCACCCAGCTTAACGCCTTCCGAATTGACAAACCATCCCGGTCCCACCTCGCGGTCTATCTCCGGAGAGTGTTCGCGCAGGAAATCACGGTAATCACCTTTAATGAAGCAGACCTCCATGCTCTCGCCTTCTTCCGCCTTGACGGTATAACCTTTGTCGCGGAGGTATTCGCGGACTTGCTGCTTGGTATAGGTGCCTAAGGGGAAGATACAACGCTTCAGCAACTCCTGCCCCAGTCTCCACAAAAAGTAGGACTGGTCTTTCTTGTCATCATCCCCGGCTATGATATAAACCTTACCGTTCCGTTCCTCCAGACGGGTGTAATGTCCGGTAGCAATATAGGCACACCCCAGCTTGTCTGCCCACTCCGCAAGAATACGGAACTTGAACAGCGGATTACACATCACACAAGGGTTCGGAGTCCGACCCTGACAATATTCATCTATAAAATTCTGTACGATTATCTGTCGGAAGGCTTCGCGCTCATCTGCCACATGATGTTCAATCCCCATGCTGTCTGCCAGTTGGCGGGCTTCTACCGGTTCGTCTCCCCACACCCACATGGTGAGACCGACTATCTCATAGCCCTGCTCCTTCAACATCAGGCAAGTGGCAGTACTGTCTATACCACCGCTCATACCGACCAATACTCGCTTTTCAGGTGTACTCATATCAGAAACCAATGAATTAGTCTGCAAAAATACATGATTTCGAGCAGAAGATAGAGAAAAGGCATGCCTTTTTAGCATGCCTTCACATAAAGAACTTGTCAATCGGAAGAGGGCACTCCCGTCACAATCCCCCGTCCATGTGTCCCTATATAGATCCTGCCATACTCCTGCATATCCCCACAGATATGCAGAACCAACCCGTATTGATGAGCATCATCGTTAATACGCACCCAGGAAACGGCAGCATCGTCTGAGCGGAAAAAGCCGTACTGACCGTTGACAACGCCAATCAGATAAAGGGCCGGATAGTTACTGCCCGGCTTTGCCTTGCCAAACCCGAAGGCATAGATAGTACGGACTTTGTCCAGCGCACGAAAATCAAATCCCGTACGGGTAGTGGAATGGTACAGGCCATCGTAAGCGGCAATCCACAAATCTCCCTCACGACCGGGAGTCGAATAAATACGGTCTTGCCCTCCGCGCGGGTCACCCCTGCGATTCGTCAGAGAGGCATTGCCCCGCCGGAGTGTTTTTACAGCCAGTTGCAGAGTATCGGTATGGAAGGTCGCCCCGCCATCTTCGCTGCTGTATAGAAGTCCGGCAACAGCATCCACGGCATAAAAACGTTTGGGATTCACTTTGTCGGCTATGACACGGATATTCTCCGGCAGGCCTTGACAAGACATCCACGAATTCCCTTTGTCGCGGGTCAGAAAAGCGGTGGAACGGTCGGGTGTCCAAATCCAGGAAGAGCCGTCGGCCGAAACGGCAATATGCCCGTTGCGCGCCTTCTCTACGGGAACAGTAGCACACATGTTCCAACTCCTGCCTCCGTCTTCTGAATAGGAGATGGTGCGTGCACCCGGCTGGTGGCCGAACAAAGTTCCCACTCTGACTATCAAATCCTGCTTCAACCAGGCACCCGTCACTCCATTCGTATTACCGAAATGAGGATTGGCATGACTGCCCAACGGATCGGGCCGATTGAGGTCGAAATGCGTAAAGCCACCATAGTCACCGATACCGGAAATCAGACGCGCGCCTTTTTCGGGAGCATAAAGTTCGAGGGGCACGGTCTCTTCAATACCGGCAGACATGATGCTCCATTTCACCGGTTCCCCACGTTCCACGGCCGATAGGTTGAAAGTTTCCCAACCGCCGAAACCGGTGGTAAATATGGCATGTTCAGCGTCGGCAGGGTCTATCTCAATGTCGAACATCCAATGCAGGGGGGCTACTTTTGTATAGGGAGCTTTAGAATAATCATACTCATATCCCGTCTTGAAAATCGGTTTCCAGCTTTTGCCACCGTCGGTCGTACGGAACATCTCATCACTCTTATAACCGTGTTTGCCTCCCAAGCTGTGTGTACTGGCAATCAGATGTTTCGGATTACGGGCATCCACTGATACGGCTGCATAGCCAAATCCCGCCTTCCTGCCACCGGACAGTCTGACGGGCGAAATGTCCGTCCATTTGTCTTTACGTATATCGTACTTCCAAACTCCACCGTCCCCCATCTGACTCGGACCGGGAGTATCTCCGTACGTCAATACTAATTGTCCGTCACCGGTCAAGACCATATGTGTGGGGCGATACTGCACCGGCTGTCCCCCGACCGGCTGCCAGCTTTCACCATAGTCGTGGCTCACGAACAGATTTTCCCTGCCCATCAATGAAACTGCCACATAAATGTCACGGGTGCCACGCCCATCGCGAGTACCTTGTACATCGTAGACTATACAGACAATGCCACTGCCGCGGTTCCCCCATGCAGCACGGTCGGCAGGGTTGAACTTCTCGGAGACATCCGGGAAAGACACCACCCGTGTCCAGCTCCGCCCCTTATCCGTACTACGCCACAAACCATGCAAACGGGTTCCCATATAAATGATATTCCCATTCTGCGGGTCCACCATCATCCGTTCCCCATTACCACGCCCGTTCTCGTTGCCGCCCATCGTAAAGGGCACATCGACACGGGTAAAGGTTCTGCCGCCATCATAAGAACAAAGTATGGCGCCATTGGAGCTGCCGGTATACGTACCGCAGGCAATATACACGTTCTGCGGATTCTGCGGGTCGATGGCAATGCTCTCCACTCCTTGCAGATTGCTTTCATCCAGACTTATCCAGTCCAGCAAGGGCGTCCACCGGTTGGAAGCAGCGTCCCACCGGTAGGCTCCTCCCATATCGGTGCGGCAATAACGGACACCAGGAGCTTCTGGGTGAAAAACGATACCGTCCACAAAGCCTCCTCCCACTATCGGTACGCTCTTCCATTCGTAAGAAACAGAATTCACCGGAGATATATCTTGAGCAAGCATCGGCATGCCGCCCAGCATCAAACTTATTCCTGCTAAAAACAACTGTCTTTTCATAAGCATCAGGGTTCTAAAACAAACGTTCTTGATATTTCTTTCAAAGATAAGAATATTTCATTGATATTTCAGTCTGAAACATTTGTGGTAGTGTACATACATTCCTAACAACCAACGTTTTAATAAAAACAAGAAACTAAATCAAGCCATAAAAAGATTAAAACGGCACCCATCGCAGTTCTTCCCTTCAACAGTTTTTTGTAACAACAATGCAACATATATGACACAAAAACACAACACGCATGTCCGAACTTTGTCGCCGACAAATCATTCGACAACAACAGATTATGAAAAAAAGTGCATTGACAGTACTGATTGCCCTGCTGCCGCTGGCCGCAATTGCCCAAACGCCCTCCATCAACGAGGACGGAAAAAAGATTGAAAAGGAGAAGATGGAAACCAAAGACTACCTGCCGGAAGTCCACGGAACCATCCGCGCCAAATACGAATATCAGACCACCATGGGTGCAGGACGTTTCGAAGTACGCAATGCCCGCGTCAGCGTGACGGGCAACGTATTGCCCAGCGTAGCCTACAAAGCCGAGATAGACCTCTCCGACGAAGGTCAAATCAAGATGCTAGATGCCTACGCCCGGCTTTTCCCGACAAAAGGACTGACAGTCACCGCCGGACAAATGCGCGTCCCCTTCACCATCGACGCCCACCGCTCGCCGCACCAGCAATACTTCCCCAACCGCTCGTTCATCGCCAAGCAAGTGGGCAATGTACGGGACGTGGGATTCACAGTAGGATATGCCCTGCCTACCGATGTACCTATCACCGTGGAAGGAGGACTTTTCAACGGTTCCGGACTGACCAACCAGAAAGAATGGCACAAGGAAGTGAACTACTCCGCCAAAGCCCGGTTTCTCTTCACCAAAGGACTGAACCTGACACTGAGCGTGCAGAGCATCCAACCGGAAGAAGTGCGCATGCAGTCCTATGACATCGGCGCTTACTACGAAGCCGGCCGTTTCCATATCGAAGGCGAATACTTGTACAAGCAATATTCCGACAACGCTTTCAAAGATGTACACGCCGTCAACACCTTCATCAACTACGACCTGCCGCTACAGAAAGTATTCAACAAAATGTCTTTCCTGCTGCGCTACGACATGATGACCGACCAGAGCGACGCCAAAACCGCCGACGAGGAAACCGGCAGACTGACGGTGACCGACTACAAACGCCAACGCCTGACGGGCGGCATCACCTTCAGCCTCAGCAAGGCATTCCGCACAGACCTCCGGCTGAACTACGAGAAATACTTCTATGCCAAAAACAGCATAGCGAAAGAGTCGGAACAAGACAAGGTGGTATTGGAATTGATGGTACGCTTCTGATATTTCCTGGCTTCCCCTTGCTTTTTTCATTCCAAAAAGGTATATTTGGAATAAATTATTCCGAGCTATGGCAAATCCAATCATACCCGGCATACCGCAGACTGAACAAGACTTATTGTATAGTAAGCTGAATGCATACAATCAAGGGAGAGCCTCTTATAAGGAAGTGGGCGCCTATCTTGTCGTACTGCCCCGACCGGAGCATCTCCAATATACTTTATGGATTTACTCTCCACTGCCCGGAAGACAGTCCATCTTCTACATTTGCGACCTTTCCACCGACATTCACGAAACGCTGCGGATGGCAAGCACGCTATGCTTCTACTCACCGCGCAGCCTGTTGCTTGTGGAGTACAATGCCAAAAGAATGCAGAGCAAAGGGGACGACATTATCTCCGTAGGCAAATACCACGGACACTTCCTGCACGAAATCCTCCGTATAGACCCTGCCTATCTTACGTGGATAGCTTTCAAATTCCAACCACGCATCCCCAAGCAGGAACGTTTTGTACAGATTGCCAAGATTTACCATTCGGTCCATCTCGACATACAACGGAGAAAAACGTACCAGACCACCGGCGGACGTTTTCTGGGGAAGGAAGGCGAAAAAGTGGAGAACCTGACGCTGACGGTGCTCAGCGTGCGACTGGAGGACAACCCCTACAAGACGCAGCTCAAAGGGACCACTCCTTATTTCTATGTGCGCCAGGTGCTGAAGCTGAAAGACTCCATCGGCAACTTCGTCAGCATCCGGCTGAATGCACGCACGGCAAGCCGGAAATCATGCCAGCTGCCCGCCGTGGAACATACCTACCAGGTAGGGGAACTGATGGAGATAGCATCGGCACGCATCGCGCGTACCTATATAATAGGAAGTACGAAATACACCCGGTTGACACATGTGAAGCTGCACATCCCTACCGGGTAAAAGATTTTCTATCAGATACGAACCACACGCTGCATACGGCTGCTTTCCCAGCCTGCCTCTATCAAGCGGATGACTCCGACCACCTCGCGGGCATCGCTCTGCAAAGGTTCGCCGTGACAAATATGCCGATAGATATTCTCGTAAAAAGCTGCATAATCACCGGGAAGGCTTGGATAAGGTTCATGCACGATTCTACCGCCCTTTTCCGTATGAAGTATCCCCCAAGAGGATTTGTCCTCCTCGCCCCAGTGCGGAGTGACGGGCAATACGCCTTCGTTCAAGGCGGCTTCCTGCGGGTCGAAACCATATTTCACGTAAGAACCTTCCCTGCCGTGGAGGACGAAACGGGGTTCGCTCGCACACATCAGATAGCTGGATTTCAGCGTTATCTTTACTTCGGTTGCCTTTGAGGGGCGTAGCAAATGAATGATGAAGTAGTCGTCTACCTTGCTGTCCTTGCGCAACGTGGCAATATCTGCAAAGACGGCTTCGGGCATACCGAACAGCTGCACAGCCTGGTCTATGACGTGGGCGCCCAGGTTATAGGTCAAGCCACCGCCATCTTGTCCGGTTTCCTTCCAAGTATTCGGCTTGATAAAATTACGATAACGGGGGAAGGTGGATTCAAACTCCACCAGATGTCCCAGCAGGCCTTTGGACAGTATTTCCTTGACCGTCAGAAAATCGCCGTCCCACCGGCGATTCTGGTAAACGCTCAAGGTCAGCCCCCGGCTTGCGGCAAGTGCCACAAGCTCCTCAGCTTCTGCCACGGTGGTAGTGAAAGGCTTCTCCACAACCACATGCTTGCCAGCTTCGAGGGCGCGGCGGGCATACTCATAATGAGTGCTGTCCGGTGTGTTGATGACAACCAAATCCAACCCTTCCAGTCCGATAAGTTCCTCAAAACTCCGCACAATACAAGCGTCGGGATACTTTTCCCGGGAGAGTTCCTTACTGCGCTCCGTAACGGCAGTCAATTCAAAATGAGGGTTGGTGGAGATGAAGGGAGCATGGAAAACACGTCCCGACATTCCGTAAGCGGCTAATCCAGTTCTTATTTTGTCCATATGATATTCTTTTTTCTTTCCTGCAAAATTAATAAATCCAATGCTATAATTCAATGAACGGAGAGTGATAAAGTTTCAGCTGGGCAAGAAAGCTAAAATTCACAAACGAACGGTTCTTCGTTCAGAGATAGAGATTTTCGACCAAGGCGTGACGGATGTCCATAAAGCCAAATCATCTAATGTGGCCGGATAAGGGTATTCCTCCTTTAAGTCTGCTTCCAGAGCTTTCAACATGATGTAGTCCATCCCCTGATGATGGCTATCAACTTCCAGTGCCTTCCTACCCCACTGTTGCCAATAGGAATGTTCATAGCAGTCTATATAAGTACGGTCCGCCTCCCAAGTCTCATCGGGACTGCTCCCTTCTATATATATAAGCCGTCTGTCTCCCTGCCAGATTCCTTTCGTGCCTTGTATCTCGAAGTCCAAACTGCGCGGACGGGGCAAGGTGGTGTCGTGGGTCAGCGAGAGAAGGATGCCGTTTTCCGTTTCCAACTGAGTGATGACAACATCTCCCGTCCGTATCTCTACATCTGTATTTCCACCGAGGTCTTTGATACGCTGCAACATGCCCGCCGGTTTGGAGGCGAATGAGGTAAGACTTCTAATCCGGTCTTTCCGGTTGATGCCCGCAATCATGCAAAGGGGAGCCAGACCATGGGTGGGATAAAGGTCACCGTTCTCCTCTTGATAGAACTTGCTACGCCAGACGCTTTCCGTCTTTTCCCGATTACCGATATTGCCCGCATCGTCCAGCAACAAGTGCCGCAGGTCGTGCCGATAGCCACCTCGCATGTAGACAATCTCTCCCAACAGACCTGATTCCACTATATTGAGAATGGAAAGGTTTTCGCGCATAAAAAGTGTATTCTCCAAAGGATATACGCGGCAGCCATGCTGCTCTGCCAGTTCCATCAAAGGAGTATATTCATCAATATAGAGCCCTCCCTTAATCTCCAACGCCACGTGGCACCCGTGCTCCACACATAGCAAGGCATGCTGCACATGGTATTGCCAGGGAGAGGCGATAAACACCAATTCCGGATGATGCTCCTTCAGCATATCAAGGCAGGCATCCTCCCCTTGGTTATAGCAAGGGATACCGGATATTTCCGACGACTTCACACCCGGGTCGGCAACTGCCTGAACCTGAAAGAAAGGTATATTCTGCAATAATCTAAACAGTTGTTTGCCACGGTATCCCACACCGATAAAAGCAGTCCTCACCTTATCCATCTTCCTATTTCTCTAATTTTACCAACTCTACAACTTTATGGGTTGCATCTATGCGATAGGACAACTGCGGAGTAATGCTACATAGCAACGACAGAAATTCATTCAGGCTTTCATCGCGCAAAGTCGCTTTGAAACTGAGCTGATGCAACTCCGGCGCTATCTGGAAGCGATAACCGAAATGCCGGGACAATTCTTCTTTCTTATTTTCCAGAGTATGCCCCTCAAAAACAATCTCCTTATGTTCCCATGCGTATATCTGGTTCAACGAACGCTTCTCTATCTTGTAAGTTCCGGAGCGGTTGTCATAGACAAAACTTTCCCCGGGTACCAACACCGCATTCTCGACAATACCTTCCACATCAATCTCCACCTTTCCATTTTTCAAGGTCACAATGTCCTCGGCTTCTTCCGCATAGGAAGAGACATTGAAATTCGTTCCCAGAACGCGGATGTCATAGTGACGGGTATGTACATAAAACGGTTTACCATTTTTATGCTTCACATCGAATATCGCTTCTCCCTCCAGCTGTACACCGCGTGCTTTCCGCCACTCCCCCAATGAATAGGTCAGTTTGGAACAAGCGTTCAGCAACACCGTAGAGCCATCTGGCAGCACAGTCCTGGCCTGCTGTCCTACTTCTGTTTCCAGAGTAACCAGCTCCACAGATGAACTGATACCGGAGTAATAAGCATTGGCCTGCCAGCCCACGAAGGCAACGACCACGACAACAGCGGCGTAAAGGAAGAAACGCCTCCATGACACATTCTTCTTTTTTGGAGGTGTGCCCGCCTGCTGTGACAGACCGGTTCTCTGAGCAAACTTCTGCCACTCGTGTTCCGTATCCGCTTCCTTGCAATCATTCTCATAATTGAGATATACATAAGAGTCCTTCAGCGAGAAAAGGAAGTCCTGATTCTCCTTCTTTTCCTTCACCCAAGCTATCAACTGCCGGGTTTCTTCCTCCGTCAGTTCATTCTTCAGGTATTTTATAAAATAATCTTCGTTTATCATCATCACATCGTTATTTAAACAAATCTTTGACAAATAGCAGAATTAATACGGGCAGATAATCACCCAATGATTTCTTAATTAGTTTGAGTCCGCGGTAAAGTTGGTTCTCAACGGTACGCACAGACAGATTCAGCACTCCGGCTATCTCGTCGCTACGCATTCCTTGGTTCCGATTCATCCTGAAAATGGTTTGGCACTGCTTGGGCAGCTTGTCAAGCGCTTCCAGATACCTCTTATTCAAATCCTTGAAATAAAGATCATTCAAAATATTATGCTCAGCCGTATAACTGGCAAGTTCTAGTTCCCGCAGGGTCATCGTCTCTATTTTAGAAAAGTTATTCAGTATGGTATCCCGGCGGATTTGTTTCACGCAGAGATTCTTCATAATGCGGAACAGGTAAGCACTGATGGCTTCGGGAGCATCAATATGAGTACGATGTTCCCAGAAGGCGATAAAGCACTCCTGGACAATGTCCTTTGCCTTGTCACTGTCATGCAACAATCCGTAGCAAAAGACGTACATCCTGGGATGGTACTTTTTGTACAACCACTCAAAAGAAGCGGCATCCCCCTGCTGTATTTTGGAAAAGAGAATATGTTCTTCCATGTATCCCCTCCTTTTCAAGTATAGTTATTCATAGGCATAACAATATGAACCAGATTATCAAAACGGGTTAATAAAAAAGGGACCAGAACATTAAAGAGCGTCCAAATATAAAGGTTTCCATATCATCTGCCAAAAAAAAGGAGTTTTTTAACGAGGTGCAGGAACAATATTCATCATGAATGTTAATAAATGTTTTATTTCTATTTTCAAATGAGTAATTCTATATTTGCCGGACTCTTTAATTAATAAAGGCCTTAAAACATTAAAGAGAAAAATTATTATTAACTAAAATCTAATTCATTATGGGAACATACTGGTCACAGAATGCCCTGACAAGATGTCCAAAAGGACTTTGTCTTCTATTACTGCTTATTGCAGGCATATTCCCTCTTGCTTCTCATGCACAGAATGCAGGTATCAACATCAACCTGACCGACAAACCTCTATCCGCATTCATTCAAAGCATTGAACAGCAGACAGACTTTAAATTCTTCTATGAACAACAACAAGTAGACGTGAAACAGCATGTCACTGTAAATGTACGGAATGCATCCATTAACGCCGCCCTGGAACAAGCTTTGAGGAATACGAATATTGCCTATTCAATCTCCGAAAAACGAATTCTTCTAACCCAAAAACAAGATAACGCCCCGTCGCAGTCTGGTAAGGTCATACTTGCCAAAGGACAAGTGACGGACAAGAACAGTATCCCCGTCATCGGTGCAAACATTCTTGTCAAAGGCAGTACTCTAGGATGCATTACCGACATAGACGGTAATTATTCACTGGAAGTACCTACCGGAAGCACACTCGTTGTCTCTTATATAGGGTACACTACCCAGGAAGTGACCTTAAAGAACAACAAGTTCCGGCAGATTGTGCTGGAGGAGGACAGCAAAATGTTGGATGACGTGGTAGTGGTAGGATACGGTACGGTCAAGAAACGCGACTTGACGGGCTCTGTGTCCAGTGTAAAAGGAGACGACCTAAACTTGAACGGCGTATCTTCCATCGGACATGCACTCGAAGGTAAGGCTGCCGGACTCTATATCCGCCAGAACAGCGCACAGCCCGGTGGCGGTCTGGACATTCTGGTCCGCGGTGCCGGTTCCGTCAATGCCAGCAATGACCCGCTCTATATCGTAGACGGTTTCCCCATCGCTAAGCTGGACCAAGCCTCGGGTGGAGATGCCAAAATGGACCCGGGTACACAAGGAATCCTAAACTTCCTGAATCCGAACGATGTAGAATCCATCGAAGTGCTGAAAGATGCCAGTGCCACTTCCATCTACGGTGCACGTGCTGCCAACGGTGTCGTTATCATCACCACCAAAAGAGGTAAGGAGGGGAAAGCCCGTGTGAACTACTCATACAACTACTCTTTCCAGAAATACACAGACAATTATGACCTCTTGTCTCTGCAAGAATGGATGGTAGAAAAGAACAGCACCACCTGGGAATCCTGGTTATGGAACAACAACGTGTCCCCTTGGGGAAACAGAACGCTGGAAGAAGCACAAGCCAATCCTGCCAACGGAGTGGCATACAGCCGACCTTACTCGGACAATGACATTGCAGGCGCCGGCCCCGGAACTGACTGGTTGGGACTGATTACACGCGACGGACAGATACAGGAACACAACGTCAACCTGCAAGGTGGTAGTGAAAGTACGCAATACATGGTGTCGTTCAACTATTACGACCACCAGGGTATCGTCAAGAATTCCGGTATGACTCGTTATACTGCCAAAGCAAACATTGACCAGAAGTTTCTGAACATCTTCAAGGCAGGTCTGAACCTTACATTGACCCGCATCGACAACGACAACACTCAGTTAGGTTCCGGGCAATTCGAAAACTCCGGTATCATTCGCTCTGCCATACAGATGGGTCCCAATATCCAGGCGTATGACGAAGCAACCGGTACGTATCCCATCAACCCCTTACTGGGACAACAGCCCAACCCCTACTCCTTGCTGAACAATACGGACAAAGGACGTACTGACCGCCTCTTGGGTAATATCTTCATCGAAGCAAAACCCATCGCAGGACTGACACTGCGCGTCAACGCCGGTTTGGACCACGCCAATGTGGACCGCAAAACCTACCAGCCCCGCAGCACGCTGAACGGAAAGAATCTGAATGGTGTAGCCTACATCTACAATACCGACAACAACCAGTATCTGATGGAAGCAACTGCCACCTATCAGCGCACTTTCGCAGATATCCACAGCATCAACCTGCTGGCAGGCACCTCTTACGAAAAATTCAATTATGACGCATCGGAACTGGGCAACAACAATTTCATCACAGATGCATTCCTCTGGAACAACATGGATGCCGGTACAGGTACCAAAATCACCAAATCCACCTCTACCGAGAATAAGATGATGTCCTACTTCTTCCGTGCCGGATACATTCTGAAGAACCGCTATCTGCTGACAGCTACACTGCGTGCCGACGGTGCCAGCGTATTTGCCAAGAACAACAAATGGGGATATTTCCCATCAGTTGCAGCTGGATGGACCATGAGCGAAGAAAACTTTATGCGCAACATTGACTGGCTATCCAACCTCAAACTGCGTCTCAGCTGGGGACAGACCGGTAATGCAGACATCAGTACCAATGCCTTTGCCAGCTACGGAGCACAAGGCAGCTGGATAAACTCCGACTACAAAACGGTAAGCGGCGTCATGAAAAGCCGCCTTGAAAATCCAGACTTGAAATGGGAAACGACAACTGAATGGAATCTCGGACTGGACTTCGGCTTCTTGAAGAGTCGCATCACTGGTTCTGTGGAACTCTACCAGAGAGTGATTTCGGACCTGCTGAACTACAAGCCCCTGAATACCTATCAGGAGGTGAAGCAAGTAATGGCAAACATCGGCAAGACGCAGAGCCGTGGTATCGAAGTCACCTTGAATACCCGCAACATTGTCACCAAAGACTTCTTCTGGGAAACATCACTGACGTATACCAAATACAAAGATCGCTGGAAAGAACGCACTCCGGACTGGAAACCGAACGTATATGAGAAAGAGACAGACCCAATACGAGCCATCTACTCCCGCCGTGCCGACCATATCATGCAGATAGGTGAAGAAGCTCCTACCGCACAGCCGGACCTGCGTCCGGGACAGATTGTCATCAAGGACCTCGACGGCTATGTACGCGATGAAAACGGCAACCCGAAAGTGGATGAGAACGGTCGCTTCATGCTGCTGGGACGCCCCGACGGCATCATAGACGAAGCCGACACCGAACTTATCGGTACGTTGGACCCGGGCTGGATGGCAAGTATGACCAATACATTCAAGTACAAAGGTTTCGACCTCAATATCATGTTCAACGGTATGTTCGACCGCATCATGCAGGACCCCACTGAAATGGATTTTGGCGTAAACGGCGGCGGAATCGCCCAAAGCGGCTACAACATGTTGCGAACCATCAAAGACAGATGGACCTTCGACAATCCGTCGACCACACGTCCCAGCTCTTACTACATCACCGGAACTAACTATACGGCAGGAGACTTCTTCTACCAGAAAGCCTGGTTCATCCGTCTGCAGAACATCAGCCTGGGATATACACTGCCCAAGTCTTTACTGGCAAAAACTAAGGTGCTGAGTAATGTACGTTTCCATGCTTCCGTCAACAACCTGTTTGTCATCACTCCCTATAAAGGCCTTGACCCCGAAACAGATGCTTATGCGGCAGCCTATCCCAATGCACGTACCTTCAGCTTCGGTGTAGATGTTTCATTCTAATCATTTATAAAAAGTATTCTTATGAAAAAGTACTGTAAACTATTTATATTGGCAGCAGCTCTGATGGGAGGCTTGTCTCTGAACAGCTGCATAGACCTTGACCCCATAGACTATTCCGACATCAATCCGTCCAATTTTCCACAAACGGAAACAGACGTTGAGTCGATGGTCAACTCATGCTACTACTCTGTACGCTCCAGCTGGTTCGACGGGCTCTTCTCAACCAGTGAACGCGGAGTAACCGTAGTAAACGACCTTACCACAGAAATTCTAACCTGCAAATCCGGTTTCCTGAAAGACGTATCCGACCTTAATTTTTTCCCAACCACCGCCGACCTTACCCGCTTCTACTACACAGATACAGATGCATACAGCGACGGTTGGCTCAATGACATCAGCCGCTGCACCTCCGTACTGGCACAGATTGAAGCATGCGACTTCCTGAGCACGGAGAAGAAACAACGCTACGCTGCGGAAATAAGATGTGCCCGCGGACTCATTTCCTATACCTTGTACGACATGTTCGGTCCACTGGTCATAGCTCCGCTGGAAGTACTGGAAAATCCCACAGTGGAAAAGCCGCTGGCACGCCTTTCCAAAGAGGAAATGGTAAAGTTCATAGAAGAAGACCTGATCTTTGCAGCTAGCTACCTGCCCACCCCAGCAGAAGCCGAATACGGCAGATTCAGCCAGGGACTTGCCAATATGCTCCTCATCAGGCTCTATCTGCACGAGAGCCCAGACGACAAGAGTTACTACACAAAAGTAGAAACGATTGCCCGCGAACTGATGAGTTCGTCTTACGGTTACCGCTTGTCTGCAGACTATACGAAGATGTTTGAGATAGGTGGACAAGGTAAGAGCAATACGGAAATAATATGGGCAATCCCCGTCAACACGGAAGCAGTAAGCTGGAATGACTGGCACATGTTCGTACTGCCCACCGACTTTGCAGACCATGGTATGGCAAGTGGATACGAATGCGTGAACAGCACCTGGTATTTCTATGATAGCTTTGAGGAAAATGACGTCCGTAAGACTTATCTGGTGACTTCTTACCAGGCTCAAAACGGTGACATCGTAGATCGTGAGAACCCCAGTTCACACCTTGAGTTAGGTCCTATTCCATTGAAATACGGCTACGACACCAACGTCACTGGCAATGGAGGCAAAAGTTCTATCGACCCGATTATCTACCGTCTGGCAGATGTGTATCTGACACTGGCAGAAGCGCTCTATCTGAAACCCGGCTCATCTGCTGCGGATAAGGAAGAAGCGATGACCCACATCAACACCATCCGCAACAGAGCCGGACTGGATGGTATCAGCAACAGTGAGGTCAATACGGAAGAAAAGTTCGTGGAAATACTACTGAAGGAAAGAAGCCATGAACTATGGTGTGAGAACGGACAATACCGTGCCGACTTGATTCGCTTTAACAAGTTCGTGGAACATGCCGAAACGGTAAAAGGTACGGCCTATGCCAACAAGAACAAGGAATTATATCCGTTACCACTCTCGGCCATCAACGACGGTAAGGGATTGGTTACACAGAATCCCGGTTATTAATATCCATTGCTCCTCGTCCCCATTCAGGAGATTGGGGAATCATTTAAATACAATATCCTATGAAAACAAGATATACTTTTCACACAGTATTACTGATAGCCCTATTGCTTGGCGGCCTCTTCCATTTCTCCGCCTGCACCTCTGACTCAAAGAGAGCCGAAACACAGATAAGTGTCTCCACACCACCCCGCCCTGCCGGACAGACCGATGTAGTGGGGCTGACCTGCGAACCTATCGAAACCGTGCGCATCGGATTTATCGGTCTGGGCGCCCGGGGTACCGAAGCCATCCGCCGCTTCACCTATCAAAAAGGAATCCAGGTAAAGGCTCTGTGCGACTTGAACCAGTTCCGAGTGGACAGCTGCCAAAACATGCTGAGTCGCGCCAACATGCCCGAAGCAACCACCTACTACGGCAGTGAAGATGTCTGGAAACAAGTGTGCGAACGCGATGACATAGACCTTATCTATATAGCCACCGACTGGATACACCATGCTCCCATGATGATTTATGCTATGGAGCACGGAAAACACGTGGCTTGCGAAGTACCCGCCGCCATGACACTGGATGAAATTTGGAAAGTGATAGACACCGCAGAACGTACCCGCAAACACTGCATGATGCTGGAAAACTGTGTCTATGACTTCTTTGAGATTACCACCCTGAACATGGCGCAGCAGGGTCTTTTCGGAAATATCACCCATGTGAAAGGAGCATACAACCATTGTCTATACGATATCTGGCCGGACTATAATGCCGACTGGCGCATGCAGTACAACATGGCCCACCGGGGAGACGTATACCCCACTCATGGAATGGGTCCGGCATGCCAGTTGCTGGACATTCACCGGGGCGACCGTATGAAGTATCTGGTGGCCATGGACAGCGATCCCGTTTCCCTTCCCGATTACCTGGATAAGCACGGAAGGACCGAAGATGCCAAGAACTTCCAGAACGGAGAAGTCACACTTACCTTGATACGTACAGAAAAAGGTAAAACCATCCAGATTGAGCACAACGTGGCCTCCCCCCGCCCTTACAGCCGTTTGTACCAATTATCCGGAACACAAGGATTTGCCGATAAATATCCGATGGAAAGATATGCTCTGGAAAGTAAGAACCTTCCAGAAACCATCACCAGCGGGCAGACCTTCACTGCCCACGAATACATGCCCGAAGCTGCCAAAAGCAGACTGATGGAGCAATACAAGGACCCCATCATCAAGGACATGGAAGAAAGAGCTAAGGAAGTGGGTGGACATGGCGGAATGGACTTCATCATGGATTCACGCCTCATCTACTGCTTGCACAACGGTCTGCCGCTGGATATGGACGTCTACGACCTTGCCGAGTGGTGCTCACTCATCCCGCTGACCAAACTCTCCATCGAGAATGGTTCGGTTCCCGTAGAAGTGCCCGACTTCACACGGGGAGCATGGAACAAGATACAAGGCTATCGACACGCTTTCGCCCAATAAGAAAAAAGCCATTTTATGAAACCGACCTTTTTATCTCATTTCTTAACACCCATACTGTTGTTCTGCGGGGTAGCTACGCTACCCCTGCAGGCACAGTCCTATAAAGACCCCACACTCTCGCCCGAGGAACGTACCACCGACCTTCTCCGACGGATGACACTGGAAGAGAAAATCGCCCAAATACGCCACATTCACTCCTGGAATATCTTTGACGAGCAAGACCTCAACGAAACCAAGTTGCAAGAATTCGTAGGTGACTTGTGCTGGGGATTTGTAGAAGGATTCCCGCTGACTGGAGAAAGCTGCCACCGGCACATGCGGCGCATACAAGAATATATGGTGAAGCATACCCGGCTCGGAATTCCGGTCTTCACAGTTGCCGAAGCCTTGCACGGTTCGGTACACGAAGGCTCCACCATCTACCCGCAGAACATCGCACTGGCTTCCACTTTCAATCCGGAGCTGGCCTACCGTCGTGCCGCAGAGATATCCAAAGAACTGCATTATCAAGGCATCTGTCAGATTCTGGCACCATGCATAGACGTGGTGCGCGATTTAAGATGGGGGCGTGTAGAAGAGAGTTACGGCGAAGACCCTTTCCTGAATGGCATCTTCGCTTATGAAGAGGCAAAAGGCTATCTGGACAACGGAATATCCCCTATGCTGAAACATTATGGTCCGCATGGCAACCCGTTGGGAGGTCTCAACCTTGCCTCGGTCCATTGCGGTGTGGGAGAACTGCATGATGTCTATCTCCAACCGTTCAAACGGGTTGTCACCTCCCTGCCGATACACGCTGTGATGTCCACCTACAATTCATGGAACCGTGTCCCCAACTCCTCCTCACACTATCTGCTCACCGAGGTCCTGCGCAACCGCTGGGGCTTTCAAGGGTATATATATTCTGACTGGGGAGCCATAGACATGCTACACACCTTCCAGCGTACCGCCTCCAACCAAGCGGAAGCAGCGGTGCAAGCCATTGTTGCCGGATTGGACGTAGAAGCCTCCAGCGAATGTTTCCCACATCTGGCTGCACTGGTCAAGGAGAAAAAAGTAGATGAAGGGATTATCGACAAGGCAGTGAGCAGGGTTCTTCTTGCCAAATTCCGTATGGGATTGTTCGAGGACCCTTATGGAGACAGATTTGCAGGACACTCCTTGCACTCGCAGGAGAATATCCAGGTAGCGCGACAGATAGCCGATGAATCTACCGTCCTTTTGAAGAATGACAAGGACCTGCTACCGCTAAACCTATCTCAGTTGAAATCCATTGCTGTCATCGGACCGAACGCAGACCAGGTGCAGTTTGGAGATTATACTTGGAGCCGTACCAACCAAGATGGCATCACCCCGCTGGAAGGCATACGCAAGCAGGTGGAACCGGTCGGCATAAAGATACGTTATGCCAAAGGATGCAACATGATGTCCATGGATACCACGCAAATTGCGGCGGCTGTTGAAGCGGCACGGCAGAGCGATGCAGCTATTCTGTTCTGCGGCAGCGCTAGCGCCTCGCTGGCAAGGGATTACCACGAAACCAACTGCGGAGAGGGCTTCGACCTTACCGACCTTTCTCTGACAGGTGCCCAAGGGAAGTTGATACAAGCCGTCCATGCCACCGGGAAACCGGTCGTGCTGGTCTTGGTTACGGGAAAGCCTTTCGCCATCGCATGGGAAAAGGAGCATATACCCGCCATCCTTGTACAATGGTATGCAGGAGAGCAGGAAGGCAGCTCCATCGCCGATATTCTGTTCGGAAAGACAAATCCTTCCGGCCATCTGACCGTCTCGTTCCCCAAAAGCAGCGGACATCTGCCTGCCTATTACAACCACTTGCCTACGGACCGGGGATTCTATCATAAACCGGGAAGTTATGAACAGCCCGGTCGGGACTATGTATTCTCCTCTCCCGGTCCCTTATGGGCCTTCGGGCACGGACTGACCTATACAACCTTTGAGTATGCGGATTTGCAGATAGAACAAACAACGGATTCGGTAAAAGTCCTTGTAACAGTGAAAAACACCGGAACACGGGCGGGTAAAGCCGTACCGCAACTCTACGTAAGGGATGTGTTTAGCTCCATATCCACCCCGGTCAGGCAGTTGAAAGCGTTTCAGAAAGTAGAGCTGAAACCCGATGAAGAAGTTCAAGTCCCCCTGCACTTTGCCATCGAAGATTTAGCCTTTACTAACGAAAACGGACAGACGGCAGTAGAACCTGGTAACTTTGAGATACAAATGGGAGATGCTTCAGACCATATCTTGTTGAAAGACATCATCAGTATAGGAAAGACCTCTGCCGATGGGCACCAAACAGAACAAAGACAAGCCGGAAAAGAAATAGGTAAAGGAACCATTATATCCATCAAAGGCATGGTGCGCGATGTGCAGGCCACTCCGGCAGACAGAGTGGAAATCTACTCTACCGCACAGCAACGGGTGGTGGGTGTCACTGATAAAAGCGGCAGATATACCATAGAGGTACCGGAAGATGATATACTTGTTTTCCGCAAATCCGGATATCTAAACGAGGAGGTCAACGTGGCTGGAAAGAGCAGCATTCTGATTACAATCAGAAACGGAACAGACCTTTAGCCGTGAACGTGAAAGAGTAAGGGAGAAGAATCAAAAGACAATAGGTATTCATGCACGAGATGTACATCTCATCATGTACGAGATATACATCTCACGCAGCATAAGATGTGCATCTCGTACATGAAAAACAATAATGTTTCTATCGGGAAAGTATAGGTTCCCACCCATTATGGGATAAGGCTCTCCATTTCAGTCTATTCCGTCACCAACGGACGCTTACGCCAATCGTCCTTCACATAGCTGTCGGGGTAGACCGTCTTATCAATGATTTCACCACCTTTCAGACGAATCCAGGTGGTGAAAGTACGGGCGCCTTCCTTCATCACAATGACACGTGCACCGTTGGGAAGGTGGTTGTACTCAGTATTGCCACCTGTGAAACGGCCGTAGGCCAGAAGGATTCCTTTCCACATCACGGCATAGTCGTTGTCATGGTCGTGCCCGACAAACATACCCATCACATCACCGGCCTCTTTCATAGCAGTGAACATGCCCGTATTCAGCTCCGGAGCGCAAGCCTTTTCCATGCGGGTACCTATCAGTATGGCGTTCTCGTCGGAAGCGGCTTCGTTATATTCCGGCAGAGGGATGTGGAAGAATGCCAGTGCAGGCAAAGGTTGGCCACCGTTCTTTGCTTTATAAGCGGCACTCTGCCGACGGTACCAGTTCACCTGGTCGAAAGTGAGCCAGTCGTACCCCTTTACGTCGGGTAGTTTGGAGTAGGAATGAGAATCCATGCAGTAAAGCAGGGCTGCATCCTTCTTGCCATCCGAGGATTTCAATGTGAGGACATAGTCGGGAGATTCTACTCCGCCACGGTCGGGCTGGATATTGAAAGGCATGGAACGGATAACGTCATAAAGTTCGGCACGTGTTTTTCCCTGCTCGTTGTCGTGGTTACCAAAGGTTACGACAAAAGGAATCTTACGGTCCGTAGCATAGGAAAGCACCTTGCGCATGGCTGTATCGGCAGGTGCGGCATAGACCACATCGCCGGTAAAGACTACTAAATCGGGGCACTCAGCATCGAGCACCTCGCCAATACGCTTCAAAGCAATGTCTGAAGCCGGATTACCATACTTAAAGTGGATGTCTGTAAACTGGACGATTTTAAACTCTCCATTCTTGTTGAACTGTAAAGGCGATACTTGTGCCGGGCAGAACAAGGAGGATAAAAGTGCCAGACAAAAGGTCAAGGAGATTTTCTTCATATAAGTGGATGATTAAATTGAGTTGATATTATTTCATGTCATTCCTTCACTATCAATACAGTGGCATAGGCGGATATACCTTCCTCCCTGCCCGTAAAGCCGAGTTTCTCCGTGGTGGTGGCCTTGATGGAGATGTCATCCTCGTCTATTCCCATCACCGCGGCAAGCGTACGTTGCATTTCGGGAATATAGGACTTCAACTTAGGCCGCTCAGCGCAGATGGTAGCATCAATATTACCCACCAAATAGCCTTTAGCAGCTATCAGTTCTATTGTTTTCTTTAACAGAATCTTGCTGTCTATATTCTTGAACTCACCGGCAGTATCGGGAAAATGATAGCCGATGTCGCGCATATTCGCCGCTCCCAGCAATGCGTCACAGATAGTATGGATGAGCACGTCTGCATCCGAGTGCCCCAACAATCCCTTTTCATGTTCCAGGCGGATACCGCCCAGCCAAAGCTCGCGCCCTGCCACCAGTTGGTGGACATCAAAGCCGAAACCTACACGTATCTTCATATCGTTACTTCTTTAAGTTGATACGAAAGTACGGAAAAAATAGGAACAAGAGAAGGAACAAGACACAAATTGCACGGATTACGCCGTTTTTTGCTCCCCTTGTGGAAAGAAAATCGGAAGTAAACCGTGCAATCGGTATGGAGCATGAAGAATATGTTACGGTCTGTCGGGCAGACTGTCTACAATTCCTTTATAAAAAGCTCTCACATCTTGCCAGTGATAGAAAGGAGCCATATCCGTCTTCACCGGGATACTTACTTCATGCTCGTGCAGCAACAGTTTTACAATCACATCTTCCGGCGAGCCTTTCTTGCGGAAGAACACCAGCTGTATATTTCCTGCCATCGGCGCAACCTTGTAGTTGCACCACGCCTGATAGAACTTATCGGGGTCGGCCTCCTCGTTATAGCAGTTCTCCAACTTCATCAATCCTGCCAGGGGGATGATGTTTCCATCATGTGCAAAGCGGAAAGTAGCCGAGTTTCTACCCGAAGCAATAGCCTCGTCGGCAGCGGCAATGATGTTCTCCAGTGTCGGTTTGGCGTTTGCCACCATCAGTCCGTTGGTCATGGGCGAGGGACCGTCGCACACGTAGTTCTTGTAGTTGTGTATCTGCCAAATGTCGAATAACTCTTGCTTCTCAAAAATATCATAGAACGATACTTCCTGCTCCACGTCCTGCATGTCCGAGGCTATCGCATAAAGACCGCGCATCAGTTCCTCCGGATTCACACGTTTATGGACAAACTCTTTATCGGAGAAAAGTGAGTTCATCAGACGTTCGGGACGAACATGGCTCTTCTCGAATTTGCGGAACTCCTCGTACCAAGGGCCCTTGTGCGAAGTGAACTTCATGGCTTCCTGCGTATGAAAGTTCAAGTAAGGCATGTATTTGTTGCTGGATTCACGCTCAATCTTCAGTTGGGGATTGAATTCCTTCAGACGTTCGCAGAAGGCATCCATACTGAGTACGCAACGTATTACGAGTGTAGCACATGCCGACATCTCCGGCGCACCTTTAAAGACTTCGGGAAATGCCTGATACATACGTTCGGCAATACCGCGCTGCTGATCCACGCCCACTGGGCTCAAGTCTCCACCGCGTCCTTCGGCATCTGCCCAGACAATAGCCAACCGCTTGCGCACATCTTCGCCCAGCGGAGTAAGTTTACCTGCCTGATGTGCCTTTTCAAACACTTCCATCACACAGATATACTCCTCGTCAGAAATCAGCCAGCGCGAGCCATGACGTCCGAAGTGACTGATATAGAAAGGCTCGTAACCCTTCGGTGCCTTGGTCTGTACACCCGGTGCCGGATAGGCATAATACACTCCTCCGGTAACGGCAATGTTATCGAAGATTTCTTCGCGCGTGGCTTGTGCATACGACGATGTATTCACAGCCGATGCGGCAAAAAGAATGGTAGAAAAAACGATTCGTTTCAATCTAAAATTCATAGGATAATAAAGCTTTTCAGTTCAAGAAATCAGGATTTTGTGTCAAATTAGGATTGGTGGTAAACTCGTCCTGCGGAATAGGGAAGAGGTTGTATTTGTCGTCCACATCCTTACCTATGTAAGAACCTGCCACGCCATTGTCACTACCTTTCCAGTCCCAGTTATATCCCTTGGTGAACTTACCAAAACGAATCAGGTCTGTACGGCGAACCAACTCCATGTGCAACTCGCGGGCACGTTCATCCAAAAGGAAATCAAGATTCAACCGACTGTCGCTGATGCGTCCCGATACGCCATTACCATATTTGCCGGACATGTAAGCACGGTCTCTGATTTCATTCACATACTCCAACGCTTCGGTACGCGAACCACCTTCGGCGCCACGCAGAATAGCCTCAGCCGCCATCAAGTAGGCATCTGCCGTACGGAACATCGGATAATCGACAGAGGAGTACTTCGTGCCGCCTGGTTCCAGTTCACTGCCGTCTTTGCGCACGTTTCTCCACTTGATGCAGGCGTAGCCGTTATTGAAATCGCTCTGGAACTCCTTGCCTTCTACCCAAGTTTCTTTGGTGTGGCCAATAGAGAAGAATTGGGCACGCTTGTCTTTCTTGCCGTTCCCCCAGATGTCGTCTGCCACAAAAGTCTGGTCTTCTTCTTCGAACATATCCACCAGCTGTGTCTTTACGCGGGCATTGCCCCAGGTGCCGTTCACACCTATCCGGATATAGTTGCCCATATCTCCATTCATCAACGCCTTAATCAGGAAGTTAGTACCTGCGCTGCCTTGCGCATAGTCTGCATCCTGCACCAGCGGCCAGATGATTTCGGAACAAGTTTCATTGTCTGCCAAGAAGATGTGGCGATAATCGGAAGCCAGCGGATAATTACCTTCCGTAATTACCTTTTTGGCATATTTGTATGCGTTTGTGTATTCATTCTTTCCTACCCAAGTTTCGGCATTCAAGTAAACACGTGACAGCAAGAACCAGGCTGCTACACGGTCCACACGGGCATATTCGTTCTTTTTGGGTTCTTTCAGCAGGGTGGTCAATTCTTCCAGTTCGGACACCACAAAGTTGTAGATTTCCTCGCGAGTGGCTTGCTCGGGCATGTCACCTACTTCCATCGTTTCGTCCACGAAGGGTGTAGAACCGTAAAGGTCGCAGAGCATACTGTAACTATAAGCACGGATGAAGCGGGCTTCGGCACAATAGTATTGATACTCGTCTTTCAAGGCTTCATACACACCTCTCTCCTGCAATTTGCTCTCTGTACATTCACGTAGGAACTCGTTGCAATAGTTAATGGTCATGAAAAGACGGTAATAAGGATAACCCACAATCTCAGTAGAAGCATCCCAATTCAAGTAAAGCATGGCACGTACACCCTTGCTGCCACCGGACTGGAATACGATTTCATCCGTACAAGCTTCCTGCAAGTAGAACAAGGCACGAGTATAACCAGAATATCCTTCATCGATGCCCGACACATCGCCGTCTCCTCCGTCACCACCCTTCTGCCCTGTCTGTATCAGGGCAGCATAACACTTGGCAATCATGCCGATATAGCCCTCGGGAGTAGAGTACACCATCTCACCGGTCAGTTCGTTATCATCCAGCGGCAATGTATCCAGGTCGCCCAGGCAAGAAGCAAAAAGTGACACAGCCAGCAAACATACTGTTACTAATTTGAAATATCTAGTTTTCATAATCATGTATCTGTTTTTAGTCATTAAAAATTAAGGTTAACTCCCAGCATGAACGTACGCGGACGCTGATAGATGTTTTTATCGATTCCGTCATAAAGCTCCGGATCAAGACCGGAGTATCCGCTCAAAGTGCATACATTCTGTACGGCGAAGGAGAGACGGAGCGATGTCCCGTCGTTCCACAGTTTATTGAACGTATGACCGATGGTGATATTGTCTATACGGAAGAAGTTGCCTCTCTCCAGGAAATGGTCGGTGAACTGGCGGTCTTGCGTAAACTTGTTTTCGAGCGTAGAACGCAGGATGTTGCTGGAAACGCCGTTGCTGCCATAGAGTGCATCCAAGGAGTTGGAAGCAGCCACATAGTTATAGACATAGAAACCGAAGCTACCGTGTCCGTTGATGCCCAAATCCCAATTCTTGTAGGACAGACGGGTGGACAGACCGCAATAGTAAGGGGCCTTGGAACTCTTACCAGTGACGTACTTGTTAGAGTCTTCTTCGCTAGAAGTGATGGAGCCGTCTTTGGCAATGTATTTACCGTCCAGCGGCTGTCCGTTTTCGTCATAAGCTTGCTTCAGTAGATAGTAGGTATTCGGAGTCTCTCCTACCATGTGTACTTGCAGATAGCGGCCTGTACCTCCGGCGTTACCTGTCTTTACGTAGTTGCTCTCGTTGTCGATGGTGTTCAGCTTGGTAATCTTTGAGGCATTCCAAGTGAAGTTACCGCTGATGTTCCATTCCCAATCTTTGGTCTGGATGGGAACCAAGTTCACACCGATTTCAAGACCTTTGCTTTCCATATCACCGATGTTGGTTTCGATACGGTTGGTGAAGTTACTGCCGGCAGGTACAAAAATGTCGTTCAGCAGGTCTTTCGTGTTACGCCAGTAGTAGTCAATCGTACCCGAGATGCGGTTGTTCAAGAAACCGTAGTCGATACCGATGTTGTAAGTTTCCGTAGTCTCCCATTTAATGTTGGGATCGTAGCCGTTGGGGCGGTAGGTGGTGTACCACTTGTTACCGAACAAGTATCTGGACTCATCGTAAGATGCAGTATAGGTGGACAAATGCTGGTAGTAGGAACCGATGGACTGCTGGCCGGTCTGACCGTAGCTCAAACGGAGTTTTAGGTCGGACACTACTTTGTTGTCTGCCAAGAAAGCCTCATCGTTCACACGCCATGCAGCGGCTACGGAAGGGAAGTAGCCCCAACGGGTCTCGGGCGAGAAGCGAGAAGAAGCATCGGCACGTAACGTAGCAGTCAGCATATAACGCTGTTTCCAAGAGTAGTTCAATCGACCGTAGAAGGAGAGCAGGTAGAGTTCAGCTTCCTCGTGCTTGGGAGAGGTAAGATCCTCACCCTTGGTGTCGGTAGTGGTATCATGGTTCTTGTACCAGAAACGTTGCCAGCCGTAACCAGCCATGGCATTGAGGTTATGGTCGTTGAAGTCTTTGGCATAGTTGGCGTAGAAGTCGAGTAGTGTATTGCGTTTGTCGTTATGATATGTATAACGCTTTCCGGTACCATCCTGTTCGTTGCCGGTGTACATGGCGGGGGCCAAGTCAGGCATGTTATCGTGTTTGTCTTCCGTCAGGAAATCATACCCCATGTTCAGGTTCAGTCGAAAGTCTTCAAAACCGTGTATTTTATAATCGAGGGCAATATTACCGATGGAGCGTTTGGTCTTGTTCTGCTTGTCGGCAAGTTCCAAGTCGGAGACGGGGTTTGAGGCAGCTAGCGTGATGGGGGTATTACTTACACCCATCCACATATAGTACCCCAAACCTACATTACCGTCATAGTTCTGATATACAGGGCGTGTAGGGTCGAAACCTACGGCACTTCCGATGACACTGGTGGAAACCGGCTTTTCGTCCTCGATGCTACCCTTGATATTGATGTCAACAGAGAGATGCTTGTCGAAGAACTTGGGCGACAAACCGATACTGGCATTGAGGCGCTGGTAGTTGTTGTTTTTCAACGTACCGTTCTGGTTGGTATAGCCCACGGACACGCGGTAAGGCATATTCTTCAAAGCACCAGTCATGGAGAGATTGTGGTCTGTACCCATTGCCACGCGGTAGATTTCATCCTGCCAGTCGGTATTGACATCACCCAGCTTGAAAGCCTCCGGAGCATTGGCATACTTGGCAAAGGCTTCGCGATATTCGGAAGCGGAAAGTACATCCAGTTTCTTATACACATTGCCCACCGTCACGTTGGCACTGTAGCTGAAAGAGGGACGTGAAACACCGTCGGTGTTTCCTTTCTTCGTAGTGATAATGATGACACCGTTGGAGGCACGCGAACCGTAGATGGCTGTTGCCGAAGCATCTTTCAATACCGTAAACGAAGCAATGTCATTCGGGTTGATAGAGCTGATGGAGGCGTTGCTGACAGGCACACCGTCGATAACTATCAGTGGGTCGTTGTCTGCTGACAAAGAAGCTCCCATACGGATACGGATGGTACCGCCGCTGCCCGGAGCACCGCTGCCCGGTACAATGTTCACACCGGCAACCTTACCCACCAAAGCGTCTTCGGCAGTCAATTGCTTTCCTTTGTTCAGCTCGTCCGGCTTCACAGTTAGCAGAGAACCAGTGACATCTCCTTTCTTCACTTGACCGTAACCGATTACAACGACTTCGTCCAGCATCTCCGTGTCTTCCTGCAAAGTGATGACGAGCGGTGTATTGCTGCCGGTAACCGTCAGTTCCTGGCCCTTAAAACCGATACATGTAATGGAGAGAATACCATTGACGGCAGCTTTCAAAGTAAAGTTACCGTCCACATCAGAGATAGTTCCCACAGAGGTACCCTTTATCAAGATGTTAGCCCCAATCAGTGGTTCACCTGTGTGGTCTTTCACATGTCCTTTCACTGCAATATCTTGTGCCGAAAGTGACAAAGACAAGAGCAATCCCAGCAACGGGAGAATACTCTTTGCGATTTTAATCATGCTTTTCATATAATACAATATATAGTTAATAAAAATAATGTTTGCCAAGAAAAGGAACCAAGCACGCCCGGTTCCATGCAATCCTTATACCCAATCTTCTTAACTAATACTTATCAAAAAACTACAGTTAACTTTAATCTTTTGTCGATGTTGCAAAGGTATATGATTAACTGTCCCGCGAAAAAGGCGAGTAGAAGCTTAAAGTAGACGCAAGCAGATTAGCTTTATCTATAAAACATTAAAAAACAGCATATTGTGAAAATCAGCAGAAAGTAAGAAAGTAGATTCACATAAAGGGCATAGGAGGAGTTTTACCCTATTTTCTGCACCATATTCAGGAAATCTTCTTTAGAAAGAAAGGATTTGCTCCGCACTTTCAAGCGGTAATTATATACGGTCTGCGAAGAGTAATGCAGGAAGGTGGCAATCTTTCCGCTATCTGAAATTCCCAACCGAATCAAGGCAAACACACGGAGTTCCGGAGTCAGCAGTTCGCCCTCTTTAGGATAGATGCGCTCGTTCTCCTGCAAAAGGTTATTAAAGTCGTTCACAAACTTAGGATAGAGTTTCAGGAAGACGCTGTCGAACGTATGGAAGAATTCTTTCAACTCGCCGGTGACAAAGGTGGTGGAGTGGATGGTTTTCACCAGGTCGTCCAGCTGCCCGGCCTTCACTTTCCTTGCCAGCATCTTGCGGAATTCTTCCTGCTTGTCTATATAGACGGAACACATGTTGAAGACGTAGCCGATGTACTCCTCCTTCACACGGTTCGACTCCTGCAACCGAGCATTCAGTTCCTGCAAGTCACCGTTGATGTGCTTCAATTCCTTGTTCATGTCATCCATGGTCTTTCTGGCAAGGGAAAGGCGCTTCATCTGATGATAAATATAGACCAAGGCCACCAGCAATACTGCCGCCAGGATGGATATCCATATAAATAAGGTGACCAGCTGTTCTTTTTCCTCATGCAACTTGGCCTCGTAGGTGGAGTTGATGACGGGCAACATCCCCGAAATCTCCATCGTACGGTAGCGAGCATTACAGAAGGTAGCATCTTGCATGGAGCATTCCATATAGGTATACGCACGTTCTATGTCGCCCTCGCCATAGAGCAGGTTGGCAAGTTTCCAAAGCGAAATGTATTCCTTTGTTCCGCTTTGCACGTCGGCTATTGCCGAGATGGTAAGATATTTCTTTTCCTGCTTGTGGTCTCCTTTGGCACCATAAACGCTTGCCAATGCAACAGAAGGAATGGCAAGGCTGAAGTCCTTCTGGCTATGGATATCATAGCAACCCTCCAAAACACCTATGGCTTCGTCATACTTACCCTCATACAGTAGTTTGTCGCCCAAAGTCAGTTGATAGCCTTGCGAATCGGGACGCTTCACACGCAGAATGGAGTCTTTGTACTGATATGCCAGCCGGGAGTATGACGCCTGCAATTCTTCTGAAAAAGCATAGGATGCCATCAGCGTGTACACTTTATGATAAAGATTATAGTAGTAGAACATATCTATCGCACCCAGTTCCTCCTGGGGAATGTCTTCCAAAATTTCCAGTCCTTCCTTATACATTCCTGTACCAATCATCACCTCTGCCACACGCATACGAGCAGAGTAGAGATGCGATGCTACGGGCATACGCTGGGCTACTTCCACGCAACGATTTGCTGCCCACAAGGCAGAGTCCATGCGGTAGGCGCTGTATTTGCCGAACAACTCCTGGTAGATTTCCAGTAATTCCGCATCGGAACGGGTAGCCTTCAGCTGGCACTGCAAGGCATTGATTTGAGACTGACGTTCCAGTGTATATCGTTCACGCCCCTGCACAGATGCATCAAGCACCCGAAGCAATGAATCCACCTCTCTATCTTGGCAGAATAAAGGCATAGTGCAAAACAAAGCGAAAAGGATGGCAAACAAACGTTTCATGCAGTACGGTTTCTCTGTCTATAGTTCAAGATTACATCACAAAAGTAAACATTTACCCGTTGATTACAAAGTTCTTTGGACAAAAGATGTTTGGACGAAATTAGTAAAGGGGTACTTTAGCTTTATAAAGCAGAAGTTTAGTAAGCTAACATAGAGGTTTACGGACAAAAATCCCGAATGCTGCTCAGCGGATATTGAAGTCAAGTACTTTCTCTTCCCCAAGATAGCCCTGCAAGTGCTGTCCGATGCTGACGGGACCTACTCCCACAGGGGTACCCGTGAACAGCAAGTCACCGATTTTCAAGGTCATGAAGCGGCTGACATAAGCAATGATTTCATCTACCTGAAAAAGCATATCCGATGTATGACCGCGTTGCACCTCCTTATCATCAATCGTCAAATGGAAGTCCAAATTCTGTACATTGCCGCCCACTTGTTCCAAAGGGACAAAGGTGCCGATAGCTGCCGAATTGTCGAACCCTTTGCAAAGCTCCCACGGATTACCCGCCTCACGGAACTTACGTTGCAAGTCGCGTGCCGTGAAGTCGATGCCCACCGTCACCGCATCGTAATAGCGATGGGCAAAGCGGGGAGCAATATTCTTGCCCAAACGGCAGATGCGCACCACCACTTCCGTCTCATAATGCACTTCGTTGGAAAAGTCGGGGATAAAGAAAGGTTTGCCATCTTTCAGTATAGCCGAATCGGGTTTCAAGAAAATAACCGGTTCCTTATTCTCATGTGTATGTCCCAGCTCTTTGTTGTGCAGAGCATAGTTCATTCCTACAGCAATAATCTTCATTACTTGATTTCGTTAAAGTTCAGTCTGTTAAACATCACGGCCAGATGGGCATAAAGGGAAGTGTTCTGCACGACAATGTTCTCGGGAACACGGATACGGAACGGGGTGAAGTTCCATACGGCCTTGATACCACCCTCCACCATGGAATCCGTTATCTGCTGGGCTATTTCGATAGGCACCGTCAGCACGCCTATATTGACATCGTACTCCTGCATCTTCTGCTTGAACTTGTCCGAGTGATAGATGGGGATGCCGCTCAGTGTCGTACCCACCAGTTCGGGCTTCACATCGAAAGCAGCTACTATCTCCAAACCGAAATGGCTCAGACCCGAGTCGCGCAGCAAGGCACCTCCCAAGCTTCCGACACCGAACAGAAAGGCTTTGTGTATATTGGTAAATCCCAGGAAATCCTCCAGCACAGCTATCAGTGTGTCCACCTCATAGCCTACACGCGTACGTCCCGAGATATTGACATACGAAAGGTCTTTGGCAATTTGTGAAGCATCAATATTGATTTCCTTGGAAATCTGGGTGGATGATACGAATCGTTCCCCCTTTTGTTTCAGCAACTTTACATTGGAAAGGTACCACGGAAGCCGGCGCAAGGTAGGTTCCGGCACCTTCATGGTTTCTTTTTTCTGTAACGGACTGCTCATAGTTTCTTATTTAAGTTCTCAATATTGCGATTGGCAAAAGTAGTGCTTTTTTTCTAATCAGTAACACGGATGCAACAAAAGCTTAACATAATTTCTAATTGCATAATTCCACATAATATCGTACTTTTGGGAAGTTTAAAAGAAAGAAGTATGAAGAATAATGATTGGAAAGAACGGTTGAATATAGTCTATTCCACCAACCCGGACTACAACTATGAGATGAATGACGATGAGGAGCAAGCTACCCTCCCCCCTGCACAACAACGCCTGCGTGTACAGCTGGACCGCAAGAACCGGGGTGGCAAAGTCGTCACTCTTGTCACCGGTTTCGTGGGCACCGACAATAATCTGAAAGAACTGGGCAAATTGCTGAAAAGTAAATGTGGAGTAGGCGGAAGTGCCAAAGATGGAGAAATCATCGTGCAAGGCGACTTCAAACAACGTGTCATCGACCTCCTGAAGGCAGAAGGATACACGCAAACCAAGCCCGTGGGATAAACGCATCATCCGTCTCACTGCAACTGTAGAGGCATAAAAAAGTGACCGTTTAGGAATTCAACTCCATATACGGCCACTTCTTTTTATAGAATCGTTTCTAAGCGGAATTATTCAGCGCGCAAAGTAAAACGTTTGAAGTCAACAACCTTCAATTCAGGATCAGCTTCTTTCAAGACTTCTCTAACTGTCTTCTTGCCGTCCATGATGTCTTCCTGGTTCAGCAAGCAAACTTCTTTCAAGAACTTGCCAAGACGGCCCTTAGCAATATTCTGAATCATTTGTTCAGGCAGATGTGCAGCTTTCTCGGCAGAAACAGTAGCAATGATTTCCTTTGCCTTTGCCACGTCTTCAGCAGTAATCCAGCCTTTGGCCATGTTGCTTTCCATGTGGTCTTCGCTGTCCACGTGAGCCGGGTTGATACCAGCCTTCTTCAAAGCGGCCTCAACAGCCTTCTGTACCTGTTCAGCTTTTGTCTTCTCGATAGCAACATCTATTTCCTTCTGCTTGATTTCTTCAGATACGCCATCTTCGTCTACTGCAATCGGGTTCATGGCAGCAATCTGCATGGCAATCTGCTTAGCCAGTCCTTCTTCAACAGCCTTGTTGAAAGCAACAATAGTGCAGAGGCCATTTCTGTTCATGTGGTTATAAACCACAGTGCTTGCACCTTCTACAGTCATGTAACCATCCAACTCCATCTTCTCGCCAGTGATACCGCTACGGTCTGTTACAGCATCCTGTACAGTACCGTTGCCCATCGGCAGAGCTTTTACTTCGTCCAGAGTCTTGCACTTGTTAGCCACGGCAAGGTCCAGAATGTCCTGAGTCAATTTCACGAAATCAGCATTCTGAGCCACGAAGTCAGTTTCGCACTTCAGAGCGATGATAACGGCAAAGTCACCCGTAGTCTTAGCCAGCACACAGCCTTCAGAAGCCTCGCGATCTGAACGCTTAGCTGCAACAGCTTGTCCCTTCTTACGGATAATTTCCATTGCCTTGTCGAAATCGCCTTCAGCTTCAGTCAAAGCATTTTTGCAATCCATCATACCAGCACCGGTCATCTTGCGGAGCTTGGTTATATCAGCCATACTTACAGCCATAATATCTTTTTATTTTAATTGTTAATAATATCCTTATAAAGTAATTGAGAGTTGAGAATAGAGAATTGAGAATTGCCGTAAAGTAACTCTCAACTTTCAATTCTCAACTCTCAACAGTATGATTAAGCCTCTTCTTCCTTCATGAAAGCAGCAGCCTTAGCGGCATTGATTGCTTCCTCGTCGGACTTGTCGAGTCTTGCTTTTGTAGCTTTCTTCTTACCTTTGTTGGCAGGAGCTTCACCGGCAGCTTCCATGTCTACCTTTTCGGCCTTACGTTCTTCCAGACCTTCCTGCATAGCAGCGCAGCAAGCATCAAGAATAACTTCTACTGACTTAGTAGCGTCATCATTTGCCGGGATTACGAAATCGATATTCGTAGGATCGGAGTTTGTATCAACGATACCGAATACGGGAATCCCCAGACGGTTAGCTTCACGAACTGCGATGTTTTCCTTCATTACGTCGATAACGAACAGAGCAGACGGCAGACGAGTCAGGTCAGCGATAGAGCCCAAAGTCTTGTCCAACTTTGCACGTTGACGTGAAATCTGAAGAATTTCTCTCTTGGAGAGGTTTGAATAGGTACCGTCGCTTGTCAACTTGTCGATGGTAGCCATCTTCTTGACAGCCTTACGGATAGTCGGGAAGTTAGTCAACATACCACCCGGCCAACGCTCGATTACATAAGGCATATTTACAGATGCAGCCTTATCGGCAACCACCTGCTTAGCTTGTTTTTTAGTAGCAACAAACAGGACTTTCTTTCCTGATTTAGCGATTTGCTTCAAAGCTTCAGCAGCTTCGTCAATTTTAGCAACCGTCTTGTTGAGGTCAATGATGTGAATACCATTGCGCTCCATGAAGATGTAAGGAGCCATTGCAGGGTTCCACTTTCTTTTCAAGTGACCGAAGTGGCAACCGGCTTCCAATAATGTATCAAAATTTGTTCTAGACATTTTCTTTTAAATTAATCGTTTACTTTCTTTTTTGTTTCTTCTAAACCAACCGCCGGGTAGTCTGAATCTGAAGAGTCCCGGTAGTTTAGATACTAAACGCTTTTTCAGTTGAGAGTTGAGAGGTGAAAGTCGAGAATTAAGCAACTTGTCCGCCCCAACCGTTCTCCAACTCTTAACGTTTACTGAACTGGAATCTACGACGTGCTTTCGGTTGTCCCGGTTTCTTACGTTCAACAGAACGAGGATCACGAGTCATGAAACCTTCAGAACGGAGAGCAGCCTTGTCCTCAGCATTGATTTTCACCAGTGCGCGGGCAATTGCCAAACGCAAAGCCTGAGACTGGCCGGTGAAACCGCCACCGCAGAGATTAACTTTGATGTCGTACTTTTCAGCAACACCCAGCTTATTCAACGGCTGTTTAACTACATACTGAAGAATGCTTGATGGAAAGTACTCTGCGAGGTCTCTCTTATTAATAGTAATCTTTCCAGTACCTTCGCTTACGAAAATACGTGCAATTGCACTTTTACGTCTGCCTAATGCATTTACTACTTCCATTATCTCTTATTTAAGTACGTTAATATCAATCATTTTCGGGTTCTGAGCATCGTGTTTGTGCTCGCTGCCGGCATATACATACATATTGCCCAGCAATTTTGCGCCCAACTTGTTCTTAGGCAACATACCCTTTACTACTTTTCTCAGTAACTTGTCATCACCGTTCGGTTTTGCCTGCAAACGGGCAGGAGTGATTTCTCTCTGGCCGCCGGGATAACCTGTATATGACAGATATACCTTGTCATTCCACTTGTTACCGGTTAATTTTACTTTGTCGGCGTTGATAATGATCACATTATCGCCACAATCTACGTGAGGGGTAAAGTTAGGTTTATACTTTCCTCTCAACAGTTTCGCAACTTTTGCGCCCAGACGGCCCAATACCTGGTCTGTAGCGTCAACAATGACCCATTCTTTAGTCACTGTAGCTTTGTTTGCAGAAATGGTCTTGTAACTTAAAGTATCCACTCTTAATTGTTTTTTAAAATGTTACTACTAAAATGTTTTTCTTCACCGCAAGCCAGTCATCCCGGACAATGGAAGATTAACTCGCTATGAATTAAATGCTTATCCTTTTGAGATAATAATCGGCTTGCAAAGGTACGGTTTTTCTTAGAACTGGCAAAAGTTTTCCACTTTTTTTTAGAGAGCCACTTGGCTGATATACAACAGACAAAGTTATCCTGCGGAGAAACGAAAGAATCTCCGCTAGAACAACTCTTTATGATGCGGCCTTCATCGGCCAATGCCGTCATAGAAGACCTTCAAAGCTGCATTGAGAAAGAAACGGGAAAGAGAAAGAAATATCAACGGACAAGGTCCTCGGGGAATTTCGCGGGCATGCCCACCCGCTTCCATGTTTCATGGAACCATGTATTCAGTTCATTCCCATTCAAGTCCTTAGCTATAAAATACTTCAGGTACATTACCCCGTCGTCCCCTATTTCAAACTCCAATATATTGTCTTTGTGGTCCAACATGGGCAGATGGATGTTTTTCTCAATACTTTCCTTATAGGAATTATCCGTCAGCTGCTGATAAGTCCCATACCCCGTGATGATGGCATCCTTGCCAGGAATCATTGTAAAGTTGACAATGCGGCCGTCATCACTCAGCACTTTAAAGGTATTACTCGGTTTCAATATCCCGGGAACATCCGGGATTTCGGACACATAATGACATAACTGCCAAATTCCTGCCAGTTCCGCAGGCCTAAACTCTGCGCTCTCCTGCGCATTGGCTCCCGCTACCGCAAGCAGCACCGCTGCCAGCATGGTAAAGAAATAGTTCCGTTTCATATTCGTATGATGTTGGTTAACGTTATGTCGTTCCGCTAGACACAAATATAAAGATTTATTTTGAGATTATAACATTTTTGGGTATAAAAAAACCGCACAAACAACAGAATGTTTGTGCGGATGATTTTATCCAGTTTGTATATTCCGAAACTTAGAACTCGGCGTTGCGCGGCGTACGCGGAAACGGTATGACATCACGGATATTCGTCATGCCCGTAACGAACAGCAGCAAGCGCTCAAAGCCTAAACCGAACCCGGAGTGGGGACATGTACCGAACTTACGGGTATCGAGATACCACCACATATCCTTCATCGGGATGTGAAGTTCGTCAATGCGCGTCATCAGCTTGTTGTAATCCGATTCACGTTCGGAACCGCCAATGATTTCTCCAATCTTCGGGAAGAGTACATCCATGGCACGCACGGTCTTGCCGTCTTCGTTCTGCTTCATATAGAACGCTTTGATTTCCTTCGGATAGTCAGTCAGGATAACCGGACGCTTGAAGTGGTCTTCCACCAGATAGCGCTCGTGTTCGGAAGCCAAGTCAACTCCCCAGTACACCGGGAATTCAAACTTATGCCCTTTGGCAACAGCCTCTTCCAATATCTTGATACCTTCCGTATAAGGCAGGCGCACGAAGCTTTCTTTCAAGACACCTTGCAGACGTTCAATCAAGCCCTTATCAAACATGTCATTGAGGAACTTCACATCGTCGGCACAGTTGTCCAAAGCCCACTGTACACAATATTTGATGAAATCTTCCGCCAGGTCCATATTGTCCGTAATATCATTGAACGCCACTTCCGGCTCAATCATCCAGAACTCTGCCAAGTGGCGGGGAGTATTGGAATTCTCGGCACGGAACGTAGGACCGAATGTATAGATGGCTCCCAATGCAGTAGCGGCAAGTTCGCCTTCCAACTGTCCGGAAACAGTCAGGCTGGCCTGCTTTCCGAAGAAGTCATCATCGTAAATAATGGAACCGTTCTCATCTTTCTTCAAGTCGTAAAGGTTCTTCGTAGTCACCTGGAACATCTGGCCTGCGCCTTCGCAGTCGGAAGCCGTGATAATCGGAGTATGAAAATAGAAGAATCCTCTGTCATGGAAGAACTTGTGGATGGCAATCGCCATATTATGACGAATACGGAACACAGCCCCGAACGTATTGGTACGGGGACGCAGATGGGCTATCTCACGGAGGAACTCCATGGAATGACCTTTCTTCTGCAACGGATACGTGTTATCGCAAGTTCCCAGCACTTCGATTTCGCGGGCCTGCACTTCGGCCTTCTGACCGGAACCGACAGATTCCGTCAGCACACCGTTTACGCTCAAACAAGCACCGGTAGTAATCTCTTTCAGCATCTCCTCATCGAAGTTACCCAAGTCTACTACAATCTGCACATTATTTATTGTAGAACCGTCATTCAGCGCGATAAAGTTTACTTGCTTACTACCTCTGCGGGTACGAACCCAGCCCTTCACGTTGACCATAGCGCCAAAATCTTCACGCTTCAACAGGTCAACAATCTTTGTTCTACTAATCTTTTCCATAAAACAGTTATTATACCTTATTATATATTACTCAAAAGAACCCATGCGCAGGAAGTTCACCTCTTGTTCCGTGAGGTAACGCCATTCGCCGCGGCGCAGGCCTTTCTTGGTTAAACCGGCAAAATACACACGGTCCAGTTTCATCACCTTGTATCCCAGCGATTCGAAGATACGACGCACGATACGATTCTTGCCGGAGTGGATTTCAATACCGACATCATCTTTCTTGAAGTCATCCGTATAGCTGATGGCATCTGCATGGATTTCCCCGTCATCCAGTTGAATACCGGCTGCAATCTGCTCCATATCGGCTTTTGTCAGGTTCTTGTCCAAATGCACATGATATATCTTCTTCTTCAGATACTTGGGATGCGTCAGCTTGGAAGCCAGGTCACCATCGTTTGTCAGCAGCAATACACCTGTAGTATTGCGGTCCAGACGACCTACCGGATAAATACGTTCGTCGCATGCGCCCTTCACCAAATCCATCACCGTGCGACGTGCTTGGGGGTCATCCGAAGTAGTCACAGTATCCTTCGGCTTGTTCAGCAGTACGTAAATCTTACGTTCTATGCTGACCGTCTGGTCGTGGAACTTCACTTCATCACCGCGCTTAATCTTGGTTCCCAATTCCGTCACCACCTCTCCGTTTACAGAAACGACTCCGGCAGTGATGAATTCATCAGCCTCGCGACGGGAGCAAACACCGGCATTGGCCAGGAATTTGTTCAAGCGGATAGGCTCGTTCGGGTCCACAAACTGCTCCTTATATTCTATCTGTTTCTTCTTGCTGTACTTAGCATTGGGGTCATAATCGGCCGAACGACGGACTGGACGGCTATAGCTGTCTCTGTTGCCGTATCCGCCAGGTCTTCCACCACCCGAATTGAAGCGTGGACGATAAGGACGGTCACCACCCTCATTATTGTAGCGAGGACGCTGCGGACGGTCGCCATCTTCGCTGTTGTAGCGCGGACGATAGGGACGGTCCGTATTATAAGAACGGTCGCTGTTGTAGGAGCGGTCGCCGTTATAAGGACGTTGCGGACGGTCACCACCCTCATTGCCATAACGCGGGCGCTGCGGACGGTCACTATTATAAGGGCGTTGCGGACGGTCGCCACCTTCGCTGTTATAGCGCGGACGGTAAGGACGGTCACCCGAATTGTTTCCATAAGGGCGTTGCGGACGGTCGCCGCCTTCGCTGTTATAGCGCGGACGATAGGGACGGTCGCCATTATCGTTATTGTAACGAGGACGCTGCGGACGGTCACCATTGTCCGCACCAGGATTAAAGCGCGGGCGATAAGGGCGGTCACTGTTATAAGGACGCTGCGGGCGGTCCCCGTTTTCACTGTTAAATCTGGGGCGATAAGGACGGTCGCCATTATCACGGTTGTAAGACGGACGGCTGTAGCCACCTTCCTTGTTAAATTGGTTACCATCGCGGCCGGCACCTGAGTTCTCCTCTGCGGAAGAAGCATCACGCCAAGTTTCGTTTTCTGTACTCATTGTTTTTTATTCGAATAAAATTAAACCTTGGCCTCACGGCCATTCATTGTCTCTATTATACCTTGATTTTTATATGTTTCTATAACAATTGCCGGAGTAAAAAGTTGAAATTCCTCCGGTACACTTCTGTGGTTGCTTAAATTCCCGTATAAGTATGGGGGGTAATCACCCGCAATTCTTTCTTTATCTCTTCACTTACATTCAGTCCCTCTATAAATTCCTTGATAGACGCTTCCGTAATGGCCTGATTGGTACGGGTCAACGCTTTCAACGCTTCATAAGGATGCGGATAGGCCTCGCGGCGCAGAATGGTCTGGATAGCCTCGGCCACCACGCTCCAGCAATTGTCCAGGTCACGGTAGATGGCCGGTTCGTTCAACAGCAACTTACGCAAACCCTTCAAAGAACTTTGTATGGCAATAATGATATGCCCGAACGGCATACCCACATTGCGGAGCACGGTAGAGTCCGTCAAGTCACGCTGCAAACGGGAAACCGGCAGTTTTACCGCCAAGTGCTCAAGAATAGCATTCGCCATGCCCAGGTTTCCTTCCGCATTTTCAAAGTCAATCGGGTTCACCTTGTGCGGCATCGCGCTGGAGCCCACCTCACCGGCTTTAATCTTCTGCTTGAAATATTCCATAGAGATATATTGCCAGAAGTCACGGTTCATATCAATCATCACCGTATTGATGCGCTTCATGGCATCAAAGATGGCAGACAGATTATCGTAATTGGATATCTGGGTAGTATACTCCTCGCGTTCCAAGCCAAGCTTTTCGGAAACGAACTTATTGCCGAATGCCTTCCAGTCATATTCCGGATAAGCCACATGATGGGCATTGTAATTACCCGTAGCGCCACCGAACTTTGCTGTCACCGGACAAGCCTTCAGCGTTGCCAACTGGCGTTCCAGACGGTAGACAAACACCATTACCTCCTTGCCCAAACGGGTAGGCGAAGCCGGTTGCCCGTGTGTCTTGGCAAGCATGGGGATAGCGGCCCACTCTTCCGCATAAACACGGAGTTGTGCTATCAGTTCCTCTATTTGAGGATAGTACACCTGCTCCAATGCCTCTTTTACAGACAAAGGAACAGACGTGTTATTGATATCTTGTGAAGTCAAGCCGAAATGGATGAACTCCTTATAGTCCTCCATACCACCCAACTTATCAAACTCTTCTTTCAAGAAATACTCCACAGCCTTCACATCATGGTTCGTCACGCTCTCAATATCCTTGATGCGTTGCGCGTCGGCTTCGGAAAAGTTACGGTAAATGTTTCTCAAGGTTTCGAAAACACCCTTATCCACCCCTTTCAGCTGCGGCAAAGGCAGCTCACACAGCGTGATAAAGTATTCTACTTCAACTTGTACACGGTATTTAATCAGTGCAAATTCTGAAAAATAGGCAGCCAAAACATCCGTTTTGCCTCTGTATCGACCGTCAATCGGGGAGATTGCGGTAAGTAAATCAAGTTCCATACGTCGTATTTATGATAATTATCGGATTGCAAAATTACTGCTTTTTTCTGAGTAACAAGACATAAAGGATAAAGATTTTAAGAAAAGGAAGTTAATGGATAAAAAAAATGGCCTTACAATCACTTGCAAGACCACCTTCGAATGAAAATTTCCAGTGGGCGTTGACGGATTCGAACCGCCGACCCTCTGCTTGTAAGGCAGATGCTCTGAACCAGCTGAGCTAAACGCCCTTTTGATAAACGAAAGTGCTTGTTTATTTTGTGTGGGCGTTGACGGATTCGAACCGCCGACCCTCTGCTTGTAAGGCAGATGCTCTGAACCAGCTGAGCTAAACGCCCGTACACTTCCGTTTCAAAAGCGATGCAAAGGTACAGCTTATTTTGACATTACCAAAACTTTTGCATAATATTTTTCGATATTTTTTTAGTCATTTAGCGACACGCTCTGTTTCTCAAGCATTTAGTACGTTCACTTTTTTGCCTCATTTTTCCGGATGACCTTTGCCGGATTACCAACGGCTATGCTATCGGATGGAATATCTTTCGTCACCACACTACCCGCACCGATGATACAACGGTCGCCGATGGTGACGCCTGGACACAGAATGGCACCGCCGCCAATCCAGCAATCCTCTCCTATCGTCACCGGATAGGCATATTCCTTTTCCGTACGACGCTCGATATAATCCATCGGATGATGGGGAGTGTATATCTGTACGCATGGACCGACCAACGTATGGGCACCAATCGTGATATATCCCCCGTCCAGGAAAGTGCAATTGGCATTGACAAAGACATGCTCACCCAGCCGGATCCCATCCCCGTGGTCGCAATGGAAGGGCGGGCAGATGATGGAAGTAGCGGGAATACCTGGCACCAGTTCCTCCAGCAAACTCCGGTAATCCTCATCGTAAGTACTCATCACACGCATTTTTGCCAGCAAGCGCTTGGCATGCTCGAACTTCACCTGTATCTCCGGAACGGACATATCCGCCAACTGGGAGCTACGCATTTTTTCCACTTCATTCATATTATTTCTTCTTTTGATTCATACAGAGACTCAGCCCCGAACAAAAATACGGAAATAAACGCAGTATACCAAAAGAGCGGAAAACCTTTCGGCTTTCCGCTCCTGCAATCGTTTACAGAGCAAACAATTTATTTGTACTCCTGCCAGCTCTTAATCTGGATATCTTCCAGCTTCATTTCGCAGAATGCCTCGATAAAGGCACTTGCCAGGCGGGCATTGGTAATCAACGGAATGTTGTGGTCGATGGCACCGCGACGAATCTTGTAGCCATTGGTCAGCTCGCGTTTCGTATGGTTCTTCGGAATGTTGACAATCAGGTCGAAGGCATGGTCGGCAATCATCGTCATCACGTTGTTTTCCGCATCCGGGCGTTCATCCGGCCAGTAAACGGCTTCCGTCGTCACGCCATGGGCGTTGAGGAAAGCGGCTGTACCTGCCGTAGCATAAATCTTATAGCCTTTGGCAAAGAGCATGCGGCTGGCATCCAGCAAATCCACCTTGGACTTCATGGCTCCGGAGGAGAACATCACGCCCTTCTCGGGACGGGGGATTCTGAATCCGGTAGCAATCATGGCATTCAGCAATGCTTCGGAGAAGTCGTCGCCAATACAGCCTACCTCGCCCGTAGACGACATGTCCACACCCAATACCGGGTCTGCCTTGTGCAGACGGGAGAAGGAGAACTGGCTTGCCTTCACACCGATACGGTCGATGTCGAATGCCGACTTGTCCGGTTGTGTATAGGGAGCGTCCAGCATGATACGGGTAGCAGTCTCGATGAAGTTACGCTTCAGCACCTTGGATACGAACGGGAAGCTGCGCGATGCACGGAGGTTACACTCGATAACCTTCACCTCGTTGTTGCGTGCCAGGAACTGGATATTGAAAGGACCGGAAATATTGAGTTCCTTCGCAATCTGGCGGCTGATTTTCTTGATGCGGCGTGCCGTTGCAAAGTAAATCTTCTGTGCCGGGAATACCAGCGTAGCGTCACCGGAGTGTACACCGGCAAACTCTACGTGCTCGGAGATGGCGTATTCCACCACTTCACCGTTTTGGGCAACAGCGTCGAACTCAATCTCCTTAGTGTTCTGCAAGAACTGGGATACCACCACCGGATATTCCTTAGATACCTCAGCAGCCATCTTCAAGAAGTTTTCCAGTTCTTCTTCATCGTAGCATACGTTCATCGCAGCACCGGAGAGTACGTAAGACGGACGCACCAGTACCGGATAGCCCACCTTCTCTACAAAGCCTTTCACATCTTCCAGGCTGGTGAGTTCCTGCCAAGCCGGTTGGTCGATGCCCAGCTGGTCGAGCATGGCAGAGAACTTGTTACGGTTTTCGGCACGGTCGATGGAGATGGGGGAAGTACCCAACACGGGAACTGACTGGCGGTGAAGCTTCATTGCCAGGTTGTTCGGTATCTGTCCACCCACGGACACGATGACACCGCGCGGCTGCTCCAGGTCGATAACGTCGAGCACACGCTCGAAGGAGAGCTCGTCGAAGTAGAGACGGTCGCACATGTCGTAGTCCGTAGAAACGGTTTCGGGGTTATAGTTAATCATGATGGACTTGTAGCCCAGCTTGCGGGCAGTCTGGATGGCATTCACCGAGCACCAGTCGAACTCTACAGACGAACCGATGCGGTAAGCGCCCGAACCAAGCACAACCACTGATTTTTCATTCTTATAATAGTTCACATCATAACCTTGAACGGCATACGTCATGTAGAGGTAGTTCGTCAGTTCCGGATGTTCGGAAGCCACCGTATTGATGCGCTTCACGGCGGGCAGGATGCCCAGCTCCTTACGACGGGCGCGTACGGCAAGGTTTTCCTTCTCCATATTGCCTTGCGGATTCAGCACGAAGCGGGCAATCTGGAAGTCGGAGAAGCCAAGCACTTTGGCTTCGCGCAGCACGTCGGCGGGGATGTCTTCCACCTTATTATATTGGGAAAGTTTCTGCTTGTAGTCTACGATGTTCTTCAGCTTGCCCAAGAACCAGGGGTCAATCTTGGTCAGCTCAAAGATGCGGTCGATGGCATATCCCTTTTCCAGAGCCTCGGCAATGGCAAAGACGCGCAGGTCGGTGGGATGTGACAGTTCGTAATCCAAGTCATCGAACTCCACTCCCTCATTGCCCACGAATCCGTGCATTCCCTGACCAATCATACGCAAGCCCTTCTGGATAATTTCTTCAAAGGAACGTCCGATAGACATGATTTCGCCTACCGACTTCATGCTGGAGCCAATTTCGCGGCTGACACCTACGAACTTTGTCAAGTCCCAACGCGGAATCTTGCAAATCAGGTAGTCAAGCTGCGGAGCTGCATATGCCGAGTTGGGAGTTCCCATCTCGCCGATTTGGTCGAGCGTATAGCCCAACGCAATCTTGGCAGCCACGAATGCCAGCGGATAACCGGTAGCCTTGGAAGCCAATGCGGAAGAACGGGACAGACGGGCGTTCACCTCGATGACACGATAGTCGTTTGTCTCGGCGTTGAACGCATACTGGATGTTACATTCGCCCACGATGCCCAGGTGGCGGATACATTTGGTGGAAAGCTCCTGCAACATTTTCACCTGCTCGTCGGTCAATGAGCAAGTGGGAGCCACTACGATGGACTCACCCGTATGGATGCCCAGCGGGTCGAAGTTTTCCATGCTTGCCACCGTGAAGCAGTGGTCGTTGGCATCGCGGATTACCTCGAATTCAATTTCCTTCCAACCCTTCAGAGACTCTTCTACCAGAATCTGCTTGGAGAAAGTGAAAGAGCTTTCGGCCAATTTAATGAAGGCTTCCTCGTCCGGACAAATACCGCTTCCCAGTCCACCCAGAGCATAAGCCGAGCGCACCATCACGGGGTAGCCAATCTCGCGGGCTGCCTTCAGTGCGTCTTCCATGCTCTCCACAGCGTGGCTCTTCGGAGTCTTCATCGGAATCTCGTCCAGCTTCTTCACAAAGAGGTCACGGTCTTCGGTGTACATAATCGCCTCAACGGAAGTACCCAGCACGCGCACGCCATATTTCTGAAGAATTCCGTTCTGGTAGAGTTCCGTACCGCAGTTCAGCGCCGTCTGTCCGCCGAATGCCAGCAAAATGCCGTCGGGACGTTCTTTCTTGATGATTTCTTCCACAAAATAGGGAGTCACCGGCAAGAAATAAACTTGATCGGCGATACCTTCCGATGTCTGGATAGTAGCAATGTTCGGGTTTACCAAAACAGAACCGATACCTTCTTCGCGCAACGCCTTCAGCGCCTGCGAACCGGAATAGTCAAACTCTCCGGCCTGACCAATCTTGAGCGCACCAGAACCCAAGACAAGCACTTTCTTTAAATTCTTTTCCATATTCTCTTGTTGTCTATTAAGTTACAAGCTACGAACTACGAGTTGTAGCTATTTCACAAAAAAAATGCGTCACCCAATAAAGGATTAACGCATTACCAAAGAACTAAAAATATCTTTCTCGAAAAAAGAGAAACTGACGGCTCCCGAATGAAATTCATTCGAACGGAGGTTATATTTGCTTCTCATTTCCTGCGATTGCATAGTCTCTTTAAAATTTGTGCAAAGTAACGACTTATTTACGAAAAGAGCAAATTGTGGCATATTTTTTTGCATAAAAGAAACGTCATCCTCCATAATAGAAGAGCGGCCGTCGCCCGCAACTGAAATCTTTTTCCGAAAAATGCGATTCCATATAAAAAAGAAAGACTATATCTCAGTAAAGGCATTTGCGGATAAATATGAAGATTCTCCCCACCAAAACTTGCTTTTCTCGCCACGGAAACTTACCTTTGTACCTATACAAAAATAGAACAAGGATTCTGTTTCTACAAACAAAGCCTTTATTCTTAAAAATAAAATTTCTATTCCTTGGAATAAAGGCTTTATTCTAAGATTTCTCCGCCACCAAAAGAACTTTGCTCCGCAGGGAAAAGGACTTTGCAACGAAGGAAAGAAAAGAAAGGAGAACGCAACAATGACCACACGCTACCAAATGAAAGAAATGCCCGACTTGCAAGGCACGGGCGAACCAATCACCTACCCCAAGATGGTGATGACCGGACAGACCGGCACGCGCGAACTGGCGGAATACATCGCCATGACCTCGGGATTCTCGAAAGGCGTAACCGAAGGAATTATCTGCGAACTGGGCGAAGCCCTGGCCCACGAAATGGGAATGGGACGCTCGGTGAAGATAGAAGGATTGGGCGTATTCACCCCCGCACTGTCCATCTACCCCGACAAGGAACGCGAACAGCCCCAAGAAAGCACCACGAAGCGAAACGCGCGGAGCATCTACGTAAGTGGCGTGAACTTCCGCACGGACAAGGCCTTGATTAGAGAAACCAACCATTGGTGCGAACTGGAACGTGCCTCCTGGAAACCCGCACGTTCGTCGAAGAAATACACTCCCGAACAACGTCTGGCTCTGGCGCATCAGTATCTGGACAAGCATGCCTTCCTTACTGTCAGCATCTACCGGCAACTGACCGGACTCGTCCGCTCCACCGCCACCGTGGAACTGCGCAAATGGGCACATACTCCCGGCAGCGGAATCGATACAAGCGGCATCGGAAGCCATAAGGTATACGTGAAAAGGAAAGAAAGCGTCATCCCTTGAGGTTTCGATAATTATAGGTATCTTTGCCGGTCCTAATGGCTTTTATACAATGAAGAAACTAAAAAATACATAATATGGCAAAAGAAAAAATCATCCTTACGGGCGACCGCCCCACAGGACGCCTGCACATAGGACACTATGTAGGCTCATTGAGAAGAAGAGTGGAACTGCAAAACTCCGGCTTATACGACAAGATTTTCATCTTCATCGCCGACGCACAAGCGCTGACGGACAATATGGAGAATCCGGAAAAGGTGCGCCAGAACGTCATCGAGGTGGCACTGGACTACCTGGCTTGCGGACTGGACCCGACGAAGAGTACCATCTTCATCCAATCCCAGATACCGGAACTCTGCGAACTGACCTTCTACTATATGGACCTGGTGACCGTGAGCCGCCTGCAACGCAACCCGACGGTAAAGACCGAAATCCAGATGCGTAATTTCGAGACAAGCATCCCCGTAGGTTTCTTCACCTACCCCATCAGCCAGGCAGCGGACATTACCGCCTTCCGCGCCACTACCGTGCCCGTGGGCGAAGACCAGGAGCCGATGATTGAACAAGCTCGTGAAATCGTACGCCGTTTCAACTATATATATGGTGAAACCCTCGTGGAACCGGAAATCCTGTTGCCCGACAATGCAGCCTGCCTGCGCCTGCCGGGAACGGACGGCAAAGCCAAGATGAGCAAGAGCCTCGGTAACTGTATCTATCTTTCGGACTCTGCCGACGAGGTGCAGAAGAAGGTGAAGAGCATGTATACCGACCCCGACCACCTGCGTGTGCAAGACCCCGGAAAATTGGAAGGCAACACCGTATTCACTTACCTGGATGCCTTTTGCCGTCCGGAACACTTCGGCCTTTATCTGCCCGAATATCCGAATCTGGACGAACTGAAAGCCCACTACCAACGTGGCGGTCTGGGCGATATGAAAGTGAAGAAGTTCCTCAACGAAATTATGCAGGAGACACTGGAGCCTATCCGCAACCGCCGCAAGGAGTTTGAAAAAGACATCCCCGCCATCTACGACATGCTGAAGAAAGGTTGCGAAACTGCCAGGGAAACCGCTGCCGCAACCTTGGACGATGTACGCAAGGCTATGAAGATAAACTACTTTGATGATGCGGAACTGATTGCAGAGCAAGTAAAGAAATTCGGCGGAGAATAAGGGATAGGAGATACGAGTTACAGAAGTTACGAGTTACAAGGAGCTACCTGTTACAAGTTACTAGTTACAAAAAATGAGGGGCATGCGTCATAATAACGCATGCCCCTTCTCATTTCTATAACTCGTAACTCCTTGTAGCTTGTAGCTCGTAGCTTTCTAATTGGCAGATTTCACCAATACCACACGGTTCAGAATCGGCTGTCCGAACTTATCGACACCACCACCGGCATCCACCTTCAGGCGGTCAGCAGGAATTCCGTATTGTTTTACCAATACATCGACCACGGCTTGTGCACGCTTCAAACTCAACTCTTTGTTGAATGCCGGCGTACCGGTTGCAGAGTCTGCATATCCGTTTACAGTGTAAGTGGCGTTCGGGAACTGTTTCATCTGGTCTGCCAGATAAGACAAGTTCATTGCTTCACGTGGAGAAACTTCGGCAGAACCGATATTGAAGAATACGGTACGCGGTGCTATATCCGGATCGGGAACAATCACTTCGGTTTCCGTAACTTCGGCCACCGGCTGGTTCTGTGCAGCCACCAATGCATTCTGCAGCTGCTGGTTGGCAGCTCCCATCTCTGCAAGCTGTGCCTGCATGGCATCCAGCTCTACCTGAGAAATCAACTGAGGCATCGGGCGACGGAATCCACGGGCGGGGAAACGGTATGTCAACCCTACCGTTGCACTCAGCACGCCATCATATCCATGATCGCCGCCAACTTCGCCATCGAACTTATCTTCAACACCCATTGCGCTCAGCTCCAGGTTAATATCTATCGCATTCGAAATACGGAAGCGATTGATGATACCTGCGTTTACGGACAAAGCTTCGCGGTGAGGCTTTGTGTAGTTGTGAGTGAAGCCAGCACCTACATAAGGAATGATTTCATACACACGGTGCTGGTTGTATCCTCCAAACAGCGCATTCAGATTAAACATCACATCTCCGTGCAGATTCATATAGTCGAAACGCTGTTTGTAGTAGCCGTCATCCATCTGAGTGCCTTTCACGTAGTCAGCACCTGCATCATACGTATATCCTCTTGCCTGAAGGCCGCTATATTGCAGACGTACTCCCAGTCCCGGGGTGAACCATTTGCCGATGGCAAAATTCAGCGTCGGACTGATACGCTTGCCAAAACTTCCTGCCTTATCATTATCTCCAAAAGTTGCTTCGGCACCACCGCCTATAGAGAAAAACCAATTACTCCAGAACGGATTAGTGATTACCTGATATTTATCCTGAACCTGGATAACACCAAATTCTTCCACAACTTCAGTCTTTTGCTGCGCCATGGCAACAGAAGACACACCGGCTAAGGCCAGTAACATTAGAATCTTTTTCATATACCTTAAAATAGTTAAGTGGTTAATTAAATCCTTTATCATTCAAACTGTCTAATTAACGCCAACAGAACTAAAAGGTTCTGAATATTTGTACTTTTTTTGCCTTGATGCAAAAGAAAGCACTCTCCCTTATTTGGAGAAAAGCTTTTCTATGTCGTCTTCTTTAATGGTCGCCAGCACCGTCTTTCCGTCCGGAGTATAATTCGGGGATGGGCATGCAAACAGATTGTCCACGAGATTGGACATTTCCTCGTTGCTCAGCACTTGTCCGTAGACGATGGCCGCAGCACGCGCCAAGGTCGATGCAAGAATTGTCTGTACCTCTTCCTTAACGTCATTTCCTTTTTCCATAGCAGTATGTACCATATTCCGGACCAATTCTACCGGGTTCAACCCCTCTATGCCCGAAGGTATGCCGTTGATGGCATAGCTGCCGCCACCCAGCGGGCTCAAATCGAAGCCTACTGCCGACAAATCTTCCAATATACCGTCCAGCACGGCAGCTTCCGAAGCCGGCAACTGGATAATCTCCGGAAACAATACCCCCTGCGATACCCCTTGTTTCTGTCGAATCTGACTCATATAGCGGTCGAACAATACCCGGACATGCGCCCGATGCTGGTCTATCAGCATCAGACCCGATTTAACGGAAGTCAGAATAAAACGCCCCTTGAACTGGAAGTGTTGCGCTCCTTTCTCTACCGTTGCCTCATTGCCGTAGAAAGAGGCGCTTGCCCCGGAAGGAACCGTTTCCTGGAAATAAGGAACCCTCTCCTCCTCTCTTGGAGCCGTACCGGTAACCGTATCCTCTGCAAAAGGTTCTTCCTCCATCGGCTCGTTCATCCTGCTGGCTTTTTCCAAACCGGAATAAAGCCCCTCCCACTCCACTTTGGGACGCGAATAATTGCCACCACCTCCATAGGAAGAAGCGGAAGACGTCTTGAAGGGATTGAAATCCGTGTTATAGTGTACCTTCGGAGGCTCTATCGGACGAGCCTGCTCGAATGCAGGAATATCCGGCATGTCCTCGGTATCAAAATCGATAGTAGGTATAGCGCTGAACTTGCCCAAGGATTCCTTGACCGCAGCCGACAGAATCTGCCAGATAGCCTGCTCATTCTCGAACTTAATCTCCGTCTTCGTCGGATGGATGTTCACATCGATATTGGCAGGGTCTACCTCGAAATAAATAAAGTAGGAGATCTGCTCACCGGCAGGAATCAGCTGCTCATAAGCGTCCATCACTGCTTTGTGGAAATAGGGGTGACGCATATAGCGCCCGTTCACAAAAAAGTATTGGTGCGCTCCTTTCTTGCGCGACGTTTCCGGCTTGGCTACAAAACCGGAAATCTTTATCATGGTCGTATTGACGTCGACGGACAGCAACTGCTGATTCAGCTTCTTTCCGAAGACTGCCATGATGCGTTGCCGCAAAGGCATTACCGGAAGATTGAACAATTCCGTATCATTACTATACAGATAGAAGGCTACCTCAGGATGCACCAACGCTATACGCTCGAATTCCGTAAGGATATTGCTCAACTCCGTAGAGTTCGCTTTCAGGAATTTGCGCCGGGCAGGAATATTGAAGAATAGGTTCTTGATGGAAAAATTGCTTCCCTTAGGGCAGGAAACGGCTTCCTGGCTCTCGACTTTAGAGCCGGCAATCAGCAGCCGCGTCCCCAGCTCCTCGCTGACCGGACGTGTTTTCAACTCCACTTCAGCTACCGCTGCTATAGAAGCCAACGCCTCTCCACGGAAGCCCATGGTGCGTAGGGCAAACAAATCGGCAGCCTCGCGTATCTTTGAAGTCGCATGACGTTCAAAAGAAAGGCGCGCATCCGTTTCGGACATACCCTTCCCGTCATCAATCACCTGAATGCAGGTCTTGCCCGCATCGGTAATCAGCACATGTATTTCCCCTGCTTCGGCATCAATTGCATTTTCCACCAATTCTTTCACAACAGATGCCGGACGCTGAATCACCTCTCCGGCAGCAATCTGATTGGCAACCGAATCGGGCAGCAAATGAATGATATCGCTCATGATAATGTTTAATGATTAGGGATTAATGATTAATCATTATTAAATGATTCCGTTACTGATGGCATACCACAGATAAATCAACACAGCCATGACAACAAGGATTATGCCCAAATGCATCGGCTTACGTCCGCTCTCCTTACGCCGCTTCAGGTGAGTTGTTCCTTCTATGAATTTGCCCCGTATATCCTCGGGCGAGAATTCCTTTTCCGGCAGCATACCCAGGTCACGCTTGGCGTTTTCTTCCATCTTCGCCAACTTCTCTTTCCGCTCATCCACATAGATATAGCTATGATTGAAGCCACGAGGCTTCCGCATTGCAAACATTCCCATGACGCTACTTATTATTTCGTTTAATATGCATATTCCTTGGCGAAGTTACAGGTTTCCGGTCACTTTTCTTCAATACTTCACCTGCTTTTTTAGCCCTCCACTCGAAGATGTCCTCCTTGTTGAGCGGACGGATGTAGTCGAACCAGACAAAAGAAGGCAGCTTGCTCTTATCTGGTGGAATCTGGTCCAGAGGATAGGCTGTACCGGTAGTCTTTCCAACAAAGACTCCGCGCTCCATCCTTCTCTCCTTCAAGTACATTTTCAAAAGTCCGCCTTCCGAATAGTTCATCATAATCAGCGAACTGTCCTTCTCCTCTACCGGATAATACACCACCAGTACATTGCCGTTCACCTCCACCAGACGCATGTCTCCATCTATAAAGAAAGCTTTCATCTCCTTACCGGAAACTTGGTTATAATGAATACTGTCCTTTTTCTCTACCGTCAGGGCCTGATTGATGATATGTGCCCAGTCGATGGTACTATCGTTCATGTAAATTTTAATTTCCTCGCCCAACAACTGTTGTTCCCCGTGCCACAAGATAGGGTCGGTGTACATCGTCATGCAAGAGTCCTTGGAATTATACACCAACGAATCGCATACGGCCTGCACATCCGTGCGATAAGCACGCACCTTATGATAGGCACGCATCTCCCGGTACATGGAATCGGTATTCATATGGTAGGTAATCAGCCGCAAAGTATCACCGTGCATAAACAGACTGTCGCCCTGCGAATAGTCGATAGCTACGGCACGTTTGGTGGCAACGGCGCTTCCGGTCAGTTCGTTGTAGAAACAGTAGTCGCCAGTCAACATGTTCCGGTTGACCGTATCATTCATCTGTACATTGTCAAAAGCCTCACCGTATCCCAAGATGCGGTCGTAGAAAAGGCTGTCACCGGTCAATTTCTTGCCGTCGTTGGTCAGTACGGAACGGTCGAGCAGTTCTGCCTGCTCAGTAGTCGTATTGTACACGCCACGTTCGGAATAGATATGATTCTGGTCACTCACAATGTCGGAGGGACCTAGAATGGTAGCAATCTTGGTAGCTGTACTATACTTCAAGGTATCCGAAGTCAAGACAAACTTCGGGTTGACCAGCTTCACGTCGTGGTTGAAGACAGCCAACTTGGTGGCAGGGCTATATTCTCCCCACTCGGAAGTCAGCACATTATCCTCGTCGGTCAGCGTACCGCCTTCGAAGTAATAACCCAAATCGTACAGACGGTCATAGTTCAAACTGTCGGTTGTCAGCACCGTATTACGATTTATCATACGTACATTCTCACGCAGCATGGCCAGCTGCGACATGCCGTCATAATACAGATAGTCTCCATAGATAAACAAGGTGTCACCCTGCTCCATACGCACATTGCCGAATGCCTCCACAGAATTTATCTTTTCGAATATCAGCGCACTATCACAGAACATGTACATACTGTCATGCTTCATCCTCACCGAACCGATGAGTACCTGCACATCAGGACGCAACTGTTTGTCTGCCTGCGCCTCATCTGCGTACAACAAATCGACGCGCGTCTTCTTCTTTTCCGACGTCTCCGTCTTTTTCTGTTCAATCGAGTCCACTTTCCTCTTCTCCGGTGCACCAGTACTCTTCTTTTTGTCCTGCGCACTCAGCAGACAGATGCCAAACAAGCATAGAATGCCTACCAGGAGGTATCTATGCTTGTTCAGGAAATGATTTTTTGTATTCTTCTTTTGCATACAAATCCATGTAAATCCTTCCGGATTATTCTTTGATCCAGCCCGGATACTTGAACGTACAGTTATTCTTCCAATTATCCTTGATACGGACATACGTGTGCTTCTGCTTCTCACGAATCCACTTGTCTAGCACTTCGTCGCGGCGTTTCTCCAACACAATCTCTTTCAAGTTCTGATAGTCATCGGCAATGGTAGCCTTGTGTCCCGTCGTACGGCTCTTCAGTTTCACAATCACACACTCTTCTTTTCCGGTCTTTTGCGGAATCATGGTGAAGGCTTCGGAGATTTCGCCCACTTTCATCTTATCCACCACCTTGGCTATTTCAGGGGGAAGTTCCTGCATCTCAAAACGGGAAGTGTTCGTATTGGGATTCGGCAACAAACCATGATTGTTACGCGTATCCTTATCCTGCGAAAGCACTGAGGCAGCCTCTTCAAAAGAGAACTTGTTATTGCGGATATCATCGGCAATAGAATCCAAACGGGCACAACCGGCAGCCAGAGCTTCTTCCGGAATATGCGGTTTCAACAGAATGTGGCGCGTTTTAATACGGTCACCGCGCTTCTCTATCAACTGAATGATATGGAAACCATATTCAGACTCTACAATCTTGGAAACCTTGCTGGGGTCTTGTAAGTTGAAAGCTACATTGGCATAAGCGGGGTCCAGCATACCGCGTCCCGAAAACTCTATTTCACCGCCACGCATGGCCGAGCCACGGTCCTCGGAGTACAGACGAGCCAACATGGAAAAGCTTTCGCCCTTATTGACACGGTCGGTATACTCACGCAGACGCCTCTTTACATCTTCTATTTCCTCCAAAGGAACCTTGGGCTGCTGAGTGATAATCTGCACCTCCACCTGGGTAGGGATATAAGGAATGCTGTCCTGCGGCAAATCCTTGAAGTAACGGCGCACCTCAGCCGGAGTTATCTTAATCTCACCCACCAGTTTCTGCTGCATCTTCTGAACCTTCAATCCTTCACGGGCATTCTCGCGCAGCGTTTCACGAATCTGGCTGGAAGTCTTGTTGAAGTATTCCTCCATTTTCTCACGCGAACCGATGTTGGCGATATACATGTTCGTCATATAGTCCACACGCTGGATAACCTCACTCTCGGATACTTCGATACTGTCGAGGGCAGCCTGGTGAAGATACAGCTTCTGCACGGCTATCTCCTCCGGTATCACGCAATAAGGGTCACGGTCAAATTTGCGTCCTTCATACAATGCACTCATGCGTGCTTCTTCCACTTCGGACTTCAGTATAGCCTCGTCACCTACTACCCACACTACCTCGTCAATTACGTTGTCTTGTCCATAAACGGTAGAACCGACTAATAGCGTCAAGGCAAATAAAATTACAAACTTAAAGTTCATACACTGTTTCATTCTTGGTGTCTTATTCTAAATAATATTTAATCTTGTCTCTTTTCACCGCCCGTTGGTACAAATCATCCTTCACTTGCTTCATGAATTCCACCTGCTTCACGTTCAGCAGCATATCCTTCACTTGCCTACGGGCAAACTCATAGGGTTCCTGCTCTCCCACCGGGCGATAATCGCTCACATTCAGGAAATAATGGAAAGCCGTATCCTTCAGCTCTACATGGCGATTCTTGTCCAGATACTCGTCCACATCAGGAACCTTCAAGGGCAGCATATCCAGCACTTCCGATACCGGCACCCATTTATCATAAAAATACTCATACTTCACAGCATTCTGCAGACTGTACTTTTCCAGATGTTCCACCGCCTCACGGGTTTCCGTCTTGTACCAGCGACGAACATTGCCCAGCTGCGGGGCTGTCAAAGGAACTTTGATGAACAAGCCTTTCATCAACGGACGTTCCACCTTGAAGAGCGCCTGGTTCTTCTCGTAATACTCCGTCAAGTCTTGTTCTGAAATCTCCTCTGATAGCCGCTGATGTATTAAAGCCTGCTGATAGGTATGCATTATCAATGCTTTGCGATAATTCTCCACAAGTTTATCAATCTCACCGTTATTGGGAATATTGCTCTGCGCTTTATCGTACAGCAAAATATCTTCCACCCAATTACGGATATAATGTTCTGCAAACAACAGACTGTCGTCTTTGGACAAACCGGCAGGAAGTACCGATTGCAAATCTTCCCGGTAAAGGAAATTGCCGTCCAACTCCACTAACGGTGTCCGCCCTTTATGGTCGTGCTGCTCGCTGCACGCCGCACAGAGAAGGAAAATTAAAAGCCCAAAGCAGGTTGTTCGCATCACCAACTGATATTTACTTCGTTTTGAGGTACGAAGATAGTGTTTTAATCGGTTGCATCAGTGATTATTAACGGTTTTTAAAACCTCTTGGTCAATTTCAACCTTACCGGCAGCACGCAACTTTGCCACCCAATGCGTTTCCAAATAGTTCCGATAAGCGGTTACGAGCGGCTCTCGCACCTCTTGCCAACTATCCGGTCCCTTCTGCTTACGACCTTGTACAGCAGTAAAGGGAAATGACAAAACCGGGGTTGCATCCTTCCCTTTGAACACCAAATCATCCACATATGCATTATCACCGGGGGCAAATAATCCTTGCTCTGCCTGCACCTTGGGAGTATCGCCGGCATTGAAGGTGAGACGGATGGCATCCATCCACTCCTCTTCCGGAATCTGTTTCAGAAATTTCCGTACTTGCTTCGCCACCCGCTTGGTAGTACAATGCAGCACAATACCCTTATAACGCGGTTCGTCCCAATGGAAGTCCGAACGGTGCGCCTCAAAATATGCTTTCAATCCCGCTTCATCCACCACACTCCTCTTTCCCACTTCACGGTCAGTGATTTCGGCAAGCAACATGCTGTCACGATGCCCCTGCACCAACGCACAGAATTCGGGATGCTTCAATTCCAGACGGGAGTTTTCATAGTCCAGAATCGTTTTTACTGTAAAAGCCTCCAACTGTCTGCGCGTCCCTGCCGGATAAACAGCGGCAAATCCGGCAAACTCTTTTCCACCGTATGCCTTGCCATCCAGTGTAAACAATACACGAGAAGTGCTTCCTTTGGCCAGCAGTTCGTCGATACCGGCTTTATCCGGCATATAGTGATATTCTTTCTTCAGTTTATCCACAAAAGCCCGCGTTCCTTTATCCATTCCATGACGACGGGTTTGACAACGGATTATCTTGTCCTTCATCCTCTCAAAAGGAAGGATTTCCTGCTGTTCGAGTACTTTCACGATATGAATGCCTTGAGGAGTGAGGAACGGACGGGAAATCTCTCCGGCATTCAACCCGAATACAATATCCTCAAACTCCACCGGCATCTGCAGCCAACCCACCCAAAACGCTTTCTTCTCATCGGAAAATTGCTCGACGCAAGCATCGAAAGACGGCACAGCTCCCCCTTCCTTTGCAAGAGCCCTGTAGATAGAATCCATCCTGGACTCCATCTCACGTAAGGTATGACCGGAAATATTCTGGGGGAGATATTTAAAAATATGCTTCACATATACCCGGCCCGCACGCCGGCCGGATTTCATCTTGTCATAATACTGCCGTGCCTCCTGCTCTGCCGTCTCCTCATCTGTCAAGTATGATTTAATCAGACAGCGGCGATACTCATCCTGCTCCTTCTGGAAGACACGGGAAGTATCCAATCCCGCAACTTCGGCAGCCTCTATTTTCAGCCTGAAGTCTATAAACTTATTCACATATGCATCCAATGCCTTCCGGCCTGCACCGACAGAGGTACCGCCCTTATTATAGCTACGTTCGAATTCAGAACGGAGGACCTCCTTTCCATTGATACGCATCAGTACCGGATCGTCCTGGGCCGAAACAGCCAATCCGAACCCGAGGAAGAAAAACACCCAAAACAATCTAACCATAAGCACCATCCGTTCTTTTTATACGGCTGCAAATATAAACAAAATGCCCGGAAAGCGGCAATCTCTCTCCGGGCATTCACTATTATTTTGTTATTATCTTACTCTGGACGGCTATAGTTCGGTGCCTCACTGGTTATAGATACATCATGCGGATGGCTTTCGAGTACACCTGCATTAGTAATGCGGGTAAACTTAGCATCGTGCAGTTTCTCTATATTGGCTGCACCGCAATAGCCCATACCGGCACGCAGACCGCCAACCAACTGATAAATAACTTCATACAAAGTACCTTTATAAGGAACGCGGGCAGCAATGCCCTCTGGAACCAATTTCTTCACGTCACTGGTACCGCTTTGGAAGTAGCGGTCCTTGGAACCATTTTCCATAGCTTCCAGCGACCCCATACCCCGATAGGACTTGAACTTACGACCGTTGAAAATAATCGTATCGCCCGGAGACTCTTCCGTTCCGGCAACCAGCGAACCGATCATCACGCTGTAACCACCGGCAGCCAACGCCTTCACTACATCGCCCGAGTAACGCAAACCGCCATCGGCAATCAAAGGAATACCCGTGCCCTTCAGTGCCTTTGCCACATCGTACACGGCAGACAACTGAGGAACACCTACACCTGCAACGACACGAGTAGTACAAATGGAGCCCGGACCGATACCGACCTTTACTCCATCAGCACCAGCCTCGACCAATGCCTTCGCAGCTTCACCGGTAGCAATATTACCAACAACAATATCAATATGAGGGAAGTTAGCCTTGGCTTCTTTCAATTTTTCAATAACCCCCTTGGAATGTCCGTGAGCCGTATCAATGACAATGGCATCCGCCCCTGCATCCACCAAAGCCCGCATGCGCTCCAAAGTGTCATTCGTCACTCCCACTCCGGCAGCAACGCGCAGACGACCTTTGCTATCCTTGCACGCCATAGGTTTATCCTTTGCCTTGGTAATATCCTTATAGGTAATCAGACCTACCAATTTGTTGTCTTTATCTACTACCGGCAACTTCTCGATTCTATGTTCTTGCAGAATTTGAGAAACAGCCTCCATATCCGTCGTAGGATTGGTAGTAATGATGTTCTCCTTAGTCATTACCTCATCGATACGCTTATTCATATCTTTCTCAAAACGAAGGTCACGATTGGTAACAATGCCTACCAAATATCTTTCATCATCTACCACCGGAATACCACCAATCTTGTATTCAGCCATCAAAGCCAGCGCATCAGCTACCGTAGAACCTCTCTTGATAGTCACCGGGTCATAAATCATACCGTTTTCGGCACGCTTCACAATAGCTACCTGACGTGCCTGCTCCTCAATGGACATATTCTTATGAATAACTCCGATACCACCTTCGCGGGCAATGGCAATAGCCATCTTCGCTTCGGTAACCGTATCCATGGCAGCAGTTACAAACGGGATTTTTAACTCAATGTTTCGTGAAAACTTAGTCGAGAGTTCGACTGTTTTGGGCAAGACTTCAGAATAAGCGGGGATTAACAGTACGTCGTCATAAGTTAATCCATCCATTACAATCTTATCAGCAATAAATGACATAGGGCTATGCGTTTAAAATTTATTGCGTGCAAATATACGGTTTTTATTCCATTCCGTATACTTGCACGCAACATTTTTTTCTTTTTTATCAACTAAAACCAATCAGTTTGCCATCTCTGAAATAAACTTGATGCGTACCAAACGTACCTCTTCTTCCGTAAAGTCATCACCCAACTCATCCAGAGCATCGTCAATCTTATCAGTGGTAGATTCTTTGAAATAGTCGTATATATCCAACAGATGGTCTTCATCCATAATATCTTCCAGGAAATAGTCGATATTCAGTTTCGTACCGGAGTAGACAATAGCTTCTATCTCATCCAGCAGCTCTTCAAACTCAATGCCCTTTGACATGGCAATGTCATCCAATGCCACCTTACGGTCAATGGCCTGAATGATGGCCACCTTCATTTTTGACTTATTGGCCACAGTACGCACACGCAAGTCCTCGGGACGTTCAATCTCATTCTCCTCACAGTGCCGCTTAATGAGTTTACAGAATTCCTCGCCGTAGCGTTTTGCCTTTCCGGCTCCTACACCCGGTATGTTCTGCAACTCGTCCAAAGTCACCGGATATATGGTCGCCATCGCTTCCAAAGACGGGTCTTGGAAAATGACATAAGGAGGCACTTCCAACTTCTTGGACAACTTCTTTCGTAAGTCCTTCAACATGGAGTACAATGCCGGGTCTACCGCACACGCACCGCCTCCACGTGCAGGTGCTTCCTCTTCCACATCCTCAAAGTCATTGTCTTCCACTATTTTGAATGATTTGGGATGTTTAAGGAACTTCTTACCGTCATCTGTCACTTTCAGCAAGCCATAGTTTTCGACATCCTTACTCAGGTAACCGGCAATAAGTGCCTGACGGATCACAGCATTCCACGTTTTGTCTTCTTCGCCCATACCAGAGCCGAACACTTCGAGATCTTCATGCAGATGCGCCTGCACTTCTGAAGTTTCCTTACCTTGTATTATGTCTATAATATAGTCCGCTTTAAAATTTTCTTTTACCGCAAGAACAGTTTCAATTACGGTGCACAATAATTCTTGAGCTTCCACTTGTTTTTTCGGATTTAAACAATTGTCACAATTACCACAATTTTCTTCTATATATTCTTCGCCGAAGTAATGAAGCAATGCTTTTCGGCGGCATACGGAAGATTCGGCATACGCAGCAGTCTCCAGCAGAAGCTGCTTGCCAATTTCCTGCTCTGCTACAGGTTTGCCTTGCATAAACTTCTCGAGCTTCTGCAAGTCTTTATTGGTATAGAAAGTAATACACTGCCCTTCTCCTCCATCTCTTCCGGCACGTCCGGTCTCCTGGTAATATCCTTCCAGACTTTTGGGTATATCGTAATGGATGACATAGCGCACATCCGGTTTGTCAATCCCCATACCAAAAGCAATGGTAGCTACAATCACATCAATTTTTTCCATCAGGAAATCATCCTGGTTCTGTGTTCGTGTAGCCGAATCCATTCCGGCATGATAGGCACGGGCATTGATTCCGTTTGCCTGCAGGATTTCAGCAAGTTCCTCCACTTTCTTCCGGCTCAGGCAATAGATAATGCCTGACTTTTCGGGATTGTTCTTAATGAACTTGATGATGTCCCGGTCTACATTTGCAGTCTTGGGGCGTACCTCATAATAGAGATTCGGGCGGTTGAACGATGACTTGAACACCTGCGCATCCACCATACCCAGATTCTTCTGGATGTCATGCTGCACTTTCGGTGTAGCCGTCGCAGTCAACGCTATCAGAGGGGCTTTTCCTATTTCATTGATAATGGGACGGATGCGGCGATACTCAGGACGGAAGTCATGACCCCATTCAGAAATACAATGGGCTTCGTCCACGGCATAGAACGAAATCTTCACCGTTTTCAGAAACTCCACATTCTCTTCCTTCGTCAGTGATTCCGGAGCTACATACAACAGCTTTGTCTTACCACTGAGTATGTCGGACCGGACCTGGTCTATCGCGCTCTTGTTTAGGGAAGAATTGATGAAGTGGGCTATCCCATCCTCTTCGCTGAAGTTACGCATCGCATCGACCTGATTCTTCATCAAGGCAATCAGAGGAGAAATCACGATACCCGTGCCCTCCATCAACAAGGACGGCAGTTGGTAGCACAAAGATTTTCCACCACCGGTAGGCATCAACACGAATGTATCATTACCCGCCAACAGATTCTCTATGATTGCTTCCTGATTTCCTTTAAATGTATCGAACCCGAAGTATTTCTTCAGCTGGTCTATCAAATTAATCTTCTTCCCTGCCATGATTCATTAGGTTGTTGTTTATTGAGTTAACTTTTAATAGTGGTACTCCGCCTTGTTTTCACAAAGAACCCTAACAAAGTTATAAACAACTTCTTAAATTTCAAGCATAATCCATCGAATATTTTTCAATAAAAAGTAAAATAGTCGGTTTTACCCCGTATTACCATCTGATTCTTAAGCACTTTGCAGTCGTGCTATATTTGCCTTTTCAAGCTGGCGCTTGGCGTAGTCCAACGTCACAACAAAATTGTCCTTCTGTTCTGACGGAATTTCGAACATGGCATCCATCATAATTGTCTCCACAATGGAACGCAAGCCGCGGGCTCCCAACTTATATTCTACCGCTTTATCCACGATATATTCAAATACAGCATCTTCAAACGTCAGCTTCACATTGTCCATCTCAAACAGTTTGATGTATTGCTTGATGATGGAATTCTTCGGTTCCGTAAGAATGGAGCGCAATGCCGCACGGTCCAACGGATTCAGATAAGTCAGCACCGGAAGGCGGCCGATAATCTCGGGAATCAGTCCGAACGACTTCAAATCCTGCGGAGCAATGTACTGCATCATGTTGCTCTTATCAATGGTTGCCGTATTGCGTACAGCGCTATACCCGACAACGTGCGTATTCAGCCGCTGGGCAATTTTCTTTTCAATGCCATCGAAAGCCCCACCGCAAATGAACAGAATATTCTTGGTATTGACCGGAATCATTTTCTGGTCGGGATGCTTGCGCCCACCCTGGGGAGGCACATTCACCACAGAACCTTCCAGCAGTTTCAGCAATCCCTGCTGCACGCCTTCACCACTCACATCACGGGTTATGGAAGGATTATCACCCTTGCGCGCTATTTTGTCTATCTCATCAATAAACACGATACCTTGCTCTGCCTCGGGCACGTTATAATCCGCCACCTGGAGCAGACGTGTCAAAATGCTTTCAATGTCCTCACCCACATAACCTGCCTCTGTCAGAACTGTTGCATCTACAATAGTAAAAGGAACATGCAGCAACTTTGCGATAGTACGCGCCAATAACGTCTTTCCCGTACCGGTACTGCCTACCATGATGATGTTCGATTTTTCAATCTCCACATCATCACCGCCGTCCTTCTGGAGCAGACGTTTGTAATGGTTGTACACCGACACAGACAAGAAACGCTTGGCATCGTCCTGACCAATGACATATTGATCGAGGAACTTCTTTATTTCTACGGGTTTAGGAAGTTCTTTCAGATTCAGCTTCGTGGCACTTGCCTTCTTGCCAGCCCCCAAAGCCTCCTGAGTAATCTCATAAGCCTGGGTGGCGCAACTGTCGCAGATATAGCCATTCATCCCCGTTATGAGAAATCCGACTTCATCTTCGGTGCGACCGCAAAAACTGCATCTATTTTTATTCTTTCTTGAATCTGCCATATTTATTTTTTAATCAAAACCTCATCTACCATACCATATTCTTTGGCTTCCTGGGCTGTCATCCAGTAGTCACGGTCAGAATCTGCCCATACCTTGTCAAAGGGAGTGTGGGAGTGGTCGGCGATAATGGTATAAAGTTCTTTCTTCAACTTCTGGATTTCACGTGCCGTGATTTCAATATCCGAGGCCTGCCCCTGGGCACCTCCCATCGGCTGGTGTATCATCACGCGGGAGTGGGTCAATGCGGAGCGTTTGCCTTCGGCACCGGCAACCAGCAATACGGCTGCCATGCTTGCCGCCATTCCAGTACAGATGGTAGCCACATCACTACTGATGAACTGCATGGTATCATAAATACCCAGACCGGCATATACCGAACCGCCCGGCGAATTGATATAGATGGAAATATCCTTGCCCGGATCCACCGAATCCAGATAAAGCAACTGAGCCTGCAAAGTATTGGCTGTATAGTCATCAACCTGCGTACCGAGGAAAATGATGCGGTCCATCATCAGACGGGAAAACACGTCCAACTGCGTTACATTGAGCTGGCGTTCCTCGAGGATATAGGGATTCAAATAGCCGGCTTGTGATTTAATCACATCGTCCAGCACCAAACTGTTCATACCAAGATGCTTGGTAGCGTATTTTCTAAAATCATCCATTTCTTTCTATTTTTTAATTTATAAGGATACAAAGAAACAAAAAAGAACACAGAGACACAAAAAAACACAGAGTTATAGTTTGTCAAACTCTGTGTTTCTTTATAAATTTTAGCCGTAGGCTCACATTACTCTTATGCAAACATCTTATTGAACTCTTCAGCAGAAACGTTCTTATGCTCCAGTTCCACCTGAGACTTCAATGCTGTAGCCAATTTAGATTCAACCACACGATTAACCAAGCCTTCTATGCTCTCTTTCTTCTTAAGCATTTCCTTTGAGTAGTTTTCCAGGATTTCTTCAGGCACACTCATCATACCATATTGTGCAAACTGTGCGCGGGTAGCTTCCTTAGCCATGTTTGTGATGTCTTCCTGCTCAACCTTGATATCATTGGCTTTCACCAGCTGTTCTTTAATCAGGTGCCAAGTCAGCTCTTCGATGCTCTTGTCATAGTTGTCCTCTACAAAGCTTTCTTCCTTGTCAGGATTGTTCAGACGCATAATGCGCTTCAGTAATGCATCCGGGAATTCCAGCTTGCCTACTTTCTCTGTCAGCATCTTACGTGCGTCAATCAAGAACTTATAGTCACTGTCTGCCACGAACTGGTTGGCAATAACTTCCTTCACTTTGGCACGGAATTCCTCTTCCGTTTTCACATTACCTTCGCCAAATACCTGGTCGAAAATTTCCTGAGTCAAGTCACCCGGAACGAAACGTGTGATTTCTTCTACCTGGAAGCTGAAATTGGATTTTACTTCGGGAGCAGCTTCCTTGTCAATCTTCAATAAAGAAGACAATTCGGCAGCATTTCCGTCCCAAGCAGTATTCGGATTGAATACAAGCACATCGTTCACTTTTGCACCGGCAAAGATAGCTTTCTGTTCATCATTTTTCATGTACGAAGGCATCATTACAGCACCTTCCACCTGAATACCACCCTCTTTGGTATTACCTTCTTCATCCAGTTCAGCAAGCAAACCTTTCAGCATGTCATTGTCCTCGTAAACGTCTACCTTGTCATACTTGCCGTTACGTTGAGTGTAAGCCTTGACCTGGTTATCCACCATTTCGTCTGTAACTTCAATAGTATAGTAATCTACCTTATCTTTTGCACTGACTTCAGCTTTAAATTCCGGAGCCAAAGCAATATCAAACAAGAATTCGAACTCTTCCATAGTATCGAAATCAATTTCCTGCTGCTTGTCTTCGTTGGGCAAAGGCTCGCCCAATATATTTACCTTATTGTCCTGGATATACTTATATACTGTTTCTGAAAGCAGCTTGTTCACCTCTTCAGCCAATGCAGACTTACCATACATTTTCTTAACTAAGCTCATAGGAACCATTCCCTTACGGAAACCGGGAATCTGTGCCTTCTGACGGAAGCTCTTCAATGATTTGTCTACTTTTTCCTGATAATCTGCTTTCTCAAGCTTTACAGTAAGCAGTGCGCTTACTTTGTCAATGTTTTGTAATGAAACGTTCATTCTGACAATTATTTATTTGATTTATACTTTATTCCAATCTCAAACGAGGGTGCAAAATTAGCGTTATTCTTTCAATTATCAAAAGAACATTGCCGATTTATTTCAGTTTAATTCTTGGATAGAGCGGTAGAAGAGCCCAACCATCGGACTGACAACGGAGGACGTTTATGGGAAAGATACTCAGGGAAAAGACGATGATAAACCGAACCGTCCAGTTTCTATGAAGAGAAATGGGAGTTGCCCGAAGGCACGACAATCTACAAAAATAATTAAGGAAAAACATTGTTTATCCGAATTTTATGCGTTTCTTTGTCGCGGAATGATGGCGCATTAGTTTTTCGATTTTCAGTACATGGTTTTTACTTCCGTTTTTCATGAAACGCTTTTGTAAACTCTCTGTTGTTGTGATCCTTTTATTATAGTTACCCTTCCAAGAGAGTTTTATTCATTTATTTATTTTACAATTTCATTATGAACATTTACGTAGGAAACCTTAACTACCGCGTTAAGGAGAGTGACCTGCAGAAGGCAATGGAAGATTACGGCACAGTATCTTCTGTAAAATTTATCAATGACCGCACCACCGGACGTTTCAGAGGCATCGCTTTTGTAGAAATGGAAGATGACGCTGCTGCAGCTAAAGCTATTGCCGAACTAGACGGTGCTGAATTCTTCGGCCGCCAGATGGTAGTGAAAGAAGCAAGACCTCCAAAATATTAATCATAGAGATTTAAGGAGAAATAAAAAAAGGCCACTGAATGAGTGGTCTTTTTTATTTCTATCAATCGACAGTATCCGGGATTACTTCATAAAATCCTTGCGACGAAGTACGAAGCTATTACTCAGGTACTTTTCACGTACAATCTTATTCTCGGCCAACTCTTCCGGCGTACCCTGGAACAGAATTTTTCCTTCAAATAGCAGATAAGCACGATCGGTAATGCTCAGCGTCTCCTGCACATTGTGGTCAGTAATCAAAATGCCGATATTCCTATCTTTCAACTTCCACACAATCTGCTGAATATCCTCCACTGCAATCGGGTCTACACCAGCAAAAGGCTCGTCCAACATAATAAATTTGGGGTCAATGGCCAGACAACGGGCAATTTCTGTACGGCGCCGCTCGCCACCTGACAACTGGTTACCCTTGTTCTTCCTTACCTTCTGCAAGCGGAACTCTGCAATCAGGCTCTCCAGCTTGTCTTTCTGATACTCCAAAGGCTTGTCGGTCATTTCCAGTACAGATGCAATATTGTCTTCCACACTCATTTGACGGAACACGGAAGCCTCCTGCGCCAAATAACCGATACCCGTCTGCGCACGCTTGTATACCGGATATTTCGTTATATCCAAATCATTCAAGAAGATACGTCCCTCATTGGGAGTAATCAGCCCTACGGTCATATAAAACGAAGTTGTCTTACCGGCGCCATTCGGCCCCAGCAAACCGACAATCTCCCCTTGCTTCACATCAATGGACACATGGCTCACTACCGTACGCTTTCCGTACTTTTTCACCAAATCCTCCGTACGCAGCACCATGCTACCTTCCTCCCGTGGCTCTGCCCCGGCAGTCAAGCTTGGTCCGGCCTGCAGATTTTCCTTAACTTCCTCTACATTGTCCTTTATGCCTTTTTCTTCTTCCATACTCTAAAGGTTTTCGCCGCAAATGTAGCAAAAATAAGCCGAAATAGTGTACATTTGCATTCAAATACTTATATGTTATGTTTAAAGCACTTAAGACAGTGGGACGATATATCATACTGATGGGACGCGTATTTGCCCGTCCCGAACGTATGCGTATGTTTTTCCGCCAATATGTCAACGAGTTGGAACAGCTCGGCGTGAACTCTATCGGCATCGTATTGCTGATATCGTTCTTCATCGGAGCTGTAATCACCATACAGATAAAGTTGAACATCGAGAGTCCCTTCATGCCCCGATGGACAGTGGGATATGTAACCCGTGAAATCATGCTGCTGGAATTCTCCTCCTCCATCATGTGTCTGATTCTGGCAGGAAAGGTCGGGTCAAACATCGCCTCGGAGCTGGGCACCATGCGGGTCACCCAGCAGATAGACGCCCTTGAAATTATGGGTGTCAATTCTGCCAACTATCTTATCCTACCGAAAATTGCCGCTATGGTGACAACCATTCCACTGATGGTGACGTTCAGTATATTCGCCGGTATCATAGGTGCTTTCTGTACTTGCTGGTTCGGCGGCATCATGTCGGCAGTAGATTTGGAATACGGCTTGCAGTACATGTTTGTCGAATGGTTTATTTGGTGCGGCATCATCAAGTCGCTGTTCTTTGCCTTTATCATTGCCAGCGTATCGGCCTTCTTCGGTTACACCGTCGAAGGCGGTTCCATCGAAGTGGGCAAGGCGTCCACCGACTCCGTAGTATGCAGCAGCGTACTTATCTTATTCGCCGACCTAATATTAACTCAACTTTTAATGGGATGATTGAACTGAAAGGACTTTGCAAATCATTTGAAGAAAAAGAGGTACTGAAAGATATCAATGCCACTTTCGAGAATGGAAAGACCAACCTGATTATAGGGCAGAGCGGTTCGGGAAAAACCGTACTCATGAAATGTATCGTGGGTCTGCTGACACCAGACAAAGGAGAATTGTTGTATGACCACCGCAACTTCCTCGCCATGGGAAAGAAGGAAAAGAAAGCGCTCCGCCGGGAAATGGGAATGATTTTCCAAAGTGCCGCGCTGTTCGATTCCATGACGGTACTGGACAATGTGATGTTTCCACTGAACATGTTCAGCAACGATACCCTGCGCGATCGGACTCGTCGTGCCATGTTCTGCTTGGAGCGTGTAAACCTGATTGAAGCCAAAGACAAATTTCCCGGAGAAATCAGCGGC